>Ga0255759_10000050_pt1 | contig 105366 bp, 110 predicted proteins | sample 101ome_20_FD_179959 | JGI IMG/M metagenome (GOLD analysis project Ga0255759, IMG submission 179959) | Coastal salt marsh microbial communities from the Groves Creek Marsh, Skidaway Island, Georgia - 101404AT metaG (version 2) | ecosystem: Environmental > Aquatic > Marine > Intertidal zone >... | reverse complement strand
AGTTTAGCAATGAAAATGGCAGAAATCACAGAATCAAAAGGCGTATGCCCAGATTGCGGCAACCCTAGTTATACAACATTACCAGAAGAAAAGCAAAAAGGTGTTGATGGCAAAGTATGCTGGAAAGGCTACAAGCGTATGGGCACTAAGAAAAAAGGCGGTAAAACTGTAGATAACTGCGTTAAAATGTAAGGAGTTCATAATGGATTACAATGCACTACAACACAAACTGTTTGCTATGGATCCTACTGATCCAGCAGAAGATTTAGCAAAACTTAGAGCACAAGCAGGTGGCAATGCTCCAGCACCTGCATCACAAGTTGACTATATCGCAGAAAGTGCAGCAGTGCCAGAGGGTTCATTACAAATGGATAGAGACTACAGTGTTAGCGACTTTGCTGCACTTGCTGGTATTCGCTTGGATGAAAAACAAAAAATGGGTAGTGCAGGACAAGCAAAAGGCAAGGATCCTATGCCTAGCACAAGCAAACCTAGTGCTTCAGGAGAACAACCCCATCCATTAAAAGACAAACTAGTAGGTGAAGATGTTCCCGGAATGCCGCCATTTAAGGCTGCACCTCCTAACCCAAAAAGTGCTCCGCCAGATAAAGCACTTGGTATAACACCTCCAGGTGCAGATTTTGGTAAAACTGCTAAAAGTGTAGATGATTATTTTAAAAATACAAGTGGGTTGACAGCGGAACTATTTAAAGCATTTTATCGTGCTATTGGCAGATTAAAGCCTGATGCTGATCCACAAGATATTAAAAAAGCAGCACAAGCGGCAGCAAATAGTATGCAAGAATCAATGTATGAACGTAGTCTAACCAAAGGCGAAGAAAAGAAAAAAGAAAAATACGTTAAAGGTATGAAGAAAAGCAAAGGCGATTTCAAAGATCGTTACGGCGATGATGCAGAAGCAGTAATGTATGCCACTGCTACTAAAATGGCAAAAGAATCTAGTGTTGACAGTATTAAAGATCAACTATATGCTGCATTAAATAAAAAAATGAGTGACTAATGAAATTAGATGATCTATTAACAGAATCTCCATTAGCTAGTTTTGGTAAAGGCTATGCTGGTCCTAGATTAGGCCCTAATAATATTGGCTTTCCAAATGGCGATACAGTTAAAGAACTAAAAAGAGCGTTAAAAAGACACACAATTTACATTCCAGGCCAACCGTTCAATCCAGCACAAAAAGCCTGGATAGGTGATGACACAGGAGAATGGAGTCAAGCTCTTAGTGATGCAGTAATCAATTGGAAAAAAAGCATAAATGCACAAGATACAAAAGCAAAGTTAGATATATCCACACCAGAACTAGGTCCAAGAGATATTAAATATTTATTGTTCACAAAATTATATACAGATAGAGACAACGCAGGTTTAATTCAAAAACAAACAGGCGGTGGATCACAAGAAACAATACGTCCTCCTACATGGACAGGACAAACAATTGACTTGCGTACAGTGATTAATACTCCAACTCAAAACATTACAAATGTAAAAGACTTTTTACGTGCAATTACATTTAGTGGTTGGGCTATAATTTTACAAGAATTAGTAAACAAAAAAGAATTAGGTGATAATTCAAAGCCTCGAGAAATTAGCCGTATGCTAAAAGAAATATATGTGAAACAAAATCATACACCTGTAATTTGGTTACAACATTGGGAAGATAATGTCTTAAGGGAACAAGGAGAAAATCTTACTGCAACATTAGAAAATGGCGAAGAAATGCCATTCCATCCAACTAGAAGTTCTACCTTTGATACTCGTTGGGGAAGTATGGCAGTTGGTTCTCAAAGATTGTATGAATATTTTAAATTACTTGGCAATGGATTACTTGCAAAGTATAATAAAGCTCATGCAGCAGAAGTAAAGAAAAAAGAAGAAAAACCAACAGTTGATGATACACAAACACTTGATAAAAACACTGTAGATACTTGGATCAGAAACATGAACGATGCTATATATAACTCTTGGATTGATTACATTCCAGGAGTAGACGGCATTGATGAAAAAAGTGTAAATGATTTAATGAGACAACTTTCAAAAGCAGGCGATTGGGATCAATATGCTACAGCATATGAACAAAAATTTAAAGACAACCTAGGTGCAGAATTAGCAAGAAAATTGTCAGACGAAGATTACGATAATTTTGTTGTTAGACATCTTGCAAGAATAAACAGAATTAATCCTCAGGTATTATTTGCTGCAATTGTATTTGGTAATAGTGAAGAAAGTGTTATAGCAGAATATAATAATGAAAATTATACCATAATGAAAGCTATGCAACAAGGAAAAGTTGTCGTAAAAAAAGGTAATAAACCTGTAAAAGATGTTTTAATTATAGATGCTGTACTACGTATTGCTATAAATGAATCAGGAGGAAGCGTTCCTGATCTAAACAAAGAATTTACAGCAGAAAACATTGAAGATGCAGCAATAATTGTTGTGGCAGCAGCACAAACTATTCCTTTCCTTGTTCCTTACTACACAGCACAACCGCCTTTTGATCAAGCATTAGCACCTGGTCAAGGACCTTCGCGATTAGTAGGACTTCAGGAACAATCTGCTAGGTTATTAGCCAACAACTATTCTAACGAAGCTGTTATGAAATGGGTTGTAAGTGAAATGAAACGTGATGCTGAATACTTGATCGAATTAGAGGAACTGCATTGGGATAGAAAATGGAAAGAAGATACAGGCAGCGAAATACTCAAACAATTTGGCGGAATACTTGATGTAGAAGATGCTACCGAAGATGAACTATCTTTAGTTGACAAGATTCATTCAAACATAGATGATCAAAGAGCAGAAGCATTTGCTGAAATTTCAGCAAGTAACGATGTTGCATCATATTATAATAGAATATATAGAATTTTTGAAAGAACATATCAAGAAACTATAGACAAAAGAATTTTTGGTAACAATACTACTCCTGTATTAAAATTTATTGAAGAAAACGTTCCATTTGAAGCAGAGCTTGACAGTTTTACAACAATAGTTAATGAAATAGGAATAGCAAAAGCAGCACCTTATACGATAGCAAGGTTATTTGCTGACAGCATGGAAGGTGAATGGTGGGAAATATTTGGTGGTACCAACGAAGATCTGGCTAGAAAGTTAACTGATAGAATTGCAGATAGAGAAGCCTATATGTTAGTAAACGAATATTATAAAAAACAAGGCGGTGGAGACGATCTAATTGATGATTTAGATTCAGAATGGTTGTATGATTATGATGATGTTATTAAAGATTTGAAAAAAGAAATAGGTGAACAAACCACTGTTGATGCAGCAAGAGTTGGATTAAATCCACAATTAGTCAATGTGTTAGGTGATGTAAATAATGAACCAACAATAAGTAATTTGAAAAGACTTTCTAAAGCTATGAACACGCCAAATAATATGTACTTTACAAAAGATGCTAGTGGAGGCAAGGAAATTATAGACACCAAAAAATTACGAGCTGTAACAAATATATTAGATGATTTGGTTCAAAGAATGATGTTTGAAGATAAACAAAAAGAATTGTTCTTTGAAATAATTGACGGTATGAAAAAAGAAGTTGATAGAATTGTTCCAGACGATAATCCATATTCGAGCTTTTGGTTTACTAGTTGGTATAATGAGGCAAAATCTGCATGGTTTTCAAACAATCAGTAGAACAATGGATAGAAAATTTTTTGTGCAAAGACAATCCAGCATTTAACAATATGCCACCTTGCCCATTTGCAAAACAAGCAATGTTAGATGACAAAATACTTTACTGTGAACTACAACCTCTACACATACCAATGGGCGATTATTTTGCAGCAGAACTAGAAAACTTCAGTTATCATTGGCCCAAGGGCAAAGAGGTTGTTGTAATAGGCACAAATCCGCAATACATCTCAGTAGAAGAACTAACACTTGCTGTAGAACGTGCTAACGCAATATTCTTAAAAAATAGAGGTTACATTGCATTAGAAGATCATCCTGATGCAGAAGAAAAAGTACAAGACGTTTGTGTAAATCAAGGCAAGTATGCACTTGTGCTACTACAGGAACGTGATAAACTACAACGTGCAAGAAATATATTACAAAAACAAGACTACTATAAATACTGGACACCAGAGTACTATGAAGAAGTAGTTGATGATATGTAGAATCGATTTAACTAAGACACACTACAAACAAATAGATTTTAAGTTATTAGGTAAAAATGACTTTTCAAGTTGCGAAAAAATATACAAACAATATATAGAACACAACGAAATAGAAAATCCACACCCTGTGTTTGAAGAAGAATGGAATCGCGAAGCAAAGTATAATGCAGATGTACTAGGATACTATGACAAAGATGTTTTAGTTGCTTGGAGTTTGACATATAAGTTTCCAAGCAAAAATACAGTGATAGCAGATCAGTTTGCTTGGGACTATGATAATCCTAAACTTAAACTAGGCTATCGTACAATACGAAGTGAATGTGCTTACTATAAAAACAAAGGATTTAAATATTTTATTTTAGGCGATCCTGATAAGTACAAAGAAGAACTACAAGGTTATGAGATAATAGAAAGAGGCATGGATGGCATTTTTAGTGCATAGTTTACCACTACAGTCAGTTTATGTGCGTAAAGAGTTTTTGTATGATCACGAGCGTGGACACGGAGAGTTTACACCAGGTATTTGGGTCAGTGTAAAAAGCATAGAAGCAAAAGCATTGTATTTCGAAACACTACTAACAGACTATGGAGCATTGTATGATAAACTACCTATCTCAGCATTTGTTTGGAAAACTGATCACGGCGAACTACTTCCGCTTGATGTTCTTCAGTTGTGGGATTGTTTTGATTACGACATCACCGTTATCCAAAAACCATTATTGTCACGATGCGAATTTTTTGGTAAAGACAGACGTATGCATCCCGGTGAGTATTGCTTCACAATCGATAATTGTCACCGCGATACTTCCATCCTTGACACCAACTTCAGCGAACACGACCCTGAGCACAAATCATTTAATGTTATTAAACTGGACAACGGTCAATTCGCTGCTCAACCAAACAATAGGGTTATCTGGCGTGATAGCTCCCTAACACCAGAAAACTTATTAACACCAGACTTTAAAGTATGCACACAAAACTACAAAGTAGAAACAGAACCTAAGTGGAGCGTAGGACATACTGAAGAATGGCAGTATAAAACACTTGACGAAGAGTCAGAAACATAGTAGTATAAACAGATAACTAAGGAGTAATATATGAGCGATCGTGTGTATGGCCCTGAAGAAAAGGCCAAACTAGAACGTCTTGTCCGTGAAGGCGTAACTGTATTACAAGAAATTGAAGATTTGCAAGGCGGACTAAAAGAAACAATCAAAGCAGTTGCAGAAGAATTAAGTGTAAAACCAAGTTTGATTAACAAAGCAATTAAAGTAGCACAAAAACGTGATTGGAGTCGTGTTGCAGACGAGTTTGAAGATTTAGAAACACTTGTTGCTACCACAGGATACGACAAAGACGCATAATGTACCGTATATTTGACGGTGCTTTTAACATCACCAACGTTTGTAATTTAACTTGCAGTGGTTGTGAAAGTTTTAATAATTTTAACTTTCGCAATCACTTTCGTTTTGACGATTACAAAGACTTGTACAAACGTTGGAGTGAACTTGTAAGCATAAATGTTGTAACTATACACGGTGGAGAACCGTTTACTAATCCTGATATACTCAACTGGGCACGTGGATTAAAAGAATTATGGCCCGATGCTAACAAGCACTATGTAAGCAGCAATGGTAGTTTGTTAAAAAATCACATAGATACTGCTAAACAACTACTAGATTTGGGTTGGTACATAGATATAAGTGTACACGACAGAGCATTGTACAATGACATAGAACCTGCTATAAAAACAATATTAGAAGATCGTCCATATCGTGTAGTACAAAACGGTGAAGACACAAAACTTGTAGGCCATAACAACAATCAAACATATTTTAACATATACGAAACCATAGACTTTATAAGCAGTGCTAGATTAGGCACAGATAAAGGCAAATGGCAGTTCCACAACAGCAATCCTCAAGCATCACATAGAGTATGTTTAGGCGGAGAACCTCCTTGTACACACTTTAACAAAGGATTAATGTATCAATGTCATTTAACCAGTGTTAGTGCAGATTTAATACAACAGTTTCCACTAGAACAACGTGCAGTAGAACTATTGCAACAATACAAGCCAGCACACCCCGATGATGACCTAACAGACTTTATGCAAACACTGCACAAGCCTATGCCGCAATGTGCGTTATGTCCTGAAAGCAGTAAAACACATTGTATTGCACCTCTTGCTACAAAGAAGGAAAATGCATGGATTTAGTAACAAGTACAATATTTGAACCCACGGTGCATTTAGATATTGATATAAAAAGTTTACCAAACAGAGACTTTGACAAACTGCATATTATAGGATGGAGTGAAGAAGGTGTAGCATTTGATTTTATCAAACATATGATACTTCGCGACAATGAAGAACGAGATATTATGCAAAACTTGTATGATCAAGGCAGACTGATTTATCATTGTAACATTATTCATCCAAGGCACAACGACAGCAGTATCCATCAACCCTGGCCAGAGTTTGATCAGTTTTTAGGTTGGCAAGAATACAGAGAAGTACCTCATACACCTGAACAGTTGTATCATTTGCAAACACTTACATATAGACCGCACAAAGATATGCTTGTAGAACAACTACTAAACAGTGGATTGCATGGAGAAATATACTACAAACGTGAGCAGGACATTTGGGACAAAACAAACATAACTCCTTTATGGCACAAACAAGTAGATAGGTTTGTAGAAAGCGAAAATTATGATCCAGACTTTGTGTTTGACAGTGACACAAATCCACCACCGCCTGTAGATGTCTGGAAGCGTAGTTTGTTTCTTGTTACACCAGAAAGCACAGACGAAATAGTTCTACACACAGAAAAAACTTGGATGCCAATGTTGTGGAAAATGCCCAGCATACTAGTTGGAGCAAAATATCTAAATAAAACCCTAGAAGATAAAGGTTATAAATTGTTCCATGATGTGATAGATTACGAATTTGATTGTCTAAATACAATGGAGCAGCGTATAGAAGTATTGATAGAACAATTACAAAATATAAAAGATTACAAAAGTGCAGCAGAACTAATGGCAAAAACCTGTGAATACAATCATAAAAAATTTGTAAATGATATTGCGTATGGATACAAACCTGAGGTAATCAGTATGCAGGCAGAATTTACACCTGATGCACAAAAACTTATTGATGTAATAAACAAAGCAGTAGAACAAGCAAAGGCAATGTTATGATAGATGTAATTTTGTACAATAAAGATTACAACAACATAATAGACTTGCCTTTTGTAGCAAAAACAATACTCAACAACAAAAATTCAAACATTATATTTTGGGCACCTGATGAAATAGATACTTGGCAGCGTATAAAAGCATACAAAGACAAAATTAACAAATTATGTGCTAGTGCTGACAGCACAATAGAGTTTTGGGAAGGAAATCAATTGCCTTACAAAACTTACAAACAGGATCGTATTACTGTTATAAATTGGCAAAACTTTTGTGTTCATTATACACTGGGCAAATACAAAATTAAAAACGAGCACAATAAAACACCGCAAATACAAAATTTGTTTGTTTCATTAAATAGATCATCTGTATTGCATAAATGTGTTTTTATAGATTTATTAGCAAAGTATAATTGTATTGATAACAATTTAGTAACTTGGCATGATATAAACAACAATAATTATAATTTCAAACATTTTGATAACCAAAAATTAATATTGGATGATATTTCAAGTGGCGTAGAAATTGTAAATTATCCAGATTACTATCACAATGCATTTTTAGATTTAGTATGCGAAAGTTTTGATAACTTTCCTGATATAAGTGAAAAAACATATAAAGCAATAGCAGCCAAGAAACCATTCATTACAATAGGATACAAAGGTCTGTATGCAGAATTACAAAATCTGGGTTTCAAATTGTATCACGAACTTTTTGATTACAAGTTTGACAATTTAGTAAGTTTTCAAGATAGAGCTGAAAATGTGATTAAACAAGTAAAAAATTTACAAAATCAAAACTTAAATACACTGAAAAAACAAATAGAACAAAAACTAGAATACAACTATAATGTGCTTTTAAATCTTGCAAAAACAGCAGATAAACAAATAATCGATTTTGCCAATAAGCATACAGTGCCTCATTATAGCGATATTCTAGATTATGTAAAAAGAGATAGACATCATCACAATTTTGTTTTATAATAAGAGATAATTAGGAGACTCCATGCCATACGTAGATGCATTTTTTGATAGAGACGCTGACATCATTCGTTGTGTAGAACGCAAGGAAGGCAAGCGTCTATATAATGAATATCAAGCAAAATACACATTCTACTATGAAGATCCACGTGGCAAATACAAAAGTATTTTTGGAGACCAACTGCAACGTGTAGTGTGTAAGAACACAAAAGACTTCCGCAAGGAACTTGCTATCAACAAGGGCAAGAAGATGTTTGAGTCGGATGTAAATCCAATATTCCAGTGTTTGAGCGAAAACTACTTGAACCAAGATGCTCCAAAGTTGAACGTGGCGTTTTGGGATATTGAGACAGACTTCGATCCAGAGCGTGGCTTTGCTCCAGTAGAAGATCCATTTATGCCAATCACTGCAATAACAGTGCATTTGCAATGGCTTGATATGTTGATTACAGTTGCAATGCCGCCCAAAGGTATGGATTTTGATGAAGCAAACGCTATGTGTAAAAGTCGCTGGGGAGAAGAATGTATACTGTTTCCTAACAGCAAACAAGGCGAGTGTGATATGCTTGAAGCATTCCTAGACTTGATTGAAGATGCAGATATCCACAGCGGTTGGAACAGTGAAGGCTATGATGTTCCATACACTATCAACAGAATTCAACGTGTATTGAGCAAGGATGACACAAGACGTTTTTGTTTGTGGGGACAATTGCCCAAGCGTAGAGAATATGAAAAGTTTGGAAAGATGAGCGAAACATATGACACTATTGGCAGAGTGCATATGGACTATCTAAACTTGTATCGCAAGTACACATATGAAGAACGCCACACATATAGACTAGATGCTATTGGTGAAATGGAAGTTGGTGAAAACAAGACTGTGTATGAAGGTACATTGGATCAACTTTACAACAATGACTTTGAAAAGTTTATTGAATATAATAGACAAGACGTTGCATTGCTTGACAAACTGGACAAGAAACTGAGATTTATTGATCTTGCAAATGAGATTGCACACGACAACACAGTGCTACTACAAACAACAGCAGGTGCAGTTGCAGTTACAGAACAGGCTATTGTTAACGAAGCACACAGACGTGGTATGCAAGTGCCCAACAGAGTGCAGCATGAAGGTAACACAGCAGCAGCAGGTGCTTATGTTGCGTTTCCTAAAAAAGGCGTACACGAATGGATTGGTAGTATGGACTTGAACAGTCTGTATCCAAGTATTATTCGTGCAATGAACATGGCGCCAGAAACTATTGTAGGACAAATACGTCCAGAACTCACTGAAGCGTTTTTACACGATGCAATGACACTGCAAAAGAAATCATTTGCGGGTGCTTGGGAAGGCAAGTTTGCCACACTTGAATATGATGCTGTGATGGAGCAACGCAAAGATGTTGCGCTAACATTGGATTTAGAAGATGGCAGCAGTCACGTGTTAAGTGGTGCAGAGATTTACAAACTTATTTTTGACAGCAATCAACCTTGGATGCTCAGTGCAAATGGCACTATTTTTACAACAGAAGTTGAAGGTGTTATTCCAGGATTGTTAAAACGTTGGTATGCCGAACGTAAAGAACTACAAGCCACAATGCGCAAAGCAATCGCAGCAGGCAACGAAACTGAAATTGCTTTTTGGGATAAAAGGCAACTTGTTAAAAAGATTAACTTAAACAGTTTGTATGGTGCTATCTTGAATCCAGGCTGTAGATTTTTTGATAAACGTATTGGACAATCAACTACACTTACTGGTAGACAGATTGCAAAACATATGGCCAGTGAAGTTAATAAAATTATCACAGGTGAATATGATCATGTTGGTAAAGCAATTATATACGGAGACACAGATTCTGTTTACTTTAGTGCGTATCCTGTGCTTAAAGATGAAATAGCAGCAGGTGATATTCCTTGGGGCAAAGACAATGTAATTACGCTGTATGATCAATTGTGTGAACAAGCGAACACAACATTTCCTGACTTTATGGCAAGAGCATTCCATTGTCCACGTCCACGCAGCGAAGTTATTGCAGCAGCAAGAGAAGTTGTTGCAGACACAGGTTTGTTTATTACCAAGAAGCGTTATGCAGTACGTGTGTATGACTTGGAAGGTGATAGAAAAGACAAAGATGGCGCATTAGGCAAAGTTAAGGCAATGGGCTTGGACTTGAAGCGCAGTGATACTCCAGTGTTTATGCAAGACTATTTGAAAACATTGCTTGACATGGTGCTTGCACTCAAGGAAGAAAAAGAAATATTAGAAAGCATAACAGACTTTAGACGTGAATTTAAAGAACGTCCAGGTTTTGAAAAAGGCTCTCCCAAACGTGCAAACAAGATTGGACACTATCAGCGTCTTGAAGAAAAACAAGGCAAAGCAAATATGCCAGGACACGTTAGAGCAAGCATCAATTGGAATACGCTAAAGAAAATGAATGGCGACAAATATTCACAAGATATTGTAGACGGTATGAAAGTTATTGTTTGCAAATTAAAGCAAAATCCATTACAATATACAAGTGTTGCTTATCCAACAGATGAACTACGTTTGCCTGATTGGTTTAAAGAACTGCCATTTGATGGAGATGCTATGGAAGAAGTTATTATTGACAACAAACTAGATAACTTGATTGGTGTGCTTAAATATGACTTAGAAAGCACAAAACAAAACAATACATTTAATACATTATTTGAGTGGGGTTAATGAAATACTTTATTACAGGTACTAGACGAGGTTTAGGAAAAGCTCTAGAACAAGAATATAATAATTGTTCGACTTTAGAGGAATGTGATGTTTTTATAAACTGTAAGCACGACGGATTTAACCAGGTTTATATGTTATATAAGGCTGCAAATTTAAATAAACGTATAATTAACATTAGTTCTAATTCAGGAGATGGAATTAAAAAAGAACCGCATTTGTATGCAGTAGAAAAAAATGCACTTGACAAAGCAAATGAACAATTATATTATCAAGGGGTGAACACAACTAGTGTAAGATTTGGATGGTTTGATAGCGAACGTGTTGCAGATGTCAAAGATAAAAAAATGAGTTTAGAATATTGTATAAGTGTCATAGACTGGATATTACAACAACCACATAAAGTAAAAGAGGTCACAATCACACCATGAAGGTAGGATTTACTTGTAGTACATTTGATTTATTACACGCAGGTCATGTACAAATGTTGCGTGAAGCAAAAGAGCAGTGCGATTATCTTATTTGTGCATTGCAAATGGATCCAAGTGTAGATAGAAAAGAAAAGAATGCACCTGTGCAAACAATAGTAGAGCGTTATACACAACTAAAAGGTGTAAAATATGTAGATGAGATTATTCCATATGGCACTGAAAAAGACCTAGAAGATATATTGACAATGTATCATATAGATGTTAGAATACTAGGAGAAGAATACAGAGACAAAGACTTTACTGGCAAGGATATTTGCCGTAAACGTGAAATAGATCTGTATTTTAACAAACGTGATCATCGCTTCAGTACAAGCGATCTTAGAAAAAGGGTATGTGAAGTATAATGTGGACACTGTTTATTATTAGTTTTGTTGCAGAATTTGATGAATATAAAGCAACAAGGTTTAATACTTATGAAACTAATCAACAATGTGAAATAAACAGAGTAGTGTTGGAAACAACATTTACAGAAGGTGAAAAGGCAGTATGTGTGAATGAATAAATTTATATTTGATGTAGACGGAACACTAACTCCAAGTAGGCAAACTATTGATCCTAAGTTCAAAGAGTTTTTTAAACAGTTTATAAAAGATAACAAAGTTTGGCTTGTAACTGGTAGTGATTATGCAAAAACTGTAGAACAATTAGGTGCTGATATTTGCGAATCAGTTGTAAAAGTTTACAATTGTTCTGGTAATGATGTATACTTTAAGGGCAGTCGTGTTCATTGTAAAAAGTTTGAAGCACCAAAAGAATTATATGACTTAATGAATGGCTGGCTACAAACCAGTAGTTTTCCACTACGGACGGGTAATCATATCGAAGAACGTATGGGCACTATTAATTTTAGTATCGTAGGACGTAACTGTACACTAGGCGAACGTAAACTATATGTAAAGCACGACTTGGAAAACAGAGAACGTGAAAGCATTGCATATCAAATCAACTTAGAATTTCCTAATATTACTGCTACAGTAGGTGGTGAAACAGGCATTGACATTTATGCAAAAGGTGCTGATAAAAGCCAAATACTAGAAGACTTTAATAAAAATGATAAAATATATTTCTTTGGAGATAAAATAGAACAAGGTGGCAACGATTGGCCTTTAGCGTCTAAACTAAAAGAAAAAGGTTGTTTTAATGTCAAGGATTGGCGTGACACAATGGAAAGACTTCAATACTTACAAGAGGCTAAAATAGCAGCATGATTATCGCAGGATATGGTTTTGTAGGTAAAGCCTACGAATTACTATTTAAAAATCATCGTAGAGAGATTGTAATACACGATCCACCTAAAGGTATAAAAGCAGATTTGAAGAATACCAGTGCTGTTGTTGTTTGTGTACCAACGCCACAATCAGAAGATGGTACGTGTGATATGAGTGCTGTTTACGAAATAGTTGAACAGTGCAATGATTTTACACCAATATTGATCAAAAGCACAATCAGTTTGCAAGGTTGGCACGAACTAAAAGAACGCTTTCCAAATCACAAACTTTGCTTCTCGCCAGAATTTTTACGAGCAGCTAACTTTATGAGCGATGTGCAGGATATGGATCACGTCATACTTAGTGGTGAAACAGACTATTGGCGTGATCAATATAGTTATAATTGGGCACATATTAAAATTAATATTGTGAGCCCAGAAGAAGCAATTGCAATAAAATATTTCCGTAATGCTTTCTTAGCAACAAAGGTCAGTTTCTTTAATGAAATTTATGACTTTTGCAAAGCATATGGAATAGATTTTAACCAAGTAAGAGGTGGTATAGGTTCAGACAAACGAATAGGTGATAGTCATACCTATGTTTGGCCAGAAGATAACGTAAGAGGATGGGGAGGATTGTGCTTTCCTAAAGACACTAGTGCATTATTAAAAATGGCAGAAGAAAAAAATATTAATCTAAATACACTTGAAGCAGCAGTTGAATACAATAAAAAAATACATTGACAATCAAACACTTAGGCAGTATAATAAAGAACATAGGAGACTAATATGCAAGACATTCTACAAGATATTGTAAGCCACACACATAAACTTGGCTTTATTACAACACTAAAGGTCACAGCAGAAACCGATACACAGATTGAAAGTATGGCAGATGATCGCAGTGTTATTATGAGTGCTACAACACATTCACCTGTTGGTGAATTTGTAGGCACATTTGGTATGCCGGACTTGGGTAAACTGGATTATCATTTGAAAAATCCAGAATATAGAGAAAATGCAACTATCGAAGTTGTACAAGCAGAGCGTAACGGAGAAGTTATGCCAACACACATCCACTTTGAGAACCAAGGCGGAGACTTTGAAAATGATTATCGTTTTATGAACAAAGCGATTATTGAAGAAAAATTAAAAAGTGTAAAATTCAAAGTCAGCACATATGATGTTGAAATTGAGCCTAATATGGCAGCAATTGCACGTATGAAACTTATGGCAGGTGCGCACAGTGAAGAAACTGTGTTCCAAGTAAAAACAGAAAATGGTAATCTAAATTTTTACTTTGGTGACGAAGCAACACACGCAGGTTCATTTACTTTTGAACACGGTGTAGGTGGTACACTAACACACACTTGGGCTTGGCCAGTTGCACAAACAATTGCTATCTTAAATTTGGATGGTGATAAAACTATGAGCATCACAGACCAAGGCGCTATGAAGATTTCAGTAGACAGCGGTATGGCAAAATATGACTACATCCTTCCTGCACAACAAAAATAATGAAAACAAACCTAACTAAAACACAAAATGATTATGCTGTATTTTTGCCTAGTATCAGTGGCTTTTATGCTACGTTTGTAGGCAAACAACGTTTTGGAGAATACGTTGATTACAATCGTGTTCCAGCTGGTATTGGCGAAGTAGAAGGTCTTAATTTTTTAAATCCAAACAAAGGAGCGTTTCATTACAAGTGGGCGCTCTATTCTGCTGGACACGCTGATTTAGATGTTAACAAACACGTAGAAAAAGAAGATATGTTGCGTAACCGTGACAGAGACAACAGTTGGTTACTAGGAGACTCAGGCGGTTTCCAGATTGCAAAAGGCTTGTGGGAAGGTGACTGGACTGATCCTAATTGTCCAAAAGCACTCAAAAAACGTGAACTAGTTGTAAACTGGATGGAAGAATATATGGATTATGGAATGATGTTGGATATTCCAACTTGGACATTCCAAGATCCTAAAGCAGCAAAAGCAGCAAACATTCACAGTTATCAAGATGCTGTAGATGCTACACACATTAATGCACGTTACTATATGGCAAACCGTAGAGGCAACTTTAAAGTGCTAAACGTGTTGCAAGGTAGCAACCACGGTGATGCTGATAATTGGTACAATGAATTTAAAGATTATTGCAATCCAGCTAAATACCCTGATACCCACTTTAATGGTTGGGCAATGGGAGGGCAGAATATGTGCGATGTACACTTGATTCTGCGAAGACTTGTGCATCAAATACATGACGGGCTACTTGAGCCTGGCGTACATGATGTGATGCATTTCCTTGGTACAAGTAAACTTGAATGGGCTGTTTTACTTACAGACATTCAGAGAGCAGTACGTAAGTATCACAATCCAAACTTTATGATTACATATGACTGTGCAAGTCCTTTCTTAGCAACAGCAAACGGACAAGTATATCACACAATCCGCATTGAAGATCGCGGTAAGTGGAGTTATATGATGTCACCAAGTGCTGATGATAAAAAGTATGCTACTGATAGTAGGCAATATAGTGATGCTGTTGTACAAGATAGAATACTTGAAGCATTTGAAGATTCTCCTATTAGCAAACATTGCACAGTAAGTGATATTTGTTATTACAAGCCAGGCGACCTTAACAAAGTTGGTAAAGAAGGCAAAACATCTTGGGATTCATTTAGTTATGCATTACAAATGGGTCACAATGTATGGATGCACATAGAAAGCACACAAAGGGCAAACGAACGTTATGACACTGGTGAATTTCCTTATATGTTAATTGACGAACGTTTTGATCGTGTAGAGTTTAAACAAGTTGTTGACGAAATCTTTAGTTTAAAAGATAGACAAAAAAGTTTAGACTTGATTGAAAAGTATTCAAAATTTTGGATGCAAGTTATCGGAACAAGACTTAATGTTGGTAAAAAGACAGTAAACGCCAGCACAAAGTTTGGAGAATTATTTGAGGAGATTTAATGTCAAAAGAAAGTTTACACAGCCACTTACAATCCCTTACTGTGAGACATAGAGATCTTGATGATGAAATATTAGAATTAGAAAAACATTACACTGTAACAGAAGAAATACGTAGACTTAAAACTCAAAAACTTTGGATCAAAGATGAAATTTATCGTATTAAAAAAGAACTAAAAGAACAAGGTGTATACACAAATGGACGAGGAAGCTAAAAACCTTCATATGTTAAATCTAGAAATGGCACTAGAAGATCTAGATAAAATCATTGACAATATGAAGAAAAACGATTATAGTAAAGAACAGATCAACGAATATACTAAAAAACGTTGGAATGTATGGAACGAAATGTATCAAGCGAGAAAACTATGAAACGTGACTATGATAGTGGTGTAACAGAAGATGTAAACTTTTTTGTAGGCACTGAAGTTGAGCATACTCCGCAATATGGTAAGAAAACATTGTTTGTAGTAGGCTTGCAAAACTTTGAAGATATTATTGAATATGCAGAAAAGCAAAACTTGCAGCACATTTATATTGGTGCTAATATGAGTTATGAACCAGATGAAGCATATGATGCGATGATCTTTCCATTGTTAAAAGAAGGATATTGGGTAACATTAGATTTTGATATCAAAGATGTAGAATATGTTTTAGAATCCGGTTACACAGAATACAACAGATTTATTCCAATGATTAGTGCAAAACTTCCTTACATTAGTCAACTTGGATACAATGCCTGTCTTAAACTAGACGACAAAGACTTTGATGCAACTAATCCCGGTGTATGGGTGCATCGTATGCATGATTTAAAAGAGAAGGCTGTTTTTACAGATTGGTCTAAATACACCACAGACGAAATCATTGCTTGACAAAATGCAACAAGAACGTTATTATGAATATATGAAAAGGCGCTTCAGAGAGGAAAACGCAAAAATGGATGCAGCATTACAAAATGCAAAACGCAGTATATGGGTAACTTTTACAAAAGAAGGTATCCACAAGTATCCAGCAGCATTGGATGATCCAAAACTTGCTACTGGTGATGAGTATGATGTGAGCTTCTTAGGCTATCCACATCGACATACATTTTACTTTAAGGTACAAATCGAAGTATTCCACAACGACAGAGATATTGAGTTTATTCAGTTCAAACGTTGGTTAGAAAATTTGTACAAAGAAGATGTGATTCAACTAGATTACAAATCTTGCGAAATGATTGCAGATGATTTGTACAAACAGATTAACAACAAATATCCCGGCCGGTTTGTTGTTATTGATGTCGCAGAAGACAACGAAAACGGCTGTTCAATCATTTATCCTAACTTAGATGCAAAAAAGGATTACTAATCAAATGACTATCAAAAATCCGGTAGTAAACAAAATTTTTAACGACCTTGAAGAACTGCATGACTTTTGCAGAACTGAAGGTTATCCATTTAACCGTGAAGACTTGTACAAGAAAGATGCTCGTGTTTGGCTTGCATTTACAAAGTACAAGAACTGGATTCGAGCAAAGAATCGTAACAAAGGACGCAAATAATGCGCAAACTGTTTTACATGGGCTTAGAGCCCTATGAAGGCAGGTACACATTACAACTTGAAGAATGGAGTAGACGTGCTTTCCAACGTCGATCGATTGACTGGGTGAGTGTACCTGGTACAACTATTGACAATACAAAAGCAATCCAAGTAGGCCAAGTGTTAGATGCACATGGCCGTTCCTACTTTGCAATGTCGCAAATGATGAACTTGGTGCAAATGATGCGTAACGGTGAAGTAACAGGCAAAGATGTTGTTTTCTTTGAAGATATGTTCCAGCCTGGTATGGAATCGTTGCCTTACATTATGGATCAGATTCCAGCAGAGCAGCGGCCACAAGTTTGGATTCGTTGTTTAGCACAAGCAGTTGATCCTGATGACTTTGTACACGTTTGGGGTATGGGCAAGTGGATGAGTTTGTATGAAGAAATGTGCAACGAATTTGTTACAGGCGTACTAGCAAGTAACGAAGAAATGGTTGCACATATGAAAATTGCAAACTGGAAAGCGCCTATCTACAATATCAGTGGACTTGCATTTGATAAAACTGAAGTTGCACTACGTGTTGGTGAAATTAAGCCTTGGGAAGAACGTGACAATCGTGTTGTGTTTGCTGCACGTTTTGATCAAGAAAAACAACCAGACTTCTTTATGGATATGATTGAAGAATGGTATGGTACACCTGGCACAACTGATGTAGAGTTTGCTATCCTACAAGGTGGTCCTTTGCGTAGTAATAATCCAAAGTATCTTGAACGTGCTAGAAAAATGGAAGAACGTGGACAACTTCGGATATATGAAAACCTTAAAAAGAATCATTACTATGATTTTGTAAACAATAGTAAAGTATTGTTTAATTGTGCATTGCAAGACTGGACTAGTAATACTGTAAGTGAAGCAGATGCACTAGGTTGCAATGTGCTGTTTCCTGCTTACAGAAGTTTTCCAGAGATCTTTGCAAATGATCATACAAGAATGTATGTTCCTTGGAGTGTACAAGATGCAATGAATAAACTACAACCATTGCTTGACGCACCACACAAAGACTTGGGTAAAATTAGTAACTGGACTAGTGCAACTATTGATCGCTATATTGATATTATGCAAGGCAACGGTGAACAATGGCGCAGAGACAGTAATCGTTATAGAGACTATGTAGCGGAAACAAAATATTGAACTTTTTAGATTTTGTAAAACAACAACCTGAATTTTGGAAAGGCGCAGCAACTATTTTAGATGCTGTACTTACCAAAGGTATTGACAACAGTTATACAAGAGCAGAAAGAGAAATGATTTTTGCTTATGTTAGCGAAGATAATGGTTGTGAGTTTTGTGCAAAACATCACAGCGACTTTGCACGTGACATAGGTTTTAACGATAGTTTTACAAAAGACACATATGTTGATAATAATATTGACAAACAAAAAAACGTAACATATATTGGTGCTGTTGCTAAAATGTACAATCACTTGGTAGAAGAGTTTGGTATTACACAAGTAAATGATGACAACATTATGTTAAAAGATACACCAGTAAAATACAGAGGTTATAACTTATGAGAGTTTTAGTCACAGGTGCTACAGGTTATATTGGCAGTCATGTTTGTAAACTACTTAAAGAACACGGACATACTGTTGTTGCTTGGGATATAAATATTCACGGCGAATACAATGACATAATGGCATACTGTGATAGTTATACTTCATATGATATTACAAAGTTTGTATGGGGTGATTTTGATGCTGTTGTACACTTAGCAGGACGCAGTGTAGTACCCGACAGTTTGAAAGAACCAACAGAGTATTATCGTGTAAATGTTATGGGTACTGCAAACTTGTTAGATCGTGTAAACACCGATCATATACTATTTGCAAGTACCAGCAGTGCTTGGGAAATGGCAAGCCCATATGCTCGTAGCAAAGTGGCAGCAGAAGATGTTATAAAGGAGAAAGCCAATGGATACACTATCTTTAGATTTTTTAACGTATCTGGTACTGACGGGCATAATCGTCAACTGGGCGTTCCTACCCATCTTATTCGTGTTGCTGCTATGGTGGCTGCTGAGAAACTACCCGACCTTAAGATCTTTGGTACGGACTATGATACTAGGGATGGTACTTGTATTCGTGATTATATTCACGTTGTTGATTTGGCTCGTGCCATTGTCAACGGAGTTGAACGAGGACCAGCCAATACGGACTATGAATGTCTTGGTTCTAACGTAGGCTATAGTGTGCGTGAAGTAATCAGTACTATGGAACAAGTTACTGGTAAAAAGTTAAATATCATTGAAGCTGGGCGAAGAGCAGGCGATGCTGTTGCTAGTGTTGTAGATAATTTAAGCGAATTAGTAACATTGGAAAAAAGCATTGAAGATATGTGTTTAGATCAATATAAACTGGAGATTGGTAAAAATGGATGAACTTATTGAATATTCACAAGAGATCATGACTCATATGGATAACGGTGATTTAATGAGTTGTTACAGTCTTTTTGAATCGAATATTAGAGGCATTTTAGATGATTTAGATCCTAATGACGGACTTGTAAAGTTATGGTTGACACAAAGAGATTATGTAGATGATGAAGATTGGGCAGCAGTTATGGCAAACATTGAAAACATTAGGGAGGCGATGAATGCGTGATCACACAGGAGATACAATAACCGTGTCGTTGACCGACTTTGACGAATCAGGAATGAGTTGTGAGGACATATACACACTAACAGATACAAGCACTATCTCAACTACAATAGATACTACAGCATTTGATGAGCTTATTAGTTTGGACGGAGATATTACACTTACTTTAAATGAACCAGTAGAATTTGAAGACCAAATGCCAGATGTTGCAAAAGTAGAAGATATGTGTAATGATTATCCAGCATTAGCACAAGCATACGAAAAGTTTAAAACAATGTATTCTCTTGTACATCAAGACTGGAAAGGGAAACAAGACGCAGAAAATGAGCCTCCATTTTAACATAGAACCTGTATGGAATATGGAACGCTATCGTGCGTTAGACTATAAACTAGACCATCACAAAGATACAAATTTAACACAAAAGTATTTAGATGCAGGGCATAGTGCAGAGGCTATGACCCTGTATAACTATTTTGAACCAAACCCTATGCCTCCTAGTGTAGAATATATTTGCAGTTACTTTACAGAACTAGAAAAAATTTCTGTTGCAGTAAACTTGTTCAAACCAGGACAATATTTGCCTGTACACGTAGATTTATATGATGCATATAAGAAACTTCACGGACTCACAAACGAAATAATTTATAGATATATAATTATGTTAGAAGACGGAGTAGATGGACAAATGAGTGTTATTGGAGACGAAGCACACACTATGTGGGAAGCAGGTGATGTATTTGGCTGGAAAGAATGTGATAAGCATACATTTATAAATTTAAGCACGGAGGATAGATATGCAGTACAACTCACAGGCGTACAGACGAACCGATAGTGCTTTAGAAAAAGCCTTTGTTTATAAAATTGGTGATAATACAATATTTGTAGACAAAGAATATCATGTTTTGCCTACATTAGAACGCTATGAAGGCTTACAAGAAATATACACCAACAGTTATCTAAAAAATTTTCCTTTTAGTTTTATTCAAGTTTACGATGGAGGTACACTTGATTATATTGAAGGATTGAAGTTAGGTATAATAGAACGTGATTTTTTGAATTTAGAAGGGTTACATATATTTTTAACGGAACAATGTTTTCATACTACAGGAAATATTCAAAACTTAGTTGCAGACGGAACAAGTAGATATACATTAGATGCCACAGAAGGCGATTATTGGTCGCCTGAATTAGAAAGTGTAGAAAATTTTGTAAAATTAAATAAATTAAAAAATGTTACCGTATGTGTGAGTTTTGAAGATCCTACACAAGTTTATAAAGATAGGTATTCATTTTCAATTGTAAGAGAAGATGCAACTCTTAACGCTCTTTGTAACAGGTATAAAAACTTAGAACGTGACTTTTTTGATTACAAAATAGAAAAACGGTTTTGGTGTGGTAATTGGCGTTATGAACCACATAGACATATTATCACAGCATTTGCAAGTCAGTTAGACACAGAGTACAGTTGGTTTTATAGAGACAATGAACATCGTGTGTTAGAAAACATATGGTTTGATATAAATGAATTAAAACACAAGCACCAAGTAGTTGAAGGTATATACTACCTAAATGAAAATACCAAAGGTATAGATATACAATCAGATCCTGTGGATATCAGTGGTACTATTGAAGACAGGTTTATTAGACCATCAGGCACCAAAATGTCTGGGCCTATTTTAGAAGAATACACAAATGAAAATTTGTATAGTAACACATTTTGTAGCATAGTAAATTACAGCACATTTAACGAACCTTTTCCTAGTTATGACGAAAAAGTTTTAAATGCAATGATAAACAGACGTCCTTTTGTGTTTTGTGGGCCTCCTGGTAGTTTAGAACTTATGCGTAAAGATGGATTCCAAACATTTGGTGATTATTGGGATGAAAGTTATGACCAAGAATGGGACAACACAAAAAGACTAGAAATGATTTTTGATTTACTGCTGGAAATTAACAGTTGGAGTTTAGAAAAGTGCAAAACGATATATAAAGAAATGTTATCTATTACTACACACAATTATCTTACACTTAAAGATATGGATATACAAGATTATGAAATGCGCAGCACTATATAATCACACAAACATTAGAGGTGGTAATCGTGTGTATCCTTGTTGCCGTTACAAAGAAAGTGTGATGCACTTTGACGGTAATGTAGGCAAAATAATGCACAGTTATATTTACGACAAACTACGTTCTGATATGGAAACAGATTGGTTGCCAGGTTGCGGCAAATGTAAACACGAAGAAGAACTTGGCGTAGAAAGTTTAAGACAACGTTTTAATGCACGTTATCAAATGAGCAAACCCACACTGGATTATTTAGAAGTAGGTTTTGATAACATTTGTGATTTAACCTGTGATGGCTGTTGGGAAGAATGGAGCAGCAGTTGGTGGGCAAAAAAGAATCCAGACTTGTCTCCTAAACAAGGTATAACTAGTACAGAAGAATTTACACATATTCCTCCAAGCATTAAACGTGTTGTGTTTTTAGGTGGCGAACCGTTAATGACAAATAGACACAGACGTTTTTTACAAACATTCAAAGACTTGCAAAATTTAGAAGTTGAATACTTTACTAATGGTATGCATAAGTTACAAGAAGAAGATTATCAAGTTTTAAGTAAATGTAAAAGAGTGCATTTTACTGTAAGTATTGATGGATATGGCACTATGAATGAAACGGTGCGTAGTGGTAGCATTTGGAGCAGAGTAGTAAAAACATTAGACGAAATTGCAGACGTATTTGATTACACAATTCACAGTGTTGTTCATAAAAACAACTGGCATGGATTACCAGAACTAGCAGAGTTCACAAAAAAATACAAAAAATGGACAACAAATGTCTTGACATTTCCTAAAGAACTGGATATAATAAAACTAGAGCAGTGTGACAAGGATAAACTAGAAAAAATATTGGATACATATGATATACCAAACAGGCAATATATTAAGGCACACTTACAAGGAGACGCATAATGGATATGCGAAGTTATGAAAACTGGAGAGAACACGGTGCTGACGAAAGTAGTGTAGAAGAAGTAACTTGGAATAATAATGACTTGCTTACATTACCTTGGGAAGCAACATATATGACAGACGAGATTCCAGAAGATAGTTCATGGGATACGTTTGCTACAAAAAACAAAAAAGCATTAGAAGCAATGTACAAACAATGGGGAGTACCTAAAGAAGGTAGTCTACATTACATGAGTATACGTCCAGAACTTACAAAAGGACTGGCTAGTATTATTGCTCCATATGCACACATGAAGTTTAACTATAACTTCTTGAAACTTACACCCGGTTGTAGTTTGATGTGGCACTTTGATACGTATGCAACATTTGTAAAGTTTAACAATATCGACGAAGCAGATGCACATAATGTTTGTAGAACTGTTGTAATGATGAACGACTGGGACAGAGGACAAGTTCTACAGGTTGGTGATGAAGTTTACACAAGCTGGGTTGCAGGTGACACATATACTTGGAAAGGTGACACTTGGCACGGTATGGCAAACTTTGGTCCTACTGATATTGTTGTCAGTCAAGTAACCTTTTTGGATGAAGATGACAAATATTCCCAATGACAAACGTAATATGGATTTTGGTAGTGCATTTGCTATACAAGATCCAGAAACAATGCGTTTGTTAAGAAACAGATATGATTTTACTGATCTCAATAGTGACAGCATTATTGATGAGTTTCTTTACGAGTATGATACTTGGATTAAAAGTGGCACACTAAATGTGTTTACAGGATTAGAAGATTTTGGATACAAGTGTTACAGCAACGGCACTACAGAAGCATTTGACAAGTTTTATATGCGCAATGCAAAGCGTAGATTCCGCTGCTTCAAAGGTGAATATATGTATCACAAACTTGCGTGGAGAGACAAGTTTGTTTGGGCATATTTAGAAGACGAAAAACTACACAAAGCAGATGCAGTTGTTATTAGTTTGCCATTTGCAGACACAGGTGACAAACACGATAAGTATCACGATTTAATGCGTGAATGCAGCGCACTAGGTGTGCCTGTGCTAGTGGATTGTGCATACTACGGTGCTTGTAGACATATACACATTGACTTAGCATATCCATGTATCACAGATGTAACATTTAGTTTAAGCAAAACATTTCCTTTAGCATATGCACGTATAGGTATACGTTACACAAAAGTAGACGACGATGACACAATGTTTGTGTATCATAAAATCAACTACAACAACAAAATAGGTGCATTGCTAGGATTAGAATATTTCAAAAACTTTACACCAGATTATATACCAAACAAATATGTTGACAAACAAGCAGATTTCTGTAATAATATAGGAGTATGTGTAAGTAAGACTGTGCTGTTTGGTATAGATTATGATAATAAGTTTCCGCAGTATAATAGAGGCGGAAGGACAAACAGATTAAGTTTCCACAAACAATATATTAAAGGACTAGATATTGCCAGTACAAAGTAACAACGATTGGGATCCATTAGAAGAGATTATTATTGGCACAGCAGAAAACTGTGTGCATCCTACTATGAATGTTAGTACTCATAGTTTTATCTATGGCGGTGAACAATATGAAGATATCAAACACTTTGACGGGCAACCTATTGAACAGTGGATTGTAGACGAAGCAAACGAAGATCTAGAAGGATTGGAAAAGTGTTTGCAAGGACTAGGTGTAAAAACTCTGCGTCCAGATCCTATTGATCATAATAAAATATACAGCACACCAGAATGGACCACTACAGGCTGGTATACATTTTGTCCAAGAGATTTGCTGTTGCCATTGGACAATATGATTATTGAATGTCCTAGCCCAATGCGGGCACGTTATTTTGAAACTAGAGCATATTATAAACATTTGTATGACTGGATGAAAGAAGGTGTACAATGGATTAATGCTCCTAAGCCTATTCTAACCGATGACAACTATCAACTGGAGGACCGCAGTGAAGCAACGCTTGTTAACAAAGAAATTATTTTTGATGCTCCTAATATCGTTCGCCTTGGTAGGGATCTTCTCTGCCAAGTTAGCAATAGTGGTAACCAACTTGGGTTTGAGTGGCTAAAAACTATACTTGAGCCAAAAGGTTATCGTATCCACGTAGCAGAAAAATACTACAGTTTTGCCCATTTTGACAGTACAGTGTTGCCATTGCGTCCAGGTCTAGTGCTACTAAACGCAGGCAGACTAAGCGAAGATTGGTATCCGCCTATCTTTAAAGACTGGGATAAGATTTGGGTAGGCGAAGAAGATCTACACGTTCCGCCAGCAAACACAGGTGTTGCTCCATGCTCACCTTACATTGGACTAAACTTTTTAAGTGTAAATCCGGAACTTGTTATTGTAGATGAAATGCAAGAAAACTTGAGACGCATACTGGGCAAACATGGTATTGAAACTATTGGACTACCAATGCGTCAAGCACGTAGCATGAGCGGTGGCTTCCACTGTGCTACATTAGACACTAAACGCAAAGGCAGTTTGGAGGATTATTTTGCAACATAGTATTGAACAATGGATAGATCGTATAAATGCAATGAAAGATATGTGTATCCAAGCACACAGATTGCGCAACGAATACAGTGATCTAGTAGAACAAACGTACGATTATGCACAAGTAAAAAACATACTAGAGCAAGTACAATCAATGGCTGCTGGTATTGCAAATGAAAATATTACAGAAATCAAAACAGAGATGGATGAATGGAAAAATTAGAAAGAAAGCACTACACCTGGGAAGATGTACAAAGGTGTGCTCATAAACTAGCATTATCAATGTATAACAGTGGATTCCGTCCTGACTACATTGTAGGACTTAACAGAGGCGGGTTACCTCTTAGTGTTATGCTTAGTCATTTACTCGATTGTAACCATTATACACTAGATGTTAGATTGCGTGACAGCAAAGAAAGTCCTGAAAGTAATCTATGGATGGCAGAAGATGCATTTGGATATGTTGAGCAAAAGGATAGATCAGATACATGGAGCAAAGGCAAGAGCAATCCTAAGGCTCGAAAAAACATTCTCATTGTAGATGATATCAACGATACTGGTGCTACATTTGAATGGATTATGAAAGATTGGCAAGCAGGTTGTTTACCTGACAGTCCAGCGTGGGAAGACATTTGGAGAGAAAATGTGCGTTTTGCTGTAATGTGTGAAAAGACACACACAAACTTTGATGGTGTAGATTACGTATGGCAAGAAATAGACACCAGTGAAAAAGACACTTGGATTGTTTTTCCGTGGGAATATGATTAATGAGATTAGAAGAAGACGTAAAATTAGATTATAAAGATGTGCTTATTAGACCAAAGCGTAGCACATTACACAGTCGTAAACAAGTTAGACTTAATCGTAAGTTTGAATATAGAAACTACGATCATGATGAACGTCCACACTTTATAGGTATTCCTATTATGGCAAGTAATATGGATGGTGTTGGCACATTTGAAATGGCTGATAAACTTGCAGAAGGTGAAATGTTTACTTGTCTAGTAAAAACATACAGTGCAGATGAACTAGTTGAATATTTCTTAGGTCCTTGGGAACGCACAGAGTTTGTTGCAATGAGTATTGGCACAGGAGACAGTGATTATAATAAACTTTTTACAGTATGTAAAGAAGTTGGACACAGGCTTAAATATGTATGTATTGATATTGCCAATGGTTACAGTGATCATTTTGCAAAACACGTTCGCAAAGTGCGTAGCGAGTTTCCTGACCTTGTTATCATTGCTGGCAATGTAGTAACAAGAGAAATGACAGAGGAGTTAATTCTAAGTGGAGCCGATATTGTTAAAGTGGGCATTGGTCCCGGGAGTGTTTGCACTACTCGCATACAAACTGGTGTTGGATATCCGCAGTTATCAGCAGTCATCGAATGTGCAGATGCCGCCCATGGACTTGGGGGTCACATTATTGCTGACGGTGGGTGTACTAGCCCTGGAGATGTCGCTAAGGCCTTTGCAGCCGGCGCAGATTTTGTTATGCTTGGCGGGATGCTTGCTGGGCACGATGAAGGCGGTGGCGAAGTAATCACCAAAAGATTTTTTACAAACGAAATGAATGGTGATAGCAGAGTCATTGAAGAAAAGCAGTTTGTACAGTTTTACGGAATGTCAAGTGAAAGTGCAAACGATAAGCATTTTGGTGGACTTAAAGATTATCGTTCATCAGAAGGACGCACAGTGCTTGTGCCTTATAGAGGACCTGTGGCTAAAACAGTGCAGGAGATACTAGGAGGAGTGCGTAGTGCTTGTACCTATACAGGTGCAATGAAACTCAAGCAACTTAGTAAATGTGCAACGTTTATTCGTTGTTCACAAACACATAATTCAGTTTATGAATCATCAACAATAGGAAAATAATATGGCAGAACAAAATTATCCAGAAGAATTCAATGCAGCTTGGAACGATTTATCTGACGAAGATATTACAACAGAGATGGAAAAAGTACAAGCATTAAATGTAGGTGACGTTTACATTTTAGGAGAAAATGAAGTTGTTATAACTAATCAAATTTTGGAAGGTTTATCATGAGTTGTACTTGTGGAAGATCGCCAACTGGCAGATGTGTAGGTTGGCATAATTTAACAGAGGAGCAATACCTTGAGAAAAAAGCACAGTATGAAGCTAAACAAAAGGAGAAAGACAAATGAGTATGTCAGCGCAATTAGCAAAGGCTGCAAGAATGCACGCCGAAGGTGAGCTTGAAAGAGCAAAAACAAACATTATGGTGTATATGAACCAATCAGTGGGTATTGGTGAACACGCAGATATTGTTGAAGCTATTCAACAAGAACTTGACACTATGGCAGCAGCCAGTGATCGTATTGAAATGATTGAAAAATATTTTAGTTAATTGTTGACAAAAGATCTAAATACTGTTACTATAAACAATAGACATCCTCGTCTATAACTCGGAGAATTAAATGACAGAAGAAGTAAAAGTCAGTCAAGTTGTACGTGAAAGACTGCAAAAAAATAACGTGCGTTTTTATGCTAATGATAATATCAGTGAACATATCAGTGAGTTTGAGTTACATGAAATACAAAACGAACTTACATATAAGTTCCAAGGTGTGTTAGAAACACTTATTATCGATACTGAAAACGATCCTAACAGTAACGAAACTGCAAAGCGTTTGGCAAAAATGTATATCCACGAATTATTGCGTGGACGTTATTATCCAATGCCTAACGCTACAAGTTTTCCAAATGAGACTGATGATCCATATGATGGTATGCTCGTTGTTCGTAGTGAACTAAAAAGTGTTTGTTCGCATCACCATCAGCCAGTTAGTGGTGTAGCATATATTGGTATTCTTGCTGCTGATAAACTTATTGGACTAAGCAAGTATACACGCATTGCACAGTGGTGTGCAAGACGTGGCACACTGCAAGAAGAACTTGCTATGGACATTGCTAAAGAGATTATGAAGGTTACAGGTGCAACAGACTGTGGTGTTTATATTCAGGCAACACACGGTTGCTGTGAAAACAGAGGCATTATGGCACATAGTTCACTAACACAAACAAGTGTGCTGAAAGGTGCATTCAAAACAGATCCTGGTACAAAGAAGGAATTCTTTGATAACATCAAACTACAACAGGAGTTTGCACCGAGATGATAGAACCAGTATTTGAAAAAGGTTATCCTTCATATGAAGCAGTCAATAGGAAACCAGCAATGAAACTAAGATATTCAGAAGCATTTTATAGTGTACAAGGCGAAGGCAAGTTTGTAGGAGTACCTAGCGTATTCCTACGCACCTTTGGTTGTAACTTTCGTTGTATGAACTTTGGTGTTGATAAAAGTGTTGGAAGCCGTTGGGAGCAACACGCAAAAGGTGAACGTTATAACGCTGAAGTAAAACAACTTCTTGCAGACAAAGTACACGAAACTACAAAAGAGTTTAATGACTTACCTATTGTACACACAGGTTGTGATACATATGCAAGTATCTATCCAGAGTTTAAACACTTTAATATGCTTAAAAGCGTAGATGAAGTTGTAGAACATTTGCTTAGTCTGTTGCCCGAAGGCAAATGGACTATGGATAACGGACAGGATGTACATTTAATACTTACTGGCGGCGAACCGTTGTTGGCGTGGCAACGACTGTACGTAGAACTATTTGAACATCCACGTATGCAGGATCTTAAAAATGTCACAATCGAAACCAACACTACACAGCATCTACACGATGACTTCTACAACTATCTCAATGATCACGAAAGAATTCAACTCACTTTTAGCTGCTCGCCAAAGCTATCCGTTTCGGGCGAGTCTTGGGATGATGCTATTAAGCCTGACGTTGCTCGTGAGTATTCCCTTGTGGATGGCAGCGATATGTATTTTAAGTTTGTTGTTGCTGATCAAGACGATGTTGATGAAGTTGGTAGAGCTGTTGATGCCTATCGTGAAGCAGGCGTGGACGTTCCTGTATATCTCATGCCGCTTGGGGGTAGGTCGGAAGAATACACTCTCAACGTACAAGAGGTGGCGAACCTCTGTATGGAACGAGGGTGGAGGTTCTCGCCAAGACTCCACATTAGCTTATTCGGAAATGCCTGGGGCACTTAAAGAAAACGTGGATAGTATTCCTAAAGGCATTAAAAGCGAAGAGGAATACGAAAAGATAAGGAAACTAATATGAAACAATGGCTTAAGAAAATAACAGGCATCGAAGCAGAAGAAAAACGTCTAGCTGAAGAAAAAGCAGCATTAGAAGCTGAATCTGATAAAAAGCTCAAAGCAAAAGATCCTAAAGCATATGCTACTAAAAAAGGTGAACCTTGGGTAAATGTGCTTGATATGAAAGTCAATGAAGATAATATTCGCAATGGGTTTTTTGAACTTGATTGGAATGAACCTTTTATTGATTCTCTTATTGAAAATGGTTATGGTAGTGAAGGTGATGAACAAGAAGAAATAGTTGATCGCTGGTTCAAAGACATTGTTTATAATATGCTACAAGAAGAAGGACTTGACACAAATCGCGGAGCCGGTTATATTAATGTAGTACCAATAGACAAAGGCAAAAGCGAGGTATCATGAGAGACGACCTAATGGTCCAACAGCAAGTAGATAACGTTTGGCAACATATGGTAGGCGTTATTTGTTTAAACTGCACAGGCAGAAAACAAGTCAAAAAAGTTCTTCCTGTGTTATTTGCTGCTGCACCTACAGCAATACACTTCTTAAATACACCAGAAAAATCTATAAAAAGCATTATAGAAAGTTTAGGAATGGTTAACATAAGATATAACCGTTTGAAAAGAATGAGTAAAGATTTCTTGACATGGGACGGAAATGATGCTACAATGTTACATGGAATAGGCAAATATGGTAGCGACAGTTATCGTCTGTTCTACAAGCACGAGGTTCCCGACAATGTTGGTGACCATGAACTGAAACGTTATGTAGAAGAAGAGTTTTATGACTTACATACTAATTGATACTGCTAATACTTTCTTTAGGGCTCGTCACGTTGTTCGTGGCGACATTGATACTAAGGTTGGCATGGCTATGCACATTACCCTTAACAGCATTAAGAAAGCGTGGCAGGACTTTGATGGTTCGCACGTTGTTTTCTGCTTAGAAGGACGCAGTTGGCGCAAAGATTATTATGAGCCTTACAAGCGCAACCGCAAAGAAGCACGTGATGCACTTACTCCACGTGAAGCAGAAGAAGATAAAGTATTTTGGGAAATCTTTGACGAGTTCAAAGAGTTTGTTACAGACAAGACTAACTGCACTGTATTGCACAATCCTGTGCTAGAGGCAGATGATCTTATTGCTGGTTGGATACAAAATCATCCCAATGATGATCATGTTATTATTTCTACTGATGGTGACTTTGCACAATTGATTGCGCCTAATGTACGTCAGTACAACGGGGTAAGTAATACTACAATTACTGTAGAAGGATATTTTGATGACAAAGGCAAACCCGTGTGCGATAAGAAGACAGGTGAACCGAAGCCTGCTCCACAACCCGAATTTATGCTTTTTGAGAAATGTATGCGTGGTGACACTAGCGACAATGTTTTTAGTGCCTACCCTGGTGTGCGCAAGAAAGGCACAAAGAACAAAGTAGGTTTGTTAGAAGCATTTGCAGACAAAGATAACAAAGGATATAATTGGAATAATATGATGCTACAACGTTGGGTAGATCACAACGGTGACGAGCATCGTGTACTAGATGATTACACACGCAATGTTACTCTATGTGATTTGACTGCACAGCCTGACCATATTCGCACAGAAATAAATAATACTATCCAATCAGCAGACAGCAAGAATGTATCACAAGTTGGTATGAGACTTATGAAGTTTTGTGCCCGTTGGGATCTTCAGCGTGTTGCTGATAATGCAGCGCAATTTGCAGAGCCATTACAAGCGAGGTATAATGTATGACATTTAAGGCAACACCGATACTACAAGACAAATTTTGGATTGTTGAACAAGAAGGTGAAAAAATAGGAACTTTGAGTAAAAACGATGAAGGTTTTGTTGTAAATTCAAAAGGTAAAGTTAACCTTTACAAAAACGAAAATCAACTTAAACGTACATTTGGTAAAAACTTTTTAGTTGCTAACATAAAAAAATCAACAAATGATCAGTCAAAAGATGTTCATGGATATCCTACAAGAACTATACCATTTAATAGTATGTTTGATATACAAAGGAAGTTACCATTATTCACAAAAAGTGAAAAGTCTAAAAGTGTATATTGTGCAGGTTATTATCTTGTAAAATTTAATGTAAATTGGTTAAAAAGTTTTTGTCCGAAGCTAATTACTATTGAGCGCAATGAGTTTATGGGACCATTTAAGACCGAATTAGAAATGAAATTAGCGTTAAATAATGTCAACAGATCCAATTAACACAATGCCTATACAGCAACTTATACAAATGGTAAAGGTTGCTGAACAAAGTAGAGCTAAAGAAGTACGTCTTGATATTAATCAAGCTAAGACACTTGCATTTACATTAGGCGAAGTTATGACTAGATTACACGGCGATTTAGAAAAAATATTAGATGAAAAAATAGATAAATTGAATCAAGAGCAAATAATTGAAATTAATATGGATTCGGGTGGCTGGTAAAAAAGATAAATATATGCGTAGTTTATATAAAAGGAAACGCATATGAGTAGACCTAAGCCTACAGTAAAACTTGAGTTTACAAATAAAGTGACATACAAATGTGAACAAGTTTTAGATGCAGAAGCAATCTGGGCTGTTTTCTATCAAGATAAACCGTTCAATTTAAAGAGTAGTAATAGTTTAACTGGTTATCCTGGTCCTAAATACAAAAAAACAAGTTTTTCAAATCCTGGACACGCACATAATCTTGCTAAAAAATTAAACGATATGTTTAACACTGATGAATTTGCTGTTTTTAAACTAACAGCAGGCGAAAAACTCAAATAATGGCAGACAAAAAAACCTACACAAAACTTTTTTTAAAAGAACTAGGAAAAAGCTATAATGAGCTTAGTGTTAAAGAACATATGCCACTTTGGTGGTATAATACTAGACAAAAAGATGTAGGCGGACTTAGACTCACAGATAATGGTTTTGATGTAATTAATAAAATAGAATTGCAAACTTACGATATACCATATCCTAGAGATATGCCTATGACTACACAAATTATTATATTTTTAGACAAATTTATTGATTGTCCCTACTACTTAACAAATAGAAGTATTACAGTTACAAACGAACGTAAAGCAGTAGAACTTGGTTTGTTCAGCGGAGACTTACGCAAATACGGATTAACAAAAGCAATGTCAAGGTCAAAGAAGGATGAGAATTGATTTACACGGTTATCACATCCATACTGCTTGGCAACATTTTAACACGAGAATAACTGAAGCATATTTTGCTGGGCATAAAAAGTGTACAGTTATTACAGGTCAGGGTGCTATGATGCGTGAGTTTGAGACTTGGGCAAGAAATCATCCACGTATAAGAGAATGCAAACAAAGACCAAATAATCCTGGAAGTTTTATAGTAAAATTTAATAAAAAAGGTTGACCTTCTAACACTATTGTACTATATTAATATTAAATTAATAGGCACAAGAAGGCACAAAATGAAACGTTTACTACTAGCATTAACACTTTTTGCATCAACAGCACACGCAGATGCAGGTTATTTGAATCAACACGGATGCCATTACGGATCAACAGATGGCTGGCGTGGTATGTGGCACTGTCATCATATGGCTCGTTCATATTACACAGACCGTGGGCTAGTAACAGATCCTCCTGTCAACACAGATCCTGGTTATAATCATGGTAATAGTCCTACACACGGACATAGTCATGATCACAGCAATAGCAATGATGCATTAAATATATTGCTAGGTATTGTAGTTTTAGATGCACTTTTAGGCAGATAAAGGTTGACACTGATAGCATTATATGCTATATTATATGTATAGGGCAACATAGAGGGTAATAAAATGTTTACATACTGCGATGATATTATTTCCGATCTTTACAAAGACGTATACGGTGTACGTCCTCGTGAGGCATTTTATGCGGATTGGAATAACTGTACTCCTGCTGAGAAGCAGAAGACTTGGGATGAGTATTGCGATACTATTGAACAGCAAATCGCTGAACAAAAAATTCGCGAAGCAACTTGTATAGCACGTTTCGAAGATCGTATTAAAGACGTTATCAGTCTTGGTGCAGGTGATCGTACAACTGCTCTACGTTGGATTTCACAACAAGAAACTTTCTACCACATCCAAGATGTTGAGCATTTTGTTTGGGAGCAAGGTATCTTGTTCACAGATTATGGCAAGGCTCTTATCAAAGAACTTGCTGCAATTGTAACTTATGAGGAGATGTTCTAATGATTAATATGCAATGTCCACATTGTTTTGAAGACAAACCACTAGGTGCAACTCATTGCCCTAAATGTACACATAAGGTTACAGCAGATGAAACAGGTTTAAACGAGTTTTTTGGTTTGCTATGGATGATTGTAATTGGTACAATTATTTGGAATCTTATTACTTGACAATACTAAGAAGATACGCTAATATAAGACATAGGCACTGATTTAGAAAGGAATACAAATGTCAGACGTTATTCGTACACTATCTCCTAACAAAGCAAAAAACGCACTGCGTCACGCTATGAAGAAAAAGCGTCCTGTGTTTTTATGGGGTCCGCCAGGTATCGGTAAATCCGATATTGTAGCACAGGTTACAAACGAGTTTTCTAACTCGCATCTAATTGATATTCGGTTGAGCCTTTGGGATCCAACTGATATTAAAGGCATTCCATACTTTGACAGCAAAAATGTTAAAATGGTTTGGGGTGCTCCATCAGAACTGCCAGACGAAGAGTTGGCAGCACAATACGACAATATTGTTGTATTTTTTGACGAAATGAACTCAGCTGCACCTGCTGTACAAGCGGCAGCATATCAGTTGATTCTTAATCGTCGTGTCGGGCAATACAAACTGCCAGACAATGTTATCATTGTTGCTGCGGGTAACCGTGAAGCAGATAAAGGCGTTACATATCGTATGCCTTCACCACTTGCTAATCGCTTTATTCACATTGAAATGGCTGTCGAATTTGACGATTGGTTCCAGTGGGCAGTAGATAACAATCAACACAAGGATGTTGTTGGTTACTTGACTTTTGCTAAAAAAGACTTGTACGACTTCGATCCTAAATCCGCAAGTCGTTCGTTTGCAACACCACGTAGTTGGGCGTTTGTAAGTGAATTACTTGATGACGAACTTGACGAAGGTACTACTACTGATTTGGTTTCCGGTTCAGTAGGTGAAGGACTTGGTGTTAAGTTTATGGCACACCGAAAGGTAGCCGCAAGTATGCCTAATCCAACTGATATTCTTGCAGGCAAAGTAAAAGACATGAGCACGTCAGAAATCAGTGCCATGTATTCGCTGACTGTTAGTCTTTGCTATGAACTAAAAGAAGCATCAGATAAAAATGACAAAAAGTTTGATGATAAAGTCAATAACTTCTTACGCTTTGCAATGGATAACTTTGACACAGAACTAGTTGTTATGGGTATTAAACTTGCGCTAACACAGTATGCGCTGCCAATTGATCCAGACGAAGTGGAATGCTTTGACGAATTCCACAACCGTTATGGTAAGTATATTAAAGCAGCACAAGCGGTGTAAGTCGATAGATAATGGGCAGTTTAGGCTGCCCATTATTCTATTACGAGGTTGACAATTCTGTAAATAGTGTTATATTAATATTAGCACTGATGAGAGGAATACAATGTTTGATAATTGGCCATATATCGAAATGTCTACAAAAGACACATCTAGTAAACTTAAAAACTGGCAACCTAATCCAGATATTACAGAACAAGAATTAGATGTAATGCGTAAAGATGTGCTAGATCGCATCATTATTGCACGAGTAGGTTTGCTATTACGTCATCCGTTTTTTGGTAATATGGCAACACGTTTGCGTATACAATGTGCAGACGATTGGTGCCCTACAGCCGCAGTCGACGGTCGTAACTTGTACTTTAACACACAATTCTTTAATGCAATGTCAAACAAAGAAATTGAATTTGTTATTGCACACGAAATTCTACACTGTGTATTTGATCACTTGGGCCGTAGAGACGAACGTAATCCTTTGTTGTATAATATTGCTGCTGATTACAAAGTAAACAACTTGCTTGTTCGTGATCGAATTGGTGAAAAACCTAGCATTGTTGATTGTTATCAAGACTTCAAATATGAAGAATGGACATCAGAAGAAATATACGACGAATTGTATAAAGAGGCAGAAAAGAACGGTGAAGAATATTTAAAACAATTAGGTGAAATGCTAGACGAGCATTTGGACTTAGAAGGTGACGGTACAGAAGAAGATAACAAAGATGGTAAAGGTCGCCCTAAGTACAGTAAAGGCGAAATGGATCAGATCAAAGACGAAATTAAAGAAGCAATGATCCAGGCTGCACAAACTGCTGGTGCTGGCAATGTTCCAGGCGGTGTGCAACGTCTTATTAAACAACTAACAGAGCCTAAAATGAACTGGCGTGAATTGCTACGTCAGCAAATCCAAAGCACAATCAAAAGCGATTACACATTTGCTCGTCCATCACGTAAAGGCTGGCACACAGGTGCTATTTTGCCAGGTATGAACTTCCAAGATACAATTGACATTTGTGTTAGCATTGATATGTCAGGTTCTATTGGTGACGATCAAGCAAAAGACTTCCTAAGCGAAATCAAAGGTATCATGGACGAATACAAAGATTACAAGATCAAAGTATGGTGTTTTGATACAGCAGTTTACAACGAAGAAGACTTTACTGCTGATGGCGGCAGAGACTTGAGTGAATACAAAGTGCTAGGCGGTGGCGGCACTGACTTTATGGTAAACTGGACATACATGAAAGACAACGATATTCAACCTAAAAAGTTCATTATGTTCACAGATGGTTATGCTTGGGATAGTTGGGGTGATTCGGAATACTGTGAAACTATTTTTATCATTCACAGCAATCACAATAAAAACCTAGAAGGTCCTTTTGGTATTACTGCTCATTATGAGGAGGCTGCGTGAAACTAAAAGATCCTAATCCATTAGATGTTTTAGATCTGAGGAGAGTAAAATTTTGCCCTCCTCATTTTGCCATAGTTGATGTCCAAAGAAAATACAATATAGATAAAGCTATATGCGATTGGATAGAAGAGAATCTAAGTGGCAGATATTTTTTTGGAAAATCATTAAAATATAAAGAAGATAATGGAATAAGTCAAACAAATAGAATAGGATTTGAACAAGAAAAAGAATTAAGTTTCTTTATGCTTGCTTGTCCACATTTGAAATACAACTAAAATATAGGTTATAAGTATTATACAAGGAGTTCAAAATATGACCGAAAACACACAAACAAATCAAAACGAACTAAACATTCAAGATTTGGCATTGGCAAGAGCAGTTATTGAACTTGCTACAGAACGTGGTACGTTTAAAGCAAATGAAATTGCTAGTGTCGGTGCTTTATATAATAAACTTGATGCTTTCTTGAAAGAAGTAGAAGCACAAGCAAAAGCAGCACAAGATGGTGCAGCAGCAGCACAACCGGCTCCTGCTCCAGCAAATACAACAGAAACGGAGGCGACAAATGGCTCTTAAACACGTAGGTAGGATTGCCTCAAATCAACGAAAAATAGTAGTAGCATATAGAGTAGTTCCTGGAGATCCTGATTATTGTCTTGTAGTACAAACAGAAAATTTAAGTGCAGAAGAACACGATAGTTTGATTAAAGCAGTCGAATCGGCAGCAGGTCAAGAAGCAAACGAATTTGCAGAATGTATGGCAAGAACATATCTTCCTGATGGACGTAATATGTTAGCAGGTTTTAGTAGAACAGGCAAACTTAATAAAGTAATGACTAAAGAAGTTGAAATGGTTCCAAATGCAAACAGTGTGATTAATCTTGCAGAACTTAACAAAACTATTGCAGAGCAGAAAGGTGTAACAGTTGCAGATTTAGCAATCAAAGGCCCAGATGGCGAAACAGTACAGCCAGGTCCTAACGAAACTGAATCAGCAGTTGATCCAGTTGCTACTTACACAGAAACACCAGCACAAGACGGCGTTATCACAGATGACCAATTAGCTGCGCAATATCGTTCACAAGCAGATGCTTTATTCAAAGAAGCAAAGGCACTTCGTGAACAAGCAGAAGAACTTGTACCAACAAAGAAAAAAACTACGGTAAAGAAAAAAGAACCTAGTGAAGCATGACGAACAGAAACGACTACTGGGATAAGATACTCTCAGAAATTGATATGGATTACATTCCAATTGAGTATATGAATACAGTAGTCGTAAAATTTCATGATGGAAAAGAGTGGGAAATAGACCTAGCTAAACCAAAACAATCCGAATCAGACGTTGAAAAAATATTAGATGACTTTTTCAAAGAATACGAAGATAGTATAAATACTGTTGATTTTAGATTAGACCTACATAAATTAAAAAATGATATTTCTAAAAGAACTGCACGTTTTTTAAAAGTAAACAGATGATTACAAATATTAATATTAGTCTTGATTATAAAGAATTAGTCGATACTTATTATAAATTAGATATCGATAGTAAAATAAAAAATAATTACAATCTTAAACAATTAGCAGTGCAGTGTCGAAATGATGCTACACCAAAAGATCAATTGTCAGAAAGTTGTGGCAGCTTATATTATGATTGGCCTGCATATACTGGAAAAGGTGATATACCATTACGCAAACAAATATTTGAAGAAGATCAATTCAATACTGTATGTGATATCTTTCAAAATACAATTTTCGAAGAATTAATAGAAAAAATACAACAACAATACGATATCATTAGAGGTCGTTTTATGTTATTACAACATAAAACTTGTTTAACATATCATAAAGACCCTAGCAAACGTATTCATATACCAATATATACAAACAACGATTGTATGATGATTATAGACGATCAAGTCTATAGATTACCGTTTGGTGCAACATATTTGGTAGATACTACCGTTCCTCATACTGCACTAAATGCAAGTAAAGACCCTAGAGTGCATCTTGTATTTTGTTTAAATACTGCGTAATATGATAAATATATAAAACAGTACATTACCTAGGAGACTATAATGGCTTTAAAGCTAAGACGCGGATTAAGTGCAAACCGTACAGATATTGTGCCTTCAGAAGGCGAATTAATCTATACAACAGATACCAAATTAATTTATGTAGGTGACGGAACCACACCAGGTGGTAACGTTGTAACCGCAAGTGGCGGAGGCGGTGGTAGCATTACTGGTATTACTGATAACACAACAGGTCCAGTATTGACTTTAAACAACACAAATATTCAAACAGGAGTTACTTTAGAATTAGGTGCAGATATTGATCTTAATCAATATGATATTACAGGAGAAGGTGATATTACTGTTACAGGTGATTTGAGTGTCACAGGTTTAGGGTCAGGTATAGTTTCAGCTAATGCAGTTAATACTTCTACATTGTCAGTAGCGCAAGGTATTACAGCAGATATTAAAGGTAGTGTTTTTGGTGATGACAGCAGTGTAATTGTAAGCGGTATAGATGGTAGTGTAATAGCAAGTTCTTTGACAACTGATGAAATATTTGTAGACGGTGTAACTTTAAATATAAATAATCCTACTTCATCTAATGCCCAAATTACTGCAAAGATAGCTAGTGATAATGATGTAAGTCTGGTAAATTTAGTTAGAGAGGCACAAACTGATATCAGTGGTGACACGTTACCATATGGTAGAATTGCTTTTACTAGAGATGACAGTGTAGGTGAAGCTACTACATCATTTATTCAAGGCGGTAGAGATACCATTGTTATTGCCTGTGATCCGAGTAGTACATTTAGTGCTCCATATAACTTGATATTCCAAAATGGTAGATTTGGCATAGGCGCCTTAACTCCTTCAGTAGAATTAGATGTTGTAGGTGATGCAAATATCTCAGGAACACTTACAGCAGGTGATGTTGTATCAAATGCAGCAGGCACACCTGCTATTACTTCAACAAGCGATCTTACAATTACCGTAGCAGGCAGAGCCGAAATTACAGGTGGAACATTTAAATTAGCAAATTTAACAGATACAGAACGTGATGCAATTACTGCTGAAAACGGAGATATGATTTATAACACGGATGATAATACAATACAAGCATATGTAAATGGTGCTTGGTATAGAATTGATACTTCTCCTATAGTATAAGGATTTAGAATGACTGAAAAATATTATCAACTAGGTGCGAACAATGCATCAGATTTTGAAAGTCTACATTACTTGCTTTGCTCGGCAACAAATAGTATAGAAAATATACCTAATAGAGAATGTACTTGTCACGATGATAAATTACATTCTCCTACAAGAGGCACATTTTTACTCACAGATGAAGAAGCAGCAGTATTAAAAAATGATGCAAGAGTAAAATTTATCAACATCGATTATGCACTATATCCAGATGATTATAAAGCACCACCAGATGAAATCCAAGCAACAAGTGCTGAATTACTCACAAGATATACAGGTAATGTAAAAATTTATAGAGAACACGAAAACAGTGATACTCTTCCTGGTACACCCGATAGCACCGATTATAATCGAGGACCATGGAGTTTAACACGTCATGCACAAAAATTAGATCCTTGGGTGGATGAAAGTAGAACAGACAATTATGTCTATTCAGCAAACCCTACACAATATGGCGACGGTGCTGATGTAGATGTGATAGTTGCAGATGACGGTGGCGGATGGATAGGACACCCTGAATTTCAAAACAACTGTACAGGTGGTAGTGCACCTGATGGTTATACAGGTGGAAACAAATTACCGGGTAATGGAACTTGTGATGTATTAGATATTGTCCTAGATGCACCATATTATTTAGATCCTGATTATTTTGATGCCGATGCTGGCAACCGTCTAGAAACACGTTGGGACGGCACAACTGTTCCTGTAGAAAGTTTTGCAAGAGGATGGTGGACAAGCACTGATAACCGAAGTGCAACATTCAATGCTGCATATCCAAGTGCAGGTGTTATATCGTCAGTAAACAGCAGCTACACTAGGGCTTATTGTAATGGTAGTAACACTGCACAGAGTAGTGTAGGGCAGCATTGTACGCCCTGTATGGCGCTTACATACGGTAGAACACAAGGGTGGGCATACAATGCTAATAAATGGGTATTAAACTTGTATGGTGGCAACGGATCTGACATTGAACAAGGTTTTGATATGCAGAAAATTTTTCATAACACAAAACCTGTAAATCCAAAATATGGAACACAAGATCCAACTGTAAGTTCAAACAGTTGGGGGTATCGTTCAAGCAAAGGTACAACAGGCGGGTACTATCATTTCCGTACAGATGCTCCTGTTCAATACGGTGGTATAAGTGACGAACCTTTGTTCATTTCTCATATGGGTGTTACAGGGGATGCAGGACGCTGGAAGTCGGAAATGAAAACAAACTCTTACACAACTGCACTAGATGAATTAATCGACTCTGGTGTAATTTTTGTATGTGCAGCTGGCAACAGTAATCAAAAACAAGTAAACTGGGATCATCAAGATTTTGACAATTATGTAAGTGATATATCAACAAGAACAATTGAAGACTCATCATATGATGAATTTGGTATCGAAGTTACAGGAACAACCAACAGACGAGGTTTTCCACAACAAGGTGGATTAACACTAGGCGAAGGTAGTACCTTTGCATTCAATGCAACTGCACCTGGAGGCACTGCATACTATAGAATTGTAGGCACAGATAGAACAGGTGCTATCGATTACAATAACGGTCCAATTACAATGCGAGCCGGTGATACAATAGAACTTACAAACGATGCGGATTCAAGCCATACTATGTTTATTAAGACATCAGCAACTACAGGTGCAAGTGATCAAGTAACTGGTGCAACAGGGCAAGGTGCTCATAGTGGATCTACAATAACTTGGACACCTACAAGCACTGGAACATATTATTATAGATGCTTGAACCATGCAAGTATGGGTGGAGAAATTGTAGTTACAGCAAGAGAGCAAACATACAAAACTATAAACATCGGTGCTCTTGATGACGAGTATGCTACAGGCAACTTAGAACGCAAAGTAAACTATAGCGACAGAGGCGAAGGCATAGATGCTTATTTTGCAGCAGATGGTATTTTAGCAGCAAATAAATCTTACACAAGTGAAGGAAGATATCCTGACACATATCCTGGATTCACAGCTAACAGTGGTAGTGGTGCAGGAATTCCAGAAGACTGCGCCTTTAGTGGCACTAGTGCAGCCTGTCCTGTAGGTGCAGGATTTATTTCAACTCTTGTAGGACTAAATCGTAATTGGACATACACAGATGTAAAAAGTTATTTTGCAAATTTAGACGACCAAGATCCTAGCGATTTTTATATAGGCACAGAATCAACAAGTGCCACCGATAGCAACTGGAGTGATTACAATAGTTTAGAAGGTGGACCAGCTAAGGTTGGGTATCAAAATGCTGCTGCTATTAACCAAACAACTTTCCCAAAAAGAAGTGCTACAATTACTAATTTAAATATTACTGGTTTAAATATTAGTAGAGTAAATAAATTTGACAGAGGCAGATAAGTATGCTATATTAAATGTAGTACATTTGTATAGGACTATCAATGAATATTAGATTCCAAATATTTGGATTACAAATTTTATCATATCTATCAATCATACCTATGATTATTTTTGCAAGTTGGTGGCAATGGCTAATTGCTGTATTCTTGTACTTTGTGTTTAATGGATTAGGCATGATTATGACATATCATCGATTGTTAACACACAGAAGTTTTACTTGTCCTAAATGGTTAGAATATATACTTGCTTTTGTTACAACTTTTAGTTTCACTGGTAGTGCCATTACTTGGATAGCAATACATAGAAAGCATCATAAATTTGCAGATACAGACAAAGATCCGCACAGTCCGGATCATTTAGGATTTTGGAGAGTGCAATTTTTTACTGCGTTTGCCGAAGTAGAAGGTAGATATGCTACAGATTTAATGCGTGATCGTTTTTACAAATGGCAGCACAAATATTACACAACAATTTGCTATGCAACAATTTTAGTATTTACATTTATAGATCCAATGTTGTTAATATACGGATTATTGTTTCCAGCAGCACTAACATTGTTTTTTGGAACCTTAGTATTAAGTTGGGCACACAAAGATTATAAACCTAGAACAGTTATTTGGTTGGCATTAATTACATTTGGTGATGCTTTCCACGATGTGCATCATGATTATCCTAACAAATATAGACTACATAAATATGACCTGATTGGATGGATTATTGAAAAAGTATTCGTCAGAAATAAAACCACACCTGTGGTCTAAAGGATTAAATAAAGTTGGAGAAGTATATTGGAGGTTAAAATGTCTACAAGCTGGAAAGGACGCCACGAATTACCAGTCATTGCACGACTTGATTACAGATTTGACATCAAAAGACTCAAAGAAGAACTAAATCAGTTTGCAGCAGATAAGATTTGGGACGGGCTAGGTAGCGATTATGCTCATATGTGTGAAACACATACAAAACTTCCAAAAATGTTTTTCAAAGAAGAAGAACTAGAGGAAGTTAATTGTGTTTGTGATTTAGATTGGAAAACGTCTAGTTATCAACAATTAAGTTTAACTGAGTTTGACGAATCGTATGATATTAGCCAACGCACAGAATTAAGTGGTAGTGCTTGGGATACAAGAGTAGCAAAACGTGATCCTAAAGCAGATGAACGCTGGTATAGAAAAGTTAAAGACGATGTGCCTTCGTATTTGCGTGAGGTTTTAGACACGTTTACAGGGTCGCACAGAACTCGATTTGCAAATTTAGCACCACATAGTGAAGTTAAGCCTCATATAGACTATGACACACTTTATGGAATAAGACTACACATTGCATTAGAAACTAATGATAAATGTTTTAATGGCGGGTGGGATAAAGATGGCAAAGAATATAAAGAGCACATTCCTGCTGATGGTAGTGTTTGGATGGTTAATCCTGGGGTCAAACATTATGCAGTAAACGGAGGCAATACTCCACGCAATCATTTAATAATAAGTTTAGATAGTCAAAAGGTTCTTATGTGAAATACAAACATTATCATGTGATTGGTTTACAAAGAACTGGAACAAACTGGTTACACGCTACTGTAAAAGAAAACTTTGAGGTAACACGCAAACAAACATTTTGGAAACATTTAACACCTTTGGGACAAAATCCTAATTATCACAATATACACGGACCTTTGGGTTCATTGCTAGAACTTGATCCAGATGTATTTTACATAGTAACCTGTAAAAATTTTGATGCATGGTGTCAATCTATAAAAAAACGTAGAGTAGATTTTTGGATATCTCATAATTTTCCTAACAGTGAAGAAAAGAAAACAGAGGATATTTATTACGCTTGGGTCAAATGGAAAAATAATAATATAAACAAAAAAAATTTTTTCTATAAAAATTATGAAGATTGGAATAAAAATTGGAAAACATATTTTTCGGAAATAGAAAAAATTACAGGTTGGCAAAAGAAATATGATAATTATATTACAATAAATAAAAGGTTTTAATAATGTATGTAAAAGAAATTAATAATCCTATAATTCACGAAGTATTTGAAGCAATTAAAGGTGTATGGAATCTTGTGCAAAATGACAATCGTTTTCAAGGTAAGTACAAATATATGCATTATGCAGGATCTACAGAAGAAACTGTAGAAATTATTTACGATAAATTTCCTCTTTTACTTGATTTCAGAATGAAACTTGATTTAACGCCAGGTATTTTATTTTTATCTTATAATGATCCGTCAAAGCAACTTTATCAATGTGATCCCCATAACCATGATAAAGAAGGAAGTTTATTTTTTCCTGTTGTACATAGTGAAGGAGCGGGCACAGCATTTTATAATCCTCCAGAAGATAAAATTTATGACGTAGATAGGATTGCTCCAGGTGGTATAGAATATACAATTCAACATTGCAATTGGTTTGAACCTGCTGAAGTGCATAATATGTCAACACCTCATATTATGAATACAAAAATACTTCATGGAGCATATGAACTTATACCAGATTACCCCGATAATCATTATAGAGTAGCTTGTAATTGGCAGTCAAACATATCGTTTAACGAAATAGATAGAATTTTACATGATACCTAATGTTCTTCATAATGTCTGGATAGGTGAAAAAATACCTACTTTTAATTTTACATTAAGTTGGCGTGATGCTATGCCAAACTTTAGAATTATTAATTGGCGTGACGAAAACATCGAATCAGAATTTAAAAACGACAAAACTTATAGGTATTTAAAGAAACACTATGGTCCAACTATGATTTCAGATTATATTAGGTTATGTATTTTAAAAAAATATGGAGGAGTGTATGCAGATTTAGATGTTATGTTTTTAAAAGATATAAAAAATTTTTTGAATACTCCTGCTTTTTGCACCTATCAATTTCCGCATATACCGGAGAACAAAAAACTAAAAAAAACACCAACAGGTTTGAGTTTGAGAGATTGCGTAAAGAACTTTGTAAATGTTTATAATTTTTACAATACAGACATATATCTTTGTAATAATTTAATAGGCAGTGAACCAGGCGGACAATTTATAAATGAAATGTTAGATGCTTTTTTAGAACAATTAGATTTGCCTGTAGATAAAAGATTTAGTTATGTAGATTATGGTAATGGACCTATGCTAACAACATATGTTGCAAAAAAATTCTGCGATGTTAATGGATATACTGAACATAGAGAACAGGTATCGATTTATCAAAGCGATATATTTCATCCTACAAACTATATACAATATAAAGATGCAAACGTAAAAAGACAATTGAAAAACACATTAAAAGAACAAATTTTAAAAGCAAAACAATCAAATAGTTATGCATTGCATATCCAAGGATCAGAAGAAGTAGATTTATATCTAGAAGGTTAAAAAATGTTAAAAACTTTTCATCAAAAACTATTATTTTTACAATCAGTGCTTTATATAACAAGCATTATTGGTTTGATATTTTATTGGGATCCTATATGGCTGCTGTTATCTGTGTTTGGAAAATATATATTTGCTAATTTAGGTTTAGAAATTGGTTATCATAGATTACTATCGCATAGAAGTTTTACTACAAGCAGAACAGTAGAAAACATTTTAACATTCTTAGGAGTATATGGTGGTTTTGGTCCTAGTTTAACTTGGACGGCTAATCATAGAGTACATCATAAAAACAGTGATAGGGAAGGTGATCCTCATCCTGCTTCAGAAACTTGGAAAACATTTTTTTGGTTAAATGATAAAGTTCCAGTAAATCCTAGTGTAGTTAGAGATTTGCTACGAAATCCATTTCATAAATTTTTGCGTGATTGGTATTTTACAATTTGGTATTTAACATTAATAGTTGCATTTATTATAGATCCACGTATTGCAATTTATCTATTTGCTATTCCAGGAGCAACAGGACTTTTAAGTGGTGCAGCAATAAACATACTATGTCATAAATTTGGATACAGGAATTTTGAAACAAAAGATAAAAGCACAAATAATTGGTGGGTAAATCTTTATGCAACTTTTGGTGGAAGCGGATGGCATAACAATCATCATGCTAATCCTGGCAGTTATACTACAAAAGTCAAATGGTGGGAATGGGACTTAGATGGTTGGATTATTGAAAAGTTTTTGATGAAAAAGGAATCTTTAAAATGATAATTATGTTAGATAAAGATGATCCTAAAATTACTAAATTTAGAGAAAAAATATTTGAAGAAGATTTAAATTTGCCTTTAAGTTATATGAATTATGGCTTAAACAAATTAAAAAGAATAACAGACAATAAACTAAGCGAAGAAGAATATCAAAATGCATTTAAAGCATCTAATGTAAAATGGAACGATGAAAAAATAGATAAAGTATGGTTAATGCCTAATGTTGCAATTAGTGCTGCATACGAAATTGATAATGATACATATAGAGGTGGATATTTAACATATACACTTAAATCTAAAAGGTCAAAATTTAGAAGTTTAAATTTCAAAGAATTTGGGTTTTTAACACATCAATGCATAAGAGCTTGCGAGCTAGGTAAAAAAGAATTAATATTAACTGTGTATGAGTATAACAGAAAAATGTCTGCACAAGTGCGGGCGTTAAAACACAAAGGCTATGCCGATGTAGCAGGAAATATCTTGCATCAAGAATTTGATTACAAAGGTATAAAAAGTCTTAATGGTGTAGATCAACATATTTTTAGTATAGATTTTGAAAAACTATTTAAAAAATACGATCCATATCTTCTTGAAATGAAAAATGAGGAAACTTTACCTGTAAAAGCAAAATATCCTACACAACCAGAAAAATATCCTTATGTTGTAGATTTAGGATTATCTGTAGATGTAGATGTTCTACAAAAAGAATTTGATGATTTTGATAAAAAAGACAATTATATGCTAAAACGCCTAAATGATTTTGTAATAAGTCCAAGTATAAACATTATTTTAATGACGTACTTAGGATTTCGAAGTAGTGTATATCAAGGTGTAAGTTTAAACAAACCAGGAAGTTTAGAATTAAAAGAGTCAGTGGGTTCTGCTACTAGAGATTTGTTAGATAAGTTTGATGATGTATGCAGGGTAAATTATATTACGACTCATAAAGGATGGAAAACAAAATCTCATAAAGATCACGAAGATTATACAACACAAGGATTTAGAATTATAATTCCATTTGCCGAAATGAAAATGACGTTTGAAAAACGTGTTGAATATATGTTCAAACCAGGGAGAGCTTACTTTGTAAATGTTGCTGTTGAACACGTAGGCGAACACGGAAGTTTATTAAATACACGTACAGGAATACTTTTTAAAATGTGTAATGATAAAATGATTTGGGATAACGTATGAGTCTATTTTTGTGTGTAATACCAAAGCACAGCGTAAATGTGCCGCCTTTGAGTCTTGGTTTTTTACAAGGGGCTTGTAAAAAACACGGAGTGAATGTACAAATACGTGATTTTAATTTTGACTTATGGCAAAAAACAATTTATACAGACAAATGGCACAGTATTTGGCTCGAGACAAATCAAACATTATTCAAAGGCGAAGAATTTAATAAGTTTTGTGAAGAAATGTATGACAATGAGATACATTCTTGGGCAAAAGAAATTGTTGCTACAGATCATACACATATTGGTATTAGTTGTTTTAGTCATAGAAGTTTGCCTACATTTAAAAAACTTGCCACAGCAGTTAGAAAATTAGATCCTAAAAAAATTATTATTGTAGGTGGTGCTCCTATGACACAATATGGCAAACATATTTTAGAAATGGATCTTGCAGATTTTGTAGTTTTGAGTGAAGGTGAGGAAGTATTACCTAATATTGTTAAAGGAAAATACAAACCTGGTATTATAGAAACAAAACAAATTGACAATTTAGATAATCTAGAAATTCCAGACTATACAGGTTTAGATATAACACAATACACAGGAGGTTCTCCTGTAGGTGATCAAGTAAGAGATGTAAAATATAAAAAGCGTAACGAACTAGCAATTATTGGTAGTAGAGGTTGTGTTAGAAAATGCACATTTTGTGATGTAGAAGCATATTGGCCTAAATTTCGTTGGCGTAGCGCACAAAACATATTTGACGAAATGATGCACTACAAAGATACTTATAGTATTGATAGGTTTTTCTTTTATGATAGCTTAGTAAATGGTAACACAAAACAATTTGAAGAGTTACTTGATCTAATTATTGCTGCGGGTTCGCCATTTAAAGGAATGCAAGGACTTGCAATATTTAAAAGAATGCCTGAACGTATATTTAAAAAAATGCGAAAAGCAAGATGGCATAGCATGATTATTGGAGTTGAAAGTTTTAGCCAAGAAGTGCGTGATCATATGCGTAAAAAATTCTCTAACAAAATAATGCATGAAAATTTAGAACATTACAAAAAATATAAAATAAATTTAGTACTCTTAATGATTGTGGGTTATCCTGGCGAACTAGAAAAACATCATAAAGAAAATTATGAATGGATGAAAAATAACAGACAATTTGCAGGTAATCCTATCAAACAAATCGAAGTTGGGACTACAATGTTAGTATTTCCTGGTTCTCCTGTGTTTTATGAAAATATGTTTGAATACTATGTAGATGATAACGGAGATTGGGTAGTAACTAACGGAAAAGAAATAAACAATATGAAAATCCGAAACGCAAGACGTAAAGATTTGATAAAATGGGCTGAAGAATTTGGGTTAGGAACTAATAGTGTTTATGGCACTGGTGGACAACTAGTAGGTGATGTTGAAGATAGAGACATTGTAAATAAAATACATAAATTAGAACACAGCACGGATCTAAAATTAGAAGATGAATATGTAAAACAAGTCTTAGGTTGGGAAAGTGATCCTAATCGTCAGACACATGAATTTTGGCAAATGTTATAATTTTCTTTTTGGTATTTTACTATCAGCACTACTTACACAACTATCTGTTATACATGGCATAGCAGAATCAAAGAGTTTAAATCCTGTTTCTATATTGCCTAGTGGAACATCGTGACAACTGTACGAACGTTTAATACTTCCATCAGGTTCTCTAATTATAATTCCTTGATAGCCAGCATTACAACTCCAACCTTTGAACTTGTTAAAATTAAATGCATTAAATCTTTCTGCTTGATCCATATACCATGCTTTCCCATCTTTGTCTCTAAATTCAACTTGAAAATGCCAAGGCACACTTGCATCTGGTTTATGATATGCATCAGCAGGTATCTCAAACTTAGGACTAGGACGTCCTGACCATTTTCGTTTTACTTCTGTGTAGGCCCTTTGTGGCATTCCGTTCCAGAGTCGTTTGAGGTCTTCTTCTTTGTATCCGTCAACCACTCTTGACGCAGTAGGATCGGACTGTGGTTTGAGGGTAACGTTGATTCCTTGTTCGTGGAAGAAGAGTGCGTTTTCCCAGTCTCTCTCGAACCACTCAGGTACCATAACCATATTAATGGTAATCTGTACATCATGTTCTTGACACAGGATTAACTTGTCTGCAAAGTCCTGCATCTTCTCCTTTGTATCTAAATGTTCTGTGTGCAGACTTGCTGTTATACTTGCTCTATGGAATGGCTTTACACATTCTACATACTGTTCAAACCATTTCATAGGGCGTGAACAGTTTGATGTCATATGGACACTAGTATAGTTAGTGTTATCAACATCGTTGGCAAGATGCTCCAAAATATCCAAGTAACCAGGATGGAAAGTAGGTTCCCCACCGCTAAGGCTAAAATGGAAACTATTAAATCTATTCTCACGTGCTTGCCTTTTTATCTCATCGATTGTATGAAGACAGAGTTCTGTAGGTCTATGGTCTTTACGATCGCTACGGGCATAAGGCCAACAATAACTGCATCGGTAGTTACAGAATCTTCCAAGTAACCAAGATACTGTGAATATGTCACGATACAATAAAGTACGCTGACCAACGCTAACGATGTCATCAAACGGTATCTTAGTGAAGTCATAGTTACTCCATTTTAAATCTTCAGTCATATTTTATTATACTCTATTCCTATATATTTGTCAATTAAATTATAAAGAGCCAAACGCCCATTTACGTTCTTTACACCACCAACAAGCATCACAGTGTCCTAAAAACCCTATTCTATGTTCAACTTCGCAACTTCTTGTAAGAGGAAACAATTCGTAAGTTAATCCATAATGATCATACAAAGATTTTATGACTTTTTTATCACTGTTGGTAAAAGGCGTACAAAAAGTATCAGCAATAAAGATGGGACGTTCTAAATTTGGATTACGTGTAATTTGTTCGGTATTCCAACTCGGTCCACAAAAACTGTCAGCTATATCTTTAGGAGGATTAGCTGTGAGTGCTGTGTACAAATATGCAGAATTTTTAGAGGTTTCTTGCCCTGCTACATAATTACAAAATGCAGGACTGTCTTGCACTTCTGCATAACTTATGTAATGTTTTACATTCCAATATCCTGTAAGTTGGATACATTTTTCAATAACATTAGTAGACGTAATAGCTGTGATTCTACTTCTTTCATTGTTTGCAAGTGTATGTATGTGTATTGTACCTTGTTTTTTATGTTTCATCAAAATGTACAATAATAACGAACTATCTGCGCCGCCTGAGCACAAAAGAGAAATGTCTTTGTTTTCGCAAAATGGTATGTATAAATCAGCTATTTTAATTTCTTGCATCACAAACAATATTTATTATAAATATTTGTATGAGACAAATTATTGATAATGCTATAATCTGGATGAAAGAAAATTATCCAGATCGTACAAATGAATATGAAAAGTGTTATAGAGATTTAGAGTATATATGCAATGCTATTGAGAAAGACTGCATAAACGATACCACCGATCATATTACAAGAATAGGTAATATGTTTTGGCAAGATGATATACGAATGGTAGAAACTTATGAAGTAGAAATAGCAACGTACAAATTTTTATTAAACGAGTATTCAAAACGTAAAAACGAAGAAACATTTTCAAAAGTAAAACGTAGTATCGATAAATTAATACACATTGTAGAGCATGGTATATCTGCAGATTCTGCTTGGCACAAAATAGTCAATGCAAGTAAAAATGCAAATCACTGTCAACGTAATTGGTTTTTCGGAAAACAAATTCCAAGCACTACTGTAGATAGTCTAATTCACGTTGCAACCAATATGCCTACTAAACAAAATTTGGAACTTTATAGATTAATAGTATCAACTAACAGAGATTTAAACCATAGTTTATACCAATTATCTATATCAGAAGACGGAACTCCAAAGAATCGTAATTCTCAAATTGATGCTAACGTTGTCTTTGTATATTGTATAAACACAGAATACGATTCAAAAAATTCAATTGATTTAGATCTAGCAGGTGCCAAATTACATTATGCAATAGGAATAAGCTCAGGTGCTGTATCATTAGCTGCCAATCAAATGGGATTACGAACAGGATTTTGCCAATGTTATTTAGGAACAAGGGTAAGAGATTTACTCATTAGTAAAGGAGTTGATTTAAAAGAAACTGATCTTCCTGAACTAATGCTAGGCATAGGTATACCTAATGTAAAATATAAATGGACAGATGTTGTAAAACGTGATAACATTATTAACGAGATCGAACCTCATTTCAAAAATGTAACAGTAAACCTAATTAATTAATTGGTTAAAATATGATTCAAAGTATTTTTTGATTAATTTTGTCCAAACTTTTTGATGTAAATGATATCCATCGGGATAAATGAAAACATTTTTTCTAATATTTTCATCGTCGGGTTTGAAATTATAAAGCTCACAAACTTTATGATCAAGCGTAAAATTACCTATTGTTTTAAAATTGTGTAAAGAAAATTCTCTTTGCACTCTAGTTTCATATATTATATCATTATCTACACTGAACCATATTACTTGATGTCCAAACATTTTTATTAATGCATTTATTGCTAAAAGTTTAGAAATTTGTTCTTCGGCTTCCATTCTTCTGTCAGACATTGTTTTAACACGAAGTATACTTTTTATTGTTTTTTTATCTATTTCTAAATCTTCGCCGTTCCATAATTTACTGATGCCATAGTAACAAATATATTTTTCCCATACACCGCGATCTTCTGTTCCTAAAATACTTTGATCACTCCAAAACCCTGGCAAACCGTCTACCATGTCCCATTCTTTATATTCTAACAAATTCTTTCTATAATAATCTTGATATCTTCCTATAGTAGGTATTTCAGCAAATATTAAACATTTTTCTTTTTTATGTTTATTCATTATACCGTGCATACGAGAAAAATAACTTTCTATACCTAGTGCATATATCCCATAATTACTAAATTCTACATCATAATTATCAGTTACAAATGTTCCCATTGTATTCCATCTAGGAACTGTATGGCTTGTTCCAAATAATATTACTCTATTAAAATTTTCCAAACGCCCAATACCTTTCATGGCACCACCAACAATCTTTACAAGGTTTTGTAAAATCCTCGGTCACATCCTTCCATCCTTCGCAACTTCTTGTAATTGGAAAAAGACTATCTAAAATACCATATTTTTTGTATTTTTCAGCAAGTTTATCTTTAGTTAATTTTCCGTAGGGCAAATAAAGTGCGGGTTGGATAAAATCAAAGAATAAACGTTTTCCTTCTTTTCGATCAGGTACAGGACAGGTTTCAACAATATCTATAGTTTTATTATCAATTACAACTACGGCGTCTTTGACCGGAGCCATACTAACTGCATTCATTTGTAAATCAATATTGTATTTTTTATAAATTTCTGTTTGAGCTTTATCAAAAAAATCTTTTTGTGGTGCTGGTACATAATGGATATGATGTTTTACTATTAGATTATTGTTAAAATAATTACTTATAAATCGAACAACATTAGCAGCAACAGCACTATTCCAATTTTGTTTCAAAGAATGCGAAAGAGTGAGAACGTGTATATCCTTTTTATATGAATTATCAACACAAGTTTTTACCAATTCAAATAGCATAAGCGAACTATCTGCGCCGCCACTACAATTTACTAAAATGTTATTGTAATCTTTAATATAATTATTCACGCCATTTTCCTAAATTGTATCCTGGATACTTTTCAGCAATCATATCAAAAACAAGTTTTGCAACTAACTTATTTCCTTTGCCATTCATATGCATACCTTTGTCTAAAACAAAAGTATCTGGAAATCCAAGAGTTTCTTCTATACTTGTACAATTATTATGTTTATTTTTATTGAACCAAGAAAACGTAATATTATCAATTCCTATGTTATCAAGTATTACATCTCCCGCCATAAGAAATGCTCTATCATATTGTTCCATTACTTCATGGTGTGTATGTTTATAATATGACGTATGTAATTTTTGTTTTGTTCTTTCATTATATAATTTGCTTTGTAGGCCATTTGTTGTGCTTGTAAATATGCACAAATGAGGATTATAATACTTTCTATGCATTGCATAATATCTTACATCAATTCCTATCATCCAATTAAGCAAATTATTTTCAAATTCTATGTTAGGGTTTACATAATGATGTCTATAAGGAGTTGTAATTTGTCTAATTATAATGTCTGGTTTAATTTTATAAATTGCTCTTTCCATAAGTCGATAAGCAAGGAAATTACTACCTCCTCCTATTCCTAAATTAAACACTTTTGAATTAGGTATTAGTTGCTGCAATTGATAAGGATAAGTTTCTTTATGAGTACGAATACCAGTACAAAACCCATCTGTATAACTACATCCTACACACACTATTTTCATTTTATATTCCACATTTTTCCGAACACAATGGTAATAATCTTCTCTTAAAGTTTCTTGGTAAGTCTTTTTGAAAAAAGGTATTACTTAATACTTCTAGCATACTATGATGATTTAAATTATTAAAGTTTTCACCATAAAGTTCTATTTTTTCATCTAACCAGCCAAATCTTCTGCGATCATCTGGTCTTCCTGTGTGCATACTAAAATAACAACAAGGCCAGACTTCTCCCATTTGGTTAATTTGTATACGTGATAAGCGTGTCCAAGGACAAGGACTTTTTCTTTTCATTTGTTCTGCTGTTACAACTTCAATTAATGGTATAGAATCATCAAACCATTCAACACTTTTTCGTAGTCTATCAACTTTCAAAGATTTAGGAGCAGTAATTTCTCCTGCTGGCATACCTTTATACTCCATTACAGGTATGTAAGTGTCAAAACTTCTGTTCAATACAAATTCAATGAAGCCCATTTTTTTTGCTCTAGCACTTGCCTCTTCAATTTGATGTATATTATGATCAAAAACAATCATTCTCCAACGTGCGAGTCCACCAGCGTCTATATATGCCTTTGCATTTTTCATAACAGCGTCAAAATTTACACCACGTCTGTATATGTGATTAGTATCTTCTAATCCATCAACACTAAATGTTACTACAGAAGCAGGAATCTTTTGTGTGACAATTGCTAAATTACGCCAAAAATTTTCAAACCTTGCGCCGCCGTTGGTATGAATGTTTAATCTAACTTTTTCTCCTGCCACAGAATACAAATATTCTAACATTTGTATAAATTTTGGATGACTAGATATGTCGCCAAAGTTTCCATTAAAGCTAATCTTTGCAGTATTTGTTTCCGCTGCAAAATCACAAATTTTTTGCCAAACTTTTTCATCTATGTGTTGTAACTTAACAAAAGGACTTACAGGGCCTCCTTGTACGTTTCTAATACAGGCGCCGCAAAAACTATTACAATAACTTGTTACATCTACTTGAATTTCGAAAACATTGTAAGGGTCTATCGCTTGCATTTATTCCAAATGACCTTCCATTACCTTATTGTAGTTTTCTTCATACTTACTTTTTGGTGCGCACAAACCACAACCACAAGTGTGTTTGGGACATATAATTGTAGGCAAAGTGTTGTTGTTCATTTTTTCTTTTAGATCTGCTAAAATTTTATCGCCATCACTAATTTTACCAATAGGACCTCTAGTTTGATCAAAGCGGGCCTGGCAAGTTTGGTGGTGATAAACACTATCTGTTTGTTGTTCAAGATGTAAAAAGAAATAATTTACACTACAATGCCATCCTTTGAATTCTCTTAGATCAACAAAGGTGCTTTTACGACTTTCGCCGTTCAAACTCAAGCACATTTCTCTACTTCCGCAACAAGGACGTCCGATTGTCATACCTAGTTTTTTCTTTTCACTGGTTTTTTCTCCAGCAGCACTTAGAACAGCAGCTTCTTCTTTTGTTTCATTTAATTCTGCATTTTTATATGTCCAATAATTTTTCATATAATCTAATTGTTCATCAGTGTACATATGCGCAAAGTTACTTTTACTGTCTGGCTCTTCACCAATAATTCTTGGAACGTATTTTACACCTAAATCGTGTAGATAATAACACAAATCTTTACATTCGTCAAAATACGCAGCGTGAAACATTACATTACAACTAATACTAAAATCTGCATCATGAAATTGTTTTATTCTATCACGTACTTGTTGTTTAAGTTTGTTATCACTTTCTGCGTGATAGCTAACTGTAATGTGTCCTAAATTTTCCATTACTGCATCAGCCATTTTTGCGCTCATTGCACCATTACTTGTAAGTGCAAAACCACAAGCCCATTTATCTTGATACTTAGCTTCGTATTCTTCTTTTAAATATTTTACAAAAGGAATAAAATTTGGATTTACAGTGGGTTCGCCGCCTGTAAAACTTATACTTGTGTGTTTATAAGTACGTTTTTCCATATAAGTGTCAATATATTCAAATAAGAAATCTACAGCACTTTTAAGTTCATCTAAACTAGCGTGAGGACTAAAGTTATCGTGCCTATGTGCAGGACAATAACTACAATCGTAATTGCAACGTCTGCCTAAATCCCAAGTAACTTGGAAAACTTTGCCTGTTAATAAATCAACTGTATCAAAACTCATTAAATATAATCCTTAAATATAGGTTCCACATCAAGTAAACTTTCAGCTCTAATTTTATCTAAAGTATCGGTATACTGTTTAAAATAATCCCAATGCTCATTATGATAGCTTTCGCTTGACATATAACTTATTACGCTGTTGCGTATATCTTTTGCTTTATTTTTAGTGTTTTCAGGAAAATCTGAAGTTTCGATCCAATCAATAAATCCGTCAAAATTTTCTGTAACTTTGTTTTTCAGTTCATCTGGTAGCACACGGATATTTAAGTGTTTAGGATGATGTGCCATATGGAAAGTGATAATAGGTTTACTTTTAAAACAGTTCAGTTTTTTGAAATTACTTTCTGTAAGTTTCCATTTCATAAAATCTACCATATGGTTTACATTGTATGCTGTTACTGTAAATGCTAACCAAGCAATAATATTCGGAGATGATGCATCTAAACTATATAAATTTTTTAATAACTTGCTCCATTTGGCCGGATTTCGTTGATATTCCAATACTTTACCCATTCCATCTATACTAGCACCTACTCTAACTTGTTTAAATTGCTTCCACATATCAATTACTCTTGGAGGCAATGTGCTCATATTTGTATTATATTCCACAATAATATTTTTAGCGTTATCTGTTTCAATACAATGTTCTAGAAAATCATAATGTCTATCAATCAACATAGGCTCTCCGCCGGCAAAGTATACGTGCTCAATGTTTTCAACATTTTTATATAATTGTTGCCAAAAACTTTCGTTGTGAACCCAATTATACGCATCGGATACTAGTTTATTGCCTTTACGGTATATTTGCACCTCGCCACTGGTTTCTTTATATGTTGTTTTACCAGTTAGCTTTTCCCAATCTTCATACCAAGTGTCACTATCGGTAGGACCACACATACGACATTTTAAATTACAGAAGTTTCCAAAACGCAAATCGTAATATTGAACAGGATTTTCATCAGTATCGATAGTGCCATCTTCATTAGTTATACTTTTTGCTATATCAAACGTAAAATTAGGCCAGTTTTTTTCTTCGTATTTGCGTCTACTGTTTAATCCGTTAAGTTCTTCGTTTTTACAACGTCCGCATTCATCGCTCCATACACCATTCAACATATTAAGTCTAACATTTTTCATAAGTTCGGCATTACGTGCTTCATTTAGATCATCTATGCCAACATTATAAGCAGTACCATCTTCTTTTCGTATTACGCCTTGATTTTTTGTTATGTTGGCCTGACAACATATTCTAATATCTCCATTGCTTCTTGCTGCTTGGAATATCCAAGGTATAGGACAAAATGTTTCTGTCATTAAAATAACTCCGGGGTAATCAATGGTTCAAGTTTTTCCCATAATTCTTGATTTTTATCCATCCAATGTTCGTTTCTAATCTTATTAAGCTGACTATCGTTGCGCACAAATAGCCCAAAATCTCCTGGTGTTTGCATTTCATTAATTAACAGTTTAAATATTTTTCTATATTGAACAGGATATTTACTTTGCTTTTCTTCTATGTAATTTAAAATCCAAGATTTTAACGATTCTGGTAAATGGCGTGACCGCATCCATTCCGGACCGTCAACAACTACGCATTCATGCCATAGTTTTTCTTCTATACAAAAATCAATAATTTCGTGTATTTTGTTTATATTGTAAATACTTATTGCACTATGAACATTTATATTGTCAAAATGTTTTTTGTACCATTGAATGTTATTATATACATTTTCCCAATCACTATCCTTACGTAAAAAATCATTCAATCTACCATAACTATCAATACTTAAATCAATGTTTACTTTTTTACAGTTTTTAAGTAATTGTAATAGTTTTTCATTAGGAACAATTGATGCATTTGTAACTAATAAAATAGTGATATTTTCAATAGTGCATTTATTAAGAACTTTTATCAACTTTTCTTGCTCCATCATGGGCTCACCGCCTAATACTTTGATGAAACGTAAATCACTCAGATCATATTCGTCAACGATAGTGTTATCTGTAATAACACCACGTGGTATTTCAATTCCTAATTTCTTTGCATCACTATACCAATGTGTACTTAATTGCGGAATACACATTCTACATTTGTTATTACAAACATTAGATAGTGCTAAATCAATGTTTGTCAATTTTTTAATTTTTCCTCTACCTTCTTCTACCGAAGGTAAACCAAAATCACTTGTCCAAGGAGAAATTAAATCTAATCTCATACTCCTTGCACTGTGTTTTTCATCTTCGTAACATTTCTTACAACCGTGAACATACTCGTCATTGAGCATTTTTTGTCGCAACCAATTCATATACTCGTGATTAAATGGATCAGGATGTGCTACATTAAGATCTTTAGGAACTTCATCTTGTTCAAACACACAGCAAGGAAATATTTGTCCATCAGGACGCATTGCCATATGATGAAATGGCATAACACAAGCATATTTTGGTGGTTTATCCATTCCAATATTCCGGTTGCATTGGATCAATACTTAATTCATTAATGTTTAAATGTTTAGGAGTATCAACAATCCATTTGATGTATTCAGCAGCCGCATCAATATCCATACATTTTCTATCAGGATGCTTTTGTTGATTATTACTTAGTGTGCCAAAACTGATATAACTGATTTTTGGTCCACTTGCCCAAACACCTGTTAGCCCTAATGTGTTTGAATAATCTCGCAATGCCTTCTTTTCTGCATTGTACAGCCAAGCACCGCCTTTTTTTACTCTATCTGTTGTACTACCTATATTGATAATATGACAGTTATGCTTTACTAACACACATTTTTTGTAAACAATGTCTAACAAACTGGTTTGATTAAACCTAAACAAAGCACTACAATTAACAAAAACGTCATGTTCTAGTACTGCTTCTGCACATCGTTCCATATCTAACTTTTTACCGAAATCGTATCCAGTTTCTCTACTGATGAATTCTGCATCAGGATAAATTTTTGCCAATGCAGCAGCTACTCCAAAGTCTTTATTACCTGTTATAATCATTTATTTCCCTTATTACACTACCTACACGTTTATTTGCCCATTCACGTTCTTCGCACCACCAGCATTGTTTGCATTCCGGTATGTACATACCTACTTTGTAATCTTTAAAATGCCCACAAGCGTCTTTTACAATGTCGTGATGATTTATATCACCTTCGCAACTGCGTGTAATCTTATATAAATCTAATATATTGTGTATATAATACTGTGCTACAATCCAATCTTTTTTTACAAATCTAAAAGGATGCACAAATGTTGCATTTACCTTGCCGCTGTAAAACCATAAATCAGTTAATTGTCCATCTTCTGCATCTTTGTCTCTGTTGGTCATACGATCTTCACGCAAATCATCAGGATTTTTACTAGTTGCATTGTACACTGCATCCAAGTTGTATTCCCAAGCAGCAAATTTATTAAAACTACCAACAATAATTTGGTCTCCGCTGCGTCCGTCTATTACAGGACCAATGACTCCGTGTTCTAATTCTGGAGGAATGTAGGTTGTATATCTGTTTTCAATAATATAAGGAAACAAGTCATTTAGTTTATCAAAAACTTGCATAGAAATATAACCTTGCCAAGGTCTTGTTTCCCAACAACGTTGATATGTGATAATATCGACTTTAGTATTCAAATTATATCTTTGTATCATACTGCAAAGCAAGTATGTAAGTAATGCACTATCTGCTCCACCGCTGAGATTTACACCGATACGTTGCCATTTTCCGTCTATAGGAATACTCAAATGCGACACAGTGTGTAACAAAACATTATCAGCAATATTTTTATACAAGCTATTGTTTACTTCATACATTATAAACTAATTCTCCGTCTACGAACTTAAAACGTTGTATATGATCATTGAAGTTTTGATTCCACAATAAATCTGATTTAGGAATATATTTTAACAGGGCTTGATAATCTTTATTTGTGGCTTGGTGTTTCATAACATATTCACGCACTTGCTCAATGGCTTGCAATGCACTGGTAATATCCGTCCACCATCCGTATTTTATTTCTTCATCCCAAACATAATTATACATTTCTTTGGTTGTAAGTATGTTTCTTCTACGTTCTTTATCTAATTTAATTACTGCATTCCTTGCATTCTCAATTTCATTAAGTGTCGGTCCTCTGTATTTTAACATCATTACACTAGGATTTAAATACGCAGGTGTATAAACAATGCTGCAATTTATATAATCTAATTCAAGCGACAAAAACCCACGCATAACATCTTCAAATTCCATCAACTGATATACACTTGTAGTACATACCAAGTTTATATGACTGTGCTTATTATCAACTGCTTTGAATTTTTCTATGTTTTCTTTTAACTTGTTCCAATCTCCTTGTCTAAAGTATGGATACAGTCGAGGTCCTGCATCTACACTTATCATTATATTACAATATCCAAATTTTTTCAAGAGAAAACTTAGGGCTTCTGGATCAAAATCTGCATTAAAATTGCTGTGGAATATAATTTTTATGTTTTCAGCATTTGGGTGTTCACTAAGTTTTTCTAGTGTGGGCAAAAATTGCTTTTGATACAGCACTTCGCCGCCTGCAAAATCAATTCGTTCCAAGTTAGGAAAGTTTTTGTTTAAATCTTCGGCTATTTCTAATGCACGTTTGGTGCTGATTTGCATTGTAAAATCATCATCAACAGATGATCTGTGCATACGTCCGGTAAGTTGATGTAATTGGTGTTTGTAATCATCATCATCAGGTTCATATCCTTTGAGTTTCTTCATCCAACCACTACTAAACACTTGACTGCAATGCAAACAAGCCATGTTACAACTGTGACTAAAACGTATTTCTACTGTTTTGAGGCCTGCAAAATCTACTTCACCTGTTTCTGGATTGTAATATTTGAGATCTGCTTCCTGTTCTTGGCGCATACTTTTGCCAGCTCGATCTCTTTCAACGTGTTCGCACATATCACAGCCTACGCTCCACTCACCACGCATCATTTCCAGTCTATGTTTGCGGAATAGTTCGTTGTTATAGAACTCGCTGGGCAACCAAGCATCATCTAAAATTTGCATTTTTTCGTGCTGCTGCGGACAACTTGTTACAAAGCCGTTTTTAAAGTTTAATCCACCTATTGTATAGTAACAAGGTAAGCTCATATATTCTCCAATAAGAAGCCATTGCAATTATCCAAGCCCCATTGCTTTTCTTGACAGAAAAAACAGTGTCCGCACTCTGGTGGATATTGTCTATTGCGTCTATATTCTTCGCCAAACTCTCTTACATCGCCTTCGCAACTTCTAGTAAGTTTTAACAAATCCCATTGATTGTAATTATGATACTGTGCCATTGTAAAGTTTTTTCGTAGTAAACCAAATGGATTAATAGCAGGTCCGCTAATAACCCAATCCCAGTTGTCTTTCATGTATTCTTCGTTACGGAACGTGGGTTCATCTTCAGTAGCAAACGGCGGATTCATAGTGATACCAGTGTATATTAGATCAATATTGTATCTGTGCATTACGTATTCTTGGAAATCTAATGTACATAACACATCACAGTTTGCTTCCCTTGGTAGTTTTGTAAACAAGTGTTCTTTGCCTAAACGTGTAAGCGGTACATCTTCAAACTCTGGAGGTAAAAAGCCCCACACTTGTTCTTGTATAATATTTGGAAAACGTGCCTTTAAATAATTATACACATCTTCTGCCATTGGGGAAAGCCAAGGCTTTTCTTTCCAAAAACGTACAAGTGTCATACAGTAAATTTTGTTATTGTAATTGTTTTTTTCTATGTAATCACAAAGCATATAAGTTAGGATACTACTATCTGCACCACCACTTAAACTAACCAGTAAGTTTTTTGCATTGGGATCAAAATGCACAGGTAATCCATTTATTCTATGTAACTCAGGATATGGTCTAAACAGTAATTCATAAGTGTCTATAAATTTTTTGTTTTTATATCCTTGTTCTAAATAGTCAAGATAGTGTTTATCGTCCATCAAATATGTCCTGCATTTTAGGAAATACTTCTGCAAAGCTGTTACCACGTTGTGCATCACATCTTTGTAAAAACTCTTGCATTTCTGGCAAACGTCTACTCCAGTCTTCACTTTCCATAAAACTTAGCATTCCTTCTAATCTTTTTAATCCATAAGGAGCAACTTTCCATTGATCATAAGTTACTTTACCCTTATGCCAACTAGGTACACCTAGTTCCCAATTTTCTTCCCACCAAGGATAAAATTCCTCATACTTTTTACGCACTTCTGCTTTAAACCATTCGGGCAATACTTTTACATTAAGGTGTGGAGGATGGTATACAAAGTGATAATTAATACCACCTGCACCAAATGGCCACATATTAATTTTTTTAAACTTTTGCGTTAATTTCCATTTTATAAAATCTGGCAAGTAATAAATGTTTAAGGCTTGTACTGCACAAGCAATTGTAATTTCTACATTGTTACTAGTTTCATTATCTAATATATGAAATACTTCTTCTGTACGTTGCCACTTACTTGGATAACGTATATAATCATTCATTTCGTGTATGCTATCTACACTATAATGGAATCGTACTAATTTAAATTCTTTCCATAGATCAAATAAATCCTCTCTCCATTCAACTCCATTTGAGTTATAACGTAGTTCAAGATCTTTTGCAATACCTTGTCGTATTGCTTCTTCAAGTATTTCATAATGCTCCTCAATAATAAGACTTTCGCCACCTGCAAAATAAATTTGCTGCATATTTGGCATTTGTTCATAAAACTGTTTCCAAAATACAGGATTTTGCTTATGCCAATTATAACTACTACCGTTTGTGCTACCTTTGTCTTGCCATTGCATTGTTTCTTTTAACGATTCATTTTGAACTGCTGGAAAAATCTTTTTGTAGTCTTTGATCCAACCCGAACTATCATGGGGTGAACACATTACACAAGCAAGTTGACATTTTGTACCAAAACGCAAATCAATATATGCAAGCTGTGGAGGTACTTCCCCGTCCTCTGTTGTATTAGCAATTAAGTCATCTACATTTACACGCTGACTCCAATATGCAGTTTCCCACATACGTTTACTATTGTGCCCAGCAGCTTCTTCTTTGTAACATTTTAAACAACTAGGAGGCATTTCTCCATTCATCATTTGTTTACGTACATTTTTCATATACTTGCTGTTCCAAGCAGTTTGAAAATCTGTAACATTCAAATTATTTGGTTTACCATCATCTGTTTTTAATATGCCAACTTGTCCGCCGTGTTCTTTGTCGTTGGTTGGTCCAACACTTGATGCATTTGCTGTACAGCAAACTCTCATACTACCGTCGGGTCTTGTGCTTAGATGCACCCAAGGAAGGATGCAAAAGGTATCGCTTACTTTACTCATACTGTACTTACCTAATTATATACATACTTTATGATTATATGATCATTTCCTTGTTTCGTTGGTTTCAACATAGTATAGCTCATTGTGATATGCTTTGTTTTTTGCACAAGTTTTTATACATCTAGTCAAATGTAAAGGATGCCCAGGTGTCCAACTAGCTTCCAAAAGTTTTTTATACCATTCATGATTTAAAATGTCATCTAAACTATGTTTTTGCAAACTATTCCATCCATCGTTAAAATAGTTTAATTTGTCTACAATTTTTTCAGAATTTTTAAAAACACTATCCCATAAAAAACAACAAGGCCAGACAGTTAAATCATTTGCAATAAAAATTTCTTGTTCGTGAACATATTTACAAGTGATTGTATCAATAATATTTTTTACTTTTTCTTGGTTAGTGTCACGCTTTTTTGTTTTGTATTCCAAAATAAATTTATCTAATTCTTTTGCTACATCTTTTTGTTTGTGTTCTTTACTTCCAGTGGTAGTAATTACTTTTGTTTCTTTATTGTTTTTCTTACCAATATGAGATATCCATTGATGGTAACTGTTACGCATACCTGTTCTAGTTGCAAAATCAAAACCTAATACAGCAGCGTGAGCTCGTGCTGTTACCAAATCTTTTTCGTTATGATCAAATTCAATAAACACCCACGTGGCGTGTTGTTCTGGTGCATTTTCTGCAAATGCTATCATATTACGTTCTATTGTTGACCATTTTGTATTCACTCTATAAATATGATTAGTATCTTTGTGTCCATCAACACAAAAATGTACGTGCAATTTACCTATATATTTTTGAGCTAATTTTCCTAAATCTATCCACCATTGTTGACTGTTATATCCTCCGTTTGTGCTGTATTCACAATAAGCATTTCTTTCTAAAAGATATTCAGTCATTTTATAACAATCAGGATTAACTATTGGATCTCCTAACACACCGCAAAACTTAAATTCAACACCATTGTAATTATCATTTGGAAAAATTCTTTTTAGGTCTTCAAAAGTAAAAGAATTAACTTTTAAATGATTACTATGCAAAGTTCTTGCACAGCCTGGACAAGCTGCATTACAATCACTAGTAATTTCTAGTTCCACTTTTTGTATCATTTAAATTGTGCTCCAAACGGATCAAACTCTTTACCGCACTTCATACTACAAACTTTTAATTTGCCATCTGCACAACTAGGCTTGTTCCAACTGGCTTCTATGTTATCAAATATACCTGTATCAAACACTGCACGTAATCCGTGTGTCTTAGCATCGATTGCATTTTTGCCGCCTACGTCATCAATGAAGTCCCATACTTGTTCTACTTTAGGATCTTTGTGCCACCATTTATACATACGTCCAGCAGTCCAACAACAAGGCATTGCAAGTCCTTCTGCTGTTATAAACAAGTTGCCTTCGTCTTTGACTTTACATTGTATTTCTGCTCTGTCATAGTATGCATCCATTGTACCGTGTTTGCTTTTTACCTGGTCATATTGTTTTATAGCTTGGTTTTGATATTTTTCATCTGGCTTCTTAAGTTGTGCAGTCTTGTTTCCTTTTTTATCTACTGCTTGATGTGACTCTTTCTTTTCACTACTAGCAGTTACAAATCTACCTGTTTTTTTAGATACAAATCTTTCAAAGCCCATACGTTCACTGATTTCTCTTGCTTCTTCAACTTGATGTTGATTATGCTCAAAAATTAGGAAATCCCAACGTGCCCTTCCTCCGGCAGCAATAAAACTACGCATTGCTCGTTCTACATTATCCCAGACAACACCCTGCCTGTATAAGTGATTAGTATCCCTAAGACCATCCACGCTAAAAATAACAGTGCCCATCCTGCCGTAGATTTTGGCCAATTCAGCCCACCATGCTTCATCTCTTGCTCCTGCGTTTGTATTCATGCTGAGCCACATATCTTTGTTGTGTTCTCTAAAATATTTGAATATTTCAAGTGTATCTCGTGCAACAATAGGATCTCCTAAATTGCCACACATATACATTGTTTTTAATTGTGCAATAAACTCTGGTTCAAATATACGTTTACAATCTTCTAGTGTAAGTTCATTCAAATCTATATGCGGATTTAATGCGCCTCCGTTTTGATTACGATCACACATAGGGCAATTAGCCTGACAGTTTTGTGTATTTTCTAAGTGTATACTTCTTATATCTTCATACTTATACATAATATTTGCCTATAAAATTTAAAATTTCTTCATTTGTTTTAGGTCCGATATGCTGATTATCAAACGCTGTGTCTAGTCTGATAATGTGAGATACATTAAAAGCAGCAGCAGTAAAATCCTCTAAGGCAAATTCTACTGTTTTAATGTTAAATAAATTTAACATTTTTATAGTTGTTTCCTTTGCCCATAAAGAATTATATTCTATTAAATTTCCATATCGCATTAAAGATTTAAATATTTTTGATCTGCCTCCTTCTGCAAGTATGCTTGCAACTGAAGGTGTATTACCTTCATAAGGAAAACATAGTCTCATTTGCTTTGGCCATTGTATAACAACTAATTTAGGTAATTTTATTTCAGATGTTACTAAATTTAAAACATTCATTAGAATAATATTTGTACTGCCGCCGGAAATTCCTAAATTATACACTGGAATATTTAATTTATCTTCTAACAAATTACTGTATCTTTCTTTTTCATATTGAAACAATCCGTATGTATTACTGCAACCGAATGCTAATGCGTAGTCATTGTTAAACTGAAATTCTGGTGTTCTATATCCAAAAGTATTTGTGTTATAATATATAGGATTTTTTGATAGATTTGCATAGTGCCAATTATCGCCTCTACGTTTTTTTTGCTTGTTCCAAGTATGTTCGTCTACAGAATTATCCCAATTCTTAATAGACTTTTTAATTCCAACTTTAAGAAAAGGACTAGACATTTTGACTCCTTGCATAAAGTAATAATGCTTCCTTTAATGTATTTTTTCTGCGACTAAGTCTATATAATTCTAAATTATATTTTAAAGCATAATGCATTTCTTTCCGTATATCTAATAAACTTGCTGTGTCATATTTTTTAAGTTTGTTTAAGTTATCAACAATTATTTTTATTCTGTGTTCAATAGGATAATCGTTATCGTAGCTTTCATTCCACCAATACTCAAAAGTTATATATCCTTTATTCCTTAATTCTTGTATTATGCCAGGATTACCTAAAGTCATAAAAGGCATTCCAATACCCAACGGTTTATAAACTTTTTCACTGAGCAAAAGTCTATCATTTTCCACATCGGTCTCTGTATTTAAGAACAAAAAACTTTCACTACATTCTTTTGGAACAGAGTTGGTAGGCATTGTACTACTCAAATCCGTTATATCTAATACATCAAATTTCATTCTATCAATTTGAGTATTTGGATACATTTTTTTATAAAATTGGAATTCGTCAAATACATTTCCCCAAGTATTATAACCGTCGTGAAAAAGATTTTTTGCTATCAATTGATCTAATAGTAAACAACGATGGTATCTAGCTACTCTAGTAAGATTTATATATAATTTTTTTGGATTATATTCAACTACATCGTCGTAAGGTTGAAAACGATTCTTCCATCTATCATCGTAAAAAGATTTTCCGTGTTTGCTGTCAAATTTTTTATCAACTGTAACAGCAAAAAATTTTATATAAGGATATTTAACAATAAAGTAATCAAGGGTCTCGGCGTGTGTTTTTGGACATTCCATAATTTCACCAATGCACACATGAACATTAGGCAAAGACAAAAAATTTTTATTTTCGTTTAAAAAAATGTCAAATTTATTTTTCCAACGTTCCACTTTTTCAATTTTGTCATTTTTAATGTAAGGAACTTGAACAATATAAAATTTATCTTCTCTGTAAGTTTTTGTGTAATCAACTTCGTCAACACTATCGTTGAAATCTGCAATTACATCCATTAAAATATAATTATACCAAGGAGCACGTAAGGCACGGTTATAAACTGTTATACCTCTATCATCAAAAAATTCATAATGTTTTTTGCCGAGGTATTTCATTACAATTTTAGTCATCTAAAATTAACCTAACATCTTTTCCAGGACTTGTTTTGCTAGGTAAACCTCCATACTGCTCTATGTACCATTCAATAACAGCCTTATACCAGTTTTGACTGTTATGATGTGCTTTTTTATTAAACTGCCAAATATTGTTATTTGTTGCTTGCATTGTGCTCAATGCTCTAGCACTTTCTTTTTGTAATTGTCTTACATCTAAATCATTTATATCCAATTTTCATAAACCTTTTGTACTGTGTCAAATCTAGTTCACCTTCATATAAAACATTAGACATTGGTGTTTTTTTGCTAAATTCTTCTAACGTTTTGCTGCAATTAACGTGTTCTTTAATTTCAAAATAATTATTATTTTGTAATACTATTAGTTGACCTGGAATAATTTTACTATACCAATCTTGAAAATCTTCAATATGTTCAGTGCTGGTATTTATAATTGTATTAGGATAACTCCATAGAGTTTCAATGGTACCGTTATTTTTTTCTACGTCATATATGTGTTCGTCAAATCGTAGTTCATGTATGTCTTGTGTACAGGATTTAAATTTCCATTCGTTTATAATCCAAGGTTTGTTAAAAATATTTGAAATTTGTAAAGTACTTGGGTCTATATCGAAACTTATAATTTCATCTACATTAATGTCAGATTCAAAAATCATAGTAGCTAATGTTGCATACCATCCTGCACATAAAAATACAACACCTAAATCTCTGTTAATTTCTTTTAATTTTTCAACTAGCCATTGTTTACTTTTTATTTGTCCTCTGCTGAGGCAATCTTTATCAAATTCAATATTATTTGTTATTAGATCTTTTAGAGCTTTTACAAAATGACTATCTGTATGTTTTTCTAGTATCCTAAACATACTCCACATATTGTCATCTAATATTAGTTTTTTTAAATCTTCGTCGCCAATCATTCTAAAAATACTGTGTATATTATTTTCGGTTACTGATTTTCTTAAATCTTCGTTTCCTGGTAGTAATCTAAATAAACTGTGTAAATTATTTTCTAAAACTGCTTTACGCAAATCTTCCAAATCGCCTATGCATCTTTTGTTTTCAACAATTCTAAAAATACTATGTATATTATTTTCTAAAACAGCTTTACGTAATTCTTCATTGTCACTTAATTTCAGAATGCTATGCAAATCTTCATCAACATATGATCTACGTAATAATTCGAAATTTGTATCGTTTTTATTTAATATTTCAAATCTATCTAGTACTTCAAATATTTCCATCAAATTTTTCCTTAAGCCAATCAAAGTCATTAATTAAACGTAATTCATCTGGTTTGTTTTTGTTTCTTGCGCCATATGATGCACCTGCTTTTGCTCCAATAAGAGCATATTCTCCAAATTTAGGATCACCTTCAATATATGTACACCAAGTTCTTAAACGTTCATTTGTTTCTTGGCTTTTTTGCCTATCAATTACTTTACTACTTAGTTTACAACATTCTCTAAAAGCACTCTTCCACGTATTAAAAGGATCTGTGTTAAAGGCTGTAACGTTAGATATTTTATTCATTGCTACAAATTTATCACTAACACTTGTTGTCATATCTGGTTTACTTACATCCATAACAAGAGTTTTTTCTGTTGGAAAAAGTTTCACTCCGCCATATCCATATACTAGTCCATTAACTGGATTCATACTGCGCCATACGTGTACGGCTTGCTTATTGTGATGTTCTGGAATATAATCAAAAGAAAATTCGTCTGTTAGTTGTGCATCACCATCTATGATCCAAAACATATCAGTTTCACACAAACTTGCAGCAGCAATATGAGCTTGATGTATTCCTTTGACACCGTGTATACGTTTTACATCTGGAAAACGTGCTAAAACACGTTCATAATTTTCATCAGCATTAGGTTCATTGTAACTTATAAAAACTTTATCAAAATTTGAGATAACAGGTTTACTTGCTTGAATAGGTACGAATTTTTTGTTTATATAAAATCTTGCTTTTAATTCACCAGGTCCATGATGACTGTTTTTTGGCATTAAACACACACCGTCATAAAAGTCACCATTCTTAAATACGTGAGTATATGTGTTGTTATATTCATCAACTGTATAATTAAAATCAAAGTCTTCGTCAACCACAAGGTTATCATAAACAATCCAAAGCATTTTTGTAAGACTTTTACGTTTTGCTTGTGGAACATTTTCAGCATATTTTGCTGTGGGAAATCTAGTTTTTAGTTTTGTGAATTGTAACTCAGACGGATTGCCAATATAAAAAATATCATACATACAGTAATTATATGAGATTTGTATTCTAATGTCAATATTAGATTTTAGATAAATATTAGGACGGAGGACGTTATGGCAGATTTTATACCAGGTGAAGCATATAGATTAGATATCGTTGGAGCAGACGAATCAGTAATTGTAGATAGTTGGCAAGGACAAGTAAAAGCAGATGTTGTATCATCAAATGGATTGATACAAGTTGATGTTTCAACAGGTAAACTTTATGGACCAATGGTCGGTAATATAGAAGATACCGAAGGTAATGTAGTTTTCAATTTATCAGCACAAGTTTTAAAATCCGATCTAGAAGGTAGCGTGTATGATACAAGCGGTCAAATCAAACTTATCGACGGTATGACTGCTAGAGTTATAGCACCTGTTTATGGTAATGTTGTTGACAGCGAAGGTACAACTATTGTTGATACTGCAAATAAAACTATAACTGCAACTACGTTTACTGGCGATTTTTACGGAGATTTGCACGGTAACATTACAAGTGACAGTGTTATATATGGTACATTTAGCGGCGACTTCAACGGTAACGCTTACGGTGAGTTTTTTGGCGACTTAGTTGGAGAGCACACGGGCGATGTTATTGGAGATTTAACTGGTAACGTTACCGGTAATGTAACAGGTAATGTAAATGGACATTTACTTGGTGCTAATTTGAATACAGCAGAAGGTGAACCTCCTGAAGTAAAAATAACAAATTTAAACAACACAATCGAACATCCACAATATAGCTTTTACGGCGGCTTAGAACATCATATTGATCCTGATCCAGGTGCTGTTGCAAACGGTCCTATTGTTTATCTAGGTGATACTAGAGCAGATACTGCACTACGTGCTCATGTACATCATTATAACGGACAAGAGATTATCAAGTTACATGATCCGGTTGATCCTACCAGCGAAACAGCACCTGCTACTATTAGAGGACATTTTGATGGAAACTTTATATACAGTGACGTAAATGGTGCACAGGATGCATTAACTGTTAGTGAACAAGGCACTGTGTTACACGCTGTAAACGGTGTTGTAACAATTGGTGGCTATATTACAGATGCAATAGATTGCGATATAAATATTTTCTCAGATGCAATCACAGTGGAAACAAGTGCCGATGAAGAATTTTTAAATGTCAAAAACTACAATGGTACAGTAAATGCAAAAACTGCTATAGGAACAGATAATCCACTTGCAATTATTTCAGGTGAAGGTTACAATGGAACAAACTTTGTAACTGGTGGCTTGTTTGGTATCTATGCAGATGCAGCACCAACTGATACTCATGTAGAAAGTAAATTTGTTGTTAGCTTACCGAAAGGAAACGACAATCACAGTCAAACAAATCCAAGACGTTTGAGCTTTGACGGTGACGGTGTATTGACAGTGCCTGTATTTAAAGCAAGAGGCACTACTTTTGCAGACAGAGATTCAATGACAGCAGAAGCTGGCATGATTATTTTTAATCAAAATACAAATAAATTCCAAGGCTACACAGGTAGTTCTTGGGTTGACTTACACTAAATTTATGTTATAATAAAAACTAAAGATTCGGAGGTGTTTTCAGAATGATCTATATTGATGGAATAGAATATCTAGAAAGTGATAACGATCACGTAAGATCCGCAGTTATTAACTATCTTGAAAACTGGAATATTACAGTAACTACCAGCGGTACAACTGGTAATCCAAAAACATATCAACACAGTGCAGAACTAATGCGCAAAGTTGCAGAATACAATGCAGAATATTTTATGCTTGATTCAAACAGTAGTATGATGGCATTATACAATCCTAGAGGCATTGGTTTTACAAGTATGAGTTTGTATCCTTGTCATGTTGCAAACTGTGATACATTTATTGAGACAACAGTTGCAAATCTACCAGATAGAATACGTGAAGTGCAGCCAACAAATATGTTGATACTTCCTAATGTTTGGAAAACTTGGCATAGACACAAAAAGTGGCAAAACTTGGATTTGAGCTGTATGAAGCAGATGCAAGTAGGCAGTGATATTACACCTACAGGACTTATGGAAGATTTGCGTTCAAAAGGTGCGCAACAGGTTAACACAGGTTACGGCAGCACAGAAGTACCTCCTATCATTATGAGTACAGAACGCCAAGACGTATATAAGTTAACCGATATTAATCCTAACATCGAATACAAGTTTGAGAAACACGATGATGGCACAACTGAGTTTTGTTGTAAGTACAAAAATCAAACAGAATGGTGGAACAGTGGCGACCTAGTAGAGTTTACAGACACAGATGAGTTTGCACTATCGGGACGTAGATTTAATGCATTCAAAATGGAAAACTGTGGTGACAGAGTTTATCCAGAACAAATCGAAAAAGTTGCTATTGAAAATGGTGCAAGTTTAGCACTATGTAGAAAAGTTGCACACGAATGTGTTGTGTATTACACAGGTGATTTGGATATTACTAAGTTTACAAAACAACATAAGTGCGCATACGAAATCACAGCAAAAAAAGTAGACGAAATCAAAGTAGACGATAATCTGCGTAAGATTGATAGGACACAAGTTTTTGTATAGACTAGAAGTTTACGACGGTACACAGGATTTAGAAGATTGGTACGAAGGTGCTGCTGCTAGAGGCTTTTACAACAACCATAACAAAACAGTGCTTATTGATTATATTGATAAGCACGAAGATGCTACACTAATACTTTTATATTATAAAGACAGAGTAATAGGCACAACAATCACACACAGTTTGCGTCAACTAGGAATATTAGGTAAAGATGCACATCGTATTGCTGCACGTACAGCATTGCTTATTGAACGTGTGGATGACATACGTGGACACAAAGTACACAACAATGATCGCAGCCCAATGAATCATCACACAAGTCAAATGCTAACACCTGCTTGTTTTTATTACTTAGGGCTAGACAAGCCTATGTATGTAAGCACAAACAACTTAGAGACAGCAAGCCAACGTAAAGTGCATAGAACTTGGGCAAAGATTATGCATAGACACAAATATCTTAAAGATCCTTTTGAACTAGAGTACAAAGGTGCATTTCAAACATTTTGGAAAGTAGATGTTGAACACTGGTTAAATGATTTGTCTAAAGTGCAATGGCCCGAATCAAAACAAGTGCTAGACGTATTTGCTGCACAACTCAAAAAAGTCTGACATTTCTGGAAACACTTGTTTGTGATCAACTCCACGTCTGCGTCCTTGTTCTTTAAAGAAGTTGTGGAAATCTCTACGTCCTTGTATAACTTTTTCTAACGGATATTCTGTTGTATCCATGTAATCAACAACACGTCTAAACTTTTCATATTCTATAGTGCTAAATGCATCTTTGCGATTGTCATCTACATTTTCTTTTATAAACTGCAAATGGTCACGCATATAAGTCATATAGTTGTTTGGCAGTATATTAATATCATATTGTAGAGGCTCTTTAAGATGTGGTGTATCAAAACCCAAACGTTGCCATCTGTGTGTTTCTACATCATTATACTTGGCACGCCATTCTAATATTTTTTCTAGTAGTGTGCGGAATGTTGTTACACTGAATATGTTAAACGTAATCATCAACACCATAGGTGCTTCACAGTTACGCATAAAATAATCCAAGTTGCGTTCAAAAACTTCGATGTCTAATCCGTCACGTATGTATTCTGCACGTTTACCCCAAGTGTCAATACTTGTAAACATTTTAAAGCGTCTAATCTTGTTGTTTGTTAACAGGTCATTTACACGGTTTGTAAACTTTTCTAACTGCTTTGGTTTGCCACCTAAGTTGCTGTTACAGTTTAATTCAAGTTCTGGCTTAGGGTCTGCGTCCAACATATCAAACAGTTTATATGTGCTTTTTTGTATTGTAGGCTCACCACCTGTAATACGCAATATGTGTAACTCTTTACTTAATTCTGGCCACCAGCGCCAAAATGCATCTAAATACGGATTGTTTTCTTCTTCAAATATTTGAAACCAATCAATGTCGCATCTATGGTTTTTTACGTTTGTATATGGGCCATGTTGTTTGATTTCTTGATAATATCTACTGCTGGCTTTTGGATGACAGTATCCACAACGGAAGTTACACTCATTACCAAAACTAACTTCTAAGTATTCTGGATTTACATCAAACTCTGCACCACCTTCTTTTACAGCGTTTAGTCTATGTTTAAAGAAGATAGTTTGATTACGCTGTTTTCTATCACTTACGTAATCTTTGCCAAGTGCTTCAATCTTCCAACAATAGTTACAACCAGTAGGTTGTTCGCCACGCATCATTGCAGCACGTTCTTGCTTCTTTTGCGCTGTGTTGTGTATTGCACTTGGATTTTCTAACAACGGTGCTGTGTCAATCTTATGAGGAGCAGGATGATAACAACTGTGTGTTTCACCTGTTTGGAAATATATATTGGCATGATACCATTTAGCAAAACAAAACGTTGGTGATATTTCTTGTGTTATACCATCAATGCGTTTAATTTCTTCGCTTTCGCTACGCTCCATTATTGTTCTCTATCTAAAAATTTTCTACTGTTGTCTCTTACAGGATTTTGGTATACATTTTTAAAGAACATACTTTGTTGTGCGTTTAAAGGATCTTCAGCAATGGGTATATTTAATTCTTCAATTAATTTTTCGCCTAAATAATTAGTATCCAATTCCATGCTTTCTTCATCAAATTCACCTTTTTGATCCCAATATTCATTAAGCCATTCAAAATCACGTACATTAACATAATCCCAATCTGTACACATAGTTTTGTACAAACCTTCTCTAGCACCGTATATAGCCCAACGTCCGTTTTCAACGTCTGCACCTACCATTAACCAAATATACAATCGGTGTAAGTTTTTCCAGTGATTACGTTTAAATCCTTCATAGTCAGGACGAACACCTTGATCTAATGCCATTTTAACGCCTTCACGGAAACCAGCACGCCACGCCTGATGAGGTGTAGCATTGTTATATATCATACTATATGTTCCGTTCATTTGTACATATTCAGTATCCCAACAAAAATCTACCTGTGCGTGTGGATTATCTTTTGGAGCATTTTCGTGTGTGCGCATATTTAAAACATGACTCTTAGGCCAACATTTAATTCCGCCGTTTCCATACGCTAATCCGTTGATTATATTTTCAGCAGTCCAACTAATAACCTTATTAGTTAAATCAGTATCTTCATCAAAGTTTATAACCTGTGACAAAAAATCATCTCTAATTCTATTATCACCATCTACGGTAATAAATCTATCTGTTGTAGATTTTTCAGCAGCAGCTTTGTGTGCGCTATCACTACCTTTTACACCATGTACTCGTTCGGCCCAAGGAACCTTACTACATAAGTCTGCAAAATTTTGTTCTGCATTTGGTTCGTCATATGACAAGTATATAATATCGTAATCAACAACTCTGAATGTGCTAGGCATCAACTTCCTCTAGATAGTAAGAATCAAATCTACGTGTAGTATACACAGAAAACGGTGTTCCGTCAAATTCAAAATCTTCTGAAAATGGCACAAAATTTCCATCTGTAAATTTTATAAGTCTATATAATACATTTGGATCATTCTTTTTTGTAATGCTAAAATAATACTTTGAAAGATCTATGTTAATATTTTGATCTAACAATTCTGATTCAAATTTATCATCTAACATTATATGCCAACTTTTGTTTTTATTATTTTTAGTTAGAATTACTTGTTTCTCTTTCGGAATAGCAGTGGGTATTTCATATAGAAAACTCCACATTAATTTATCCTCGTCTATTTGCTTTGTATTTTTTATACTGTATTTTTTCTCGATAAAATCAAATTCTACTTTGTGTTCAAGAAGACTTAATTTTCCTGTAATAAAATCTTCAACTTCTTCTATATCAACTTCTAAAAATTGAAATCTTTTGTCAGGCTGGTTGCTTATTTTGTAAATTGTTCCATCGTCTTCAAAACATACAAATCTTTTTACATTCATATTCCTAAGACCTTTTCATATTTTTTAATTATGTCATTAGTAACAAAATCTTTTTCGGTGTAATGAAAGATTCCATTTTGTTGATAATTTCCAATTTTCAATTTTAGATCGTCGTCTAAATATACACCTACTCTGTCTTGCCATCTAACTGAAAAATTATCGTTCCAATTTTGACATTTTGGTTTCATATGCACAAAACTAGGATATTCACTTTTATTATTTGTAATCAAATGCGTATTATCTAGTAATAAACTTGCTATAGATGCTGTTAAATCCATACTTGGATTGTTTAAATGTTTTAGCTTGTTATTTACTGTTTTATAAATTGATTGCCAATTATTTGTTATTAATTCAAGCCAGTCATTAAACTCGTGTGCTAAATCTGATTTTTTAAAATAATGAAAACCACTGTATAAACTTGGAATATTGTTTAGGTAAAAATGGTTGTATCTATAATAGTTTTTATCAGGAATCACTTCTCCTCTATATGTTGTAACTTTGCTAGTATAAAATAAATCGTAATTTTCTAAATAATCAAACCAAAAAGAAATGTCATCTAATACCAGCATATCTGTATCTATCACTGCTGTGTTTTCATATGGTATAGCGTGATAAATTTTCCATCTATTACTAACTTTCCAATCTTCGTTTTCAGCGTGATCGCCCCAAGGAATTTCCACTATATGATCAAACACCTGCTTGTATTTTCGTGGCACTGGATCATTTGTAATTAAGCATACACTGCTATTTTCATTTGTAACTTTAATACTCATTGCAGCTAAGTATGCTTGACGCACGTAGTCAAAATTACTGTTTTGGGCAAGCATAGTAAAATTATTGGTTGTCAATTATTCTCTCCAAGCTAAACTTATTCATTATATGACAATTACTGCCTTTGAGATTTACTGCTGTATACTCACCAAAACGATTTGTTTTTTGTACAAGAATTTTTATTTCATCTTCAACTATATCAAGTAAAACATCTTTGTCAATAGCATAAAATTTCTTGCCTGGAAGTATACCCGCAAAGTCACCAGATTTGTATCCATTCATTATGTGTAGCGCAATGCTAAAAGCAAAATCATTTCTATATACAGTTGTACGGAATTGATACATACTTCTATAATGCATATAATTTTCTTTAATATGCTTTACTAAATCAAAAAACATTTTTGTTTGTTCTGATTTTTTAAAATAAAATACAGTAGCCCAATAAAAATCTATGCTGGTATCACTAATACGTAAAAATTCAGATGTTCCTGTGTGTATACCTACGTGGATTGCATCCTTGTAAAGTAACAATTCCTTCTGTTGTAAAAAGCAATTATTTAAAATATCATTACTAATAACGTAATCAGTATCCATTACAATTGTTTCATCATAAGGAGTAAGGTAATATACGTCTGCCCTATCGGTATTTAGAAAAGATGTTATCTTATTATATAAGTCACCGTCGTGATGTCTTTTTGTCGTATTATGATAATTTTTGCTAGTCGATTGAATTACAGTATCAAACAAATTATTACTATTATCATAGTCAGAGGTTGTAACAAGACTGACTGGTAAGTTCAAATACTTTTGTATTCTTTTTGCTAAAAATTCAGCTTGTTTTATATAGTTTAGTGTACCGTTGTTGTTAGCAAATAACAAGACGCCTTTTGTCATAAATTTATAATACTTTCAACAGTTCTGTTTTTTTTCAATTTGTTATATTCAACAAAATATTGGTTAGTTGCTTCAAAATATTTTGTGTATAATTCAGCACTAAAATTTGCAACATTATCTACTTCAATCGGTATACTGTTATCATCAATCAAGATTGTTCCATCCTGTTCTAAAGTTACTAAACTTTGACAAAAACTTATAAGTTCTTGTGTAACTGTAAATTGTCCACCGTTATAGTAGTATACTAAATTTTCTTTATATTGCTCTCTTAACAAACGTTTTTGATTGTTTAGAGTAACCATATAGTTACTGTGGTCTAATGCTTTTTGAAGACGTTCGTCCATATATACCTCCTAGATATGTTATAGTATATATTAAACTATTTGTATTGTCAATTATAAATCGGAATCTTTTGTTCCGGTTGGAACATCAAGCACGATTCCATTGTAAGTTACACCATCGTATACAAATGTACTGTTTGGTGTTTTTGTGTAAACTGTGCTTGTAATAGTTGCTCCTACACTTTCATCTGCAGGAGCACCTTGTTCACCAAATTCTTGTTGATATCCAGTCCCTGTATCACCGTCGTCAAATTCAATTCTAAATTGTAACTGTGTAGCACTGGCTAATGCACTATTAGTTCTAGCATAAATTCTAAAAAAGTTATCATCGTAGATCTGGCTTACAGGAATACCTCCAGGATTACCACCTGCTCTACCGCCGCCTTGTTTCTCAAATATTTTAGTCCAAGTAGCACCACTACTAATATTAGCGTTACTATATCCTGTGCCCGAACCAGGACTAATTGCTTCACAAATCCAATCTGTTTGATTTCTACGTCTGAATCTTACAGTTCCGCTGTCACTTAAAACTTGAGCCCAATCCCAATCCTTACTATAAAGAGTGCCTGTTGTGCCTCCTGTTGCACTAGATTGAAAAAGTATTTCTCCGCCGGCTGCTAAGAAGTAAATTAATTCATTATGACTAGGAAAATTTACTGTAACTTCGTGCCTAATTACTTTTACGGCATCTGCACTACCGCCCCAATTTGCTGTCCTTTGACTAGATGTGCTTACTCCGCCACTGGTTTCTAACGGCTCTAATCCTGTAAAACTACTGCTAGGAAATTCTGTAGAAGCATGATTAAATGCTAAAACTGTATCAGCAATAGTATCTAAATCTAATTTATGCTGCCAAGCAATAAGATCTCTATTAGATATATCTGCAAAATCTGGATAAGTTAGTTTACCTTCAAATTCAGTAGGATCGATATCACTTGCTAAACTTGCATAGCAGTGATTATGTCCTGCCTGTAAATCTAGCCATAAATTAAAATGTTGTTGTTCGGTAACCGTATCACTAACCCCTGGAGTACTGCCTCCAACTACATTGTCACTTGTAAAATTCCTACCATATCCTCCAGATGTAGTAAGAGGAGTTGTTAAACTACCATAATCATTATAGACAGAAACATTGCCTAAACGTCCAGCTATTAATTCTCTAATTGCATTATAATGTGATGCTAGTATCGGGGTATTTACAGCCATTATATTTCCTTTTTTAACATTTTAAACTATGCACACAAATTTGTCAAATTATAATTCACTTGTCTTACTATATGAAGGTGCAGGTGTATTTACATAAGTTCCGCTTGCTCTTAGATGAGAAACTGAACTTGTTAATATACCTGAAACATATTCGTCTGCGCCCCCTGATCCTACATCAAGATCACTAAAAACTATATTAAATGTTATTTCGTTATCGTTTTTTTCTTTAGCTTCAATATACCATTCATTTTCTGCATAAGTTCCGCTTGGATCAGCTTCTTTAAGATATATTCTTTGATAGGTATCTGTCAAATCTTCGTTGCCAATTGCGTATGCAGTACCACTTCCTGTTGTTGCAGTAGCAGCTCGTCCAAATTGTATTTGCCCACTGTTTGTAAGCATTGTTTCCCAATCTTGGTTTTTAGATAAATCATCACCAGAAACACTACTAATATCAATGCTGGCATTAAAACGTATTTGTCCACCAGCATTGAAAAATGCTCTCCGTGCATTTGCATCTGCAAAACCTACATCAATAGTGTGATTAATTGTTTGTGGTGTTGCTGTGCCGCCCCACGGCGTAGCTGAACCATTTTTAATACTGTTTACTCCAGCAGATTCGGTATCAGTTTGAGAAAGTGCTACTGTAAACCTATCATTTTCTAAAGTAGTAATAAGAGTTTCGTATGCTGCATATAATGCTTCAGTAATATCATCGTCTTCTGTTACAGTTTCGATTGTTGTTGGAGTAGTTCCATTGATATGTACATATACTTTTTCAAAATCAGTGTACAAAGAATTCATATGATTTGCTAAAACAATTGATTCCACAGGCTCAGGATTAGAAGATACACTTTGATTGTAACCTTTATCTCCTGATCCAACTCCTAGTAAAGCTGATATTTTTCCTTGTATTTCATTGTAACGTGCTGCTGAAATTATTTCTGGCATACTATCTCTCCGTTGTAGTACTTATACTTTCAGCACACACTCGACTAATTTTTCTTCTGGGTCTGTATTTGTTTCTAATGCAATACCAACTAGAGCTCTTGTAGCTGTAGGCCCTGCAACGCCATCTTCCCAAGCGTATACTGGTGTACCTTTTTCAATTACTCCTTTGCAACGAACAGGCACACGGCCTTTAAGAGCAATTGCTTGTCCGTCGATTTCTGAATTCATTAGATATGCCGGATTCTCACTTATAACACCAATTGCTAAATCGCTTGATTTACAAGGTTTTGTTTCTGCACTAACGTCTTCTTCTGCTGCAAATTTTGCTTGTGACACTGTCATAACAGTACCAACTGGATGTTCTTCTTCGGTTGTATATTTTTCAGCTAAGTCAGCATACTGTGCTTGTGTAGCAGTACCGTTAAATAATACTGCTGTCAAGTTACCTGATGCATCTCTTGCTGCAATAGTATTTGGAGTTGCTGCTGTACTAGCAAGTCGTCCTGTGCCTGCAACATCTACATTTGTTGCTTTATCTGCTGTACCTCTAAAAGATGTTGCATGAATCTCCGCAAATTTTTCACTTGCGCCACCAATATTGTATACATTATCAGTTTCTGGATAAAGTCCGGCATCATCTGCTGCTACATTTCTAATAGAAACAATATTTACTGGCGAGCCTGCACCGCTACGCAATGCACCAAAAAAGATTTTATCTCCAACTTGGTTTTTAATGTTACCTTGATTTCCTGAAACAATGTTTACTAACAAATCATTGCCGGCGCCTACTGTAAATCCAGGATCACCAAAACGCACAAGATCACCACCTGATTGTGCATCCTTAAATGATAAATTATTAGCTGAAATAAAACTACTAGCTTCTAAACCATTAATTTTTAAAGCGTTACTTGCTGTACCCCATATAATAGGTTCATCTGCTGCACCTGAGACTGGATCTCCTATGCTGTTATCTGTAATACCATCTGTTCCAGTATTAACAAAAGTAATACCTCTTTTAATTAAGCTAAAACCTGTTAAAGCAGGAGTGCCATCTGGCTGTAATGTTGCAAGTGTAAATTCTTCATTTGAAATTACATATAAAGACACATCGTTAATTAATGCAACAATAATTGTTTTTTCGTTCTCAGCATTATCAAGCACATTAACACTGAGCATTTGTGTTGTACCGCTACCGGCAGATTGAGGACCAACAAGTATAAATTCTCCGCCAGCTGTTTTACCGTACAATTGATTGCTTGTACTACTCCACCAAAGGTCGCCTTCGTTTAATCCTACTGGTTCAGTAGCACTTACTTCAGTGCCGCCTGCTGTTTTCCAAGCACTACCTGTGTAAAATTTTAATTTTAAAGTGCTTGAATCATACCAAACTTGTCCGTCAATTGCTTTTACTGGCGCAGTAGTACCTGAAAAAGATTCTAAAAGGTGTAGATAATTTTCGTTTTGTACTTCGCCGTATCCGCTGTAATTTCGTCCAACAAACTTAATGTCTGTTGTTTGATCAATTGTGCCATCTTCAACTACTGTAAGTTGAGTGCCGTTATATCTGTTTACAATATATGCCATTCTTGTTGTTTCCTCGTGCTTAAACTATTTATCGCTAAACTGCTGAAGTACTGATCTCTCCTGTTGTAGGTGCCCATAAAGCAGATGCTATCTCCATAGAAATAGTTATTCGTGTTATTGTTAGGTTAACTGTTGCTGTTGGATCAGTGATTGCAAAATCACCAATTACGTTGACGTTTTGAACACCGGCACTATCAACAGCAGTTAGTGTTTTTGAAACACCGCTGTTAACATCAATAGGATCTGTTGTAGCTGTATAGTAATATGCGTGAATATTTGCAACGGTTCCATTCCTATCAGTGCTAGGTGTACTGATTTCTGATAATAATGTAGCAATGTTAACAAGTAATACATCATCACAAGTACCATCGCCGTATGATCCTGGATTGTATGTTGTGCCTATTCCTGTTACGTCTAATCCCATTACTACCGGTTGTGAAAGAATTGCATCATCAACATACTTTTTGTTTGTAACATCGTTATTTGCAGTAGGAGTAGCAACATTCTTAATTTGTTTTGCATTGGTTAATTCAATAGCATCAACACTGGTAATTTGTAAACCTTTTGTAGTTGAAATAGTATCATCGGTGATAGTCATTGTGTCACTACCACCACCGATTTGTAAATTAGTTAATTTGCCTACAGTTGTCAAACTACTGTTTACAACACTGCTACCTAATGTATCCAAAGAAAGAACATTTGCTGTACCGATAAAATAACTATCATTTAGTTTATTTAGAGCTATACCATGAGAACTTGTCCAATTATCCGTATCATAACTCCAAGTCCAACGTTTATCATCACCCGATACTCTAACAACTATACCAGCATCGTCTGCATCTATATCACTAATAAGTGTACTGTCGTCTGTAATTGCAAGTTCTATTTGCTTATCTTCGACACGCAAAGTAGCAACATCTAAACTTGTTGTATCACCTTCTACTAATATATTTCCTGTTACACGTAAATCGCCTGCAATGTCTACAGTATATTGGGGTAATGCATTTTGGAAAAATCCAACTTTCTTTTCACTTGAATCAAAATACACACTGTCTTCTAAATTGTTGCTGTTAAATGCAAGTTTTAGATCTTGATTGCTTTTTTGTATTTTGAAATTTGTTACAGCACCGTCTTGTCTGATATTTAAATCTAAATCATCACCAAGATACAAACCGTTGTCGTTTTTAATAATTATGTACCCTGTGGTAGTATCGTTACTATCAGCACTTAAAAAACTATTTTGATCGTAGACATTACCAAAATCGTCTATTAGATTTTTAGCAGATGTAGCACTACCTGTAAAAGTGTAATTACTAAACGCAGAACTAATGTTAAATCCTACTTGGAGATTTGTAAATCCTGCTATTGTAGGAAATGGTGTAAATGCATCTTTTGTTTCAATGCCAACAATTGCCCCATTGATAAATCTTTTAATTACTACTCTATTTTGCCCTAGTGTATCTTTTATTGTTTCAACAAAATCGCCTGTGCGTGATTGCGATTTATCATAATCCGGTCCTACTAATATTGTTTCAGTTCCGTTCCAAAAGAACATTTGATCTTTTGCACCGTCGATCCAAATATCTCCTGCAATTAATTCTGTTGGTTGTGTTGCACTGTAAATTGTGCTATCTGTACTTCTAAATGTTACACCATCATATACTTTTAATCTACCTGTAGAAGTATCATACCATAACTGTCCTCTAATTGGACTGCCAGGTGCAGTTGTGTTTGAAAAATTTTCAAGCATTTTGATAAAGTTTTCATTTATACTTTCACCAAATCCTTGATAGTTTTTACCTATAAGATTAATGTCAGCGGATGTAGTATCTAACCTACCGTCAACTAATTCTACTAATAGAGACCCGTCTGTTTTATTAAGTTTATAGGCCATTAGGTACCTCCGTAATATATAATAAAGTTAAGTGTTACATATGGATTTACAATGTTTATTGGAAGGTTTTGTAAATCAATTACACCACCACTAGTTTCTAATCTTGTGCCAGTACCAGAAGTATCACCGTTATTAGCAACACTATCAGTGCCACTATAAGTTGCTGTAGATGTAGCATAATATTGGTTATCATCGCCATCATTTAGATCGTGTTTGTGTTCTGGCAAGTTTTCTTGCATTACTGTAATTTCTTCATTACCAGCAGCATCGCCTATACCTGACACACCACTTGAAATAGCATTAGATGGTAACGATCCGCTTCCTATACCAGTTGCCATTGTAGGGAAACGTCCTCTTAAATCTGGAACTCTAAAATAGTTGTTGTTATCAGGTGCACCTCTATCTGTTGGACTACCATAATACCAAGTTGCTGAATTAGTAGGATCATATCCTAATGCTGTTTTTAAATTACCGTAAGTTGTATCAATAGGGTAGAAGCTGCCGTCACACAATAACCAATTAGCGGGTGCTGTTATTCCACCATACATAATAATTGTGCCAACTGGCATAGTATCAAAACTACCAAATAATTGACTTGGTGTTGCCTTTTCCAATATACCAGATGCATTGTTATAAATCAACAAAGTATCGTTTGTTTGATCAACAGTTGTTGCTAATGTTTGATCGCTAATAATTGCTGGTGCGGCTTGTGTTGAAAATGTTTTTGTGCTACCACCTGTTTGACCATCAAATACAAAACTGCTGCCTGTTATTTGTCCAGTCATACCAAATGTTGTTGTGCTGTTTAGTTTGCCTGTACTTCCAGCTGTGCCGCTTACATTACCTGTAACGTTACCTGTCAAATTACCTGTTATTCTATTTGCATATAATGTGTCAAAAGGTAATACACTGCTACCAATATTTCTAACATTTGCAGAATCAGGAATTAAGTTTGCAAGTGTAATATTACCATCAATAGTAGCATTGCCACCAACGTTTAAATTTTTTGTTATTCCTACACCACCAAGTGTTGTAATAGAACCTGTTGTAGGATTGTTGCTTTCTGTATCTCCTGTAACACTGATATTACTATCAGTTTTTATATTACCAATTACATCTAAACTTTCAGTAGGATTAAGATTGTTAACGCCTACATTAGTGTTACTTTTAATACGTAAAGGAACAGCAAGTGTTCCGTTGTTGTTAATACGCAAATCAATAGGTGCACCGGGTATACTGTTTTCAACAATACTATTATTACCCTCAACTAATAAACTTAATGTTTTTGCAGTACCAACTTCAATACCATCATTGTTTTTTACTTGAATTTTTTCAGATACTTGGTTTACGATATTGTTACGCATTACTGTGGTTGTTGGTATAGATGCGCCGTTGATAAGTAAATTTGCTGCTAGATCAGCAGTGCCATTAAATTTAGCAGTTGTTAAACTTTTGTTGAAATTTACACCTACTTTTAATGGTGTTGTAGCACTATATCCAGCAAAAGGAGTTCTTGGAGAGAACTCAACTCTTGTGTATATAGTAACTGGAATATTTTCTATATAATTAATAATTACAGGACGCTTAGGATTACCCGATTCTGTTGATTCTATTTCTTCTACAAGTGCTCCAGTTTTATTTTCATCAACATAATTTGGGCCTACTAATAACCAACCGCTTCCGGTATATAAATAAAGTTGACTTGTACTCGTGTTTACCCACAAGTCTCCTTTGACACTATTTGCTACTTCTGGTTCGAAAGCGCCTTTTTTAAGCCCACCTGCAGCAACCCAGTTTGTGCCATCATATATTTTAAGCTGATCTATTTCTTGTGTAGTGTCGTACCAAAGTTGTCCTTCAACTGGATTAGTAGGAGGACTAGCATTAGCAAAGTTTTCTAACAATTGTAAGAAGTTTGTATTTACTGCTAAACCATAATCAGTTATAAGCCTACCAGGTAAGCTCAAACTTGTATCGTTGTTAAAACTACTTTCTTCTACTGTGATTTCACCTTTGTTTGCTTGATCTGTGAAAGGAACTTGATATGACATTAAGTATTACCTCCACTTAAACTTTGTACTCTAACCGTGTAATCAATTTGTATAAGTCTGTTTAACGATTTTTGCACAGGATGGAAAATCACGTGTGTCAAAAGTCTGCCACTTCCACTAGGAGAATATCCAACTAATCCTAGTTCATCAAAAACAAATTGCGCTTCAGTATCTGCTGCTGTATCAAATGCATCTTGTCCATCTGGTTCACCATAATCTAGCAATGCACTTACAACAATATCAGTATAATTTGTACCTGTCACATGACGTGTTTCGATTTTATTTCTTTGTGGATCGACATTATTTACGGAACGGTCGTCGACTACTTTTTGATATGTTTGATTGTAAAGGCTGGCATTAGTACCAGTGCTGTTTGGTGTTAAGTATGTAATAATACCAGTTGGATCAACACTAGTACCACCGTTGCCAAACGCCATTTCATAGATAAAACCTTCTCCGGCATTACCTAAACTTTCAGCAAGACTGATACTCATATTTTCATAATGAATAGCATTACGCTTGTTTACAAATACGTGTCCAGAATCTGGATTATGTATTTTAATATGTCCTTCTATGTGTACGCCACTTTGTTCATTAATCATATTTTCATTCCGTTCCTATATTGTATTTATCGGGGTAGCGATATTGTTTTGTCTGTTATAAATTTAGCAATTTGATTTTCACTGTCTGCTATACTTTTTCCTGGATCTGTCCAAGTTTTTCCTGTTTTTCTAATTACTTCAATTATGGTTCCATTTGCAGGTGGATCAATATAATCTGCCAAATATAATGCAGTTACAGTGCTATCTCCCCACACAATTGTTTCCATTGTAACTTCTGGAGCACGAGTAACATCTGCTTCTGGTGAATCTTGATCTATTGTGTGGTCAAACTCTACTATATTATCTTTACGTAATCTAGTACCTGCTAAGAATACATCAATTTCATCAATACTGCTTGGTGTGAAATCAAGTATAAATTGTTTACTACTACTATCACCAATAAATGTTGTTTTTATAACTTCATCTTTGTATGGAATATTTTCTTCAATGCCTTGGCCTGTAACTTTTGTGCCTACTTCATAAGTAGATTTTACACCAGTGCCTAGTGTACCTCTACGTACCTGTCTTAACAAATTGCCATCCAATGTGTAATATTCAATACGTTCTTTATCTATCCATACAACACCTGGTGTACCTAATGCTTTATTAGGTGATTGTATACCAGTTGAGTCTTTTAATTGAATAACTTGATCATAATAATTCAAAGGTTGTTGCAATTCATATTCGTTTTGATTGTTTAATCTCTTATAATGATATCTATTCAACATATCTTTGAATATTCTAAATCCAAATTTTGGTTTACTTGTCTGTGCAGCAAATTGTAACACATCGATTTTATCATTTGGTAGTACTTTTTTATAAAGTTGTACACCGTCTTTTGCAGTAGATATTTTATAATCTTTTTGTGGAACTTGGATTTCTCCGTTTACAAATACCCAAACATAATTTGCACTCAGTGCTGGTTTTTGTAATTTAACAAAACCTTTACTCAATAAGTTTTTATCAATGTATTCTTGAGAACCAACAGGTGCTTGATTTGTATTCCATACAACATCATAACTGTTTCTTTCAAACTCATTAATGTCATGATTGCTAAACGTATACACACTAACTGTTTCCCAAGCATCTGGTGCTTCTTTTAAGACTAAATTATCTGTCTCAACCAGTGTTACATCTAGTAATTTTAAATCTGCTGTGCTTTCATCATTTGCAACCATTGCAGGAGTATCATCAGTGCTTTTTAATTCAAACAAGTCTCTAACATATCCTTGTAGTTCAATAGTCATATTATCACCATCACGAGTAAAACTTTCTACTCTTGCATTAACTATTGTGCTATCGTCTGTTAATCTAAATGACACATCTTGGTCTCTTACTAAGTCGTCAAGTGCAGAACCATTTTCAATTACAACTTGTGTGTTAAAGAAGAAATACTCTGCATCTCTTATAATAAAAATTTCTAATTTTGCACCAGGAAGTGCAACATTGTTTGACAAAATTTCAACCCTGCCATTTAGAGGATCATAATTCCATTCTTCGTCTGATAATAAAACTTCATCTAAATAAACAATAACATCTTTACTGTCAATTGCAGTAGTATCTTCAAATTGCCAGGCTTGAATGTCATACTGTCTCGCTATAGTTGTAGTATAACCAATTCTGTATCCCGGATGTAAAAACTTTGACCCTTTTTCACGCTGTACTAATACATTGCTTGCATATGGTTTTTTCAAAGAAGGTACAGCAACATCGTTTGTAAATCTGTGTGTAATGTTTAACCCATCAGTAACCATGGTTTTATCGATAACCATTTCACTAAACTGATTTAGTTTTTCACTATACACAGTGTATCCAATTACAGTGCCTTCATCTAAAACGGTAGGAAATTCTAAAGTACCAAATCCATCAGCATTAGTATCATATCCGTATTGTGTAGCAGGTTCTTGTTTGACTCCATTCACAGTAACAAAAGTACTTTGTTCTTCTGTAAAACGTATGGGCAATTCGTAATATGTATTTGTCCCATCTGCAATAATATTATCACTATCTAAAATATTGACTCCGTTGGTTCCAATGCTTACAATTGTTAAATTTTTGTTTGCAGCGATTGCAGAACTATCTGCTAAACTTAGAAGTCTAGTTTCAAAATCTAGTTTTAAATCAGCATTGTCTATAACTTCACCTTCGACTGTTACAACCACAGTATTTTCTGTCTGCGGAAATGCGTCAAATTCCCATTCTATTGTTGTGCCATCTGTAAGATAACTTCTTGTAGAAATAATACCTTGTCCTTCGCTAACACGACTGTAAACTTGAATATCAACTGCATCTAAAACTTGGCCAGGTACTTGTTCTTCAGGGCCTTTACTAGTAGTTGGTGTAACAAATCCATCTCCATCCACAACAATATCACCAGGATCTATACCTGTTGCTGTGGTATACTGAAATCCTCCACCTTGTAAACTAACGTCAAATGCTGTGCTTTCAGGTGTAAAGCTACCGTCGCTGGTTGATTTTCTCACAACAATTACATCATCAGCTTTTGTAGTAATCACATCGCTATCTAAGAATATAGTTAATGAAATATCGTCACCTTGTGGTGATACCATTTTTGCATTAGGATTAGTTCCTGTAGCAGGATATGCAGGATCATCAATACGCACATTGTTTAAATAAACATTGTATGTGACACCCGATTCTAATACTTTAGACAAATTAACTATTTGTGTACTTCCGTCTAAAACAATTATTTCATCTTCATTGTTTATATCATAGGTATCAAAATCAATGCCAAATCCTTGTAAGTCCCAACCTAGACTTTCTCCAAATCCAATGCTATCAACTTGAACTCCACCATAATCAACTCCGTCCATTAACTGAGATAATTCTTTACCTGGCATTCCGGTTGTTGGATTGTAGAAGAAATTAATTCTATCCGCTGCTGTCAACAAGTCAGTTGATTTTTTATAATTAATAATTACTTCTGCATTATTTGCAGGTGCATTAGTAAAAGTTATTCTTCCTGTGTATCTTTCATAACTTCTTGTTTTATCTAATTCGTTTGATATTGTAAAATCACTTATTAGTTGGTCTACGCCTCCTACAGTAATTGAAATATCTGCACTACGAGTACTCAAAGGCCACTTCAAATTAAATTCTGTTAAGCCACCATTGCCAACAAATGTTTCTGTTTCGTCTAAAGTTGTGAACAAGTAATTGCCTGAAACTCTATCAAATTTCATTAACATATGTGTGTTACGCACTAAGTTATTGCCTATAACAGCATAAACAATAGCCTCTTCGCCATCTTCATTTAATCCACCATTAATAGTAACTGTAGGTGTATTGAAATATTTTGCACCAACAGTATCTACTTCAATATAACCAATGCTGTCACCACTTAGATAAGCAAAACCTTCAAGTGTTGGACCACCGCCTCCTTCGACTGTGATATTCGCAGTGTTTACATATCCGCTTCCGCCACTGTAAATCACAAATTCTTTGATTTCAAATCCTACATTATCATACCAATTACGTTTTGGATATTCTAAAACTTCGCTGTCTACATTTTCAAAATTATTGTTTATAAATTTAATTGCTTCAGGTACAACCTTTCCTACCACAGGATCATAACTTGGAGGCAAATCAAAATCAGTGACGTTGGTTTGTGTTGGTTCAATCTTTTCATAAGCACTTACATATTCTCTAATCTTTGTACTATAAGGTTTTACCTCACTGATATACTCCTGATAATTTGGTAAGTTATCATTTTGATATGTGATTTTTTGCGCAAGTTCACCTACATTGTGTTTTGCGGTTACAAAACTAGATTTGAATATCCAGTCTACATCAATTTGTTCACTAATAGCATATCTTACACTACTGAAGAATAATTTGTTCCATTCAACTTCTAATTGATCTACAAACAAATTATTTTGAATCGTATTTAAAATAATACGTGTTTCTTGTGTAGGTTCTCTATCATAGAAACTTGTGTCATAAATTTGCTTATCATAACCTACAGATTCGTTTTGATACAATGTTGTTGTAAATTGAATTGTACCATTTTGTCTACCAATAGTTTTATAATTTACAGTATAATCAACATTTGATTGATTGTCAATCTTTTCTAACAACAACCAGCCGCCTGTGCCTATGGTTTCAATTTTAATAACACTACCAATTATGTCATCTAAACTTTCTAATTCATATGCACCTGGAATAATAAAGTTTATTGCTGTTTCTGCATTATATCCTTGTGCATACCAATCTTCATAGTTCCAATAAAGTGTAGTGTCGTAATCTTGTATTTGATTTCTAAACCACTCGCCTGTACTTGCAATCCAGTTGTAGATTGCCCAGAAACCACCTATGCTAGAATCGTTTTTAACAAGTACACTAAATGGACGTACAATCAATGTTGTGTTATCTAAATAATTTTTACCACCATTTAAGATTTCAACACTTGTAACTTGTCCTAAGTTGTTTATGTATGTTTTAATTTCTGCACCATAACCTGTGCCTTCAATTGTTACAGTTGGGCCATCTCTTGTTGCACCGCTGGTATAATTACTGTCAATATAGCCACGCCCTGCATTTGTAATTTGTACTTCAGTTATCGTACCGTCTTCAATAATCGGTGTAAGAACAGCCTGTTCAATTTTTGCAGTACCAATAAAACGTAATAAATTTTCACTTTCTATTTCTGTATCCCATAAATGACTATATTTGCTCGGAGCAGGATCAATTTGTTGCAATGGTGATATATCAAACTCATCAACAACTACATAACCTTTCAAAACACCATTTACACGCTCAACAATCTGTTTGAGTGCTTCTTTACGGTTTACAAACATACTTTGGTTTGGTTCATTTAAAATACCAAAACGTCTAGCAATACTTACTCTAGTATCTGGCAATTGAATATTTTGTTCATTGTATCCAACAAGACTATCTACCCATTTGTCAACAATGTCTGTATTAGGTTTGCTACTTGCTAAACCTTCTGTTAACAATTGGTATTCGCTATGTATGTTATTTTCTTCATTATCAGAAACTGAATAATCAATATGTAAAACTGTATTTTTATCTTTGATTAAATTTTTAACATTGTGTAACGCAAATGTTTGACTGTCAAAAAGATTAATATATCTGTATCCTTGTCCTGCAGGATCTTTAATTAAATTTTCTACATTATTTGCGCTAATATTTCTGCCATAAGTGTTTGGAACAGTAGTCTTTCCTTTGACCCAGAAGTAATATCTAGGCACTGCAATACCTGTTATTGCATCATATGTGTTTGTAATTGTATATGTATCATCGCCGTATAAACTTAAACCACTTATACCATCTGCTAAACCTTCGGTTGTATCTGCTATACTGTCCCATTCGCTGGGTAGATATTCACTTTCTACCCATTCGTATACGTCAATATCAAACCCTGGCACTATTTGATTCCAATAGTTGGATTTATATTGTATATCTCCTTGATATGGTGTATACCATTTTACAGTATCTATATTCCACCATAGCTTTCCAACGTGTTCTTTGCCCCATAAATCAGCAGATCCTGTATTTGTCGATCCAGTGTTATAAACAGCAGGATCATAATATAATTTGTAAGATATTTCTTGCTCTGCTGGTCCAGCAATACGTCCTTGAATCGGATCAATAAAATCTAAATATGTAATTAAATCTTTTGTTGTTTTGTCGTATAACCACACACCTTTAACTTTTGCTAGATTGACATATCTATCAACTTCGGCAGTAAGTGTCCAAGCTGTTGCACCTATGTTAGTTCTAAAATCTTGTATGACTCCAACATTGTTAGTACTATCTCCTAAAATAACATCTAGTGGTTGAGATGGCGCAACCATATACAGGTGGTTTCTATTCAAATATCCATATGCTCTATTTGCCTGTGTCACATCTGTACTTGTAAATAATTTTTCAGCATAGATCATTCCGTCTTTTGTTTCGTTCAAAACTTCATACAAATATACTTGCGAATTGTCTTTTACTGCGTCAATTATTTGTGTAGTAGAATTGTCAAAAGTTGTAGGAGTTTCTAATGGTGTAGATGTGTCGTCTTTAACATATCTACTGCCAAGTGAAGTGATTGCTCCAGGCAATAATTCGCTGTATGAATCAAATGTTGTTTCAAATTGAGTATCACCACGTTCGCTTGTAACTGCTAGACGTGTATCTTCTAAATCAACATATACTCCAAATCTGTTGTTCTTTTCTCCATCAGGTGAATATAATTCTTGGTCTAATGCAAATTGACTGTTTTGTAATTTGTATAGGTATACTTTACCATTAAGTATTCCGGCAGCATCTGAATTAGGAGCACCAATTGCTAATCTAGATCCGTTGCTGTTTAATGAAATACTATATCCAAAAAATTCGTTGTCAACTGGAGAATCAATATTTTGGTCAAAAACATATCTGTTGTTTTGTTTTCTATATATAGCAACACGATATTCACTACCAGATAAAACGCCTGATAATGCTAACACTTCACCATTTTCACTTATATCATATGTGATACCAACATCACTTGCTAATCCAAAACCACTACTATCTTCATTATATAAATCTGTTGCTTCGTCGAGATCAGATGTTACATAACCAGTATAATCAACATAAGTATCAAGCTGATTCCATAAATTTGAATCAAAGGGATTACCTGCCGGTACAAGTGTATTAGCTTGATACAAACTACCTAAGTAATACACAATTTCATTTTCAATATATTTTCTTACAGTGTTCCATTCACCTCTATAACTTTCATCAATATTATATCTGTAAGATTCAACATCATTATCTACTTGGTTTGTAATGATATATACTCTACCATTATCAGCTAAACTTCTAATATACAAATGATAATCAAAATCATTAGGAGACACAACTTTTACACCGAGTCCAAATTTTTCATCTGTACCAGGAGCACTGCTCAATATAATGTCAACTAATTCAAAGTTATTATCAACAAGTTTTTTATAAATGTAAACAACACCTTGATTTGTATACTTGCTCGGTAATGCTGCTGCATCTGCTTTTATAATTTCTACTTTTTGCCAATCTTGGCTATCTAAGTCTATTGTACTACTTTCAACTGTTACATCTCTTAGAGCTTGCCAAAGTACACCTTTGCTACTTACAATATCACCTGCAACATATGCGTCTAAAGGATCTAACTCACCCAAGTATCTACTCTTAACATTAGTTGCTGTAGGTGCGCCAACATATAGATATTGTCCGTCTGCAGAAATATCTACACTAGATCCAAATTCTCCGTCATCATGATAAGTTGTGATAGCATCTAATGTTTGCGATAATTTAAAATCTAATGCTTCGCTACTTCTTGTATAAATGTAAACTCTTCCGTATCCTAAATCAGGAGCACCTACGGCCATTATTGTGTTATTGTAACTTGCAGATACACTACGTCCGTATTTGTAACTGCTTTCTTCGGGTGCAGTAATAGTTTGTATTTTTTTTCTAATAGGAGCATTATCGTATACTCCACTAACACCATTACAAATATCATCAACCCACATTCTATCATTATCTAAATCGTAAGTTTTTAGGATTGCATTAATGTCTACAAGTTCATTTACTCTACGAGAATTAAATTCAGTTACAATACCAAGTGTACTATCTTCTATATTGATAAAATCTGTGCTTATTGGTGTATCTGTTTCAATTTCAATATTAGGCATTATAACTGTAGAATCTTCACCACTTATAGTGTTTGGTTGAATATTTGTTACAAGCCAGAAACCATTTACTTCATCATCAATGTTGTTAACACCTATAATAGAATTTTCTGCAAAAGTTATAGGTTTATTAAAATATATTTTGAAACCTAGATCTGTTTTTTCAACAAGTGTAACACTTATTGGAGCAATTACGTGTTTATATACATTCCAACTTGTTCCGCTTTTAGGAACCCAAATATATGATCCTACATCTACAGATTGTAGCTCTAAAGATAAAATGTCTTCATATGTTTTTGTAATAAAATTAATTTGGTCTAATTTTACATACCCGCCTGTTTTTGTATACTCAGTTACAGCTTCTAATGTAGGTAAAAATAAACCTGTATCATAATTGTCGGGAGCGATTAAAACATCTGCTTTTTTATATTGATAGACTAAATCAGTTTTTGTGCTATCAACTTGATTTACTAATTCTATTAACTGTGGTTCTATTCTAAATTGCTTTTCATCTAGTTGGAATTCAACTTCATCAAAACTTTTTACTGCACCGTATTGTCCAACACGTAATGCCCATTCTTCATAAAGTTCAATGCTATCTTGATTAGCACTGCCTAGTTTGTCAAACAGTTTAGTAACACTGTTTGATGTTCCTTTGTCTTGGATAAAGCCTTGATAAAATTTATATTGACTTACATCATCCTGTATGATATTAGATAGGTAATTTCTTTTTTGATAACCAATTAAATGCTGTGCTAGACGTTGTTGTTCCGCATCAAAATTATCTGTATCTAAATCATAAAAATCAGCAAATTGATTTGCTCTATAATCCCAATTAGGTTTTAATTCATTATTTGGTTTTTCTGGTAACAATGTCCACAAATTATTATCAAAGTCTTGTACACCAGTATGTGTAATATTTGCAGCGTAATAAAATTCTTTAAATTTTACAAGCTCGCCAATTGTGTAATCTTTATATGATTCCCATTCTGATACTTTAGCATCATCGTAAATAAATCCGGGAATATTTAATCCACCATTCCATTCATCTGTTCTATAACCTACTACTTTTAATCTTTCTTGCCTATAACCCGTACTAGGACTATAAATTGTATCATTAAAAATAGTTGTATTGTCTACAAATATAGTGTGTTCTTTTTGTATCAATGGTAATTTAATTAGGAAAATTCCATTGTCTTCTGAACTTATTTGGAAACCATTGTTATTATCTCTATATACATTAAACAAGCCACTATTTAATTTATTTCCATTTTGATCAAGTATAGGATAGTTGTAAAAACTATTAAAAACATTATCAACAGAATAATATTCTCTTGTAAACTGTATATTATTTGCAGCTGGGCTTAGAGTGATAATACTACTTGTTGCCCAATTTTGCGTTGACCAGAACAAAAATTCTTTAGCAGCAAGTGACCAATTTTCAACCGCATTAGTAGCATTATTAAAATAATCAAAACTAAATCCTAATTCAATTAAGTAAGTTTGATATCCTAATAAAAAATCTACAACATCTTGTATTTCAGGTAAAATAGTTCCATAGTTTAAAACATAAGTATTGGTATCAAACTTTTTCCTAAATGTTGCATTTACTCCACCTACTTGAGGTAGTTGGGGTAATCTTGTATATTTTGTATCATCAAATGTATTTTCGGATGTATGATTTACATTTACTCTGTAATATACTTCATTGTACTTTATAATTTTGCCAGCAATGTAAGTTTGATTTTCGCTCCAAGTAGCAAAACTTTCACTTATGCCACCAACATTTACGCTAGGATCACTGGCTGTTTCTATAGACTTGTTATAATAAAAGAAAGGCTGTGATTTATCATATCCATTAATTTTAAAACCTTTAGATGTTTTTTCTACAATGACACCACTATATGTCACAATCTCTTGAGGAGATGAACTTCTAAAAGTTAAATTATAATTTTCAAAAGGTACAAATACATTTCCTTGGCTTAATGGAGTTTTACTATCTAAAACTAATTTTAATTTTTCTTTATTTGCATATCCTGCTAATTTAAATCCAATTTTGTTTTGAATATTTTTAACGTCCGAAATATATTTGTCATATGTAAACTCAGTGTTTAATCCTACATAGAATCGAATGTACTGTACTAATCCTCCAGAAATTACTGAATCTACTCCTGGAAACACAAGGTTTGAAAGATTTATACGTTTGTTAGTATCTGTATAAACTAAATTACCACTTATATCTCTTGAAATTCTTGATCTATCAAAGCCTATACCAATTGTATGAGCAGGACGTAATAGAACCATTGCTACTAATAATGCAAAAGGATAATCACTACTTCTTCTCCAAGCAGTTTCTTCTGGCGCATGATCTCCGAATTTAAATGCTATACTTTTTTGTGGTGCAAAACTGAAGTTTTGAGCATATCCACTTTCCAAAGGAGAAAGTAGTTGCCCATTTTCGTTTACAGGAATATGTTTTAATAAATTTGATCTTACGTATTTTGATCTTACCTTTACAGGTTGTCCTGGTTCTCTTACTATACCGTTTTGTAAATCATTCCATAAAATAAGATTGTTGCTTGTATAAGGAGCAGGACCATAAACATCAGTCCACCATAAAGGCTCTGAACCAAAACCTAACATTTCCCAAGGATGTGTATGAGGTCTGTCGGTATCAAATGCTTGAATATATACACCTCTCCAAAATCCTGGTAATTTTTCATTTTTTAGATTTGTACTTCTACTATAATTGTAGGTAAATGTATTTCCTAATCTGTTAAAAGAATTATCTGTATAATCTGCTACTTTTGCAACATCTAACCATTTTACAAAATCTGTAATAATAATATTATCTATGCTTTGTTTAGATACTCCAGTATTTCTACTAAAGCCACCTACAATATCATTGATGTCAAAAATATCTTCGTTGTATGTAATTTTAATATTGTTGTAAATTCTTTTTTCAAATTCTAATATTAAGTCATCTCTATAATCATCAAAGGCAACCATAATACTACCATCGTGTCCCCTAATAACATTTAACGGACCTGTGTTTGGTAATTCATTGCCATTGGCATCATATCTTACTTGATATGTTGTGTCAAGAAATTTTTCTGGACGATATGCTGGAAATAAACCAATTTTTGTAGGTGTTGGAGGAATAAAACTACCTTCAGTATTTGCATATTCGTAAATCTTAATTATATCCCCAATAGCAAAATCTTTTTTAATTTCTACAAACCCTGTATCTGTAAAGGTATAATCATAATCATGTGTAAGTTGCTGATCGTTTATGTAAACATACACTGTTAAATTACTAATAATATTTTTAGAAAACACAGAACTTAACGCATAAACTTTTAATCTATCATCTAAAACCTCGTATTCTATTTTAACACTTCCGCCTGTGCCTGCCATATCTGTGCTATAGAAAGGACTAGATGTGTTTTTATCAGCATTTATTGTGTTGAAAATAAAATCTACTTGTTCTTTTACAGTGCCAGTTGGTGCATTATCAGTAGCTGTTTGTATAAATTGCCTTTTGAACTTTTGATATTCATTTGAAGCATATCTAATAGATTTTACAATGTTTGCATTTTTAGATGCCAAATGGTAAAGTGCTAAATTTATCGGTCCACTATGTTGGATAAATTTTCTTCCAAAACTATAAACAGGACCCAAATCACGTAAGTTACTACTTCCAGGTTGTAAACCTTGGTAACCTTTTACTTCTCCTACTAACCCTTCTACGTGGTCATTAACTTCACCAAGTGTAAAATCAGTGATGTTGTCATTAAGTGGATTGCGTTCAAAGTTATAAGGAATTTCATAATAACCATTTGCATTTTTAGTTGCACCACTATAAGATTTTATTACAACTACATCGGTAAAATTCAATGCATTAACAAACACGACTCTTTTAATATTGTTGACTGTAACTAAATTATAATCAATACCTTCAGTTTTATAGATGCTGTTTACATAAACTTTTATATCTAAATCAGATAATGTTCCGCTGTTGTCAAATACATCAATAGGAAAATTATTAATATATTCTTCGCCTGTAAATTTTCTTACAACGTATTGCTTTGATTTTCCTTCTGCTTTTTGCCAAGCATTTTCATATGTTATTTTTTCATTTTTAAATTTTTGTAAAAACAGTGTATCACTTGGCACTGCAACAAAATCATTGTCTACTTTATAATTATAAGATTTACTCAAAAGTGGAAAATCAAAAACAATGTCACCTATGTTTACAAAATTCTTATAAGTTAAAGGAAATCCTAATTCTGTATCTTTAGTACCTTCGCCTACACGATAATTAAATATTCTGTTTCCTACAAATTCTGTACTATCATAAACAGATTCATCTCCTAAACTGTTTCCATCTTTATCAAAAAGATCAAACAAAGGTGCTTGGTTTACACCAACTTTATCTTGTGATCTATACCAAGCGTTATTTTTATAATAAAACATACGTCCGGCATTATCAACACCATCTAAAATTAAAACAGTTTCATTTTCATAAGGTGTAGTGTCGCTTGTTTCTGTTAAACTTATTTGAGTGTTATTGTTATGTTCTATAAAATTAACTTGAAATATTTTACCATTAACAAGTTGATCAGGATCTCCAGTAAACAATATACGCATACCATTTGCTAAATCAGCGCCATCAACGTTATAACCAACACTACCTTCGATTGTACTGAATACATCTGCTGTTGTTGTATCAATCAAATCAACTGCTGCTTTTGCTTTGTTACCATGATTGAATAATTTTAGATCTGGTTCAAATTCAATAATAGGTCTACGAGCTCGTAAATCTTCAAAAATTTCAATTGGCTGATTGTTTATTTCTGCACTCTTTTCGATTACACTTTTATGTGTCCAACGGTTATATCTACTCCAAGGGTTTTTGCTTTTATCTCTACGATTGATACAAACATAATCTTTTGTGCCTGCAAAACTTTTTGCATCTCCAAATGGTACTCTATCAAAGGGATTAATATCAAATGGTACTTGTGTATCTTGTGTAAAAATTGCAGGAACTTGCAAATCTTTAACTGCAACAAGTTCGATTGAATCTCCTACACCTTCAATGTAATACAATCCTTCAGCATAAGATTCTGGTGTAACGTTTCCTTGAAAATAAATTTTCATTCCGTTGGTAAAGTCCCAACCGTCTGCTGTTCTATAAGTTTTTTTACCAATAATTTCATCTTCTACATTGATTGCTGTAGATTCTTCAATGTCAAAAACATTTATATTACCGCTTACATTAATATCATTCTGGCTAATATAATATAAATTGTTAGGTGCATTTCCTGGTATAGTAAATTCTAACACACCTTTTGTAATAAAACCAGTTTCTACTAAATCGGTTCTATCAACCACTGTATCATCATACTCGCCTGTGATTGTTACACCTTGTAAATAAAGGTTTTCTACATACTGTGTGCTGTCGGCATAAGGAACATTTTTTAATCTGCTTAAAGCAATACCAAAAGGATGGCCTGGAGTATCTACTTCAAATCTATAAGTTTGACCCCTGTACAGTGTTAAAACTTTGTTTCGTGTTACACCATCGGGTGTGAATACAAATGCTGCATCCCCGCCGTCATATTCAAGTCTGACTTTTAATGTGCTTACAACGTCAATACCTGTTCCTCTTACAGGAACTTCTTGTGGTCCATTTGGTAACCAATAATATTCACGGAAGTTTGTGAACTTGTCAAAATCAATATGCGGATTCCAAGCATAAAATTCTTGCGCAAACATTTTATCATGATTGCTTGTGTCGCCTCCGAAAGCAGAAATTTGTCCTAGCAAATCTAAATAATCTGCATCAAATTCTACATTACCTAATGTATCTTCAATAATTGTATATGGTTCTAGTTGATAATCTTGTCTATGTTTTGATACGTCTTCAACATAAGAATCATTTGTTGTTGTAGCTTTTGCTTCTCTGCTTCCAACAAATCCATTTATTTTTTCAACAACACCAGGTGATGTAAGCTGATCTAATGTACTGCCTATAAACTTTTTATTTGCATCTGTACGAAAAAATCTTGGTAACAATGCAGCATTTGTTCTTTTACTGTCATCACGACTTGGAACAGGGTACTCGTTTTGATTTTTATCATAAGACATTATTAATTATTTCCTTCGGTAATAATATATGTATTTGTTACTGAACTTTGAATTCCAGTATTCAAAACCTCATCACTAGTAACAACAGTACCTGTTGCTTTAAGTCTAGCAGCAGTAATACTATCTATAACTTCAACATCTGCAACACTTGCAGCGTTAACAAAAATTTCATCGTTCTCACACACAATTTCATACAAACTGCCAAATACTTGTGTGTCACTTTTTGGCACGAGCACAATACTTGCAACATCAGGTGATACTTGTTTCATAACATATGCAGCTAATTCACTAAAATAAAAAGTTTCTCCAAAGTCCCAATTTTCTAGTGCAAAATATTCGTTTATACTGTCAATTACTCTTGATTTAATATCATTATCGTTTACAACTCTACCGCTGTTTTTAACAATTTTTATCGTAGCTTGTAAATCCGCATCAGCTATACTGCCAAACAATGGTTTATATTTCACAGGATGATAAATCAACTCATCTGATATACTTTTAATTTTTTTAATATCTTGTCCAAAATTTAAATATAGTGCATCGCTGCTAGGAGGCAATGGTTGTTCCGTAACATCACCTTTTAAGAATTTTCTGTATTCAGTATCATAGGTTTTTGTTAACAAATACAAATCAATAATATTACTACTGCTTGGATCTATTCTGCGGTTTTCGGCAGCAGCGTGTTTATAATTAAATCTTAATTTATCTCTACCTTTATATGCTTTCCAATCTATATTCAATTCTAAACCAGTGCCTGCACTGTTGATTACTTTGAAAACATCTTTACTGGTAATATAGAATTTTGCACTACTACCATATCCACTGTAAGGACCTAATGCTCCTTCATTTGGATACACTAAAATATTATTGTCAGATGCTGATGCATATTCATAAGTTTCAATATCATTACGAATAACTTTTTGTGCGAAAATATATTTTGTATCAGGCAAATTATCTGGTGCAACAATTTGAGTAAACAAATCAGGATCATCAATTACACCATCATTGTCGCTGTCTACAAATCCTACTTCTAATTTTTTACTGTCTACATAACCAGCATCTGATCTATATTCAGATATAACTTGCCATTTCCAATTTTGTGTAAAACTAGTAAGACTGTCTGGTGCATTATTATTACTTAAAACCTCAATTGTATCTACAATAATTTGACCTGTTTTACTGTCATAAATTCTATCATTGCCATCAAAGTAAAAACGTATTTGTTCATCACTTTCAAATACATAACGTAAACCTCTGTGGGTAACAGTGTATGTTTCTCCGTCAGTTTCAAATAAGAATATCCAACTACTGTCTTGATTAGTGCCAGTGGCATCTCCAGCTCTTGCTGTACTAAAATCATTTACTGTATCTAAATTACTGTTTGTAATAACTTTCCAATTTGTTGTTTCAACATCATATCTTAATCCAAATGTTTTATATGCAAAAACTTGATCAACCATTTGTGATAATGAGTCTGCAACAATTGTTGTATTAAGCACTGGAATAATTTCTGATAATATTGAATTAGCAGGAATATTGTCATTTAAAATTATAGGACCTAAATCACTGTCAATATCTTGTACAGTGCCATTTTCGAACACACTAACAACTTTTGTCCAAATATATAATTTATCTCCTAAAGTATTTGGTGTTCTTGCCTGGATAGTATTGTCTTTGTCAAAACAAGACCCTATCGGAGCAGTGAATTTTACTAAACTTCCTGGTGCCACAAAACGCATTGTGCTTGCTGTAAAACTACTAACTGCAACAGGAATTTGGAATTGGTCTTGGAAAATACCCGAACTTTGATTAGTATCATTTGTTGTCGGATTCCATACAAAATTCAAATCAGCAACACTGGCATTTCTGTCAAAATATTTGTAATAGAAATTTTTAGTTTGTGTATGTTTGATTATTTCTGTGACTTGTGTGTTTATTACTGCTTCGATATCTGTTTTAGTTGTAAAATCAAAACTAAATTTTTTCGCAAGATCTTCTGTGTATACACTGCCGTCATCTCCAAACATTAATGTATTACTGTATTTTCCAGTTGCATCACGCAAATCATAATAACGACTTATACCGCTGCTGGTTCTGTTTACTGATTTTGTTTTAATAATTTGCTGACTAACACCTAGAGGACCAATATTATAATCTTCGCCTGTAATCAATCGGTTTTGAGTGTAATATGTGCTTGGTGCATTTGTTTGAATGCTTTCGTTTGATTCAGTTGCATCAGCATTAGATACAGGTGTTGTCAAATCTAAAACTAAATTTAATGTTTCATTAGTTCCGTTTCGACTTAGATAAGGGACTTGAATTTGTACACCAATTAAGTCACTAGGATTAATTTTGTATTGCTCGTTTGCACTTGTTCTGTAATAAACTTTAAATGCACCTTTAGGTAAATTACCAAAGACGCCATCGCTGAAAATTAAAGCAATTCTATCATTAACTTTGCTAAGAACTCCGTAAATATCTCTAACGCCTTTTTCTAAACTATTGTAAACAATGTTATTACCCTCAAGGTTACTTACTTTTGTCCACAAGTCTTGTTCGTCACCGTTTGAGTCTAATTTATAAAGCCAAACATCTGTTTCGTTTACGTTGTCTGTATCAATGTTTACAGTTGTATTTGGAACTGGATTAGCAATACTAAACACATTGTTGTTCATTGTTCCTTGTCTAAAATGGAAGAAAAATCCACTGTTAGAACTGCCTGCACCTTGTCCATTATCTCTGTATAAAAATGCAAGTTTGTTACCAGGAAATGGTTCTTCTTCGTATATGGTATTATCCGAAGTTTCAATTCCTGCACTAACTAATTCAAATTTTCTAGTTTTGTTATCAATTGTTTTTGTAAATGAATACAAAGGTACGTCTGTGTTTGTACCATTAAATCTATATTGTTCAGTTACAATACCATCAACTGTTGCTTTTTTTACAGGACGGCCAAAACGTGAGTTTGCAGGTAATGCTGCATTTAATATTTTGATAAACTGCTCATACCAATCACTGTTGGTTGCATCATTCCACAGCACAGTTTGTCCACTTAAATTGTTATTGTTTGCATCAAATACATCTTCAGTTGTGCTAACACTATCAATTTTAAGTAATCCATTTGCTGCTGTGTTTCTGCTTGCATTATAACTGATTAGTCGTGCTAAACGGAGAATGCTTTCTCTACGCTCTGCTGTTTCAATATAATTTTCTCTTGCATTTAGGTCTGTACGGAAAGCAAGGTTTTGACCTAAAAATGCAATCAAATCAATCAGTGCAAGATATTCACTAGACTCGATATAATCGTTAAAGTCTTCGGGATAGTTTTCCCTAATATAAGTGATCATTGTTCTACGTAGATTGTCAAAGTCATAACTTTGGAAATCTGCATATTTGAAACTCTGATAGATTGTTTTCCAATCCTCAGCCAATAGAAGTCTATTTTGCCTGTCTGTTGTTGACATATGTCGTTCCTCGCTTTATAGTGTATTTACCTGAAGTCAAAAACTGCGCATATTAAACTAAACCATTGTTTTGGTCAAATCGTAAACGCATTGTTTCGCTTATGCTGTAAGGAACATATGTCAAAGAACAATCTACTTGTAAGCCACTTTCATAAGAATCTACAGTAACATTATTTACAGAAATCCTTGGATCATAATTGATAATATCTGTAATATCTTGTATTATTAGTTCTTTTAAATCTTCAGTAAAAGGTTCAAAAAGTATATCCCAAATAATTGTACCAAAAGTTGGATTTTCTAACTTCTCGCCTTTGCGAATATGAAAGTGGTTGATGATATCTTGTTTGATAATTTCTAAATCATATAGATTAAATCCACGTGGATTAGCCACAGTACTTACACCTCTGTACTGTTTAGTTGTTACAGGTGGTTCCTGATTAGGTGACGAAATTGTAACATTTTTATATAAAGGTTTTTCACTTGTAGCCATAACGTATTTACCTTAATTTTAGTTAGCAGTTCTTGGCTCTCGATCAGGAAAGTCATTGTTAAATGTAATCAAGCAAGTTTGTAAATCATTGAACGGTATAAAGTTGACGCTGTTTCGAGAGTAATATTCACTATGTTCACGTATATAATCCGGATGTGTGTGACAAATCGGAACATCTTGTGAATCACTTTTGCTTTGCGGAATCGATTGTTTTACATTAGGTCCGACAATTCTTAATTGTCCATCTACAACTTGTTTTACATTTCCTGCATCGCCATAAACATTGTTGTCAACATAATACAAACTGTTTTTCTTAACTAACTTAGTACCAAACTTTTTTGCTACTTTTTTTGCTTGACTAGCTACATCTGCAAAAGCTCTATCTCCGGTTGTAGCATATGTTTTACGATTCAATGCATCTGCAGAATTAGCTAAGTTATTTGCTAATGCAACAGGATTTTCCGCATAACCTAAATTATTTCTAATACGCTTTGAATCTCTTAAAGAAATTCTAGGTTTGTTTAACACACGGCCTACAAGATTTGCACCAACGTTAAATGCAGCATTTGCGAGTACATTTTGTAACTCAGGTGGTAATCCTTTTATTGCTCCGTTTAAGTTATTTGTAAAAGCACCTAAACTTTTTGTAAAGCCATCAAATATAGGACCTATTCCTGGTATTCCACTTATCGCTGCTCCTAAATCTCCTGCAATTTTACTAACCGCATTTCCAAGTGCATTACTTAACCCATTCAAAGCATTTCCAATAGCACCGCTAAAAACACTTCCTAAAGCACCTGTTAGACCTGTACTACTTAATAAATTTTGCATTGTACTAGGCAATTTGCCCAATAACCCTGTTAGTGCAGAACCTAAAATACTGCTTAATCCACCTTGTAATCCTTGTAAGAAACTATCAACAAGTATGTTTGCTTCTTTGCCAGATGCATCAATAATATTTGTTCTAACTTTAGCAGGATTTGTTGCAGGATTTGTTCCTGAATATGTAACTACATTTGTATTAGGTTGTGCAGCAGTTTGTTTGCGTGAAGCAACTTCTGCTGTGCTAGGTCTTCCTTTTTGCATCCAACCTATGCCGTCAACATATGCAGCAGGATTTGCCACTGGAGGAGTTTCTTTTGCTGCGGCTGCCCTTGCCAGTCTAGGATCAACTTGACCTGCACCGTAACCAACAGTTGCCACTTTACCTGCAGGCACTTTTGAATTTACTTGATTAGGTCTGTCTCTACTGACTTTACCTCTCCTAGGTGGTCCGTAACTTACAGCCCCATTGTTTACTGCCCACGTATCTGCCATTATTCATCCTCCGGTGTAAGTTCATTCATTGCAGTTCTATCTGTGTGAACTGGTCTTTCTTCCATATGTATATCTTGGCTTTCTGTGTCGACTGCTTCAGTTTTGTCTGGTGCAGTTTCCAACGGATTCCAACTTTCGTGTCCTTGCCAAGGTTCGTGCTGTGGAACACGTTGTGGAAATTTTGCTTTTACAGGCAAAGTTGCTTCTTCTGCTTCTTCTGCTGGTGGTCCGTTCATATCAATACGGTTTGCTGTTTCTTTATGATGACTAGATTTTATATTACTTGTGCCGCCGGCAGT
>Ga0255759_10000048_pt1 | contig 108637 bp, 100 predicted proteins | sample 101ome_20_FD_179959 | JGI IMG/M metagenome (GOLD analysis project Ga0255759, IMG submission 179959) | Coastal salt marsh microbial communities from the Groves Creek Marsh, Skidaway Island, Georgia - 101404AT metaG (version 2) | ecosystem: Environmental > Aquatic > Marine > Intertidal zone >... | reverse complement strand
TGCGCCACCCCTTTGGGGGGTGCGAGGCCCGCCACGACCCCCTCGAAAGGGGGGTGACATTTGTTCACTACATAAGATCATATTTCCAGCGGAATTGCAACTCTTTTGCAGCACCACGAATGATGCAGAGCCAGATTTCCCTACTTGGCCCAGTTGCCGTATCTAGTGCAATCTGCCCATTTTTCAACCATGACTGAATTTCTCTAGTTTCCCAATTTTCAAAATTGTACATACTATTCCTCTATTTTATTTCCCCACCTTTTGATGGCATCTACTGTACATTTGTATTCATATTTTTCACAGTTGCCCATTGTTTCTACGTACCTACACCACTTGATTCCCTCCAATGTGTACATATCCAAAACTTCCCTAATCCAACCATGCCCCTTTTTCCTTTTCCATTTTGAGCCTATTTCAACAGATATTTTTTTTCTCACTCTATCACCTCTGGTATTAATTCCTGTTCGTTCATCATCACCATGTGGTTGTGAATTTCTTCCTGTTCATCTAGCCAAGCCTCATATTCTGCTCTTGCTTCATACTGTTCTAACTCTTCATAGAAATTATAGTCAAGTCCCATGATAATCTCCTTAGTTGGTTGCTTTTCTCTATTGTACTGTATCGGCAATCGGTTGTCAAGACATTAAGCATATTCTCGATTAAGTTCATTTTGCCAGAATCGAACTAAAAGCGGATCTTGTGAAACCTTAGCAGGAAAAGTATTTGCCGATTGAACAGCAACCACTCGGTTGTTTTGAGAAAGGAAAATTCTCATCTTATTCAGGATAGTGTAGCGGGTTCCGTTTGCTTCGAAGAAGGGGATGAACTTAGTCATTTCTTTTTCCTTTTGGTTAGTGTTTGTTTCTTATATCCTAAGTATATACATCTAATCGTCAATTGTCAAGTACTTTCTTGAAAATTTTTTGATTTTTTTCGTACTGCAAATATCATGCCAAAAGTTTTCTTTTTTTACCCCTCCGCTGGGGGGATCGCGGCCCGTCTCGCATCCCTCATAAGGGTGGGGGTTTTATCTTGTAATATCTTTCTTGATTTTGCAAGCAAAAAAGCCGGGGTGGTTCATAAACAATAAAATTTATCTATCTAAATGTATTACCCAATCCCCCTCGATTGCCCCCGTTTGTTGCGAAAATAAACAAAAAGAGTGTATAAAGTATGTAAAGGAGAATCAATATGAATAACAATCAGAATGCCCCTACACAGCTAGGATGTAGTCTTTTTACTCAGGCGACAGCATCTTTACAGTCAGAAATTGAAGACGATTTGCAAATTGAGGACGTTTCTTTGGAAAAAATATTAGGAAAGGTTAATAATGAAAGTAAAACCCCTGAAGACAACAAACAGGATAATTGCTGAGGGATGTGAACTTGTCCCCTATAGCAACTCTCTCAAGCTTACTGGTTGCGAAATAGTAAACAAATTAATGCTTGAACATTTCAATGATGTTTTGAAATTTAATGAAGATGAAAATTCTTTTGCGTCAGTATTTGAACCTGACTTTTTCTTTTATTATGATCTTCGTCACTATAAAAAAGATCGAATTTTAGTTAGTGAACTAGGTCTTGGAGAAATTAGAGAGGACGAAGAAAATACTTATATAGATCGCAAATTCTGTGTTTATCACAAAACGTCAGATGAAGAAGTGATCCCCTCCCCAGCATTTTACCAAAACCAGACAACATCAAAAGATGAATATATGCAAGTTCAATATCACCCCATTGCTAACGCCTTGCAGCTTTTCTTAGCCCCACACACAGTACCATTTTCAGATATATCTGGCCCCTCAACAGTTCTCATAGAAGAAAATAGCGTATTAGGAAGAAAGAAAGGTAATATTGAATCTATCAATATAAAAGACTTATTCACTAATTCTAAAAAGCCAACAGTTTTACAAAACAAAGCTTTACCTAAAAAACCAGCCAAAGGAACAGTAGTTATGGACAGTGCAGACGGTATGGTTAAAGTGTACAATGGAGAAACGTGGAAAACTTTAAAATATGAAGATACCTAAGAATATGACCGAGGAGGAAACTTTAGATAAAATAAATTTAGTTGTAGACAGGATATCACCCAAGTATACATTCTTTGGTTACGATGTAAATGATATAAAACAGGAAGCTTTTATAATATGCGTTGAAGCTTTAGAAAGATATGATCAAAAAAGACCACTAGAGAATTTTCTATCAGTCAATTTATCTAACAGGTTGAAGAATTTTGTTAGAGACAATTTTGGAAACGCTAAAGATGTTGAGAAGAAAAAAATATCTTGTCCCACGGCAATAACTCACGAATATTCCAGAACCCTATCTTACCAAGAAGATGTAGACCTAAAATTAGATATGTCTGATATTAGAGAAAAGATAGATAAAGAATTACACTCCAGCTATAGGGCCGACTATTTAAAGTTTATTAATAATATTACAATACCTAAACCAAGACGAGATAATTTAATACAAGAACTCAAGGATATTGTTAATGAAGACAGGTAGACTATCAAAAGAAGAGAAACGCACTATAGACAAGATAGCAAATAGTCTAACAGTAGATGATATAGCCAAAAAACTAGATAGATCAGTAGACTCTATAGAAAAATACGTTAAAGAAAATTTACACATTGGCCTAACACCTTCTGAAGCTGCTGCGTACTCACTTGAGGATCGCCCCTACTGGGTTGAGTTAAAGGCCCAGTTCACTAGTGACGAACTAGAGTTATTTAAGTACCATTGGTCCCGTATTATTTCACAGTTCAAGGATGACGTATTTCCAACAGAAGAACTACAGGTCGTTGATGTTATTAAGTTAGAAATACTTATGAACAGATGTCTCAAGGGTAACAAAGAAAACATAGAACAAATAAACACGTATGATCAAATGATTAAGAATGAACGATCAAGAGACAAGGATCAACAAGATCATGATTATATAATTAACTTAGAAAGGCAGATTGCTTCGCTTAGGGCGTCTCAAGAGAGTTTGAACCGCGATTACCGCGAATTACAAGCTAAAAAGTCTAGTATGCTTAGAGAGATGAAGGGTACGAGAGAGCAGCGTATTAAACGACTTGAAGAGAGCAAACAAAGCTTTACTAGTTGGGTTGCGGCGATGATGCAAGACCCAGAGCGTATGAAGCGTTATGGAATACAGATGGAAAAAATGAAGGCGGCTATGAGAAAGGAAGAGGAAAGATTATCATCATTTCATAAATATGAAGATGGAACAATAGACCAACCATTTTTAACACCAGACACAGTAAAGGACTAATTAATGAACCCAGAATCACTAGTTGTAATTTTACCATGTTGGAGTGCGGCGATTGGTTTAGAACTATTAGTGGTTGGTTTTTTCTACAACTTAGCTAAGGACAAAAAATGAAAGCAATCATAACTGGCATTACGGGACAGGATGGAAGTCACCTTGCGGATTTACTTTTAGATAAAGGATATGAAGTTATTGGCATTGCTAGGCGTTGTAGCACAGATAATACACAAAGAATAAAAAATATCTTATATCACGAAAGATTCAAGTTGGTCGAAGGAGACATCACGGATGTAAGTAGTGTAATTAATATATTCAAAGATAACGAAGATGTTGATGAAGTCTACAATCTAGCGGCACAGTCGCATGTAGCAACCTCTTTTAAACAACCAGCTCTAACATGGGATATTACTGGTAAAGGCTGTCTCAATTTATTACAGAGCCTTGTGGACCTAAATATGAAACACGTTAAGTTTTATCAGGCTTCCTCAAGTGAAATGTTTGGAAGTTCTTATGATGTGGATAAAAATGGAGATAAATACCAAAATGAAGACACTAAGTTCATGCCGCAATCACCATACGCCATTGCTAAGTGTGCTGCTCATTATGCCGTTGGTTTGTATCGCGGTGGTTATAATTTACATGCTAGCTGCGGTATATTATTTAACCACGAAGGTCCAAGAAGAGGAGAGAACTTTGTTACCCAAAAAATCGTAAAATGGATATCTGATTTCACGTATTGGAAAGAGTCTCATGATAATCCAGTATTATTCTTCAGTGATGATTATATAAGTATTCAAAATGACAAGTTTCCAAAACTAAGACTTGGCAATCTACAATCCTATAGAGACTGGGGCTATGCTGGCGATTACGTAGAAGCTATGTGGTTAATGCTACAAGAGGAAAACCCAGATGATTACGTAGTTTGCACAGGTAAGACATATACAATATCAGAGTTTTTAGATATTTCATTTAATTATGTAGGTATATCAGAATGGGAAAAGTATATAGTAATAGATCCAAAATTTTACAGACCTTCTGAAGTTGACTATCTTCGCGGAGATTGTAGTAAAATAAAAAACAAGCTAGGATGGCAACCGAAACATAATTTGGAGGGGTTAATAAAACTTATGTTGGATGAGGAACTTTAAAGTATTCATAGACATATGTGATATATACTTAGATTTAATAAATTTAGATACTAGGAAATATACCAAACCCTTCATGATTATATTCATAGAAGCAGACGACCCAGACGGAGCATGTTACTTCGCAATATCAAGAATAATGAACGAAGTCTTAGACTCTGGTAAAACTATTAAAAATAGAATATTATGTAGAAAAATAAAAAGAAAAATAAGAATAGAAAGGATAGAATCTTTATGAGAACCCCACAAGAACAGTTTATTGATAGTGTTAATAAGTTTAACTTAGATAATAAGTATAATTTTTCCGATAAGATTTTATGGGAAGATGAAGCTGATTGTTTAATGTATAACGCTGAGGAGGAAAAGAAATACATTAATTTTGCCGTATGGGACAATTCTCTAGTAGACTTACGTGACGACGTTTGCGTTTTTCAGTGCAGTGTTGTAAAATCACTTCGAAAAAAAAATCAATTTTCTTTACCTTATTCTTTTGAAAGATTTAATAAAAAATTTAAGACAATAAAAGATAAAGAAAAACCATCTGTTGGATTTTGTGGCAACTATATAGCGCACCCTCATAGAAAAGAAGCTTTGTTTTCTCTTAAGTTAGACAAAAGATTGAATACAAATTTTATCTGGAGGCTAATGTTTAATGGTGAGTTCTCAAAGGATGATAGGGAGCTAAACAGAGAAGAGTATACAGAAAATATGCAAGAAAACGCATTTATTTTTTGCGCTAGGGGTGCTGGAAATTTTTCTATTAGATTTTTTGAAACATTATCATGCGGAAGAATACCAGCTCTTCTTGATACAGATTGTTTACTCCCTTTTGATGATGTTATAGACTATAGTGAATTTTCTGTTATTTCAGATACTCCAGAAGATCTTGCTAATCAGATACTTTCTAAATTCAACGACGGCTCATACGTTGAGATGCAACAAAAGGCTTATGATATATATCAAAATTATTTCCATTTGGATATTGTTGGAAAAAGAATAGTAGAATATCTAGATAGAAACTATGAAAAGAAATTATAACGATCCAGACTACAAAAAATTTAGGATGTCTGTACTTAACAGAGATAGGTTTAAGTGTCAGATGCCTAATTGTAAAAGCAGAAAAGATCTTCATGTACACCACATACAAACTTGGTCAACCGCCTCTGCTTTGAGATATGAACCATCAAATGGAATTACACTATGCCGCCATTGCCACAGGTCGATAACCGGAAAAGAACTCCACTACGAAAATTTATTTAGAGAGATTATAAATGGCAAAATATAAACAAGCTCCTGAGTTTACAGTTATAAAAGACACAAGGGAGCAGGATGGATATTATTTTAGCAAATTTAATACCTGCGCGGGTATGATAGATCAGAAGCTTGATACTGGAGATTACTCGATACAGGGACTAGAGGACAAGATATGCGTAGAGAGAAAAGGTTGCGTTGAAGAGCTAGCTATAAACCTTGGTCAAAAGAAACACGCTTTCTTGAACGAAATAGGAAGAATGGAACCCTTCCCTCATAAGTACTTAGTTTTAGAATTTTCTCTTGAAGATTTAATCAAGTTCCCTAAAGATACAAGAATACCAGTAAAGAATAAAGCATCGCTTAAAATTACTGGTAAATATATGTTAAAATGCTTAATAGAGTTTGAGTTATATAATGACGTACATGTACTCTTCTGTGGAGACAAATATACAGCATTCCTTGCTGTTAGCAGCATTTTCAAGCGGATTAACGAAATGTATACTATCGGGAGAAAAACATAAGATGAACAACAACGATAAAGACCTCCTTTATGATTTGCATAACTATGGCGCTAATTTAGACACAAGAGAGATCTTTTTGCATAATTACTATACTTCTGGAGATGATGAAAATCCGGGAGTAGAGTACAAGATGTCAAACACTTTCTTAAAAAACTTAAGAGCTTTAGAAATAAAGTCAGAAAAGCCAATCACTATACACATGCAAAGCGTTGGCGGTGAATGGTCCGATGGCATGGCTATTTATGACGCTATTACAATGTCTAAATGTCATATCACAATAGTTGCATATGGTCAGGCTGAGTCTATGAGTAGTATTATATTCCAAGCCGCTGACTTAAGATTAATAACACCAAATACATACTTCATGTCCCATTATGGAAGCAGTTCTGCTGGAGGCCATTATCTGAATGTACAGAACTGGATTAAATACGAAAAATACATATGTGATATTATGCTTAATATTTATTCGTCACAATGTGTAAATGGCAAGTATTTTTTAGAAAGATACGGTAAGGGCTGTGAAACTAAAGTTAAAAATTTCTTAAACACAAAATTAAAGTCTGGTGATTGGTACTTAAACGCAGAAGATGCGGTTTACTACGGATTTGCCGACAAGGTTATAAGTTCATGGCAAAATCTAAACTAAAAAGAATTGATGAAGCTTGGCTTGGATTGGACGCGGTAGATTCTGATTTATTTAACCCAATGTCAATACTGAATGTGTCTGACGATGACTTTAATTTAAAGTTAGCTTGGCTAATGACTAGACCAGACTATCTTTCGTTTATAACTAGCGAAATACTTAATATACAACTGCTTCCTTCTCAGTCTTTATTTTTGAAAGAGATATGGAATCGAAAGTTTCCAATGCTAATTGCTAGTCGAGGGTTTGGTAAATCCTTCATGCTTTCTCTCTACGCTGTACTTAGGGCGCTTATATTTCCTCGCAGAAAGGTTGTTGTCGTTGGTGCTGCATTTAGACAGTCTAAGGTCTTGTTTGAGTATATGGAAACTATATGGCGCAATTCCCCGATGCTTAGAGATGTATGTGATAGCGATAGTGGGCCAAGAAGAGATACAGACAGATGCACCCTCCGGTTAAATGATAGTACTGTCACTTGTTTACCTTTGGGTGACGGACAAAAAATTAGAGGACAAAGAGCTAATGATATTATTGCTGATGAATTTGCTTCGATCCCAAGGGAAATATTTGAAAATGTTGTGGCTGGCTTTGCAGCTGTTAGTTCTGACCCTGTTGAGAATGTAAAAAGGCTAGCTGCTCAAAAAAAAGCAGATGAATTAGGAATTACTTTAGAGTTGGAGGAAAAAGAAGTAAAGAAAGATAATCAAATTGTACTATCTGGCACTGCTTATTATGATTTTAATCATTTTGCTTCTTACTGGAAAAAGTGGAAGTCTATAATTAGAAGCCAAGGAGATAGAGCAAGACTAAGAGAAATCTTTGGAGAAGATCCACCTGAAAATTTTGATTGGAGCCAGTACTCTATTATTAGAATGCCTTACGAACTTTTACCAAAAGGGTTTATGGATTCGGATCAAGTAGCCCGATCTAAAGCGACTGTTCACGCTGGGATATACCAAATGGAGTATGGAGCTTGTTTTACTAGAGATAGTCAAGGTTTTTTCAAGCGGTCTTTAATAGAATCTTGTGTAGCTAACCAGTCGGGAGATATAAAAGATAAACAAAATCAACCAATATCATTTGAAGCATCTTTAATTGGAGATAAAAATAAAAAATACATATTTGGAGTTGACCCAGCCTCTGAAGTAGATAATTTCAGCATAGTAATACTTGAGGTTTATCCAGAACACAGAAGAATTGTATATTGTTGGACCACGACTCGTTCAGAACATAAAGAAAAAGTAAAAAGAGGATATGTCTCGGAAACAGACTTTTATGCATATTGCGCTAGAAAAATACGAGACCTTATGAAACTTTTTCCATGCTTGCATATAGCTATGGACGCTCAGGGTGGGGGCGTGGCCGTAATGGAGTCTTTGCACGATAAAGATAAAATACAAGAAGGAGAAGTTGCTATATGGCCTACTATAGACGATGATAAACCAAAAGATACAGACGATGAAAGGGGATTGCATATCCTTGAGATGTGTCAATTTGCTAAATATGATTGGTTGGCTGAAGCTAATCATGGAATGAGAAAAGACTTTGAAGACAAGGCTTTACTATTTCCTTCATTTGACTCACTTACTCTTTCCATATCAGAACACGAAGATAACACCAAAGGTAGAATGTTTGATACCATAGAGGAATGCGTTTTAGACATAGAGGAACTTAAAGATGAATTATCTATGATACAAATGTCGCAAACATCTGCTGGTCGCGACAGGTGGGATACGCCACAGGTTGTCGTCGGAACGGGAAAGAAAAGCAAAATGAGAAAAGATAGATATTCAGCTTTACTTATGGCTAATATGGCCGCTAGAATTATACAAAGAACACCAGAGCAAGCGGCCTATGAATTTTATGGCGGCTTTGCGACTGGCGGTGGACACAAAGAACAAAAAAATGAAAAAATGTATAATGGTCCCAGTTGGTTCTCTGACAATATGAAAGATGTGTATTAATTAGTACATTCCAATTATCAATCCAATTGAGGTAATTTCAATGAGCAAAGAAGAAATGTTTACATGGTCTGACGGTGATGCTTCAAGTAAAGCTAGAGCCTTTGAGAATGCTGCTGAGAATGTACATTCTTATACTGGTCTTTCTAAAAGTCAAGGGAGTCATTATAGACATTTTATTGACATTGAACCAAATAGGTCCGTTAGGCCCGGATTTACCTCTCAGGATTATTATGCATTCAGGCCAGACGAGGCTGTTCCAACACAACAAAGAAGAATTATTAGAATGTGTATGGACGCTTACGATAAAGTTGGAATAATTAGAAATATTATTGATTTAATGGGAGATTTTGGAAGTCAAGGCATTCAAATTGTTCATAGAGATAAAAGCGTTGAGAAATTTTACCAACAATGGTTTAGAAGCATTAATGGTAAGGAAAGATCTGAAAGATTTCTTAACAATCTATATAAAACCGGAAATGTAATACTTTATAGAAGCTACGCTAAAGTTACCCCTCAACTCAATAACTACATGAAGGCTCTTTCTAGCGATATAAAAGTTGAAGTTCCTAACATGGTTCAAAACGAAATACCTTGGAGATACAATTTCTTTAACCCGCTTACTGTAAAAAACAAAGATGGAAATCTGTCTTTATTTATGGGTTTAAAAAATTATACGATTAGCACTAATTCTTTTTTTGATAAATTCACCAGCGGTGATATTCCAAACCATGTATTAGATAGCCTTCCTCCAAAAGTAAAACAAGGCATATTAAGAGGAGAAAAAGATATACCCCTAGATCCCTCCCGAGTAAGTATATTTCATTACAAAAAAGACGACTGGAGGCAATGGGCCAATCCAATGATTTATGCAATCCTTGACGATATTGTGATGCTAGAAAAAATGAGACTAGCAGACATGTCGGCTCTGGATGGTGCTATATCCAATATTAGATTATGGACCCTTGGAAATCTTGATCATAAAATTTTACCAAATAAAACAGCAATAAATAAATTAAGAGATATATTGTCTAGTAATGTTGGTGGCGGCACTATGGAGTTAGTTTGGGGACCAGAGCTTTCATTCCAAGAATCAAATAGTGAAGTTTATAAATTCTTAGGATCAGAAAAATATACAGCCGTTCTTAATAGTATTTATGCTGGTTTAGGCGTTCCACCCACTCTTACTGGAATGGCTAACAATGGTGGTGGATTTACAAACAATTTCATTTCTCTTAAAACCTTGGTAGAAAGATTACAGTATGGTCGTGACCAACTTGTTAGATTTTGGGAGAAAGAACTTGAGATAGTTAGAAAAGCTATGGGTTTTAGGTATAAGGCTCATATTCAGTTCGACAGAACTTCTTTGTCAGACGAATCTGCTGAGAAAAACCTGTTAATACAATTAGCTGATAGGGATATCATTAGTCATGAGACTTTGTTGGAAAGATTTAAAGAAATACCACAAATTGAAAATATAAGAATGAAAAGAGAGCTTTCTAAGCGTGACGTTTCTGGCCCTCAAAAAGCTGGTCCCTTTCATCCTCCTCCAGCCCCATTCGATGGTAAAGACCAAAAACCAAACGAAGAAACTGAAGTAGCACCTCCTGAATCTGATTTAGATAATGGAAGACCGTTATTTAAAAAGGATGATGGCCCAAGAAAACAAAGAGTTGAAAAACCAAAATCAAAGCCGGGATTGGCCAACATAATTGTCAAAGCAGAAAAAACTTGGTCTCACATTTCCGAAACCATTAACAATGCCTATCTTAATTCATTAAATAAGAAAAATTTACGTCAATTAAACAAGTCTCAATTTAGAGATTTAGAGCAAATTAAGCTAGACGTGTTTACAAATATTGATATTAATCAAGATATTTCAGATGAAATTATATGCTCTATTTTAAAAAATAAAACTAAAGCTTCCACGGCTTTTATGAACCATTTAAGTTCTGAAAAAATAAGCTTAGATGAAATGGGCGTTGACGAATACAGAAGACATGTTATTGGTGTATATGTTGAATATTTATGTTAAATCTGTTTTTTCTCTTTTTTGTGTATAATCCTTGAGAGAGGCATAAATGAAAATATATAAAAAAGAAATAGAAGATGGCGTTTCGGAGCTTGTAAAAACAAGCGCCAGTGTTGCTTATTGTACGCCCGCCACTTTGCTTTTAAAAAATCAAGAACTTAACGATGAACCTTTAGTAAAAAGTTCTAGAGTTGCAGTTGACAAAATTAAAGCTGAAAACGCCAACCCCGAACAAATTGACTTGTATTATATCAAGTCTGTGCTTGTGTCTACTGGGTGGAATAAAAACGACGACGTTTTTACATCGCAGGCTACTTGGTCTGCTAGAAAAAGTCCAGAAGATAAGCAATTTAATCTTATGCACGATGAGAATAATATTATCGGGCATATTACTGGCAGCTACGTCGTTGATCGAAACGGTCAAGCTGTTGCTGATGATACTCAGCCAGATGATTTTGATATTATCACCGAGGCTGTGTTGTATAATAGCTGGACAAAGCCAGAAAATAGAGAAAGGATGAATCAAATTATTTCTGAAATCGAAGACGGAAAATGGTTTGTTTCTATGGAATGTCTTTTTGCTGGCTTTGACTATGCACTTATAGATGATAATGGCGATTCTAAATTATTGGAGCGGAATGAAAGTTCAGCTTTTTTAACAAAACATTTACGAGCTTACGGTGGTAATGGAGAATACGAAGGCTATAAAGTTGGTAGATCATTAAGAGATATTTCTTTTTCTGGTAAGGGTCTTGTATCTAAACCAGCAAATCCAAGAAGTATTATTCTTGATTCTAGCAGAGCTTTCTCTCTAAATTCTAACTCAAATATTTTAACCAGTTTTCCTAAAGGAGAAAATGATATGTCAGATACAAATCTTTTAGAGAAGCAGCTTGCAGAATTACAGAGTGAGCTAGCCTCTGCTAGAGAAGAAAACGCAGAACTTCGAAGAGAAATCGAAGAAGCTTCTGCAAAAGAGCAAGGTGAAGCTGTCGCCAAGCTTGAAGAAACATTGGCAGCTAAAGATGACTCGATTAAAGCTTTAGAAGCTACAGTCGCTGAAAAAGAATCATTCATCACTGAACTTCAGGAAACCCTTGCTAAAGACAAGGAAGAAATGAAGGAAAAGATGGAAGAACTCAATAAGATGAAGAAGGAAAAGATGGCTATGAAGAGAAAAGCTGCCCTTCTTGATCTAGGCTTAGAAGATGAAGAAGCTGAAGAGTCAGTTGCTTCTTACGATTCATTTGACGACGAAACTTTCGAGGCTATTATAGCAGCGATGACGAAAATGAACGAAAAGAAAAAGGCAGCAGTAAAAGACGAAGAAGAAGACAAGGAAAAGGCCGCTATGCCTAAGAAAAACGTGGCTGAAGAAGTTGAAGCTGAAGAAGCTGAAGCTGAAATTGCCGCAGAAGAAGCTCTAGAAGAGGTGGAGACAACTGAAGCCACCCTTGTTGACGCTTCCGAAGAATCAGAAGAATTAGAAGCTACCAGAGCGAGTGTCGCAGAGTGGCTTGAAAATAATGTACTCAGCAAATAATTAAAGGAGAAATTAATTATGGCTCTAAAATCAGATAGAAATGAATTACAGACCGACATTAGCTTTTTCTATAACGCAGCTGCAACAACCAGAGGTTGTTTAGTTGCTCATGGTGCTACTGCCGGTACTGGTGCAACTATGGATGATGGCGCAAATCTTTGCGTTAAGTCAACCAGCGCAGCACCTCTAGGCATCCTCCTTAATGATGTCGTAGATAAAGATCTTACTCGTACTCATTTGAATCAACACAAAGATGAAGTACAAAAGGGTGGCAAGGTTACTATCCTCCGTAAAGGATATGTGGTAACTAATAATATCACCAATACCTCAGACGTAGCGGCTGGCGAAACAGCTTATCGTTGTGATGATGTTGCTGGCAACGTTGCCTCGTCAGGCACTGTTGCTGTAGGTAGCTTCCTTTCTGGGGTTGATGCTGATGGTTACGCAAAAGTCGAAGTCAACCTTCCCTGAACTTAATATATACAAAATAAAGGAGAAAATTAATATGCCTACAAATGAAAGACCTAGTGATGAATTTATCGCTCTCCTACGTAAGTCAGGTGATAGCGATGTCAACGTAGCTCAAGCTGCACAGCGAGAATTCGCAAAAGCCCTTGAGTTACCACTTCGCAAGGGTGTTCTCGTTGGGAACATTCTTGGTAATATTTTTGAAACCATCAATGTAGAAGCTGGTTCTACAACTGAATTTCCTTTGGATCTTATCAGTCCCGGCCTTGAGGGTGAGCATGTTGCTTACACCAATCCCGGTCATGGTAGAATTCCAGAGCGTTCGGTTGAAGGCGATTACGTCATGATTCCAACTTACAGTATTGCATCTTCGGTTGACTATCTCCTTCGCTACGCCCGAGAGGCGCGTTGGGATATTGTTGGTCGCGCCATGCAAGTCATGGAAGCTGGTTTCGTAAAGAAGATGAACGACGACGGCTGGCATACAATTCTTGCAGCTGGCGTTGATCGTAATATTCTTGTTTATGACGGCGATGCAACAGCTGGCTTGTTTAGCAAGAGGCTCGTTTCTCTTATGCAGACAGTTATGCGTCGTAATTCTGGTGGCAATAGCGCATCTGTTGGTCGTGGTCGGCTAACCGATCTTTATGTTTCGCCAGAAGCTTTAGAAGATGTTCGCAATTGGGGACTTGATCAAGTTGATGAAGTGACCCGTCGTGAGATTTACACTGCTGCTGAAGGTGGCGCTCCAATTACGCGTATCTTTGGTGTCAATCTTCACGATCTTGACGAACTTGGAGAAGGTCAAGAATATCAGAGCTTCTTTACTACTGACCTTTCTGGCAACGTTCAGGGTGATGACACTGAGCTTGTTGTCGGATTAGACCAGTCAAGTAACGATAGCTTTGTGATGCCCGTTAAGGAGCAGTTACAGGTCTTTGAAGACCCAACTCTCCACAGACAGCAGAGAGCTGGTTATTACGGCTTTGCAGAGCTTGGTTTTGGTGTTCTAGACAACCGTAGAGTTATCTTGGGATCATTCTAAGGATAATATCTTAGATATTAATTTAAGCCACCCTCATTGACTTGGGGGTGGCTTTTTTGTGTATATACCTTTAGATTATACTTTTTTGTGGATTTCTCAGGAGGTAACAAATGGCTGCAATTTCAGACTATCTTGAAAAAGAACTTTTGAATTTTATTTTCAGAGGATCAACATCTTTTCTTGGTCATACTTCTATACCTAGCAATCCCGCTTTTGGAGACCAAAACATACCTTGGGGAAAACCTAGTAATATTTCCATAGCTCTATTAACCAGTGTTCCAAAAGAAAATCAAACTGGAGCCACAATGGATGAGGTTAGCACCACTTTTACAAACGAGGGTGGAACAGAAGTAAGCACTTTGTATGACAGAGTAAGTCTTGGAAGCCCAAGCGAGGTGGGTAACTCCAAGTGGTCAGATGTTGGTGTCGATAATGCTTCTGCTTATTATGTGTACACGGAAGTTCCTGCCGATTCTGGATATTGGTATCCACTTTATTTAAATGAAAACTCAGTTACTGGAACTGTTGATGGGCCAATTGAATTTACTGAAGATTTTCCGGGTGTTCAATTTTATGCTCCTGCAAACACAGTTCAAAAAAGACAACAGGTTAATCCAGACCCACAAGAAATTATTTATAAGCTTTATGATGGGAATGGTTTTATTCAAAACCAGACAACTATATCATTTCCCCAAGCGGGCCAAGGTGGCTGGGGGACAATTAGTGCTGTAGCTATAATGGACAGTCCAACTGTTGGCGAGGGAAACATACTTTTTTACTCTCAACTCGAAACACCAAAAAGTGTTGGGCGCGGTGACATTGTTCAATTTATACCATCATCCTTAGAGCTTAGTGTTAAGTAAGCATGAAAATTACAAAAGATACTTTAGTATCGATTATCAACACTGATATTCCAGACAACTCTACTGCTGAAATATCACCGCTTGATATTAGGAAAAATCTTCTTAATATCATTGACTCTGTTAGTAATCTAACAGAAAGAGACGATTTAAAATCCAATAACTTAGAAACAAATTTAAGTCGATCAACAAGGCTTGGTATTTCTACGCACGAAAGAAGACTAACAGATGTCTTCTCTAGTCAAGACGATGTTTCTATTGGTTATGCTTCCTCCAAGTCTCAGGTTGAAGGCGCGAGAAATGTAGCAGTCGGTGCTTATGCATTAACTTGCAACATGTACGGTGAAGACAATGTTGCAGTGGGATACCACTCTCTTGGAAATACTATTGGCGGTTATGCAAATGTTGGTTTGGGCGCTTTTACTCTAGAAAGTGTTAGAGACGGAAACTTTAATATTGCAATAGGTCATGGCGCTGGATATTACATTGGTGGAAACGATAGCTATAAACTGTACATAGCTTCACACCCAGTTGATTCTGATTATGTTTGCTCTAATTCAACTGGTTCAGGCTTAATACCATTCATCATTGGGGATATGTCTGACGGTAATCATAAACTTGGAATAGGTATTAGAAATTTCATTGATAATACTTCAGCACTTCAAGTGGCTGGCCGTATAGTTCCATCAGATAATAATTCCTACGACTTAGGTAGTGACGATCACGGTTTTAGATCTGCTTATCTTTACGATTCTCTATTTTTTGGAACCCAGAGACTTCATTATAGCAATAACTCTTTTAATCTTAGTCGATCATTAATTGTAGATGGAGATCATACTGTAAATGAAAATATTTATGGATCTGGCAACGCGGTCATAGTTGGTTCTTTAGAAACGGGCGGAAATCTTCAAGTTAATTCTTATGGAACTATTAATGGCACACTTGACATTGCTGGTCACACTCGTCCCGTTAATGATATACGGTACGTTCTTGGCGACGCTCAAACAAGGTGGTTATCTGCTCATATCTACAGCCTTAATGTTGACGGTATCGCTAGAATAAATAAATTTGAAGCTATGGAGCAAACCCACTTCAAAAATAAAACTATATTCTTAGCATCTACTGGAGATATGACTTCAATTGATGGTGGAGGTCCAACCTCGTTATATGATTACTATGTTCCTTCTGATGATTTACCCACAGAACCAGTTGCACACTTGTTGGATGAAGATTTAAATGGCGCTGGTTTAAAAACCTCAAGTAGAGGCGTTGATTACTACAGAACATACTCTTTTGGTTTTAACTCTAGAAATGGAGATTTAAAATATCTTGAATTAGATAATGTTTTTTCTAGATCTTCTTGGAACAGTAACATTAGTATATCTGTTAAAGATGGTATGCATGTGCAAACCCAACGAGTTCTTAGTAAGAATTCCCTAAGTTTAGTGACTGACAATGATGGTCTAGGTCTTTTCTTTAAAAATGGTTCTTGTTATTTCGCAAAAGAAGATGACCTGTCGATAGATAAAGTTGGTAATGGAAATTACAATTTTATAGCGCCTTCTGGCACAGTGGATAGATTCGACATATCTATCTCCAGCCCAGAATCTGGAGTTAATCTTTTTCAGAAATTCTTAAACTATACATCTAATTACGAGTTTGATAATGGTCTAGAAAAGTTAGATGGCTTTCAGCTTGGTTACGTTAATGATTCACAGATACCTCAACCGTCTTATTTTAATGAGCAAGAAAATCAAAATCCTAATAGGTTTATAATATCTTCTTATAACAATACTTCTCACGCTAAACGCTGTTTTACTCTTTTGCAGGATGGAACTGAGGGATATGTTGGCATAACCAATTTTGACCACTCTGAGTCCATGCTTCCAGATACTATTCTCAACATAAGGAGTACTGGAAATGCTATTATTCGAACAACTGCTGAAAATGAAAATTATACTGCTGGTCTTGAGATTTTAAGCAAATCAAACTGCTTAGATGATGGTTTTGGTATTTACCATGTTAACACCAGTGGAACAATAAATTTCAATACTTATAAAGATGGCATTCCCAACGAATCAATTACAATTGGAAGTTCCAGCGGAAATGTATCTATTTTAAATAGATCAATGACAACTAATGCTATGTTATCCCTTGGGGATGAAAGTCACGCTGAGGCCGCAATTGCTATTCATCACTCAAGTGGAATACCTAGCGGCTTTCGTGGTTATGGTCAAATTTTTACAAGAGACTTTCCAGATGGAGATAGCCAAACAAGTTTATTGTCATTTGTTGATAATAGTGGTAACTTGTTTAATGTAAACATGACAGCTTCAACAATTGGCGGTTTATCAGATAGGCCAGTTGGAGTTGATGATTATGGTAATACCTTTGTAGGTGTAAGAGCGCCTTCTTCAAGATCTAATATCGTTAGCACTACAGAGCGTAATACTATCTATGGATATGAAGCTTTAACTGATGTTTCTGCTAATTCAACCGACAATGTTGCTGTTGGATATAGGGCTGGAAAAGGAATATCTTCTGGAGATGGAAATGTATTTATTGGCTCTAATCTAAACGCCAGTTCTGACAATAGTAATAACATAGTTCTTGGAACTGGGATTACAACTTCTTACTCTAATAGCATCGTAATTGGTCACGGAACTCCTACCGTCAGAGCTAAGACAGATGGTATTGATAAGTTCTTTGCAGCAAATAATTCTTTAGCCGCTTTTCCTAATGATATAGCTAATACATCCACTTCAAACATACAACAGAACAGCACACACTACAAAGTTGAAAAAATTAATTTTACAGGTAATTTATTTGATATAAATAAAAAGGCATACTCTGAAGGAAATGAATATCTTACAAATGTATTAGAAATAGACTGCACTAATTCTGCCCCATCGTCTTCAGAGAGCTATGCTACTAATAGCAATCAATCATTCAAAGTAAATGCCGACCTTAAAGTTCGTGGAGAAATATTTTTTCCTGATGGTACTAAAATTTCTAATGCTAATTTCCTAGCAGAGCTTGACACAGCTGAAAGCAATATTACCACTAATTCTAATAGCATTTCAAATCAGTCTAACAGAATGGATGGCATTGATAATAGGATAGACGCATTAGTTATAGAGGGCGTTGTAACAACAGTTATACAGCCGGGATCTAATAACAGAGGTGGAGATTGGCCAAGCGACCAAATTACAGACGATTCTAATTCTAGTGACAGGCTTGTATTTTACATCAAGAGAAAAGTTGTTAATTCTTTAGACCAACTAGTTAATGCTGAGTCTTCAGCTGAACCGCCAAGCGAAATAGCAGTCACTCTCAGAGATCCAAATATTGAAGTTTACACAGGAGATTACGTAATAGCCATGAAGATTGGAGATGAATATCGTCCAATTTCTATCACCGGAAACAACTAATGAGGAACCTTAAATGGCTAATGATTGTGAACCAACTGGCTGCTTTAGAGGACCGCAAAGAAATAGAAGAGTTAAAGCTTCTCCACAAGACAGGCCGTATCTAGACTACACGACGCCTTCTCCACTTACAACAACCACCACTACATCAACTACTGTAACTCCTATTGTTCCTCGGGTTTTAAGCGATTTAGTGTCTATTCCTGATAGTGGTGCTGTTTGTCCTACTTTAGAAACAACTGTTTCACCCTTCTATTTTGATGCTATAGGTGGGGATGAAAAGATAGTAACCCCCAATTTAATAATTCACAAATTTAATAAAGATGGGGTTTTTTCTATTTTTCCATATCCTGACCAAGATGGCGAATTTTTTGCAAATACAAAAATTTTATTAGTAGGAGGCGGTGGTGGCGGTGGGATGTACAATGGTGGCGGAGGAGGTGGGGGCGGAGAAGTTATACATAAAAATTATACCTTTGGCGAAGGTAGCTATCAGATCATTATTGGCTCTGGAGGTATTGCTGGACAAAATGGAAATAGTACTTTCATTCCACAAACCTTCGTTGAAGCCATAGGGGGTGGCGCTGGTGGAGACGCTTATAGCGATAATGCCAAGAGAGGAGCTAGCGGAGGAGGCGCGGGAGGTAGAAGCAACTCTTTGGGAGCTTTAGGTATACGCGGAAATAATGGAGGCGCTTCTATTGGCAACTTAGGGGGAGGAGGAGGAGGAGGTGCTGGAGACAGGGGGCAATCAGCAGGATCATTTGTTGACAATTCTACAGTGAACGCTGGGGTTGGTGGTGACGGAGTTGCAATCACAATAGATGATAAAGAGTACTCTTATTACTCAGGAGGTGGAGCTGGTGATCCAACCACAGACCTCACTTTACCAAGAAGTTTGGGTGGCGGCGGCAGTACTACTGAAAAAGATGGTTTACCAAACACTGGCGGTGGCGGCGCTGGAGATGGTGGAGACGGTGGAACTGGCTATTGCGTTATTAGCTATGTGCCTATTACAACTCCAGCACCCACGACAACCACCACAACAACTACGACAACCACCACAACAACGACGACTACTACAACTACTACAACAACTACCACGATTCCTCCAGACCATGTTTTATTTAGGATTGATTATCAAGATCATGGATTATTGTATGGCGATTCTGAGAAAGATATTGAAATTTTTTCTGGTCCTGAATATGAAAAACGGTCATCTTCTGCTAGGGTTTATCCTTCTGGTGATTATGTTTTTTATGAAGCTCCACTTATAACTTTTGCTGGTGAGGGAGTTAAATATATTTTTGATCAAGGTGATCCCATCATCTCACAAGATAATTTATATGTAGAATATCCCTTTTCTTTTAGTTTTCCAAATCAACCCGAAACTAGACTTCTTATAGTTTTTGATGGAGAGGCTGTTGCTCCAACAACAACTAGTACTACCACCACAACTACTACTCTACCCCCTCTGTGTACGAGCATGTATCATACTGCTGACATATCTTTAGACTCTAATGGTTCATGTTTTCAAACCCCAAATTCAGAACGTTTGTTATTTCCTCTTCAGTTTTTTCTTTCTAGAAATCCATTTCCTAGTTCAATTACTGGCACTTCTTCAGAACAGTTAGATATTATTGGAGACCCTTGGTATAACGGTATATATTTTGAGTCGGCAAAATCCAGAGCGGATGCAGATGAGTTTGTAAGTAATTTGAGTGCAGACCACAAATTGTTATTACCTTACTCTGACGGTGTACATGAAAATATATTTTACACACTAAAATACCCAAGTATATCAAGTAATGAAATTAATGAATCTTTTTTTGAAACTGTGTATTCAGAACCGTTAATAAATTACTTTATTCAAATGGAAATATTTTTAGATTACAACTGCGTTGTTTCAGACACAGACGTTTGTGGTAAAGGAAATGATGAAATTAGCGGTTTTACTAGAATTTATTTTCGAGAAATATTGTTTGATCAAGAATCGGTTGTGCTTAATAGACTAATTTCACTCTATAACTATAGAGCCTATGGAGAAATTAATCTCAGTCTGTTGTCTAATTCTTCTTTATATTACATGATAGACTTTGGGACTAGAGAGAAAGTGGTGGGATCATAATGGCATTAACTATAGGCGTGGCTGGCAGAAAACATGGTAAAGGAAGGGTTGCGGCTTTTACGAAAGCCTTTAGCGTTTCTGATTTTACTATTTCTGGACAAGGACAAGATTTGCTCATTCGATTGTTTTTAAACACAATGCTTTGGTGTCACAACCCTAAAGGTAAACTTGTTTTTTTGCATGATACTGATAATCAAACATTGAATTCAAAGATTAAATCTTTTATTGATGATCTAGGCTTTTTTTGTCAGATAATGCCAGCTTGGTACAGTGAGCAAACCATTACTACTTGTGATGCAAGAATTATTATTCCTTCATACAATGCAAACCTTGGTTTAAAAATGCCAGACGCTGTTCAGCAAAGCATTATGGATAATGTCGCTGGTGGAGAGGGATTAATTATTGGAGAATGGTTTCATTTACTTCAATCAATGCCTTCCAGAAGATCTTTTTCTTTTTCTTCGGACATAAATGAAGGTTTATATACAATTTCTCCAATAGCTTTAAATTTAAATAAATTTGTTGTTTGGACAAAAGTTGATGAATTGGCTTACATAAAAACACAGCAAGAAGACAGCATGTCTTATACTTTGCCTCCAAGATTTGATGTAGAAAACGTATCTAGTGATGTAAATTTTTCTGCTCATTTTTCTCAGCTAAGTGACATTAAAGATGATGCAATTACTTTTTGGATTACTGACATTCCTGCCATTTCCAATACCACCACTACAACAACCACAACAACCACAGAATCTCCCGTTGAATCAGATGACATAAAGATGAAGCTATTTAACGTTGAAATGGTTGATTACTGTGGTCCACAGACTTGGTATTTAGGGGGAGAAGATGCAGATAAATTTTCATTTGATGGAAAACATGTTTATTTAACGAAAAATTTAACTGAAGAGAAAAATTTAACTTTTGACATTATAACAGAAGATCATTTTAACCCCAAAAGATTTGAAAAAAAAATAAAACAAGTTGATGTTATTGTGAAAAAATGTAATTCTCCGATTACCGAACCCAAGAAATATAGACCCGCATACTCTTACAGGGGGTGGCCTTCAGAAGAACAACATATACAAGTATGGGGAAGCAATGCTATTACAGGAATTATAAATGATTTTTCTGAATGGGAAATTTATGGCAATGGAGATTTAGACGATCCAAAAATAGCAATCCTTGGTGGTATGCATGGTGATATCAATGTTCTTTGGCTTCAATTAAACAATGGAGGAACTGTTAGCGGAAGACTAACTACTAGCCTTTCGACCGCAGAGGCGAGTGCAGGATCTTTAGATACTATAGGTAACAATAGTTTTTATTCTGATATTGCAGCTCTTTTTTATGTTTCAAACTCTCTTTCTACCAATATACATCCCTATCAGCATGTTGATGATATAATTCCTTTTCTTGATTCTAGCGTGGAAGGTGTTGTTAAAAGGGTTCCGGGCATTACAGAGCCTCCAACTGGAGAAGGTCAAAGTGGTGAGACTACAGAAGGTTTCACTTTTAATATAGAAGACCCAAACGAATTAGACGAGCAAAGCAATAGAGTGCGTGGCGATGCTTACTTAGTTCTTGTTCTGAAAAAGAGCCCGACAGTATCACAATATGATGATAAAGTTTACTTAGAGGCTTATTATGGATCAATATCGACCACTCCTCCACCCACATTTTCATACAACGTGTTTATTATTAATAATGTTGCTGGAACAAGTTTGAGCAGAGATTCTTTAACTTTTACTAGTGAGGCTACAAACGACCCTTTACCTACGACTAGTTTTACTATTTTTAGTGATGAAGGTGTTGGAATTAATTCTCTTAGCTCTGTGGATAATTCTGAAATTTTAACAGTTAGCATTGGAACAATTCAAGATCCTATTTCAAGCAGGGTAATAAATGTTGATCTAGAAAAAATGCCAGTAAATGGCGGCGCTGCAACAATAATTCTTTCTGGCTCTACCATTACAACAACTACTCCTGCCCCTCCTCAAAGTGCTACTTTGAATATTAATTTTTTCAACAATGTTCCAAATACAGAGCTGATAAGTGCTGATTATGGAGAAACTTATAGAGCTTCAATCACCGCATTAGTTAATTCAACTGAAGTTCAACTTTTTTCAATTGATTGTAAAGCTGGTTATGCTTGGTATAGTAGTAATATACCCTCTTATACTCTTACTTCTTCTAGCCCCTCTTCTGCTTTTGTTTCTTTAGTTCCTCAAAAGTTAAATGATACTACAGTTCGCTTAACGTTAACTGTATTAATTCCAGAGGGTGGCGGAACTATAAATATTACTATTGAAAATAATCCTCCAGTACCTGTAACAACTACGACTACGACAACCACTCCTGAGCCTTGTAGTAATTTGATACAAATTATTTGCCAGCAGACCTTGGTGTGCTCAGAAGATGCTGATGGTAATTGTCAGGCTTCATTGCCCATTTCTCAGGAGGTTATATATTACACTTGCTGCGACATTGATGAAGAAGCTGTACTTTCTATCATTAGAACTGAAAATGGATCAAGTTCAACAGCTACATTACAAGAAATTTACTCTTCTTACTGTCCTTCTTCTACTAACACTTTGTTAAATCCATGTCAGCCAAAAGATCAGGATGGAAATTGTCAAGAAACAATACATTCTGTTATAATAGATGAAATTTCTTGTGGTTCTTCAGAAAACCCATTACCATAGGTTTAAAATGTCAAATTACAATTATAACGTATCTTCATATTCAAACTATGGTAGTTTATATTTTTCTTTTAGTGGGGATGCGTCTGGTTTAAATCCAAATATATCTATTAATGTTTCTAGTGGAGACACACTAACATTTAACGTGTCTGCAACGGGACACCCATTTTATATCAAAACTGCGTTAGGGTCTGGTAGTTCAAATGCTTATAATGATGGAACTAATAATAATGGAGATGATTCTGGAGTAGTTGTTCTTACTATTTCTGATTCCACTCCGTCTACTTTATATTATCAATGCGGTTTTCATTACTCTATGAATGGACAAATCAATCTAAATATTTCTACTACCACAACAACGACAACCCCTACCCCAACAACCACAACGACTACAACTACCACAACGACTACGACTACCACTACGACCACTACAACTCCTGCTCCAACCACCACAACGACAACCACAACTCTAACTAGCACCACTCCAGCGCCCTTAATAACATCTTCAACCACCACGACTACAACGGCTGAATATATACCATCTCTATCTCTTTATCTTAATCAAAACGATGAAGATTTAGAACTTTCTGTTGAGTGGGATAGCAATATTATTGAGCCAAGCGTTACTGAGATATCTTGGTTTTTATCTTCTGGCAGCGTTGTCATTCGAGAATCTAGAAATACTGAAGATTTTCTAAATGACTCATTTGTTATAGACATGAGTAATTTATCTATCTCTTCTCAGTACACAGTTATAGTAAAACAGTATAATGATTCTGAGACATTAATATCCTCTTCTTCTTTTGTAACTCCCGGAATACCAACAACAACTACCACAACAACCACAACAGACAGCCCCTTAGACGTGTTGATAGAAACTGTTAATCTAGATGATTGCTCTTGTGGTATTTTAAAATTACCTGCTGGTGGTTTTTACAAAAAAGAATCAGGATTAAAAGTTTTGTTAATTGATGACACTTCTAGCTTATCTTATGATTTAATTCATGATCAAGATATTTTACTTCAAAGAGAAGAACTTTTTGTTACCCTAACTAGTATTATTCCGAATTCTATACAACCCAAAAAAATGGCTATTTATATAGACACAGAAGATTATGTCAGAATGTCTCTAGAGAATATCATTACCATAAAAGTTCAAGACTATATAAATAAAAAAACTTTAGCATATCAAACTTTTGGGTCTTACGGCATAAGGCAACGTATTAAAAGAACGAGCGTCATAGATAAACCTTCTTTGGTTCTAAACTTAACTGGAACTACTAATCTTCAATATAATTCATTAATTATTAGTATTCAAAGTATGTGTAATAAGCAAAAAACACCATGTTGTGACTCTCTGCCTAACCTTGTAAAGATTACTACTGGAGACGGAGCTTTGTATGGATCTTATAATCTTTCATCTTCTTATTATTCGCCCCAAGGAGGAGGTGGTATTTGCATACCTCTAAAAGATCATTATGATTTAGATGAAATTAATTATGTAGTCGAAACTACTACCCCTCCCGAAACTGTAACTTTTGTAGAACCGTTATCTGCAACAATTCAAGAAGGTCAGGTAATACTATCTGCCAAAATGGAAAGCTCTTACGATTCTGATATCAGATATTGGTGGGAGTTGACTAGCTCTTCGCCAGTTACAAGATTAACAACTTTACAAAAAACTAAATCGGGAGAAACCGTTTCATTTACAGATAAAAGGTACGGCGATGCTAGTTATAGAATTTTTGTTGTAGATCCTGAAATAAAATACAGCGATGTTTTAAACGTAAACATTCCAGTAACAACAACTACGACCACTACGACTACCACGACCACAACTACTACAACCACAACTCCAGCTCCTCCACAAACACAAGTATCCTTCTTAAGTAGTGGTGAAAGCAATGGGTGGGATAATTCGTTTGCAACTTGCTTTGGTGGCAAATATGTATTTCCTTCTGAACTTAAAGAAAGAAATATCTATGGTGGCGTAAGAATATCAGCGAATGTTTCAGTTACTAACGCTTCTGGACCTACAACCTTTGAGTGGGAATACCAAACAAACGTTTACCAAGGAGTATCTTCCATCGGAAAGCTTAAATCTGGAGATTGTCTTGGTTATATCGATTGGTCTCAAGCGACTCAAAAATCTACTTCTACTAATTCATATATTGATTTTCAAAAACGATACGATGAAACCATTAGAGTTGGAATACGCTGTAAAGCCACCAACAATGGCGTATCTGCTATTTCAGAAATATTTTATCTTACAGTTTATGGCGCAGTAGCTTAATATTATGAATAAATACATTACTCACAAACGACACTTAATAGCACGATGCGAACAGCGTGGATATTCAGTAGAAGAAGTTATGCCATGTGTTATAGAACAAAGAGATGATGATATTTGGGTCATAGACGTAAATCATCCAACCTATCCTAAAAGCAGGAGAGATGACCTTGTGCCAAAAAACGACATTGGCGACGGAGTTGGAACAGAATTAAAAAATATCTTATCTTGGATGAGAATCAAGTCTACTCCAACATGTTCATGTAATCAAAGAGCTAAACTCATGAATGACAGGGGTATAGATTGGTGTAAAGAAAATATCGAAGAAATATGCGACTGGCTCAGAGAAGAGTCAGAGAAAAGAAAAATACCATTTTTCAGATATGGCGCTAAAAAACTGATCAAACTTGCTATATCTAGAGCCAAAAGAAAATCCTCTATAAAATAATATTTCTAGATAATACTTACTTTAAGCATTTGGTGTATAACTTATTAAGGAAATACCTTATTTTTAACGTTTTTTAGATCATGGGTGAAGTATGTCGTGGCAGTCAGATATTACAACGATGGTTCGCTATTTATTAGGAGATGTAGACTCTTCAAATTACACTTATTCTGACTCAAGAATTCAAACAACAATCTTAGTTGCTGCACAGCTTTTAATGTCTAGTGTCAACTTTGATCAGTCTTATAGTATTAGTATTTCTGAGCAAACATTGTCACCAGATCCTACTTCTTCAGGATCTCAAGATGACAATTTTATAGCTTTAGTATCTCTTAAAACGGCCTGTGTTATAGTTGGTTCAGAGGTTAAATCTGAGTCTGGAAACTCAATATCTATTAAAGATGGACCTTCGGCTATTGACTTAAGAGGCGTAAGCAGTACACTCATGGCTTTGTACAAAGATTTATGCACAAAGTATGACTCATTAATGTTATCTTATCAAGCTGGCAATAGTATCGCTGGGCAAGCGGTTCTTGGCCCATACGCCCCCGGCAGTGATTTTGTTAGAAGAAGTTATTCCAACAACGACCTTAGAGGTGGTTATTTTAGAAATTAAAGGAGAAAAAAATGGCTGAGTCCAAAACAGTAACACAACTAGTTGATGATATCAACGACCGCCTTGCAGATAATAATGCTGGACAGATTAGCGCAAAAGACGTTAGAGAAACTATGCGTAATGTTGCCCATTCAATTCCATTCGTTGTTGCTAGCGGCGACTGGGACGTTCAAGGTAAAGAATTTATTAGTGATGTTCGATTAAGAACCCATGATTCTGGATCTGGCGATGAGGGTGGAACCTTAATCGTTCAGTCCGGTGTGGTTTTTGAAAACGGAAATCCCGATGGCGTTCTTGCCCAAACAAGGCCATACCTTGGTCCAACTGGAATCAATCACGGAGAGTTATTAAACTTAACTGGAACTAGCAATGACCACCATACACAATATCTATTAGTTGCCGGAACTAGATCTATGGCTGGCGATTTGGGCATGGGAGACAATTTTATTAAACATCACAATGATGGCAATTCCTATTCTGGTCACGGAATTCGGTTTGAGCATGTCGATGCAAATGAAGAAATATTACATGTTGGAGATGAAACATCCATTCAGTTTGATGTTGATGGAACCAAAATGACAACGGCCAGATCAAACGCTCAAGCTTGGGTTAATTTTAATTCTGTTTCTGGCGTTGGTGAGTCAAACACACTAATCGTGAACAGCTCTTACAATGTAAGCAGCGTTAAGCGAGTTACTGAAAATGGCGTACCACAAGCGGGAAAATTTAGGGTTTATTTTAACGCTGGAACTTTCGACAATCCTTCTGGCATATGCGCAATTGGAACAAGTAATGCTAGATCCAGCAATGCTTCTGGTGGAGATTTTGATCAAAATACAGTTTCTTGCGTTGTAAGAAATTCTAATTATGTTACTTTTTATGTACAAGACGACACTAATGCTTTCAGGGATGCTGAAGTGAATGACCTTATGGTTTTCGGAAATCCATCTGGAGTGATTCCTGCCGATACCGTTACGGTGGGATACGTAGCAGAGTAATAATAAACAAAGGGGTTAATTGTGACTCAAAATGCTGTTAATTTATATGATCGTGTAAAAGAATTATCTTACACAACTGGCACTAATGATTTTGAACTTTCTGGAGCGTCTGCTGGCTTTAGCACGTTCAGTAGGTTTTATAGTCATAATGATATTATTTTTTACGCCATAACAGATGGAACTTTCTATGAAGTTGGATCTGGTATTTTTAAGAGAGAAGATTATAGTGGCGTAGACAATATACATGTTGACACAATAGTAAGAAATCCTTTTAGAAGTAGCAATCTCGATAATAGTAAAGTAAATTTCCCAGCCGGAACAAAAGAGGTATATATAACCTATCCAGCAACTCACTCTGTTATTATGGGTTCTGGATTAAGTGGTGGGTTGAATACTCCACAAAGACACGGAATAGCAGTTTGGGATTCCGAAAATATTCTCAATTATTTTTCTAATTTTGTTTTTACTGAGAATGGCGGATTAGGTATAAACAATAGTAATCCATTGTATGGGATTGATCTCGGTGGTGATGCTCAAGACTATTCTTCAAGAGTAAGGGCGTCTGGTTACTATGTTGGTCCAACTGGTGTTTACTTTCAAGCAAATACAACTGGCGCGAATAGTAACGATGTTGGTCTAAACACTGATGCTTACCCTTATGCTGGTGGTCGTCAGTTTGTGCATTTTAAACCAAATTTAACAGACGCAGGCATCACGCCCACTACAAATTCTCATTTGGTTTTTGACGTAAGCGGAGTGGTTAATGAATATCTTCTGTTAAAGAAACAACCTGCTGGCCAAGTGTTTGCTGGCCCTCTAACGTCTTGCGGTAGTCCACCTTGCGATGCTGATTACCCTTCTTTTAGACCTCTTGGAAGTGGCGATTTACCCCTTAGTGAATTAGACACATTGTATACCACGAATATTCAGTTAGCAATTACCTCTGGAGACTTAGCTTCTTATACTGACTCTGAGATATTATCCGCTTCGGGAGCTTTAAATTCCTCTATTAGTGGAGTTCAAGATAATTTAGATATTCACGTTAGCGGATACGCTTCTGATTTAAGAGATTTGGAAGTTGCAATATCTGGTAAACTGGATACATATTTACATCAAGTTGATCATGAACACCCATATGTTACAGCCTATATAGATAGATCTAATCAATTTGGCCACGAAGATAATTCAACGTATTGGACTGATTCTCAGTGGTCTATAGTTCCATTCGCAGATGTAGAGTACCAGTCCAGCGATTCTTCTTGGGATACTAGCTCGTACTGGTATGATGTTCCCATGTCTGGAAGATACAACGTACAGGTTAATTTATCCAGTTTTTATGATGATGACGCCTCTCCTGCTCATGGTGACACTGTGTACCGATTAGCTACTAGTGGTAATAATACAGTTAGTTATTCTTATACAAACGGATATGCAATACCAGCAAATCCCCTTACGATTGATGGCGGATCTAATTACATTTCATACAATTCCGTTAAGTCTCACAGCTGGAACATTAGTGTCCCAAGTGGTCACAAGATATTTTTAGAGTATGGTGGATTTTTATACAATATGAGCAATATTAGCATACACAAGATTTAATCATGCCAGTAAATATACCACAATCTGTTTTTGATAAATACTTCGATGTAATTGATTCTACATTCGACATATTTGGTGTTACATGTCAATTAGTGTCTATCGAAAAAAGGGAAGTTATAGTTTACAATCCAGACAATAACCTTCCTAATATTAACACTATCAATGATCACAGGCGAGGCGGTGGAGATAGAAATAGAGGAACTAAAACCATTAAAGAAGTTGAAGTTCTAACTGACATAAAATTAAAAGTATATTGGGACGCGAAACAGTTCATAAGAATAGCTCAAAACCTTGTTGTTCCAGACGCAGAAATACAAACTATTAGCTACATGTCTGATCTACCTAAAATACAAAAAGCAAAACAACTAATAGTTCATAAAGACATAAAAGAATATAAAGAAATGAGATTTGTTAGAACTGGAGATCCCATTCCAATGGGATTAAAGCAAAATAGATATCTTGGCTGTTTTTGGAAAAGAGCATGATATCAATTAAATTATTAGATAGTTCTGCTAGTATTAGCAGAAAAGTTAATAAAGCCTGCGCTTCAGTTCTTAACAAAAAGCTAAAAAACAAGCAAAATTCTATACTAATTCAATCAAAACGAAAAGCTTTAGGATGGTTAATTTCTCAGCCCGAGATAACATCACTTAATGGTGGAGAGTTAGCTGGAGCTTTTGGTTTACCTGTTGGATCTGGCCCCTTGGTAACATCTGCATTAAGTCAAGCTTTTTTTAATAGTATATATCTTAAGTTTCAAGCTTTTGACAACAATCTTAAAAATGGAGGAATTTTTATTTATTTTCAGCCCTCTGATTTTAATAATTTATTATCTTTATCAGAAGGTCATGTGATTTACCAGTTGGGAGATTTACATTGGCTTCGTTGGCTTTTAGAGCTTGGAGATAAAATTATTGTAACCGGATATCATTACAATGCTAAAAGTGGCACAGGTAGATCTTCACTTGGTTATATGGAGGCTGGCGGCGCTTTTCGTGTACCACCTCAATTCTCTGGCGATTCAGACAACAACTTCATAACACGCGCTTTAATCGGTGAAAAACAAGAACGTCAAATAGGACAAATTTTAAAAAAGGCTTTAAACTAATGGGTTTAATTAATTTAGATAATATATTTTCCTCTAATTTAAGTAATAAACTACTCGATAGTTTTATAGAGTATTTTGATTGGGAGCTTTTAAATAAAGGAAATTACTTTAACTCATCATTAGGAGAAATTTCTCCCAATGGGTTTGATTATTCTGAACTTAAACTATCTTCTTCTGAGCACCATTCTTCCGGCTCTGCTTGGGAAGCTTTTAGGTCTAATTGGGTTTGGCAGTCTGGTATTGCTCCTGATGGTTTTTCACCCCCTCTTGTTGGTCTTAACCACGACATACCCGGAATTTCAGGCGTTTATGTAGATAATGTTTTTTATCCTTCTTCGACCACTGGCGACTATTCGCACAAAGTAGACTATTTTAATGGTCGAATTATTTTTGACAACCCCATATCTACGTCTAGTAAGGTTCAGGCGGAATATAGCTATAAATATACCAATATTATGTATGCTTCAAACTTACCTTTTATTCGTGAAATACAATATCGCACGCTTGATAAATCTGCTTTTTTTAATGAATCTACGAAAGGTGATTATTCAGTTCCCAGCGAGATGCGCGCGCAATTGCCTCTTATAGCAATAGAAATTGTTCCGTCAAGATCATCTAAACCTCTTGAGTTAGGTTTACTTTCTCAAGTTACTTATACTGACATTCTGTTTCACTGCGTTTCAGAAGACGAATTTACTAGAAATCAACTTTCAGACATTATTTCTTTACAGGCCGACACAGCCATACCATTGTTAGATTTGGACAAAATATCAAAAAATAACGCTTTTCCTATCAATTATGAGGGTGTTCCGGTATCCGGCGCGCTAAGATATCCCGACCTTATTGACGCTTATTGTGCTGGTCATGCTAGGCTTTTAAACCCTAGAGTTCAGGGTATGGAAATGTTAAACTCAAACCTTTATGGGTCGGTCATTAGGGTTACGGCAGAAGTTGTCAATTAATGTGTATAAACTAATATATCTTTCTTTCTAATTATTGCTCACATCACACAAAAAAAATGGAGAATTAAAATGGGTAGAATTTTTTATGGGCTAAATACAATTGTTATTCGCCGCACTTATAACTCTTGCAGCAGCCTTGCCAGTACTGCCGGTGGAGTTACAGGTTCAGTGGCGTATCCCCCAGAACTATATCGTTATTTTCAGAGCGTTGGAGTTAATTCAACAATAGAATACGAGCAGCTTTTTGAATTAGGCAGAGTTGGATTATACGAAAATTTAGACGGACTTCCCGTAGCAGAGATTACTGTTGAGAAGGCTATGGATGATGAAGAGGCATTAGGGCTGTTCAGACAGGGTGGCGGTAATACATCCGCTATAGAAGATAGTACATTTCAGATTGAGATGGAGCTAAGAAAGCCGGGTGTAGGTGGTTGCGGAGCCTATACCGCTTCGGGTTTTGTCAATGTTGAAGGTGCGATTATGACCAATTACAGTATGAATTGGAATGTTGAGGGTCCATTAACAGAAAGTGCTACTTATGAAGCTTATGACATTGGTTGGTCTTCTGGTAATACCACAGATTTAATCGATGACACTAACGGGCTTGATGCGCAGCAGGCTTACCCCGACACAAGCGGCATAAGAACGAGAGAACATGCTACTGAAATTCGAAATCCTATGGGTGGCTATGTACAGTCTGTTACATTTAGCGTTGACCTTTCTAGAGAAGATGTATTTACGCTGGGGAATAAAACACCCACAATTAGAAGCGTTCAAACCCCGCTCCAGTGTACTGCTGAATTTGAATGCGTTGCTGACTCTGCGTCTGCTTATGGTTTGGGTTTTAGTTCGGTTAATGAGACCACACAAGGATTGGAATACAGAGGTGTAGGTAGAACTCTTACTGCCGGTGTGAGTTGTCCAAACGATGCAGGCGCCCCAGTCAAATTTTTAAAAATACCCAACGCTTATCTTACTAACACTACCTATAATGTGGATACTGGCGGTGGAAATGCAACGATTAATCACACTTTCACTAATTACGGTGATGGTATGTCAGCCCATTATCGGGCGGGTGGTACGGATTACGACTATTAGAGATAAATAGTGAATGATAGAAAGAAAGAATTTCTAATAGCTAATATTAGATCTGGAAATACTAAAATAAAAACCTTTGGTATTAATTTAAAGCCAGCGTCTCTTGAAGATGTAATAGATTCATACTATGTGTATGAAGAATCTCTTGAAGAGGCGCGGCGCGATGGATTGATGACAGTGGAAGAAATTGAAAAATGGATGCTTTTATGTGGATTTTGGACAAATTTAGATGAGGAATCATTAAAAAAAATGAACACTAAAATTGAAGACCATAAAATTGAATTGTATAAAAATTTTTCTAAAAAAGATTTTGTTGAAAAAGAAAGAAGAAAATTAAGATCACTCGAAACAACATGTTTGTCTTATCTTTCAAAAAAAAATGTATTTTATTCAAATACTTGTGAAAGTTATGCAGAATCAAATAGATTAATTTATCTAGTTAAACTGTGTTGTGACGCTACGGTTAGTAAAAATAAAATAGAAAATAATATAGATAGTATAGTTTCAGAATATCAAAAAACAATTCTTCCCGAAAAAGACATTAGATTTTTATGTAGAACAGAACCTTGGAAGTCCCTTTGGTCGGTTAGATCAAGCTGTCAACTAAAACTCTTCTCCAATGAAGAGCCAACCATTAATCAAAAAAATTTAGTTTTATGGTCCAAGACTTATGATGGAGTTGCGGAATCATATGAACCTCCACCAAAAGAAGTTATTGAAGATGACGATTTCTTAGACGGCTGGTTTTTACATAAATCTAGAGAAAGAGAAAAAGAATCTAACAAAAAAACTGTGGAAGACAGACTCAATAATTCTAAGATTAAATCTTCTCAAGAAGTGTTTATTCCGGCTAGTAGCAACAAAGAGGCTGAAATGATCCACAATTTGAATGACGAGGAGTCCAAACAAATTATTAGATCAAGATCATTAGCTCTTCAGAAAAGTGGAGGTAAGATTTCTTATAAAGATTTTGATGATAAGAAGAAAGAAGCCATAAGGCAACGAACTCAGAAAGGATAAATTATGAAGGAAAAAAGAAAAATATATTTAGATAAAAGCAACCAAAGACTAAAGAGAATTTCTTGTAAAAAAATTAAAACAACTATGATTGGAGCAATTTCTTCTATTGAAGATCATTTTGGATTTTTATTAGATCAGGAGGGAGACGATGGATTAAAAGCAAAAGAAATTTTTGATAAACTTAGGTCTGATATTTTAGACAAAGGAAACCAGCAAATAAGAAATTTAAGCAAAGAGTTTAATTTATACGAAATTTCACTTAAGAGATATGAACAAAAATTTACATTACCAACACAGGATATAGGAGAATAATATGTCTAACGGAAAAAATAAAACTATCACAGTAGAAAAAGAAGACGGAAGTAAAGTTGAAATTGTTGTTAAAAAGCCAAACGCCAGCGTTATTAACCAAGCTCAAAAAATTGGTGCTAAAGTTTGGACAGAATCTGTCAGAGAAGGATTATTTACTAAACTCTCATTAGATAAGTTTATGCGAGATAATGGAATTTGGGATGATAGTAAAGAAGAAGAAAAAGAAAATATAGTAGAAAATATTAAGTTATTAGAAAGACAAATAGCTTTAGGGGTCGATGGTAAAAAATTAAAAGTTTCAGAAGGTAAAAGAAAAGCCATTGAATTAAGAGGTCTTAGAAATAATTTAAGATCTTTATTGTCTGAAAAAATTAATTTAGAATCTAATACAGCAGAAGGTCTTGCTGATAATGCTAAGTTTAACTTTTTGGTCGCTTGTTGCACTTTTGATGTTAACGACCAAAAGATTTATAAAAATATAGATGATTATAACAATAATTCTGATGACGAGGTAGCTTTTGCAGCAGCTGCTGCCTTGGGTCAAATGATGTATAGTCTTGATTCTAATTATGAAGAAGAACTTCCAGAAAATCAATTTCTTAAAAAATTCAATTTGGTTGACGACGATCTTTCTTTGGTTGACAAAGATGGTCACAGAATTGATGTAGATGGAACTTTAGTAAATGATAAAGGTTGGCTTGTTAACTCTGACGGTCAAAGAATTGATAGAGAAGGAAATCTTCTCAATGAAAATGGACAAATATTATTACAAGCTGACTACGAAGATGATGTGAGCGAAAAAACAAAAAGAGCAAAGAAAAAAATTAGTCAAGAAGATCCTTCAGAAGAAGTAAATAAAACCGTAGAAGATAAATAGTAGTGAGTTTTAGTAATTAGTGCGAAATAATCAGGAGAAAATATGTCAAAATTCGTACTAACTGCGCAGCTTCAGTTACAAGCTCCAAATAATGTTAAACAGGTTGTTCAGAAAATGCAATCGCAGCTGAACAACCTTAAGGTTAATTTTAATGCTCAAAGTGCTGTTCAAGCACAAAAAAACATTAAAAATTTATCTAAGACTTCTGATCAAGCTTCTAAAAGTTTTCAGAGTATGGGTAAATCCTTCTCTGCTAGTGTTAGACGATTTTCTGCTCTAGCTATTGCGACTAGGGCGGTTGGTTTATTTACTAGCACTCTGAGCAACGCTGTTAAAGAGTCTATTGACTTTGAGAGAGAACTTATTAAAATTTCTCAGGTTACTGGTAAAACCGTTTCTCAGCTACAAGGTTTGACAAACACTATTACGTCTCTTTCTACTAGTCTTGGTGTTTCGTCTTCATCTCTTTTAGGTGTTTCTAGAATTTTAGCTCAGACTGGTTTATCTGCTAGGGATACTCAAATCGCTTTAGCTACTTTAGCTAGATCAGACCTTGCTCCAACGTTTGATAATATTACTCAGACCGCTGAAGGCGCTGTTGCTATTCTTAATCAGTTTGGTAAAGGCGCGTCTGCGTTGGAGGCACAGCTTAGTTCTTTGAATGCTGTTGCTGGCCAATTCGCTGTTGAAGCTGGAGATTTGGTTGCGGTTATTCGTAGGACTGGTGGCGTGTTTCAAGCTGCTGGTGGTGACTTAAATGAATTAATTGCTTTGTTTACCAGCGTTAGGGCTACTACGCGAGAATCAGCTGAAAGTATCGCTACTGGCTTGAGAACAATTTTTACTAGAATTCAACGACCAGAAACTATTGAATATTTAAAACAATTTGGAGTTGAGTTAGTTAATCTTGAAGGTAAGTTTGTTGGTCCTTATGAAGCTATAAGGCAGCTTAGTGCTGCTTTAGCTGGATTAGAAAAAGGAGATCTTACTTTTGTTCAAATAGCAGAAGAGCTTGGTGGATTTAGGCAGATTGGTAAAGTGATTCCGTTATTGCAACAATTTTCTGTAGCTCAAGCAGCTTTGAATGTTGCTCAAGAGGGTAGTGGAAGTTTAGCAACCGACGCCGCAAAGGCGCAAGCTGCACTTGGCGTACAAATAACCAAAGTAAAAGAAGAGTTTTTAGCATTAGTAAGAAGCTTTACTTCTTCCACCGCATTTCAAGTTATGGCTGATGCCATACTAAAGATTGTCAGCGCTCTTGTGAAATTAGCTGATACTTTATCTCCAATACTTCCGCTTCTCACTGCGTTTGCTGGAATTAAAATTCTTGGCAATGTAGGAAAGGGGTTAGGCGGCTTAACTGGCTTTAGTGATGGTGGCAAGGTATTGAAATTTGCTAGAGGTGGAATGGTTCCCGGCTCTGGCAATAGAGACACTGTTCCTGCTATGTTAACTCCGGGTGAGTTTGTAATTAAGAAGAGTAGTGTTTCTAAGTTGGGTGCTGATACATTATCCCAGATGAATGAGAATCGTTACGCTACTGGTACTCCAGCTATGGGTGTTCCAAGAAAAAGCGTTAGTAACATGACTGCTGAAGAAAGAAAGAAAGCAAGGGAGGCAGCAAAAGCAGGATCTGGTGGAACCCTTAGATTAAAATCATCAAGAGTTGGTGGCTTATTTTTACAAGAAGGATCTGGCGGAAAACGTGGCATAGACAAATCTCTTCGTGGTATGCAACTTCCGGGGTTTGCTGAAGGCGCTAAAAGGTTAGAAGCAAGCATCTATACCGGAAAGCTTAGACCAGAAGCCGGACAGTCTATTAGAAATGAACTAAAGCCCAGCCTTGTTAAAGCGGTTCAAAACGCAGCTGCAAATTCTATAGCTTCTTTAGAAATAAATCCGCTTAATATAGATGAAAAATCAGCTGCTAAAAGAGCTGTAAATAAAATCGATTTAACTTCTATAGAAGGTTATATATTTGAGGCGTTTACCTCCGCATTAACTGGACTACGATTATCTGATGCTGGCTCTACATTTGACTTTGTTAATCCTTCTGCTAGAGCATCGCAAAGAGTTTCACAATTATTTAGTTCTGGTTTAAGTGGTGAAACATTATTGGATGCAAAACGAACTCTTAGTACCGATAGTGTTCAGAGTGGTAAAAATTCTATTGCCAATAAAATTATAGCATCAATTAAAAATGGTTTATTAAATAAATCTGATTTTGATAGATATGCGACTGGTGGACCTGTTGGTACAGACACAGTTCCAGCCCTGTTAACTCCCGGTGAGTTTGTTGTTAATAAGAAGTCTGCCCAGAAGATTGGTTACGGTTCACTAAACCGCATGAATAAAGTCGCTAAGTTTGCCAAAGGCGGCGTGGTTGGAAAGAAAGTTAAAGCTTTTGCTGGTGGAGGCACAAGCGGTGCTGATACTGGCGCTGTAATGATTAACGTAGATCCACTCAATGCGGCCCTTAACGCCGTAACTGGAATCTTAACAAACACTGCATCTGCACTTAGCAGCTTTACAACTGCTGCCCTTAATACGTCTGTTTCTCTTAATAATTTATCTCAGGCCACTTTGAACAATTTAGCTTCAACTGGTCAAATCACTCAAGCTGAATCACAAGCTGCTCAGGCAGTCTTAAAAAGTAATAATGCTACTTTACAAGCATTGTCTGCTAAAAATCAAGAACAAAAGGCAAGTTTAGCTGCCGCAGCTGCTGATCAGAAAGAAGCCAAAGAGAGCCTGAAAGCTGCTCAAGGTGATAATGCAGAATCAAAAAGTGGAAGTGGTCTGCTTCTTGCGTTTACTGCATTAACTAGTGGTATTGGGATGCTTATACCAACAATAGATGAAAACTCTTCCGCTAGCACACGGTTTGCCGCAAAGCTTGGTGATCTGGCTATACAACTCACAACTTTAGCCTTTTTGGTTCAACAGGTTAATTTTGGAAAAATGGCTAACGAAGTTTCTGGAGCGATTGGATCATTAGGAAAACTTGGAGGTAATTTTAGCAAGCTTGGAGGTATTTTATCTAAAATCCCCGGCGCTTCTAAGCTAGGCGGAGCCGTGAGTTCCGTTGCGAGTAAAACTGTAAGCAAAGTTGCTGGCGGTGTTGGTCAAAACGCAAACATTGGAGCGACAGTAAAAGCTCTTAGCGGTTTAGCTAATCCCTTAACGTTATTTCTTGCTGCAATTGCTGCTATAATTGCTGGTATATATCTTTGGAATTCTTCTGTTGCCGAAGCTGCTAAAGCTGCAAAAAATAAAGCCATAGAAGATGGCAATGCTGCTGAAGCTGTGAAACAAGCCCAGATTGAGGCTGGTGGAGAAAGAGGTAAAGCCCAAGCTAAAGGCATGGCTGCTGGCGCTATTACTGGTGCTGCCATTGGAGCGTTTCTTGGTCCAGTCGGCGTGGCGGTTGGTGCTGCTCTTGGCGCTGTTATTGGTGGTTTTTTCGGTGACTTCTTTACTCCCTTCGATAAAACCGCCGAGGTTTTGACTAAAACAGCCAATGCCGCCGCTTTGCAAAACGCTGCCCAAAAAGCTTTAGCCGAATCAGGCAAAGCTGCATCTGAAGCTATGCAGAAGTTTAGGGATGGTAATGCTACTGCCGCAGAAGCTTTAGCTGCTACTAGTGCTGGCACAGCTGCTGTTGTAGCCTCTCAGCAAGCCACGATTGCCGCTAATACAGCGCTTATGAAAAATACTAGAACAGCTGCGAGTGCAGTTGGCGACTTGATAGTTGGTTTTACTAAAGCTTTAACTTTTGGTCTTACTGATGGATTTAGCCTTGGCTTTGGAACTACTGCTCAAAACGAGGAAAAAGCCCAAGCCCAAATAGATGAACAAAATAAACAACAAAAACAACTTAGCCAAGAAGCTGTCTCACAAAATCAACCAGCCCTTAGCGCTTTAGGTAAACAAATTGCTGTAGCTGGTGGAAGCCTTTCAGACTTTAGGGCGCAGCTATTAGCTTCTAATGAAGGTCTTTCCAACTTGATAAGTGATGACGATTTAAAGCAAGCTTTTGAAAATATCCAAAAAGAAGTCAAGAGGGCGCAAGCTGCTTTTAATGCTATGAATCTTGGCTTTCAGAGTGTTAATGCAGCTGCTAGTGCTGCTGCACTTTCTGTAGACAATCTTATCAGTGGCTTTGATGGAAGTAGCAATGCGATTGAACGATCTATTGCCACACTAGAGGCCGGTATTACTAATGCTGCTCAAGGCATAAGCGACGAAGCTTTCTCTAGTGCGGTTGATAGTGCCGCTGCACAAATTGAAAGGTTTGGAGGAGATGCTACTAAATTCAAAGAAAACTTAAACGCTATTAATACTGCTCAAAAATTCTTTGTTAACGCTAGCAATCAAGCTAAAGAAAATTTACGCAAAGAATTTGAACGTGGTGCGTCTAGCGCCCCAACCGCTGAAGGTAGAAGGGGCGCTTTGGCTGACGCAATAGTTGGTCAAATGGATGGAGTGGGAGATGGCGTTAAGAAAAGAATAAAAGACGCTTTGGCTGGTGCTGATATTTCCCAAGGAGATATGGACAAGATTCTTGCTGGTGATATGAGCGTTTTAGACAAGGTATTAAAAGACCTTGGAGATACAACATTATCGCAAGTCATGCCAGCACTTAAAGCCGCAGCTGACATGCAAAACCAACTTAACGCCGTTATTAGTAAGAGACTTTCTCTTGAAAATGAATTTGCGGCTGCTACTAAACGTCAAATAGATGTTACTCTTGAGGCTGCTCAAATAATGCAAGAGTTTGGTGGTGCAGCTGTAACTCCAGAAATGCAAGGACAAGCGGCTGTTGACAGGTTGAACGTTACGGGTCAACAGCTTGGTTTAACACAAGTGAGTGCTGGAAGCGCGGATGAAATCAGAAGAAGAAATACTGAAATACAGACACAAATGCAAAGCCAAGGGCTTGTCAGAGCAGCCGCAGCTGGAGATGCTGGAGCGCAGCGGGCAACTGGATTAAGCTTAGAACAAGCACAAGCACAAACTAGTTCTCCAGAATTCCAACAGAGAGAAGATAGATTAAAGAAAGCTGCTGAAGAAACTTATAGTGAGACTAAGAAATTAATAGATGCTAGAAGAGAAGAGATTAAAATCATCAATGCTAAAACCGCCGCTGAGAAAAAAGCTACAGAAGCATTGCTTGGAAATGATGTTGAGGCTTTTCTTGATGAAATGGCTGGAAAGGGAGCGGCTACCGCAGCTGCTATAGGCGATCCAACTCTTGCTGCTCAATTTGGAGTAAGCGATTTTGGAAGGGCTAATAAACAACTAGAAGAAATGCAAAAAGCTGGTGTTACTAGTTTTATGGGTCAGGATATAGGCGCTGTTAGACAAAGCGCCGTTGGCATGGGACTTACTAATGCTGGATTAAGTGGTTCTATAGTTACTGACTTAGCAAAGGCGGCGACGGGGACGACAGATGCAGCTGAAGCAGCAAAAGAAGCAGCTAGGGATTTAGCATCAACTTTACCGCAAAGCACTGGGAATTTACAAACATCTACTGAGAATATGTTGGCGGCTACAAGGATTTTGGAATCAAATGTTGAGAAAGAAGCTGAAGAAGCTACTAAACGTGCTGAACAAAGAGTTGATGAATCAAAACCGCCAGAAGAAAAAACTGATAAGGCTGAGGCTAAATCAAGAGAGGCTGAGTCTGAATCAAAACCGCCAAAACAGCAAGAATCAGACGCTCCCCCTGCGGTTCCTCCGTCTACCTCTGAAGCAGACACTTCTGGTGGTACACCTCCCCCTTCAACACAAGCTCAAGCTGAAGCAGATAGTACAGACATTCAAAAAGTATTTGTTGTTAACTTTCCTGATATGTCTGCTAGTTTGGCTGTAGCATCGTCTGTAGCAAAAAAGCAAACAACGGGCAGCGATTCATTTCTTGGGATAGGTGGCGTAGGTGATCTGGCGAATAAAGCTTTTGAATACTCTCCAATGGGCGTAATGGGTAATATGATGAGTCAGGGAGGCGCTATGGGTGGTGTGATGGGCAAAGCTCTGCAAAGCTCCCCAGCGGGTTTAGCAGCTAGAGGGCTTGGTTTGATGGAAACCTCATCTGCGCCCACTGTAGATTCTGGCGTTGAATCGCAATCTGCTTTGGCTGGTTTACCAGAGTTAACAAGCTCCCTAAGTAACTTAACTACAGCTTTATCTCCGTTAGGGGGAGGATTTTCTACCTTAACACAGTCTTTAACTCAAGTAAATAATACTATGCAAGCGTTTTCTCAAAGTTTAAATAATATGCCTTCTTTAGACTTGTCTGCGTTAGATGGCCTATCTAGTACTTTTAGTTCGTTTAACCAGACATTCTCAGAGACTGTAAATAAGCTAGAAGGACTAAGTATAAATATTAAATTAGCTCCAACTAATGTAAATGTAAATATTACCGGAGGAGAATTTTTGCAACAGATTGAAGAAAGAATTAGAAGTGATATTATGAATAAAGTTGCTACAAAAATTTCAAATATCAAACATGGACCAAACGGTAATCACATTTCTTCTGAAGGTCAGTTAGGATAAATCAAATGTCAAGTAGATGTTCTAATAATGATTCTTTGAAAGTTAGAATAAAATCTGAGACAAAACTCAGAAATCATATAATTAAAAAAGTAAAACTAAAAGCAAAACCAACCGTTACTTCCAAGTTTAAATCTTTTGCTTCATTGCAGATAATTGGGTACGCCAGAGGTGGAGGTTCTTCAGGATCTTTTTCTTCAAATAATTTTGGTTCATCTAATTTTGGCGCAGAAAGCTTGTCTTCTGGACCAATTTTGCCAAAGATTATGAGAGGCGTTTTTGATATTTCTTTTGATTATGTTAAAGAATTTATTCCAAAGCCGCCCAGATCTTTACCATCTCAATTAATTGATATTACATCTGTAGAAATTAAAAAGGGAGGATGGGACGCAATTCCCGATTCAGTTTACGAACCAGCTTCTTCGAATAATCATACATATACTTATATAAATTCACCTCAGTTTAATCATAGGCCGATAGCTAGATTTAAAACTTCGTTTAATTTCAAGTCTAGTTTAGGCATTCCTTTAATTAATTTAAATTCAAAGTTTAAGTCTTCTTCAAACTTTTCATCAAAATTCTTTGAGAAAATAAAAGGGCATGTTGCAAAGCTAAATACTTTTGACTTTAGCAATCCCTATCTACAGCGTTTGTATCCAGAATTAGACGAGCCCGTTACTAGCGACGTTACTTTTGTTGATAAAATTCAAAACTCAAGCGGAATATATAGTAGTATAAATGAGGGAGTTTTTACTGGAAGTGTAATGCAAAATCAAGGCACTGGCTACTTAATGTCAGATGATTCTAATACTTATATTACCCCTTCCTCTATCAGTACCGATAACGTATCTAGTTATAGATGTGTTGTAACAACTCCAAATATTACTCCCACAGAAAGCCTCTTATTTATTAGAGCGACAACTCCTCTATTCACAAACGAGACAGATCGACCACCAAGCTATGATATATATAACATATTATTCCTAGATCCTTCTGGAAATAAAATAGCTAAATATAAAGATGTTACTGTTGGGGGCGAATCAGATTATTACAAATCCTCTATTTCAAATATAGATAAAGATTGGTTTACTATTGTTACTGAGCCATCAGAGTTTTATGCTGGTACTGGTGTTAGCAGAATAGATTATCCAATTTTAGGAGAACCAAGTGGATATACATTATCTTTTGATGTAAAATCAAATTGTAAATTTGAACCATTTGATGATGGATTTAATGAAGGCTTTGAAGAAGGGTGTGATATTAGTCGATTGGGTTTAGACTTGTCTTCTCACTATTTTCCTGCAAACTCAGTAAATAATCATCTTGGAATATCAAGTACTCCTCTCTCAACACGAACTCAAGGATATCGATTAAATCCAAATAATTCTATAAGATTCTCTGCTCTAGAAATTGTTAATGCCGGATTGAGTAGTGGAATAATACACGATACCGTTTTAAATTTACACATAACACCACAACCAACGGGTCAAAGATTAGAAAGAATTTTATCCCCAACTAAGGTTCTAACAACTAGTTATACAAACAACATTTATCCCACTGGAATAGTTAATACTTGGGTCTCTTCTGCCGACGCTGACGGACTTAGATTTGATAACACTTCAGATGAACACGCTGGAGTTTTGGTAGATAGACTTGTGAATCGTTTTGTTGACGGCTGGATAACTCTAGAAGATATTAATCCAATAGCTTCCTCTGGTAAACTACAGCTTGTTTATAAACACAGCAAGCCAAAATCTATTAAACAACCTACGGGTGGAGCCTTCTTGTTTGGCCAAAAGTATGGCGGATCGGATTTTGGAACCGCAAAAATAGAAATAGTTCCTGCTGATGATTCTTTTTATGTTATAGAAGAAATTAAGCTAAGAATTTCTGCGAAGAAAGCTTCTGGCACTGACGATTACCCGATTGATGTAGTTGGGTATAGTGACGATGGGGTTTTGGCGATAACTTCTCAGGTTGGTGGATTTTTACAAAATGAACAAATTGGTTCCGGCACAGTTCCTTTACATTCTGGCTTTCTACCTACAGATGATTTAGGAATTTCTACAAATTCTATATCAGATAAATATGCATATTTTCAAGAAAAAATAATAAAACATGCAGCTGGCGACCATTATATGGTTTCTACTTCTCCAGTTGTTAATAGTACTTCTTTCGAAACATATGACATTCCTCTTAAGATATATAATGATTCAGTAGAATTGGGTCGGTCAAAAGATTACTCTATGAGTAGTTATTTCGAGCAGTTATACTTAGATATTTATCCCATACCTAGCGGTGCTTCTATCCAAAGAGCTGATCTGATAATTAAATACAAACCAGCTGGAGCATTGCCATTAAGTACTGCTGGATATCTTTCTAGAGAATTTTATAGCAGAGAAGGAAGGTTATATCCAGACGCAAAGAGAGGCACTGATGTTATAACAAATTCTAATTCTGAACCTCTATCTTTAATTGAAAACATACCGCACGGATATACACATATAGAAGATACTCTTAAAACTAATTACTCAAGAAGATGGCGTGGCAATACCGGAAACGTTGATAGTTCTGCTTTCGATCCAGTATCTTTTGACTTCTCTTTTGAGAGAAGTGTATTAGATCAACCATTTCTTCTTGGTTATTTTGATTTTAATAAAACAGTTGGAAGTTATGTTATAGATTCTAATAATTACGGTTCAACCTCTGGAGTCTTTAATTCAGATTTACAGTCTAGCTTAATAAGAAATATTGGTTTAAGATTTAATTCTGACAGCTTGTTTAATGCCAATGTTAGAAATTACAAAACTATTGACTGGTGCGGAAGTGGCCATGAACTAGAAGGAAAAATACTTGACGCTTATGATAACGCTCTGCGTGTTTCTGGTGTTAATGGTTACTTAGACTTTGGAAATACTCCAACCTCTAGCGGTTTTTCTGTTTACACAAGGTTTTCTCCTGACTCAAGTATTAGCGGGGTTGGATACAATGGTTGGAATGACGGAGTTATTTTTGGTAAATGGGACAGTGGGCAAAATCTAGAGTATGCCCTTGGTTATGAAAACGAATACCTGTGCGTATATGCAAGATCTGAAGATTCTTCTGTTGTAAAAGTCGTTGATTCTATCCCTTATACTTCTTATCAATATCCTCTTTCTACCTTAGTTACATACAATCAAAATCATGATAATAAACTAAGACTATATGCTTATAACGAAATTTCTTCTGGCATTCCTGTTTTGAGAGGTGAATCGTCTTCGTTTATTATGCATAGTGGAAATAGTAGCTTGTCATTTGGGTATTCTTCTGGTTCAGGGGTTGGTATAAATGCGTTCATTCATGAAATTGGAATTTCACACGTAAATGCTAGTGGTTCTACTAATTTGGTTGAAGGCGTAGGCAATAGATCTATACAAGAAGAAAGTGTAGCAGACTTTTTTGCGTCTCAAGCAATTGACTTCTGGAGAGGATCTGACAATTTATGGAACTATGTTGACGAAAAAACTGATGATTGGAAATTGGGATCATTTAAGTATTGCTCTTTTTCTCCAGACTTTAACGTTATGAGCCTTCGTATTGGGAAAGACTTTATATATCATAATTTTTATAATCATGGACAAACATATGACAACCTAACAGACCTGAGCCTACCAGATTCAACCAAAGCTTCGGGATTAGCATACCATACACAAATTGAAAACGACATGCTGAGAGTTCAGCTTTCTGGTAGAGAAGATAGATTTCACGCAGTTGCTCCAAGAATTTCTAAAAACTTTCCAAGAAGTTACTTGTTTGCAGAAGATTCACTTCTAGTCAATACGATAATGCAGCACAGCTGTGACCAAGATATTGTTTGGCCAGATGGTCGGCGTGGAGTTAAAATTATTGTTAGTCTTTATACACCAAGTAGAGAAAGCGAATATACTCCGACTAAAAACTATGGCTTAGTAAGTAGAGATGTTCACTACGTTACTCCAGAGGATTGCTGGTTGAAGCTAAGAAGTAAATTCACCTTAGAAAACTATAATGACACCAGTAGTGAGCCTTGGTCTTACTTCGATAAAACTATTAGCAAAAAAGAATTTACAGAGAATTATTTCTCTAGAGACGTTGATGAAATGTTTGTGCAGTATGATTTAGCTTACCCTTCTGGTACTTACGAAGAATCAAAAATTATAATTCATTCTTTAGATATTAGTCTTGATAATATACTTCTTAACAAAGATAATGAAAATGAGCGATTAAATGTTTACACTAGCGGCGAACCATACAGAGACTCATCTTTAAATTTATCTTGGGCCGAAGGTTCGGTAAGAGGTGTTATTGCTGCACAAGGTTTTGGATCTTCGAACTATGGCGTTGTTCTGGGTGATTCTATTACTCTTAATGATCTATCGCTCGGTTTTTACACAAGCGGAAATATATACTCTAATATTTATACGAGCGGAATAAACCTTTATGCTTCTGGATATACGTATGATTCAGATATTCTTAATTGTTACAGTGTGGGTAGTGAGACCCACAGTGGATTACTAAATATCAGTAGCTTAGGCGGTTACGCAAATGAAAACAATTTAAACAAACCGTTCTGCTTATATTCTGACGCCTTTTACGCAAACGCTGACCACCTGAGCGAAAGTCTAAACGTTTATAATTTGGGAGTTAACACCAAGGGAGAATTTGCTTCTAATATTAACGAAACTATGCATAGCTTTATACTAGGTGGATTAGGAGCTACAAGTTTTCCAATTAGTATATCAGAAACTTTCAATATCTCTATTGCTACTCCTCAATTTGCTTCAATTAATTTTCAAGATTCTATAAATTTATATACTGTTGTTCGTAAGGTGGAAGACACAATATTCGATAGTGTTAACATGTATACTCACCACGAAGCCAGAATAGTAAAAGAAGAAAATGAATTAGAATCATTTTTATGGAATGGGAAGAACTTTGGTTTTGAAATTTATGTAGATGATAATCAATATGCATCAATTCCAGCAAATGATGAAATACGGGGCGTAAACACGATGTGTTACGGAGACTGTGATTCTCTTGCTGGAATACCTTGCACAGAAACAGACATTGTTACCCATGATACACTATGGTATTCGCCAGAATGCGTAGATGGCGGCGTTATAAGACCATATAGAGTTTATAGTAACCCAGATGTAAATGCTTTTGGGACAAATCAACCATACGATAAGCAATATTATGGCATAAGAAAATTCACAAGCTTGATACCAAACGCTCCCTACACGATTAAGATTACTGGACAAAGTGGAGGCGGTGAAGTTTTAGAGGTTCCTAGAGAAGTGTCAGAATGGAACTATGGAAAATCAGAAACTCCATCCGGCGTGTTAAGCCCTGAAGTAAATTATTCAGGACTTCAGATTTTAGAAAGTTTAAGCAATCGTGATTCTAATAACAATTTTGGAAAATCTGTCAAAGTTGTAGGAGATTTACTTGCTGTTGGTGTTCCACACGCAGATAGCACTGTTGGTGTGGATGACTTATTAAATTCTGATACAGCTTCTCGCACTGTAAATAGTCATGGAAAAATATATGTTTACAGAAGAAACCCAGCTCCATCTGGACATGATTGGTCGAATCAAGATGACCAAGCTCAATGGTCTGTTGAGCAAGAAATTGTTTTACCCACAGGTTGGAGGAGGGATTACTTTACCAATACTGTCGCTAGCTTTACTGATGATACTGGAGAATTCCTGCCATTTACTGGATCTGTTAGAAGTTGGTTTAATTCTGGAGAGGGACGAGAGCTTGGATATTCCTTAGATGCAACTAAAGTCGGGGATAAAGAAATTATAGTAGCTGGTGGACCCGGATGCGAGTGGACAAGGACGTTTGCTCCCATAGCAGCTACCCCAGTTTCTATTGGTTTAATTGTTTTTAATAATGAACTACAATCCAACGCAAAACCTTGGCAAAATATATTAGAAGAATTAAAAAATAGAGATTTATTATATCGATACTTTTCTGATCCGCCAGTTGAATTTGATATTAAGATTATGATTTTAGAACCACATCTTGGTTCAAATATATCTTTTCAGCCATCAGATGAATTTGCTACTCCGAAGCCAGATTTTGTATCTAAACACGTTACTACAAGACACTGGGAAAGGAGTACCACCAGTCAAGAATGGATTGATGCAGACGCTGTGATTCTGCAAGAAATGAAAAATATTTTCCACGAAACGTTCCCAATAACCCCCGGAGCGTTACATAGTGGAATTCCTCCTTTACTTGGTATATTTATAGATGACTCTGCCTCCTTGGGAACTGATGTTGTTGGTTATTATACCAACGGATTCAAGGGCGCTGTAAACAAGTTCATAGATTATTACAATTCTTATTCGTACAATAATGGTTTAAGTGATCAATATGGCAACCCGTCCGAAGGATACACTCAGGTTACAGTTAGACAAAGAGAAGCAGACTGGGTTGACCAATCCATTGAATGTCTTAAAGATATTACAGATATTAATAAAATTATTGAAAATAATAAAACAAATTTAATAGCTAATAATCTTGGTACATTTAATGTTAATGCTCAAGAGTTTAATAACCCTCCTCCGAGTGGTGGTGCTGTTTACATTTTTGAGAAAGAAAACCAAGATTCTTTGTTTGAGCTAAAGCAGGAAATAAGATCTCCCGCAACATACACAGATAATGCTTCTGATAGATTTGGACACGATGTTGCAATTAGTAAAAACGGAAATATAATCGTAATTGGTTCTCCTTACTCAGAAAACGCTGTTCAAATTTTTGAAAAAAATAATTCACACGAAAAAGAATTGCAAACCAAAATACATCAAAGAATACCAGCTTTCTTAAATGCTGAATACAACAAAGAAGTTCAAAATCAAACCTTTGGAGAATCCTTTAATTTATATGAAGATTACCTTGAGCAAAAGGATATCGTTAATGACTTTGCTTTAACAGAGTCTCTGTTTAATAGAATGTCAGAGAGTTTAAAGTTATCTTTTTATAAATCTTATGATATATCCCCATACAAAAAAATAAAAGATCTTACTTACTCTGATATTCACAAAGACATGGGTGGTGTATGGAGTGAATTTTATTCTAAGTACATACCAACTTCTCGCATTGGTTATAGCGTTGATACAAACGATGATGGAACTTTAGTTGCAATTGGTTGTCCAACCGACAGTCTTGGAGAGAGAGATAATACCATTACTTGGTTTAGGCATGATGGTGGACAAACTCAAGATTGGCAATGGCAAAATTATGTCAACGCAGGATGTGTTAGAGTCTTAGAGAGCAGAAAGTATTACCCCCACACTAACAAGGTTGTTGAATTTTATAAGTATGGAAATTTACATGAAGATCTTGCTACTGAAGAGCATAAGTACTTATACCATGATAATATAAAACAAATGTTTGAAAGCAAGCATTTAGATTATTCTAGAACTAGTTTCTCAGAAGACGTTGATATTCCAGAAGACGCCGGAATGGCTTTCATTATAACTCCATCGATTGATGCTTCTAGTGACGAAGTTGTGCAAAATATTAAAAATTGGTTGGCAAAAGGTGACAGACATTTAGTTCTTGTTGGCGATGATCCAAGATACGAAAAAAATGGCGCGTTTCAAAAATCAACAGCTATTATTAATGAGTTGCTAGAAAAACTAGATATCAATATGAGAATTTATCCTGCTCGGAATGAAAGAGAAGCTTTACTCACGGATACAAATATAGAATTAAATGTTCAACAGTCTTTTAAGCCAGCTAAGTCTAGCAGCATTCTTGGGTATGCGGGTAGTAAGTTAAAGTCTTATGGTGTGGGAGATATTAGGCATTACAATAAAGATAAATTAGATTTATATAATTGTACTCTTCCGTTTGGGACAAAGCTTACTAGCAATGGAGAGTTAACAGAAAATTACAATGATCCATTTGTAATATTAGAAAAAATTGATGCTGTCTCAGATGGTTCTGAACCGCCAAGAAAAAAGATTTATAGAGAGATGCATGATAAGTGTCATCTACCAATTAAACATGAGGGCGATTTAAGAGCGGAGTATCAAGACCAATGTGCCTTTATTAACTTGGGTGGCTCCCCTGTTTGGTTAAACTATAAGAGGAATTTACCTTTTGCTTATGGGGATCATATTACGGCGGATTGGGGCTGTGTTGGTCCGGGAGATGTAATTTTATCAAAAGAAGAAAACCTCAGAGATTCACATGCTCCAGTTCCAATGCTAGCAGCTTATGAAAATGTTAATCTTAAATTTGACGTTCCAGAAATTCCTGCCTCTCAATTTCTTCAGCGTTATATTTCTTCTTATAAAGATGGATATCAACATAAGTTTGGAAGAGTTCCTTACTCGGGAGTTTCTTTTTCTTGGACTGCAAATGAAAGTAATTATACATCAATTGAAAATAATATTAACCAAATTACCAGCGAAAGTCTTTTCTTTGATCCTCCACAAACTGCTTCCTCCGATGGTTTTATTGATTCAATAATGCAAGCGAAAGCAACAACTCCACTAAGAGAAGTAGAACAAGATATTAATGCGGGGTATTTCAATGTTGTAAATGAGGAACCATACCTTCCTCATGAGGTTGATAATTCTCATGTTGTATTAATGGCTACAACTTTTACTGAAAGAAAAGATATATTGCTTTCATCGCAGAATGATGCTAATCTAGTATTTTATAAAAACTTGTTAACGTATCGTAATAGTATAAACTCTCAAGGTTTTTATTGTAAAGTCGCTCAGTTGGGAAGCTTTACAAATAGATCTAGTTATACTGATGGTTACTTCAAAAGCGATATAGCTTTCCAAATGTATGGTCTCGGGGTAGACATGCGAGATCTAAACGTTGACATTGACGATATATCCTTAGAGCACTTAGAGTATAATGTTGTTTGGATTGCTAACACTGATCAGATGCCTTCTGATGAAGATATTTCTAAGCTAAAAGACTTTTTAAGCCTTGGAAATAAAAAGGTTGTTATTACATATGGTCAGGAACCAAATAAACCAGAAGAAAGTTTAGAGCTTACACCTTATATGATAAGGGCAGCAAATGTCGCTAGAAATATTTGCGAAAAATTAGGCGTTACTATGCGTCCAAATTTCTTGGTCGGAAAAAACAGATACGCTTTTAAAGAAGACTATAATAGCAATGCTGTGGGTAAATATTCAGAATTGTATATTGTATCTGAATATGCTCAAGAAGGAATACCGCGCCTAGAGGGTGACTATGCTAAATTTACTACTAATGCCCCACCGTTTACTAGGTATGGCTTAGGAACAACATTAGATCATAACATTATACCAATACAAAAAAATAACAGCTCAATATTGCTTAGACTTGAAGAAACAGTTTCTGATATACAAACTGTTTCTTTAGGAAAACCAAAATTAAACACTGGTATTACCAAAGTAACATTTGACGTTCCAGACCATTCAGAAGAACTTTCTCACGATCTTGGTAGGCAGGCTGAAGATGATTTATATCTATTTAGAATGTACTTTGATGTTATCTCACTAACAGAACAGGAAAACCAAAACATTAAAGTTTATATAGAAAATGCTCAGTCTTCCATAAATTCTGATCAAGAAGGTCAAGCGCTACCAATTAGTAATGCTAAAGGAACATTAGTTCAAATACAAGACGGAGACGATCTTGGTAATATTTACAATTCTAATATATCCGCTGGAGCTAATATTACCCTTCAAAAGTCTTCTTCCTTGAAGACCTACACTTTAGATTTTCAAGCGGCGAGTGGAACCCAAATAAACCTGTACTTTACTGGCTATAAATATTGGCCAGAACGTGATTTGGTTCCAAATCCAGAACAAGTAAGAACTACGAGGCTTGTTGCAGTTTCTGGTGTTAGAGTTCCTGTAGAAACTACGGTTTCTCCTACATATCCAGTTTATGATGTAAGAGTAGTTGAAACTCCTGCTACACCGGGATACTCTTATTATCAAGATGTGGACAGGCAAATTAGTACAAACAGTTCTAAATACTGTGCAGAGAATAATTCTGAAATATGTTCAGCTGAACCTCCAATTGGCTATGGGTCCGAAGGTTCTGATTTAGATATTGCTGACGGACCAGTGGTGGTCGCACAACAGTTTTATGATCAAGCAGGTTTTTATTCTGGACATAATAGATCTAGGGTTACTGTTATTAGTGATGCAAGTTTAATTCAGGGTCCAAACATTTTAACACAAGAAGGAAATACTGTTACAGATTTAGCTAGCTTTTTAGCTTCTTTATATCCAACTACGAATGAGTTTTTTCAGGACGAATACTATGGTGTTCAGCAAAGCACTTTCTACCCAAATGCTTACAAATTAATTTCTCCCGAAAGATCTAGTCCAAGTAGGCTAGTAAACGCATTTCCTCAAAACTCTGGATTAAATGCTAGATTTGGTTCATATCCAAGTTCTGGATTTCCTGTTAGTTCTTATGCTGATGACGAGGGTAAGAAAAACATTAACATTCCTTTGGGTCAAGATCAAGCTGCGATACCTTTTGACCTTATGATTGGTTTATTAGCAGCTGATGATCCCGGAACTTTTAGGCAGCTTCCAGAACCTCCAAGATTGCCACCAAGCTACTGGTTTTCGGTTTTTCCTTATACATATTTAGGATATACCCAACAAGAATATGAACAAAAGTGGTACACTGACGAATTTTTACAATATCAAGCTTATTGGTCTTCTACTTCAAAAATACAAGATGTTTATCAAGGCCAGACCTACGTGGATGCGGGCTTGTCGGAAAGAATTCCACCAATAATGAGAGCTACTGGTTTTGATCACCTTGACTTGGATGTGTTTAATTCTGGATATCCCGGAGATTTGTTTGGTTATAAAGTATGCATACATAATGATAAGATTTATGCTGGATCTCCATTTACTCCCTATAGCTCTGAGACTATTCTTTCTTGGGATGAAATTTTAGACAGTGGATACATGCATGGCGTTGAGATTGGTTACAACGGCGGAGCTGGAGCTGTTTATCAAATTGAAAAAGTTGGAAACGTTGGCAGTGGTGTTGGATCAATTCAAGGTTCTTCAAAAGAAACGTCTGGATTACCTTGGCAAACAGTCAAAAAAATTAGACCACAAGAAATCGGAGTTGGATTTTCTAATTTAACCGCGAACGAAGCATCTGGAATTTTTGGTAATCACTTATATACTGATGAGTTTTTACAAAACAATGCTTTTGTTTCAGATATGTTTGGTTACAATATTACACTAGACGCTGATTTAATGGCGATATCAGCTCCCGGTCATAATTTTGAAGTTTTATTCCAAGAAAATTCTGGACAATTTGTTAATAAAGAATTTAATGAGCAATTTAATATTACTACTCGAAACCAATATGATTTAGCAATTCAATCCAATAGAAATAACTACCCGAATAGCGGTGAAACTATAATAAATAATGGAGCTGTGTTTACCTATGAAAATAAAATTAATGACTGGGGATCTAAGAGTAAAGACTGGACACCCATACAGAAACTAACTCCAGAGCAAGTTACCTTTAGCTCAGGTAATGCTTACTTTGGACAAGCCATAAGCATGTTTAGATCAAACAGATCTGACGCAGATTACATACTAGCTATAGGTTCTAAAAATTATACCACTGATACTATGCAAAAAGCTGGATCTGTTTATACCAATGATGCAATGTTGAGAAAATTAAGACCGGCCTTTTCTCATCCAGATACATATCTAGCTGGAAAAGTTTTTGGAAACTATAAAGACAAAAGTGAATATATTGAATTTAACTTTAAAAATGGAAATATCCCAGATGATAAACATTCTTTCGAGGGTAGAGTTTTTGCCAATGAGCAGGGAGAAATATTTATTGAAGCCTCTGGTCAGGACATGGTTGACAGAGGATATGTAAATCACAGACCGTTTATTAAGCAGATTCGTGGGGCTTACGAATTTGGTGTAAAAAATACAGAAAGAATCAATTTATACTCTGAAGGTAAACCATTTTCTTCGTCTGGCGCGCTCAACCTTACCAGCAAAGCTCCAGACGTGGGAATTGTGTATAATAATGTAGGACTTTACAGCATATCCAATTTAGATAGTTCTGGAATTTTGCAATTATATGCTAGTGGAATTAATATGAATAATATACATGAAGATATAAATTTTGTATGTAGTGGTATTGTTTTTATGGACCCTCAGTCTATAGCCCTTTATGGATATTCAATATAATGGCTACAAAAAATAATATATTAAGACTTTATGTGAATAATGAATACAAAGAAGGGTTACTTGAACCTGCTCCATTCATAGGTATTTCTAGTACTTCTCAGAGAAATGAAGCTGCTTATCTACATACGGAATATACGATCAACCTAGAGGGGTATGCACTACCATCGGGGGCCTGCGCGATAGAGGAAAAAACGGACGGATGTGGCAATCATGTTACACTTAGCAGAGCTGATCAGACTTTTGATAGAGTTGCTGAGCTTCAGGCGGTGTTTTACAACCATGTAAATGGAGCCTTGAGACTTGATATTTGCGATCCGGGAGGGAGAATTAAATCAAGTTTTAGCAATTTAATCGTAGAGAGTACTGACTTTGAACCCGGAACTTGGCATAATTATGCTAAATATAAGATTGTCATGAAGTCTTACTCGGGATACAAATGTGATGATGCCGACAATCCACATTTAAGCTCTTACCTGAAACGCGTTTCAGGTAAAAAGAACCTCGAAACCGCAAGCCCCGGTGATTCTGGTGTTCTTACAGATTATCAAGAATCTTTTTCCATAGAGCCAGTGTTTGGAGAGTTTGGATACGGTACGAATAATCAAGAAAATGCTGAAGCTAGCGGCCCACAGATTGGTTCGGTTTACTATAAGGGTAGTTATAGTACCACCATAAGCGCTAAGAGCATTAGCAAGGCTAATTACAAAAAGTTGCCACCAACAGATACTGACAAGCTGGGCTGGCAAATTGCTAGGGGTCTTTTCGAGATGTATAGGGGTGATGTAAACCACCCTCCAGCAGCTATGGAGTATTATCTTAACGATGGAATTTTTGAATACGGGCTATCGACTAAAGAGCGAAGCAGTGAGAAGCTGAAAACATACAACATAGTGCGTTCACAATCTATGGATGCTCATACTGGAAGTTATACGGTTACTGATAATTTTATTATAGCGCCTCACGACGCACAAACAGTAGAAACTTTTAGTTGTTCATACGAGTCTGATGGCGAAAGTCCTAATATTAGTGTTACTGTTCAAGGCAATATCAAAGGTCTTTCACTATTAGACGTGACCAATCAAGTAAGATTGTATACAGATTTTCTCGACGGTACCCCCATTGAAGAAGATTCTGCGAAACCTTCTGGTATGATTGACAGGGCTATGGGTGCATTTCACGCTCTTTCAAACAACAAAACATATGGACAAAATTGTGTATTTTTTCAACGCGCACAAGCTAATTCTGGCTATTTTTTAAATAGCGCTCCCCGCTCAATATCTTATACAACTAACGATGTGGCAGGAGAGGTAAACTATTCTCTTGTTTTCGACAATAAACCTGATAAATTTTTTACCGGAGTAATTGTAGAAAACATCAATGTGGAAGACACTCTTCCCGGAGATTCTTATACAACGATACCAATTCTCGGAAGACCCACTGGGCCAATACTACAATATCTATATGGAAGAACAGAATACAAAAGAACTCTGTCTATAGAATTAGTTTTTGACAACTCTGTGGTAAGTACAGCGCTTACATTTCCAAATTCGAACAGGACGAATATGCTTGCGAGTAAACCAAGCATAAGAAAAGGCTTTAAAGAACAATTAGCTTCTTGTATTTCAAGTTATAGTCCAGCCAATGAAGATGGTATTCAAAATTGGTTTCAAGATCCTGCTGTAGAAACGTGGAATCAATCTGACTGTCGTTACACATGTACTATAACTTGGATTTACGAATTAGATAAGTAGAAAATTTTATGTTACATCCAGATAGCAGCTATTATACATACAGTTATATTAAAAACCATAATTTGTATAATTTTCGGTACGACCCTTTTTTAGATTTAAGCGTTTATGATAACAAAGCTCTTGCTGACAAGCAGAAGCAGCTGAGGTCCAATAATCATTTTGGTAGATTAAAATTCGTAGGTTGGCCTACTTGGTGGTTGACACCTAAAGGAACGGGAAAGGCTGGTGGTATTAATTGGCAGATTGCTGAACAAGAGGCAAGCGATGGTACGAACGTTTATTGGACTAATGGTGGCTATTCTGCTACTGTTAAACACCCCTTAACGGCTGAATGGAATGAGAAAGGAAAGTATCATGATTACCCAAATGCTATAACTCCAGTTGAAGACTATAAAGTTTCAAGCAGTCACGATAATAAAAATCCATTATCAAACGCTAGAGATTTTGGGACATATGGATTTGGGGGTTTAATTTTTTCTGATTTTCGTCACTATTCTGATCCTATTCCGTTAAATTTTGCAGGAACACCCTACACAGTTACCGATGACGAACCAATTCAAAGAATATCTTTTGGTGGGAAATATAAATCTCTTCAAAAAATATCGATATGGAGTCCTTATTCAGAAGCTACTTGGGTTGACTTCACTAACGGCACAGAATACAAAACTTCACTTGAAAAATCATCTGTTTGGGGGTAATTTGAAATGGGATTTAATTCAATAGCGGATATAGGGGTTGGCACAAACGTAGGAGGTGCTGAACAACAATCTTTTTTGGGCGCTACCATACAGGGTTTTTCGGTTAGCGCTGGTTTTGGTGACTCTCCCTCGCAATTAACTGTAAATCTTGTTACAGATGGAAGTTTTAAGTCTGATGAGAATGGACTAAACGCAGGAGTTGATGTCTATCACAATGGTAAAGGAGATAGATTTAGACCACCTCCCGTGGGAACTCCTGTTTTTTTTAGTTTTGGTAAAATAAGAGCCAAGGTATCGGAAGCTTTTGTAAGAACCATTGATGACTATTATGGAACTGATCGTGCTTCTAGTTACAGTGGAGGTCCAACCGAATGGAAAACTGCACCAAAAGAAGATGTTGGAAAATACAAATCAGGAAACAAAGGGTATTATCACTTTGCTTTTGGTGGAATTTTACAGTCTTATCATCAATCAGCGACTAGCACAGATGGCTTGCGATACACCGTTAATGTTGTTGATCCTAGAGAAATTTTATCAAATTATATGCTTATACTTAATAATTATACAGGAACTACTTTTGGAAATTCTAACATGATGAATATTTATGGCTATCTAGAGCATAACGCTTCAAACATAAATATTCGAAAGATAAATGACCCCGAATCAGGACATTTAAGAAATAGTAAAAGTATATTAGATGAAGACGGGGTGGGCATGGACGTTTTTTTAAAAAATGAAGCCCCACACAGCGTCGAGAATTTTGAAATATACAACAAACGCCTTAGTGATTTTGCTGGAGGGTGGCCCATGACTGGAACGGGAATGTCTAGAAGAAATTCATCTGGCATACCTTATTATAGAGTTGTTCAAGCGTTTAACTTTTTAAATTCAGCGAACTACTCAGGGTCTTTAGTTGATGAGTATAGTAAGTATGGAGGTTCAGTTTATTTCAGGGGATTAAAATACGCTTTGGACTTATCAGCATTACCAACACTGCCAAAAACTTATATGATAGATTATGATAATCTAAGCCTTTTAGATTTATGTCAAGAGATTTGTGATGCAGCAAATTATGAATTATTTTTTACCTTACTACCAATAGTTGATGGTACGGCCACCGAAAACTATTCCAAAATAAACGTTGGCGTTATTAAAGCTATTGTAGTAAATAAAAACATTCAATCAGAACCCGGAAAGATTAAAAGCTACCTAGACGACTTACAACTGCAAGATCAATCAGATGGTACAAAACTTGAAACAACGAATGTGGAAATTGGATATGAATTAACAAATGAGCCTACGGATAAGTTTGTTACTGGAGGTAAAGAAAATACCGTTTACTATTTTCCAACAGAACACACTGGAGAAGTACACGGAATGCATAACTATAGATGCAAGTCACATTCTATTATTCCGTACTATGGACTTCTTGGCCCTAATACACCGACCATACCAAGGGGTTATGGGTCTTATTCTCAAATCATTTTAGATGCAGGCAGTTTGAACGCTTATGGTGTTGGAAGGTATTATGTAACAACTGAAATAGAGCTGAGGGCAGCTTCTGTTTCGTTTGAAAAATGGTCTGAATTTTTGCTAATGTATAACTCAGTTTTTATGGAGTCTATTGAAAATAGTGACATATCAGATTTGTTTTATGCTTACAACACGCCCGCTGGCGGCAATCAAAGGGATATTAATCTAAGCTCCAATTACAATGTAACTGTACCTAGATGTGTCTGGCCTCCTCACACTAAGGAGGATGGCTTTACGGATGAAGATGAGCCAATAAACCCTTGTAGCCCTCCATATGGCTGGCCTTTATACTGGCATAGAGCTTTAAACATAGGCTTACCACAAGCAGGCGCTGTCGGCGTCTCAGCTATGGCTGCTCAGGTTATGGAGCAGGGAGAAAATATCATAAACGAAGAGATTAAAAATGGTGATACTTCTTCGACAGGAACTGGAGAGCCAGATACTAGTAAAGGTGTAGACTCTGAGTATGTAAAATCGCGCACAGCTCTAGATAGGGCAATTATTAATAATGCCAATGCTGCTTTAGCCACGTCTTTAGCTAAAAAACTTGGTAAAAAAGGTTTATCCAATGCTAAACTTATTTATAACTTCTTAAAGAAAATTGCAGATGAGTGTCTTGGTAAAAAATATTTAGTTCAAATACCACAAAGAGCTAATAGATATTGGTCTAACAATTCTTTGACCGCAAATGCTGGCAACAAATATAATGGTCGAGGACCGTTTGGGTTTCCTCCAGTTAAGGGTGGTTACATAGGGGGTTATACTTCTCCGGGTGTGTCGAGGTCTGGAAAGATTTTTGAATATCTTGAAGATTTGTATACAACACCAACAGATAACACAGAAGGAGCTATGGCGGTTAACATTAATCAAGCAACAGGGCAAGATTTTTATAACTATCTCCCTTCTCCTGCTGGCGGTTTCTATGGCTATTACGGAGCACCAACTTTAACACAAAGACGTTCTTTTGTGCTGGAACCTTATGATAAATTATTTATATCAGGTTCAGATAATAGAACTAAATGTTATGTTAGATTTTCTAATGCTGAATACATATCGCTGTCTAATTTCCCAAAGGGTAGTTTTTCTTATCAATACCTAGATAGTGTCCATCATGGTTATGTCCCAGACCTTACTGATGGTATAAGCGTTGGCGCAGATGAAGATGTTGATTTTACGGACGAGGTTGAACTTAATGGTAAAAAGTTTATCCCCCAGTCTGCGGTGGCTTTCGTGAAGGCTGAATTAGATGATCAGTTTTATAAAGGTCCACCCCAGAGGACGAGGAGTACAATGTTAACAGGAAACTCATACGGTTATAATAATGTATCATTACCAACAAGAAAAATTTTTGACCCAGAGACTTGTGAAGAAAAGGAGACTGTAACTGTAATTTCTAGAAAATATTATCCAAAAGCCATAAGCAATGGGAATCAGAGTATTTTTACAATAAATTTAGATAGTTTATGGGATGGTGGTCAAGGAACTTTTGAGAATGGAGTGTTTGCTTTAATTACACTTCCAGAACGATGTGTACCTAAAAAAAATTCATCTTTTAGAGATGGCATGAACATGCAAGTGAATGCTGCAAATATTCACCACTACTTACAAAAAGACGTTGTGCGAGGAATGCCGGGACTACTTAATCAAACTGCTGGCGCTCCTGAATTGACTGCTATTTCTCAAATTCATGATCTTGATGACGATCCCGATGGTGAATATGGTTTAACATTTAGAAAGTCACACCAACAAGCTGTAAGGAAAGCCTATCAAGGCTTAACTTTTGATCTTACTAATAGAATTGGTATTATATCACCTTCTCCGATTATTCCTGACTTGGTTGCAATACCATTAGAATCTCAAGAAAGAAATTACGGACCTTGGACTTCCATATACGAAGCGTATGGTCAAATAGGAGGTAAAATAGATTATTTACACGACGAAAATTTAACACCTTGGACATACGGTGGTTATACTTTAATGGATAGGGCTGGAAAGTTAAAAGCAGAGTTTGGAACAAGCGCAAAACTCATGTCTGAAAAGGGTTCTTTTTCATATCCTACTTGGCCTTCTGGGCTAACCCTTGGAGGCTCCCTTGTTTTTGGAGGCCCATTAATGAGTGATATTAACGTTAGCGTTGATGCAAATGGTATTTCAACATCCGTAGTAATGCAAACTTATACTCAAAGTTTTGGTAAAATGCAAAAACAAAGGGCAGATCAATTATCAAAATTAAATAGGGCAAACCAAAGAGTGAGAGATATTAACAATCATTTGGTGCGAAGAAATATGGCTAAGGGCCAAACGAATGCTAGTTTTTCATCTGCTGTTAACGGATTAAAGAGTTTAATTACATCTCAAGATTTTTCTGATAGAAATTATGGCGATATTGAAAAACGAGGATCTGATGGAGGAACAATATTAAACCTGAGCAGTAACTCTTACCCTACAAAACATGAAGACGATATGGCGGGTATTGCTTTACAAGCTGATCAAAGAAAAGGTGGTAGTCTACAATCTTCTGAAGCTCAAAACCATATGCATGGAATTATTTCAGAAAATCCCGTTCAGGCAGCTTTTAATTATTCGAATACAGCTACTGAGAACGTTACCGATTTATTTACTCCGGTGTCCAATGGGCATCACCAAAGTATGACCTCGGCTCCACCTCAAAAACCAATGAATGCTGCCAACTATAACGATGAGTGGGGTGACTTAGATGTTTCAAACTATGAGCCTCCTAAAAATTAAATAATATTTTATAAGGAATAAAAATATGTCGAGAGGAAATTATTTTGTATCTTTAAGAACAAATCACTATCTTCATGTACCAGAATTTTACAGATTTGGGATGAGTTATATAGATGGCTATTGTTACAACGTTTTAAGAAATACAAGCAATCCAATAGCACAACGAGCTAAAGAGATTACATCGCATGTCGATGTTAATATATATGATAACCAAAGTTTATTTGCTGCTTGGATAAGAGACCATCTAGGTGTTGAAAGTTTCAGTTGGACGTATTTTAATAGTACCGGAGATATACATACAGATACTATAAACACATGGGATACTTCAAATGTAAATATTGGAACTTTAATTAATTATGTTGAATCGACAACTTATGAACAACGAGGATTTGACTTAGAAAATCAAAACGCTCAGGCAAAAAAACTACTTCAAATACAGTCTAGCTTAGAGGGTTATGCTGTAGGCACTTCTAGTAAGAATCATGATGTTCGGATATATTTTCCGCAACCTAATGCAAATAGAACCGACAGAACAGCGGCAACTAAAGGATCGTCTTTAATTTCATCAGTTCCTAGATTAGCTAGTGGTAAAAAGTTTCATCTTGATGCGACTGACAATGCGGAGGTCGGCACGTATGTCACAAGTAATGAACTATCTGAAGACGACACCGCCGCGACTGTTGCGGGAACACTAAAACTTCGTTGGAATAAGAATCTTAACGTCTGGGATGCTGGTCAGACATTTTTAGCTGTATTGTTATCAGATGTTGACGGAGCTGACATAACGAATGTTGGATTTGATATTGGAAACATTGAAGCTGTTAGTAAAGATCAATTTTATGGATCAGAAGCTGCTTTTGGAATGTTCGACTTTACAACCGGAATAGCAATGCCTATGGGTTTAGAATCAAGCCATCCACAAAGTTTTGGTCCAAATATTTTAAAATGTAAAGATAGTACAAAATTAGAGACAATTAGAGTTGTTAACCGAAGTAGAACTAATTACTCTAATGGTGAGATTGTCATTATTCATCAAATTGATGGAGAGAATATCATTGGAGGCAAGTTTACAGAAGACGTTGTTGAGCAAAGACCTCCTCAGCCGGGACGTTGGAACTTTACTAAATTTTTTGCTAATAGTGATGAATATTTTAGATTACGTTATGGCTCCAACAGTGGCGGCTCTGATCAGGGGAGACCTTCTATCAATCCCCACGGTCTTGTTATGCTGTTGTTTCAAAAATATTACAATGAGAAAACTGGTACTATAAAAAGCCTAAATATTTTTGAAGATACTGAATTACCCATAGACTCAAGTTTTATTAATAACTTTGAACTCTTTGAATATTATCAGAGTAAAATAGAAGATTTAGAGCCCACAATAGGTAGAATAAATATTTATGATGATCCCAGCGGAGAGGGTAATGTTGCTCAACAGCGGGTAGGTCAGGAAGAAGTTCCTATATTCTTTGGGCCTATGTTTCCAGATGGAGTTAATCTCAAAGTTGGTAACTATAACAAGATGCATACGCCGGGAGAGCGAGTCTACCCGTGGACGTATGATGCTCACAACGCAGTACGAAAAATAAATAGAAAACAGTACTATAACGGTGTAGGCACGGGATATACAGCTAGCGGCATAATTTCTGTTGCAGATCCATTTCGGGTTCAGTTTTCTTTATGTAGCTGTGAACTTTTAGGAGCTGCTGACAGCACAAGTAATCAATTGAACGAAAACTTGCAATCGCATAAGGATAGATTTGGGCCAGATACCAACTTGGAAGTTAGAAAATTTCAAAAAACACTTAACAATGTTTTTACTACTTATAACAACAAAGAAACAAGTGTACTACAGTTAACTAAAAGAGACAATTTTCCCGATTCATTTACCAGCCCAGCTGCTGAAAGGAGGGGAACTGACGGTCATGATGCAAGTGCAAGAGTTAATACAAACTTCAACCTTCCACAATCTTTAAATTATCAAGGTTTGACAAATAGCGCCGACATCACTCAATTAATACCTTACGATGCCTATATCAAGTATATACCTCTTAACACGCCAATAGGAGCACCCACTGTTTTTGGGGGTGATGTTGGACCTGAAAGCCTTGAGAATCCCTACATGGGGTCCAATGCTGTTGGTATTACTTCTTCTAGATTGAGACTGAATCAAGGATCAGGAGGTTCTTTTCAATTAACAGCTGAAGTTAATCAAAACATTGGAATGAAAGGTAGGTACTTTGGAGGAGGTATGCAGCAGGGTGGAATTTTACCAACTGTTATTGGAGCGTTTTTGCATTTTGCAACTGATACTCGTCGCGACAGAGAAATTAATGGGAGAGTTGCATTATGGGGATCTAGCAGGGACTACATAGATAGTTTTGGCACTGCCGCCTGTCATGTTCAAGTGTGGGATGCGTGGCCTGACGCATTGACTACTTGGATACCTCAATATATGTGCTCCTTACACTTTAACCCTTCCCCCGCCAGTGATGAGGGTAGTGTGATAAAAGCTCTTAATTTTGCTAACGCTGAAAAAGATTCGGACGGAAATTGGGCGAAGGATAAAGAGCCAGAAGATTTCGAGATTAATGTTCCCGCCCTTTGTGAAGTTAGCTATCAAGTTCCTACATACGGAGCTACGGTAGATATTTCATACACAAATGATGACAACGAAACTATTACAGGAACTTATCCAGCTTATGGCGTTGGTCAGGATGGAGATGCAGTTGGAGCTGGAAACGAGATATTTCAATCTACTGTTCTTCGACCTTCAACTCAATGGCTTTGGGCTACACACAGACATGGAAAATTAGTTACTCAGTATGGTTATAGATATTATCAAACCGTTATAGGGTTGTCACAGTTCAATGTCTCGCTTGTAGATTATGACGACGACACTACTCCTTCTGATTTTCAGACTGGAGAGGAAAATATATATTCCGTTGGGACTGGTGATAGGAAAGCCAATTTTTATTTTACAAGCAGTATCCCTAGTGAAAAGAATAAAAATGTAAGTATTAAATTTGTTGAAAATGAAGTCACAATAAACGACAACACAAAAAAATCTTATCAAGAAAGGGGACAAGGTTGGCTTCCAGAAAGTTTGCCTTTTGAAGCAAGTATTGAAGATAGCAATGGTGTTAGAATAGTCATTAAGTTTACACAACTCAGAACACACCAACTAATTAAAATTGATGCTGGCCCACAACCTAGAACTCCTCTCACTAGAGTATCAATGAAAAGTGGTTCTGGACAAGATTGGGTTTATGGAGATTATTCGACTACTCTACAGGTAGAAGGTAATAAGACTGGAATAGGTGAGAATCCAAACGCTTTTCAGAGCAGGGATTTGGAACTATATGGGGGCCAATACGAAGTTCTTGTTTATGTACATAACGACGTTGCTCTTTGTTGGCATGAAATACCAGAAATTACATCTGGTAGTAATTTAGCTCAATATATAACCGTAAAATTCAGGTAATTTTGTGTATAATACTACGTGATCACTTATTTTTTGGGAGGCTTAAAATGGCTGAAATTAGATTTTATGGAAACAGGTTTGACGGAGCAGACGAGGTTCAAGACCTTTTGGATCATACAAGTGGAAGTGGCTTGGGTTTTTTCGCTGCTACAGGCTTTGGATACCCCGTCCCCGTTGATGAAACTCAGGGCAGTACTTTTGTCACTGACTCCACCGGAGCAAGTCCGGGAGGTGGTAGTCCTCTACAGCTAAATAACTGTCAATACCCCTTTTCAGAAGATTCTCCTGATTCTAAAGTAAAAGTAAACGGCGTTGGCACTGCTAAAAACTTGAGTGAATTAAATAATAACGAAGCTACTTTGAACATAAGATTTACCCACACTCAGGCGGTAAGAGCTTCACAGCCCAAAATAATTATTTATGACAGAACCAGTATTAACAATCACGCACAAGATGTTATTACATATGTTTTTGAGGTACGTAAGCCTTACACTGGAACAGCAGCAAATTTATCGCACAGGGCAAAAAACGAAAACACATGGACCGTTTTTGACCCAACAGTAGGTGGTGCGCCATCTGCTATGAACCTTACTCAATCTCCGGGTCCAAGTGGATTAAATGCTAATACTACAGATTTTGGTAATTCTTCATATACAAATTATATTGTAAATACCTCAACAGATAGTCCTGCTGGCCTTGGTCTTTCAGCTGAGGATTACAATGATGCAGACTCTGGATCATTTCTTAGACACGATTGGTATTTAGCATTAAGCTCATCTCCGACAACAATTGGAGAAAAAAGAAATTACGCACTGTATTTTACAGTAGACTATATCTAATAAAAAGGGGCGCATTAGCGCCCCATCTAGTTTTGTATGTTCTATCAACTCTCTTAAGAACTAGTTAACTTAGATTTTGTTGTTGATAGATTCTGGCTTGTTTCGCCATAACGCTTGCTTAAGACCAGAAACTTAGCTTTTATGCGCTATGTTATTCCATCTGCTTTGACTTCGCGTTCCACTTCATCCAACCGCCATCAGGCAACCAAGTGTCACCATCCTTGCGCTTTGGAAATAGACCGCCACCCTTCTTGTGCGAACCAAACGCTAGCTTTGCCCCACAGGATTTACACTTTAATTCATAATACTGATTGTCATCTACAGTTCTTACAACATACTGAATATCCTCACCCTTACATTTTCCACATACGTCATTTTCAAAGACTTCTTGGAACTTGTTTAGCTCTGAGAACAGTTCTCTCTGAGATTCTGCTTCAATACTAACGCTTAATCTACCATTCTTTGTAGTATAATTTAATTTCATTACGATCTCCACTCTTCGTTATAGCCAATAATACTTTCTGGGATTGAACCCTTGTCACGTTGATACTCATTAAGACGATCAATGATATCGCTGGCGACCTTTTTAGAAACCTTGCGGTTCTGATCTACATTAAAAACTTCCTTAAATAACTTTCCACCATCTACATTTAGCTGCTTACACTTAATATCTATAAAATTAGACTGAGCATCACTCATTCTACCCTGATCATCATAATCTCCGCTAGTACTATTTGTTTGCTTGGAGATATCACGGACAATCTTGGCAGTATCTTTCTTAGTTAATTCTTCTGCTGCCACACCCTTGATCTTTAAGGCTTTACGTAACGCTCTAGCCTCTGCCCTAGTACTGGCAATTGCAACGGCGTAGGCACAGAACATATCGTCAGTATTGCCCTCCCAAGCGTCAGCAACCTCAGAATATTCAGATCCGTTGGCAAACCTGACAGTAAATACCACAGTTGCTCTGCCGTGGTGGTCATCTCTGGTAACTGGAAATACTTGGGTTGGGCCACTGTACATAATTTGCCCCAGAACAAGCTCAGATACCCTTCTAAGGCCCGTTACTAAAGGGTGGCCATTCATAAGCTCATCTTCTTCAAAAAGGCTCATAGCGTAATCGTGCCACTCTGAGGATAGCATATCTGGAGCACCATCCATAATTACATCCTTTACTGAAGTGCTTGTGTTTGACGGCGTTTGCAATTCTTCCATGTCTTCAAATAAATTATCTTCTTGCATTTTTTACCTCTCAGGTTTCAATTTCAATATAACGCTTAGATTTTGATGGGAATTTACCCTCAAATGTGTGAAGTATATCAATCAATTTGTCCTTCAATTTATGTTGATCAATCAAACATATTGAGTCAGATACGTGCTTCACTCTTATTATAGCGAAACCCTTGCTTAAAATCAACCCTGTTTTGTTCTGATCTGACTTTATTTGCTTTTGAAGTTTTACCTCTCCCCATATTGGAAAAAAATGAGAGGGTCCATCTATTTCTATAACTGTTTTTACTGATGGTACGTATAAATCAATTTCCAAGTTCTCATTTGGGAGTAGATTTTTTTTATGTATTTCTACTTTAAATCCACCTTTAGATAATTCATCTTTAATAAACTTTTCTAATTTAGATCCTTCTTTTCCAGCTTTTTGTATTGCTTGTATTGCTAATTTATTTATTTTTTGCTTCTCTTCTTCGGTCATGCTGCTCCATCGTTCTTTTGATTTTTTTACAATTTTTTCATATTCTTCTGGATCAATGTTGGCCCACCTATTTTTTAAAGTGTTGCTTATTTTCAGTCTTTCTTTCTGTGTTCTCTTTTTTCCCTGTGTTGGTATCCTTGACTTTCCTTGAGCTAATGCATTTTTTTGAGCCTCACTCTTTGTGTTAAGTTGAACATTATTCTTAATTAATATTCTTCTTATTTTATTCGGATACGTTTCAAGCGCCTGAGCAATTTGGTACGTGCTCATTTTCTGATCGCAGTACATTGATACTATTTTATCATCTTTATTCATTTATATACTCTTCCACTGTTCTCATTTTTTCCAGCATTAAACATTTATGATAATTTTCAAATAGATTTTGTCCAACAGATAAATATTCTATATTTTCCGAATTATAACTAAACAGCTTAAATATATCTCTAATACTAGAAGTGCTAACAATGTGTTTTATATTGTAGGCTCTCTTGTTTTCAAGTGCAAAAATGGTATCTTCTGTACAAAAAGTTATCAGATCACCATTAAAGCTTTGTAAAGTTCCAGCTGACATAACGCATGAGTCGAAGGTGCTAAAATTGTATACATTTTTAGAAAAAATACACAAATTTATTTTTTTATGTTTTATCATTTTAAAAACATGTGATACTAAATCATGCTCTTCGTTACCTGAAGAATTTATTAACATTCCTAAAGTTTTATTCATTATATTGCTCTCGTTTCTAACCGTAGACAGTCAGCTACGTATGTGTAAAATCGTTCCATTGCGTGTTCTACCTTTCCATCCATTGAATAATGTCTTTCAAAATAACTGTCGTGAACACATGAGTGCGCTAACTTGATAATGTTTTTTCTTGCCATAAACATAGTTCCAGCAAAGAAATCTAAATTTATGTTTTCACTTTTATAATTAAATTCTGATGCAAGTATATCTTGTAAATGACGCAACCATACTATGGTGTGAGTACTTTTTACGATCTTCTTTCTTTTTTTGAACGAAACTATTTTTGATAAAGATGCTAGTTCTTTTTCTTCTTTTAGATGTTCCATTTTTTTTAAAGAACCTATAATCCCAATTTTCGTATTTTGTAGTAAGTCTTCAACCATAGTTAAATTATCCTGACCAATCAGTGGATCAATAAGATAATTAGTCCATTGGACATCTTTTTTGTCGTGAAAATAAAAAACCCAATCTTTATTCTCTGAATTGTTTTTATAAGATTCAATAAATCCTACTTGATCATTTCCCAAGTTTTCTACAAAAACTGTTTTTACTTCACTAAATTTACCCCTAGCATAGTTCAATATATCTTCGTTGTGTTCACACCCCTCTATTAAAGATAGATTAATTCTGTCTTTAAATTTTTTAGATACTTTATCAAGAACCTGTTTTGATTCTTCTTTGTACCAAAGGTGTGCGTGTAATTCTATATTATTCATTGTGATTTTTTTGGTTTTGGTAAATGTGTAAATAATTTATTCATTTGATTTTCTACTGAAAATTCTTTTGCTATGTGGTCATGAAAATCTTTAAAATTAATATTATCTTTTCCTATATTGTCAAATGATATATCAATTTCCATACCTAAGCTTTTCTTGGTGTTTTTTGGTGTTGAACCATAAAGTATGTAGACGGGTTTTCTTAAAGCGCATATGTCATAAAATGTTTTCCCTAAACCTCTTCTTTCGTTCGAATAAAATACAAAACTTTTGTAATTACACAGCACATTTGCATCCAAAGAAAGTGGGCCTACATATTCTGCACAAGAAGTAGAACCCAATATTTGCGTATGAAATGAAAAATTTTCTCTTAATTCTCCTAAATCTTCAACATCTACTCTATTGTGTTCTCCTATAAGTAAAAAATCAAATTCTTTTTTCCACTTAATTTCTTCTGTTGTGATTAGCAAGTCAGTCTGGAATGATGGAAAGTTTATAAAATTTTCTTCATATTTAATTGCGTATCCACTTCCAAAGTTATTGTTTCCAACAATTTTATATCTCTTTTTGTTTTTTTTAAAATTATCTTCAATTTCATTCATTGTAGAGGATGGGCATGTTTCATGCAGCATTACTATATACAGCATATCCCTTGAGTCATTTTCTACGTAATTCCAAAACATTTCATCTTTTAACATGATACTTGAAGTGATATACCAATCTGGTTGTATTTTATTCATATGAAAAGGCAATTTATTACTTTTAGTGTGCATTAGATATGAATTTTTATTTTTTGACTTAAAATATTCATGCATTTTTTCGCATAAGTTATCTTGGTAGAGTGCGGAAAAATTGTCAATCAATATTTTCATACTTTTCTCCCTATGTAATCTAAATTTTTAATGTTTTGAATTTTTATAGCTTTCCCAGAATTAGATTTGTTTATAGCTATTTTGTTTTTTGGTATTATTTCATTTATTGCTTCAAACAAAAATTTCTTCTTGAATATTGTATTAACAAGTATACCCTCAAGATCTTTAATTATTTTAGTATTGCTTAAAAACAATATTTCAGACCAGTGCTTTTTTGCTCCGTAACAGAAATATTGTATGTTTTTATCGCTGTCCACATTTAATCCAACATCTAGATTTCCTTCTTTATTATTAGAACAAGATATAGCAAATGTTTCGCTTAAATTAAGATTGTTAAATATTTTGTAATCAAAAAAAATTTTTCCATTGATAATAAATATTTTATTATTGTTTGTATTTTGCAAGCAAAGCCTAGCGCTTTCGCATGAATTACAATTTTCAAAGTCCTTATTCTCTATTATTCTAATATTAAATTTTTTGTATTTGTGTTTTATATGTGAATTGATTTCACCAGAAACTAATCCTGTGCATAAAATTATTTCATAATTAGAAAACTTTCTATGTATTGCTTGTATCTGACATTCTAATAAAGAAGAACTACAAAGCCCTCTTTTCTCAGTCAACAAGGGAAATCTTTTTTTGCTTACTGGTTGATCATGTAGCAAGATTATGGTAACAAAATCACTATATTTCTTAACCCTTTTGTATGTTTTCTTGCTTTGTTTTATTGTTGAATTATTAGTTCGTTTCATTATCAATTTTTTTTCCAATGATATTAATTAATCCTTGAGACATTTCTTTAGAAATAATTTCAATACTATTTTGTTCCATTATTTGATCAATTGTGCTTAATTTTATATAGCTATTTAGCACAGGTAAAACATCATTGATTTGTTCTAAATTCCAAGTTAAGAACAGCATCTCAACGTCTACTTGTGTAATATGTATTTTTGCTCCAATAGACAACTTCGGTAAAACTGATAATAGTAAATCAATAGCTTCAGAATGCTTAATAACATTAATAGATTTATCAATTATAATTTCTTCACAGGAAAAGTCCATTATATCATTTATGGATGATAAAGATACTTTATCTGTTAAATTAACATTTGCATACCCTACTATATTTGATACTTCTTGTGAATTTATATTGAGTTTCATTTCGATACACCCCTAGCTTGGTAAAAAATATCATTCCATAATTTTGTATTATTATTTTTACTAATTATATAACTAGATTTAAATTCAGGCCAGCTGTCTCTTATTTTTTCATTTTCAAAAACATGTATATATTCTTGAGTTTGATTAATGCTTTTCATAAATCTTCTTGGTATTTCTTGATTAGGTGGAATTTGTGGAAAATATTTTCTTATATTATTTTCTTCATAAATGATTGCATTAAGACCTAAATGGTTTAAGTTATTTAGTGCGATTTCAATCTCATTTGATAATCTTGATGATATTAAGATTAAATCCCAGTCATAACTTACTCCGACTTGATTTATTATGTAAATGTTGCGTAGTGTATTTATGTCATGTTGTTCTAAATTGTTTTTATTATTTATCAAAAAGAAATTATGTCCAGTTTCACTTATACTTTCTATAAATTTTAAGCTGGATATAAATGATAGTATATTTAATTTATCTTTATTAAAAGAATTTAGTATTTTTTTAATTTCGCTCATTTAACACTTCTTTCATTTTTTCTCCTATTACTTCATATCTAAATTTTTTAGACTGAATTAATCCTTCATTGCTTTTATTTTTTTTTCGATTTTCGTAATAGTAGCTCATAGCTTGACAGGTTTTAAATTCGCTTGGGCTAAACCAAAATTCTTTTCCAGTAAATATATGCAAAAAGGCGGGATCTATATGATTACATATTGAATACGAACCCTCTATTAGTGTTCCTGTATTTTTATTATTGGGATCTATAAACATTTTAGGACCACCCTCGTTAGAACATATTGGTGTGTTGCCGAGAGCCATTGCATCAAAAGCCGGTAAAGACCAAGCTTCACCCCTAGAAATCCCCACAAAACAATCTGAATTATTATGTATTTCATAAATTTCTTTTTCTGAACATTCTTCTGAATTAATTACTACTTGTGGATATTGATCTTCAGGTTGCATCCTCATGTTATTCATTATATTTCTAGACATTTCACTAATGTAATTTTGTATTTGTTCTGGATTAAATCCAAATTTTTTAATTTTCAAAAGTAAACAAACATTGTGTCTTGCGTTGAAGGTGTGATAATAACACCTAATTATTGATTCTATATTTTTTCTTGAATTAATGTCAGCAATTGAGTAAAAAATAAATTTTTCATCTGATGATTCATTATTAAAAATAGATTCTAAATGATTAAAATTTGAAGTATGAGGAATAGTTTTTACTTTAGAAGAAGTAAACTTTTTTGTATTTTCATTTTGATCATCGTTGGGAACCCAAACCTCATCCATTACATCCATGTATCTGTGCCATATATTTTTTCTTGTAAACATTGATTCTAATTCAACATATGCTACATTTTTTTTAAATTGATTAGTACCAATAAGGTGGTGAGGTAAAACATGTTGTATGCAGTAGTCGCATTCATTAATATTTTTTGATTCTAATTCTGAAATTCTTTCGGGAACACCTTTATTAGAGCCAGTTAAAGCTACGTTCCTGCAAGCAACATCAACACCCACACAGTCTAAAGCTAGTATATGGTTTATGGCGGTTTGGGACCAGCCGCTTCCCTCTCTGTAGTGACCAAGGTATAGTACTTTCATTTTAGGTTAAACTTCTCCATTCTCTTTTTTTCCAATTCATTAATAATATGTCTCTGGTTCGCCATTAACTCATAAGCTTTCATAAAATTAAATTCAATTCTTTTACTTCTCAATCCATTGTCTAGAAAAGAAGAGTCATTACTATAATAACCACCGCCAGCAGAAGCTTCTGTAATAAATCCGCAGCTTAAATCTTTTTGAAGTCTAAACATCAAATCTGAATTGATAAGATTTGGTTTTTGCAATACGTTTAGTATCAAAATTTTTGACATTAAGTATTCATCTCTTAAATTTTCTAAGTCTTCTTGTGATGGTGGTCTGGGTATATTTTTAATGTCTGGCTTAGAAAACCACGTCTCTTCGTCTGGTCTAATGTCTACACTGTCAAAATATTTTTCCCACTGACTCCCACTAATATCCCACTGAAAGTTTTTTAAAAAATTTTGCTTTGTTTCAAATCCAATTTTTTTTCTTTCAAAAAAAGGTTTTTCAAAAAATTCTATTATTTTATTTGCTGTGTCTTCATTGTTAGGTACGGCTCTCATGCATCCAGTTTCCATTTCTTTATAGAATGCCAGAGGCTCTAGGGGTATTCCTTCCAATTTTTCTAATACTGTTTTCATGGCTGAATAGTTAATTGAAGCTATCGGTACACCGCCAGCAGCAGCTTCTACTTGAGGTAAGCCAAATCCTTCAGAATTAGCATATTGAATATATAAGTCAAAACAATTAATTACTACTGACAATTCTTCACAGGTAGGTGCATTTTGAACTGAGGGAAAGCAACCGTTTGCCCCCTGAGAGTGAGGAGAAGAAGTAACAGCCCCTGAAAATTTTCTAGTAAAACACTTACCCGTGTTCTTACAGCGATATGTGAAATAAACATAATCATAAAGTTTATATTGATGTAATAAATCTGGTATATCCCAACCCATATCTGGATAGGTGGTATGACAATACAAGATATAGTTTTCTGGGTCTTGAACTTTGTCTAGCAATATTCTAAATGCTGCAAATAAATCTGGATATAGCTTTCTTCTTTGGTTTCTCATTATTGTTCCAATAATTTTTTTATCCACTGGTAGACCCATTTGTTTTCTCGACTCTTCTTGGTTAAGAGTAGAAGAATAAGATTTATGCGCTGAGGGGGGCGCTGAACCTATATGATTAATCTTATTACCAGTTTGTTTTTGGAGTAAATCTCCAGCCCAGTCTGAATACGTTAAGCAGGCGTCAGCTGATTGATATGTAGAAACCCAGTTCTGTGCTTGTGGTTCTGCGTCAACAGTTGGCATTATACACCATTTATAAAAATCTCTATATGGAGATCTTGATTCAAATTCCATCATCCAGAAATCTCTGATATCACAAACTATGTCTGGTTTAAAATCTAGGCATACGTCGTGAAATGCATAAGCGCCAAATTGATTTTCTGCACATGAATTATACACTCTGCGTTTCTCTTCAGAATCTGTATTAGACAAAGCTCCGGGATAAAAATCCCACGGAATTATATCACTCCTATCATCTTGAGGTGACGCGTATGCTCCTAGCTCTGCAAGAAGATATTTTCCAGTACCATAAAGATAGTTTAAAATTTCTTTCGTATATGTTGCATATCCTGTTTTTAGAAAGGTTGCTTCACTGCAAAATAAAATTCTTTTTTTCCTCATTAATTATTCCTCAAAATTTTCTTGATTACAAATATCAAACTCATTAACCCTGAAAATCACACAGTCATCGTCCTTGGATGCATTTTTTGCAGATGCGTTAATCGTGATTTTAGTTCCTTTTTTAGCAAATCTCTCAATCGTTTCCGCTCCGGTATGCCAAGCTTCACATTGTACATATGTTGGCATCCTTATCTTCTCACCAGTAGATTTATTTTTTCTGTATGAATAAACCACTATAACAAATTCTGATTTAAGGGTATTTCCTTCGTAGTCAGTATAAGGATTATCTGACAGATATCCAGTAAAACAACAGTTGTTCATAATTTCTCCTATCTTAGTATATTAGCTTGTACTTTCAAAAAAAACAATTCAAATTTCATAAATTTTTTCAACAATAAAAGAGGAGTCGTTTTTGGCAACAGACCCGCACAGCACTAGGTTGTTGCCCTCGTACATAATATATTTATATTTCTTCTTAACTTTTGGAAATGCTATAACGCTATCTAATATGCAAGTGTCATCTTCTATTGTAAGAAAAGACATAATTTGCCCCTTTGAGTCCCCTTTTGTTATTTTATAATCTGAAACTCTTTGAATATTTGCAACGACACATAAATTATTACCATTTTTTCCATTTACAATTTCTTTACATGTGGTATTAGCTGCTGAAGTATCTGATATATCTATCTTGGATAATGTTACTGGACACCCCAAAAACTTTACTTCCTGATCTATCAACCAGCTTGGTTCGTCATCTAAACTGTAAGGCGGATTATTAAGTAAATTTATTTCATTTTCTATAATTTGTTTTCTTTCTTGCTTGCTTGTTCCACCTCCCTCTTTTTTTGTTGGAGATAAATCTTTTAAAGCATCTAGTAAATTATTCCACTTTTTATCAGTATAATTTTTGAGTAACCATTTTTTTTCAGCCGCAGTCAGCACCCTATATATTTCATAATCATATAAGGCTTTATTTCTTGTTATGGCTCCCTTAAAATCTCTAAAGAAACCTACAGAAGAAAGAGCTTTAAATGATGTAGAATTTATTTTAGGGGCAAAAAATAATAATATTTCAATCCAAGTAAAATTGGTTATGTTTTTATTTAGTTCTTTTTCTGACTCACTTATTGAACACAAGACATTATCACCAGTTTTACCCGTGAGTGACTTAATATCTTTAATACCAAAGTATATTTTCCCCTTTTTTGAATTAAATTTATCTTTGTAATTAGCAACGCTTGGTGTTCTAGCTTCAATATCAAATAATTTTGCTTCAGATATTAGTTCGTATATTTCTTGGTGCGGATCTTGCTTCTCGTTGGCGTAATATAGGTAAGCTAGAAAGAACTCTTCTGGACTGTGAGCCTTCTGATAAGCACTCCAATAAGAACACACAGCGTATGATATACTATGAGACTTATTAAAAGCGTAGCGAGACGAAGCCTGAATCCACCCAAAAATTTCTTCTGCTTCTTCCTTTGTTACAATTTTAGTCTTCTTAGCTCCAGCTATAAACTTTTTCTTAACCTTTGCCATAAGGTCAGCCTTCTTTTTGCCAATGGCCTTACGAAGCTCATCAGCCTCCTGTAGATCAAAGCCAGCGATCTTTTGGGCGATACGCATAGACTGCTCTTGATAGACCAGAACGCCATAGGTTGGAGCTAGTATTTCTTCTAACGCTTCATGTAAATATGTTACTTCTTCACGACCATGCTTACGGTCAATGAAATGCTGTGTCATAGACTTACCATCGACATAAGCTTTTAGGCATCCCGGCCTAATGATTGCAATCAATGCAGATAGTTCTTCAATATTACTTGGGGCCAGTTTCTTTGACCATGATTTACCAAGGTTACTTTCTAGCTGAAAGACACCCTTGGTTTTGCCTTCTGCAAACAGTTGCCAAGTTTTCTTATCGTTATATTCCATCATCTTCTTTCAAGTAAATAATTCAATGCCTTAGTTAAACCTTCGATGTTATCGCCAAGCCTGCTTATACCAACATTGCAATTTTGACAAAGCCACCCTCTAAATTTCCAAGAATTATGGCAATGATCTAACCTCAAGTTTACATCTTGTTTTCCACAACAGTCGCAACATTTTGGTTGCTCTGGGGCTTCTTTCTTGATTTCATTTAAAACATAAGATTGTTCATGTTCGCATTGTTTGCATTGAGAATATGGTTTTCTTGGCAGTGACGGATCTTCAGAACGCTGCCTAAATCTATATTCCTTAAGCGACTTATTTTGTCCACACTTACTACATATCTTACTTAACGTAGAGGTTTCCATTGGCAAACGCCTTTTCAAATTCAATGTTTTGGTAAACAGCCCTATGTGTTTTCAATAGTTTTATGAATATGTTAGCAGTATCCTTAACGTCTTGCAATGCGTCATGAGCATTTTCTGAAGATAGTCCCATGCGTTCACGCAAAGAATCCATACTAATTGACTTAACACTTGGATCACCCTCAGTCCAAAGGAAAACGTTGTCCATTAGATCCACTTTGTAAACCTTACTGAATAACTTTTGTTGACTTCTGTTTGTATCCCACTGTCCAAATTTTTCGCAAAGCCTATTGATAATAATCATATCAAAACCAATAATGTTGTAGCCAACTGGAATCGGAGCAAAAAATGGTTCACCCTTCCAATTATATTGATCAACAAATTTTGTAAATTTGTTCCATACCGATTTTAAAGCTGGAGCTTTAGCAAGCTCTTCTCTAGTTTTATTAGTAACTCTCAATGCTCCGTCTTCAATGGGGTCAACGCCAGCGGCGACAGCTTCATCGTCATCTAGTATCGGTTTAATTTCACTGTTGAATGTTCCCTTAAGAGCAAGATTGCGTCCATCTAAAGCGACGGCGGCAATTTGTGTGGGCTGTGTTTTATGTGGATTACGAGATCCGGTTTCAAAGTCGAACACAATATAATCTCTATTAGCCATGTTTTATCTCCTGTATTTTCATTAGTTTATCTAGGAGATTAATTCCTAGAACATCAAATTTTACATGACCTAGAGCTTCTAGATCAGACATTTCCAATCCTGCGATCTTTTCTGGCGATCCTTTCTGCTTAACCATTGGGCATACTTTGTGTAGTGGATCTTTCGAGATTACTACACCAGCCGCATGTTTACCCTGTGTTTTAAAAGTTCCTTCAATCTCTATTGCCTGCTGAAAGTATTGTGCGTAATCACCTTCCAGCTTTCCATTTTCCAGAATGTGACAAAAATCTCTCAATTCGTCAGTACGATTCAATAATGACCAACGAATAATAGATCTGTCTTCGTCTTCCATGTCTGCAAGTTGATCAGAAATATCTGCCTCGTTTGGTATGCTCTTAGTTATAGCATTCATCTCACCAAAAGAACAAGCGTCATTTATACGAAGAACTTCTTTTATTGCGCTTCGGCCCTGTAGCCTACCAAACGTAATCATTTGACTCACATGATCTTTACCATACTTATTCTTTAGATAATCTATAACATCATCACGCCTCTTACCCGGAACGTCCATGTCAATATCTGGTAGAGATACGTGACCATCAGTATTTCGTCCAGCATTGTAAAATCTTTCAAACAGTAAGTCGTATTCCACTGGGTCAATCTTTGTAATTCCAATTAAATATGATATTAAACATCCAGCCGCAGAGCCTCTACCCGGACCAGCCAAGCATCCCATGTCATGTTCTACGTGCCTGATGATATCCTGAACAATCAGGAAGTAACCAAATAGATTAGCATCTTTAATGACTTGTAGTTCTGAATTAAATCTATCTAGATATTTCTGCTTATCTTCTGGCTTCTTTACTTTGCCCGTGTCAATAAGATGGCGTTTCCAACCTTCTCTAGCAAGAACCTTGAGATAATCTTCTTCAGATAGTCCGTCTGGACAATCGAACTTGGGAAGCATAGGAGGACTGAGAATGTCATAATCTTCACACACTTCATAGATAAGTTGCAATTCTTTTGTTACCGCAGCGGGCTGTATACACTTGTTGTCGTGTGTAAAGTATTGTGATACTTCTTTGTTCAGTTCGTTCTTGCGAAGCTGTTTTTGTACTTTAGGTAGCGTGGTCTTTAACGCTGAACATAATAACACTCTATGTAGATCAGCTTGCTTAGACTCAGCGTAGTAGCTTGGTTGAATATCTTTACTTATAGATATAAGATTTTCTCTTGACATAATATCTTGACAGAATTTTACATTCACATTTCCGTCTTCATCTAAAGAAGATACCATCTCTATTAGGTCAAGCCAGCCAGCCCTGTTTCTAGCAAAGACTGTATTGTTATCAAAGGAGCAACCAAGGATTGGCTTAACACCGACTTTCTTGCAAGCTTGGAAAAAAGAGACACATCCAGATATAGACTTGTAATCTGCAATACCACACGCTGGATATTCTTTATCAGCACAGATTTTAGCTAATTCAGCTGGCTTAGAAAAACCTTTGAGTAAGCTATAATGTGTAAAATTCTTCAACGGAAACCAATTCATAATAGTCCTTAGTTCAAATCTTTAGTCAATGTATGTTTGGGATTTTGAGCAGTCATCTACCTCGCACAAGAATCCCGAAACTTGGCTTTGTTGGTAGAAGTTATTTTGCCGGTGGCATCGGTCTTTTTACTGGTTCCTTATCACTAGGTCTTGGGTTTGATGTCAAGGGAAAAGTTTTCACTTTTTTCATTTTCAATTTCCTTGATTAGTGGATACAGCTTATTAACAGCAATTCTTGCTGCTTTATTGTCTGATGGGTAGTGGACGCCCTGTAATATTCTAGCAAGACCACAGTAATCAGACAACTGAAAAAATTCTTCTCTCAATTCTGGATATAAATCTGACAAAATTTGTGCTGCTAGTTCAGAATACATCGTATGACCACTTGGGTAGGCGGGAGTATGATGAGTCTCTGTATAGATGACTTCAATTTCTAAATTAAAATATGGAGCCAACTTTTCTGGTCTAGCTCTGTTGTAATAAAATTTTAGTGCGTATACGTACTGTTCTAAAATATTGTAATATGAGTCAAAAACATCTTTTGGGAATTTCATTCCACGTTTATATAAAGAATTAGTAAATAAGTCTATAGGCTCATTGTCAACTAAGTAAACTAAATCCAACTCTTTGTTAGTTCTATTTTTCGTAGCCTTTGCTATATTTTCTAGTTCTTTTTTTGTGGTAAGACTGCTATTTTTTGGGGGCGGTGGAATAATAGACCGTAATTCTATGTCTAGTATAGAAATCTCATCATCATAATTTACTTTATTATCTAGATATGAAATTTTATCTAGGTCGGCTTTGCTATCTATAATTGCTGCTACTTTATTTATTAAGCTCATTTTCTCTCTCTACGAAATCTTTTTCTAATCTGTGAACAAGTTTACTACCAGCGTGTCTATAAAAGCATGGTAAAAATCCATGTATACACAGATAAATACCAGCTCTTATACAATGATACCCATGACCTACTGCAAACCACCAGTGACTCCAGTAGGTCATATCGTTTCTATCTAAGTGTTCAGCCCATTTTTGTTTTAGTTTCATTTTGAACTTTTCTTGTGTGCTTTTGGAAGTAAATCATTATCTTGCTTGTAATTAGGATTAGAAGGTCTACCATTTCTAAGCAAATATAAAAAAGCACGAACCCTAGCCATAGCCCAACCATCTCTACTCATTTTGGGAGCATGGCTAGTACTAAATGCTCCAGCACCTCTTCGATATACTGCTTTAAGCATACCAAGGGTTGCTTTAGATCCTTTACCTTTTTCGTTGTGGTCTTTTACGGCTTTTTTTAGTTTGGCTTCTGTTTCTTTACTAAATGTTATTTTTCCTTTATCATCTTTTGCGCTGTCCGGTTTATTCTTTTTAGATCCTTTTTTTTGATCTTTTTTAGGCGCAGGAGTCTTTCTTGGGTCATTTTTCTTTGGTTTTCCATACTGTAAAGCCTCAGACATCTCATAAATATAGTTCATTTTTATATCTCCAAGTATTACCAAGCCCTGCAAGACCAGTATCTTGCTTTCCATTTTGGACCCGGATTATCACAATTATGTCTGGCTCTAAAACTCTTTCTTCTCTTTGGGTTATCTCTCTTTATCTCCATATTAGGATCGCCAAAGTTTACTTTAACTACGTTACCCTTGTCGTTCTTAACGTAAACACTCATTTTCTTTGGGCCGTCTGGTGTTCTAAATGGTTTATTTAGCTTTACTTTTCTCCCCTGATATTCTACAGCGTAAGATTCTTCTTTTTCAGTTTCTCTTACGTCTGTATATTTCATGTAGTCATATGCTGAGGCGACATGTGCTTCAGCTTTAGAAATATTGTCTTGAACCCAAGCTTCAATTTCCATTTCTTCTGTCATCATGTTATATAGCTCCATAGCTTGAGTAGCAATTTTCTTTAGCTGTGATCTAGACATTCCACCCTCTCCGCCTTCTCCTGATTTAGCTTTCTTCCAAGCCTCTGGGTCGGGTCTGTCTTTATCGCCCTTTTTGGCTGGCTTATAGTTCTTGCCTTCACGCTCCTTTTTCTTTCTGATGTTTTCCCACAATGATGCAGCATTATATTCTTCAACTTCTTCTCCAAAATCAATATAATCTGCCTCAGAAGGAATATAAAAATTATCTTCAGTTAGATCTTCTTCATATCCATATTCTTTAATATACATTTCAAAATCAGCTTGCGCAACCATTTCTAACCCCTGCGAAGCTTTGCTTATACACACTGCGGCTCTTTGGCTTTGATCTTTATATTCGTTTTTCATCTGTTTGTCGCTCATGCAACGCGAAATAAAAGATTTACGATCTTCGTCTGTATTTCTTGAGGGTAGAGGCATTTTATACTCCTGTTATTTTTCTAGCGTTATTTAAAATGTTATCTAAACTTGATATTGGTATTCTTTTTTTAAAGTGGTTGTAAGTATCTTGTATCATGTGGTGTTCTGGGTTTTTATAAATTTCTAACCATCCTACAAAATAATTCCATATTCTGTCTTCTAAAACCAATCTATATTTAACACCGTTAGGTCTTCCAAATCTGTGGTTCCATTTAAGTGTTGGTAAGCATATGTTCTTACCACCATTAAATCTAAATTTTTCAGCTATGTATCCTTCTTCTCCCCCAAAACCTTTGAAGTGTCTTGATATACCGGGCCAGTTTTTTCTTTCAAAAGAGCAAAGCCCCATTCCATTCATTGGTATTTCGAAAGGTTCTTTTTTATCATACGCTTCCTTGTTGGTATCCCAAACGCCATACATATCACCGCGCCAAACTTCTTTAAAATGAGTAGAAACATTTATTAAATCGTCGTATAATAATGGTCCCTGTATTAAGTCTTTACAGTTTTTATTTTCTAAATAATAATCTAATAAATTGTCTATTGCATCTTTTTGAAGTAGTACGTGACAGTCGAGTATTAATACGTATTTACCCATAGCATAATCAACAATTTCGTACTTATTAAAAGAGCTGATATTACCATTATTTTTTGCTATATATTTTCCTCTTCCATTCATCCCGGTTTCTACTAGTTTTTTAACTTCTTTACCGTGTTCTCCGCTTGGGTTTGTATCAAGAACTATGTATTCAACAGCATCAGAATTGCATATTTCGTGATACATTCTAAGTGACTGTATTGTAAAGAATACACCATCGTAATCATCATATGTGGCCATCCCAACTGTTAATATTTTCTTCATCAGCCGGGAGCCTCATAGAATCCTATATCAAATCCTTCTCTAGTACAATCTTCTAGAGTTTTTTTCATTCCATATTCTTTTAGGTGGTTCTCTATATAGATACACATATTTTGTTCTGTCTCTGGCCAATTGTTTTTACAAAAATGACACAATTTTGTGCATTTCCAGTGACTTCTATCGTAGGAAAGGGGCTTTGGTGTGTTATTTTCTTGTATTTCTTGAAATCTATTTTTGAGCATTTTCAAAAATTTATTTTCATCTTCCTTTGAGAAACAAAGACTAAACGGAGATGGGTCTGGATTTCCGTCCTTATCTTTGTAGAAAAATATGCTCATAATTCTATTGGGGAATTCTGGATATAGCTTAGAAATAGCATAATAATATAGCAATAATTGAGGGTCTTTTTCTAATTTACTATAATCTTTAATTTCTCCAGTAGCCCAATCCATTCTTCGTCCTGTCTTCCAGTCTATTACTTCTATCGTGTTATCGTTAATTTTTGTTACAAGATCAATTGTACCCTTTATTGCTAGCTGCCCTTCTATTTCTTGACCATTAGGTAAAGTATATTTAAACCTAGCCCAATCTTCTTCAATCGGTATATCAAAGTGGGGTTCTGGAAAATGTATGTTTCTTTTTCTTGGGTCAAACTGTCCGTCCCCATGATTAAGAAAGCACCAAGCTGTTTTATTTATTTCTGATCTATCGCTTTGAGAAAATTGATGAACAGATTTTTTCTCATAAGAATCTATACTGAGATCAACAAGTGTATTTACAAGCTCGTCTGTATGTAGTTCTGTTTTTTTACACTTAAATTTTCCGATAGCGTCGTCATCTACTTTTAAAAATTTTACTTTCGGTTTATCCTGTTCGTACTTCTTTAGCCCAGCTAATACTTCCATGACCTTATGGACCATAGTTCCCATGTCTGCTTTTTTTCCACTATCAGATTGATGACCTAAAACATAAGTAATGAAATATTGCATTTGGCAATAGGCATAGTTATTATAACTAGAAGATCTAACATAAGTAATAAGCATTTGTTAAGATCTCCAAAGTGGGCTAAGGTTATAAATTTCTGACATTAATTCTTTTATAGAATAGTCAGAATTATCTATTATGATATCAAAATTATCCCAATTATAGTTTTCGTAATCAAGAGAAGATTCGCAAACATGTGTGCTACCCTTGGTGTTTCTATTTAGTCTAATCACCAAGCCACCAGCATTATGTATGGCATCTACCTCGTTGGGAAATCTAACATCTGGAATTAATGATATTTCTGATTCATCTTTTAATATTTGTGATATTGTGTAATCAACCCACACTGTATCTTTTATGCCTCTCATGACATCGGTTCCAAAGTATTGTAAAAAATCTCTAGCACTCATTCCATATGGAGTTTCTGTATTTTTTTGATCATCCGTTCCGTAAACTTGCTCAGGTGTAAGATTAAATAAATCGACACAAATTGATTTAAGATAATCTGCAAAGTGATAAATCTTTACTAAGGGCCAAATATTAGGCTCTGCATAATAAACATATTCTTCGTCTTTTCGTGTTAGATCTAATACTCCCCATCCAGACTTACCATTAGAATCTTCTGTTTTGACATGAAGATCTCCCTTATTATTGATATCAAAATCTTCAATAAGAAGATTTTCTTTTAAAATTTTCCCACCCATAATATTAGCAACGGTGTTTTTTCCAGACTGCTTTCTTCCAGATATTCCAATTATTTTCATTAGTATAGCCCTTTTAAGTTACTTAGTATCATTTTTTTAATTTTCGATGTTGACATATCACCAATGTCTTTACTTGACAATCTTGGGAATATTAGTTTATGACTTCTGTTTAATTTTCTGTATATCTCCATTGCGGCTTCTCTTCCGGCTTGATCGTTATCCATTAAAACTACTATTTTGGTCACACTTGTTTTCATTAGCTTACTTATTTGCGCTTCAGATATGCTTTTACCAAAGACACTGACAGCGTTTTTCACCCCGGACTCATATAGTTTCCAAACATCTCCCTGACCTTCTGTTATAAAAATACATGACTTATCTTGCGCTTTTTTAATAGCTCTATGGTAGTTATAAAAGTAATTACTTTTATTAAAACCTGTTGGATAAAATAAAAATTTAGGAGATCTGTAATGCTTGGTAGATCTTCCTATTAGGCCAACAAGTTTTTTGCCTTCACTGTCATGTATCGGTATGATAGCTCTTTCTTTCATTATACCGTTTTCTTCACAATCTCCCACTGAAAAATATTTAAGAGTAGATTTATTGAAACCCCTGCTGTTAAAGTATTCTGATGGTATATTAATATTATAGTTATTTGGTATTTCTACGTCTTTTATTTGCTTATTCTTTGTTTTAAACTGCTTTATTAAGATGGCAAAATCGTCTTCATCTTCTGAGTCTATTGACGAAGAGTACGAAGAGTAGTTTGATATGTTGAATTCAGACGCAATCCATTTCAGAACATCTTTAAATTCTAGATTTTTCCCTTCTTTAGCAGATAAAGCTCCGTGTATTATGCCAAATATGTCGTTTTGGTACTCATACTGACAGTCTCTCGTCCAACATTTCCATATAAATTTGTCCAAAGAAAAAGAAAAGGCTCTTGGGTTGTCACTTCCTTCGTGTATCGGACATGTTGAGTAAATATTATTATTAAATACTTCATACTTCATGTCAAGCTTTTTAAAAACAATTTCAGCTTCTGTATTAAGTTTCTTTTTCAGTTTCTTCAAGTTCATTTTTTATTGTTTCCATTCCGTCTGAATTAACTAATCCGGTATCCCCAACGGGTTGATTCTTAAATTCATTTCTAGTTTTTAATTCTATTAATTTTGCATGAGATCCAACCATCTGCATATTTATATAATCTCCATCATCCATTCCAGCGCCATGCCTAGAAACAATTGGAACTAATTTTCTATTGCCAGCATTAGGACCATCCTCTGCTAATTCTTCTGGAGATTTAGCTTTAAATATGCTGAATGAAGTACATAACCATATCAATCGATCTGAACCACTCACCGCGTCTGTACTTTCTTTTGTAATTCCATCCCTGTTTAGCTGCACAAACGATAGACAGGGTATGTCTAGCTTAACACATAAATTATGCAGAGAGGTAATTTGAAATCCTAACGCTTGATACTCTTGAATATTATTAGTAATAGAAGATGATGACATTAACTTTAAATAATCGTATATTATTAAGCATTCATTTGTTTGTCCTGATTCATCTGTCTTTACTTCTTGTACTATCCAGCGCTTAATTATGTTTAGTATTTGATCAAATGGCTTTCCAGCCACGCTAACATAACTATACGGTATAGATTCTAATTTGGATACAGCTTCTCTTACTTTTCTTTCTTTGTCTGCATCGTCTACAAATTTCCCTGTGGCAACTTCATTAATTGGTGTTCCGCTAATATTAGCAATTAATCTATTTAGATGATCTTCTTTAGACATTTCGGTGTCTAGCACAAGAACTGGTATACCTAATGAAGATACATTAAGGGCAACATTATCAGCGAATACTGATTTACCAACCTTTGGTCTCGCAGATACAAGGTCAACGCATTTTCGTCTAAGACCACCGCCAATGGCTTCGTCATATCTAGAGAATCCCGTTGGTATACCAATGATATCGCATTTATTTTCCGACAGGAATGTGACATAATCATCTACTCCTTCTCCTATTTTTTCTGGATTTTCTCCACCATCGTCCTCTCTTAAAAAATCCGTTACTGGATTTTCTAATATTCCTACAATTTCATCTATGCTTTCATTTCCTGTAACCTTGTCAACATCGTGGTGTATTTTTAATGTTAAATTTTTTATTTTTCTAGCAAACTCAAATTTCTTTATTTGAACAGCAAAGCCCAAGATGTTATCTTTATTTACAATAAAGCTTTCTAGATTTTTAATGTATGATAGTTCTTGTTTCGTATTAATGACATCAATAACTTTTAAAGATTTAGCAGCAGACAATATAGATGGTATGTCTACACTGTTTCCGTTTTCAATTATTAACCGAAGACACTTGTAAAGAATTTGATTGTTTGGATTAACAAAAGTATCTTCATTAATAATATCGGATATCATAACGTAGCAATCGATTCCATGCTGCATCAATCCAGCAAGAACCGCTCTTTCTGCTCCAATATCGTTTAAATTTTCAGACATTAACCAGTACACCTATCGCATCTGTAATACTCACCGTAAACAAGGCTAGAATTTACCTTTTGACTCTTGCCACAGACGTGGCAGACTACATCCTTCTTACTTGGGGGTTTTCGACTTCGTGGCGTTCTTGCGGTGGTAGGCGTTTTAATTTCTGAGTGTTCTTTTCCATTGTCAACCCATTCATTTTTTGTCGCTTGGACACGCTCTCTCCTGCCGTTTTGCTTCATGGTATTAATTTTACTACGCTTCATTGTAAAATCATTTGGTAGTTCTGGAACTTCTTCAGGTACTGGTTCTTGTTTTACATTTTTGCTATCATTTATACCCAGAGCTTTTATTAAAGCCGCTTTTTGTTCTTCGTTTAAAGTGTCAACAAAATCTTTCATACTCATAATCTTTTACCTTTCTCCATTAGTATATCGCCTTTTCTTTTGAGTTCATACACTTTGCCTTCAAGTTCTTGAACTCTAGCTTCTGCTACCTGTTTATAGTTGTCTATAGATGTGGCGTATTCATTTTCAACAACTATCATTTGCATTCTCATTTCATGCTTGGTATATGGACTAAATTTTTCATGATATTTAGCAACCATTTTTTGCAACTGATCATTACAAAGATTAAAAACAACTTTTTGTCTATTAATTTGATCTTGAATGTAGGATGCGTATCCATATAATGCATAAGCATAATCAAAAAGCTCTTCTTGGTTTAGCTTTTTAACTTGTTCCATTTCCATATCTGCGGCTAATAGAAATTCTTCATGAAATGTAGCAAACTTTGTGTTTGTTTCATTAGTGAATTGATCTAGCTTGTCAAGAAAATTTTCAACGGTTTCTTTAGCTGTTTTCAATTTGTTCTCTCCATTGCTCGTCTGTGTCGGAATACTTCAATTCGATTAGGTCAATCTTGTTCAACTTGCACCACTCTATTTTATCTTCATCCTTGGCTTTTGCCAACACAAAATCTGCTTTTGTTTTGTGGAAAAATGGTGTGTATTCATAGTGTTGCTGACCGTGAACTTCAACGGCTAACATTATCTGTGGAATATAAAAATCTAAATACAGAACGCCTTTTCTGTGTCTTGGTGTGCTTCCCGGTAGCTTAACTTCTTCAAGTATTCTGTAGCTATGAAAGAGGGTCTTCAAGACTTCTCTTGCGCGAACGTGGTACTTTGATCTCTTTCGCTTGTCGTTGGCGGCAACAGAATATCCGTTTAAATTCCATACGTACTCTCTGCCATTTAAGCCTATAACCTTCATAAAATATCCATTCTATAAACTTAGCAAGTAATATTCCGGCGCATATATTCAATATTGTAACTAATCCCAAAATCCAAATCCTATTCCAGTTTTAGGGTCACGATAACTCCAGTAAGTTTTTTTTCTGTTTTTATCTCTAGGTGGAGGATTGAAGAAGTAGTATAGAAATACACAAGTCAATATAACTATAACAACGTTAGACATAAACTCATTATCATTCATTAACTATCTTCTTTAATTTCTTTTCGGTATTCCTTATGGTTTTCTTTACGTATTCTGTTAATTCATAATCCTTTTTGTAAACTTGGAGAGCATCTAATATTCTCCAAGCCTCGGTTTTAGTTATGTTTACCTGAGCCATTAAAATAATTCCTTAATTTTATCGTATATGAATAATGAAATATCTGGATTTTCATTTAAAAACTCAAGAGTATTATTAGCGCCTTGGAATTTAAAAAATCTTTCAACTTCTTCTTCTTTGTCTCCAACGTTATTCTCTTTAAGAATCTTTTGAATAACTGGGTTCTGAATATCATCCAATGCGCACTGAATTGTATACCAAGCTCCAGCAGTTTTGATTAATCTAAACTCACAAGCAATTTGTACAACTTCTTGTGTTTCATCTATTCCAACTCCGTACCTAATCCAACTTTCCGCTGTGCTATTAGGAGTTCCGCCAGCACAAGATGTTTTAATAGCCCAATTTGCTATTTGCCCAACGTGCGGGCCACTATCTTTTGGTACTTGCCATCTTCCACGGTGCGTAATAACCATGTTGGTTCCAGCTTGATACTGCAACATATTCCCACAGTCAGCCATCTTGGAAGGGGCATATGGAGATCCACCAGTGTTGGCAATATTATGAGTAATACATGTTAGTATAATCTTGTTCTTCATAAGTGTACCACTAATACGCTTAAAAAACATAGACAGCAATCTTGGCAGTGCGTTCCTCACACCTGTTCTAACCTCTCCCTCTAGCTCACAAGATGGAACCATGTTAGACAAAGAATCCGCAATAATTAAACATCCGGGATCGTTGTTTATGTAGTACTCGATAATATTAAGAAAGTCTTCTGCTGATAAAATTTTGTCATCAGTAGATTCTACAATTAAAATGTTATCTGACTGTAGACCTTTAATGCCATCGAAGTTTTGTCGAGACAATCTACCTTCTGTGTTGACGTAGATAACACGTTTTCCAAGAGATTGACACTTTGAAGCAAAATGAAGGGCGGTTGTAGTCTTACCGGACTTTGGATCGCCAGTCATTACTACAACACTTCCCTCCCTTAAACCGCCCCCAAGGGCAATGTCTAGAGCTGGAGACACGCCGATAACTTTAAGACTGTTAATAGCCTTCAGTACTTCGGTTCCACTCCTAACGACATCTCCGTATTTGCTAACAATTGAATTGCTTACAGCGTCACTGTTGAATTTATTTAATGCTTTTTTTTTGACTTTGCTCATAGGTTCCTCAGTTTGTTGAACATACTTTTCTTATTTGATGTGTATTGTGTTTTTCTTGTCTTAACTTCTTTTTTATCTTCAATAATGTTGTTTTCAACTGGTTTAATTTTTTCTTTCTTAGCTTCCTTATTGTAGCTTTCTAAAGCTTTCACCGCAACCTTATTGTATTTCCAACCCCTTGGCCCATAGCACTTTAGACCTATGTGATATATTTTATCAAAATGTTTAGATTTTATGGCTTCAATTATAATTTTTTCTTCAAATTTTTTTGCAAGAGATCTCACGGCTTTCATATTTCTAATGAATGCTTCGTGATATTTATCTCCCGCCGTCCAAAACTTATAAGAGGGCTTATCCATTTTAAATGCTTCGGTCCATCTTAAGATAAGATATTCTGCTATATAAGATTCAAACGTGCAATATTCACCAGTATGAATGTGCTTGTATTTGTATTTTTCAGACCATTCTTTTTGGTGTTTTTTATTAAATAGTTTAGGTTTCTTTGTCATAAATTAGCAATGCTTCTTGAATAACGTCCTCAACATTATCTTCTAACTGCAAATCTGGAGTTAAGTCAGGAGATGTATATAATGTTCTATGAACAATGTTATCTTTTACAAATCCTAAACTAAAACAATTTATAGTCTTTCCACCCATAGTTCCCTTGGCGGTTTGACTGATATATACGCCTTCAGAACCTTCTACTGCATATTCTATCATGTGTGTTCTAAATTTCAATCCGAGATTCTTCAAACGAATCTTTTTTTCTCTCAAATATTTTAATGCATCTGGCCAGTCTTTAAAGTTTTGCAAATATATTTCTTGACCACTTTCTGGAAACAACACAATCCACACCTTCCTTCTGTCTTTTTCTGAGAGCGTTTTGTATTTAGCTATGAAAGCATCTTTTCCGAAGTATCCGTTCATTTTATTTTTGTTACACATTCTTTGTTGTTGGTTTTAGAAACTCCCCGCTTTAAATCAGACAAAGTAGAAGCATTTTCAGTCATCACAGTAGAACCCTTGTGGTGATTGAAATGATCTCCAGCTGTCATTCCGTTGTTATTTTTTTTGGCATACGTTTTTTTTATATAGTTTTCAATAGATGTAATAGTTCTATTTAAATCTTCTGCAACTTGTGCAATTTCTAATTCTTTGTAATGCCCATCAATATAATAACATTCAACTTTGCTCAATGGTCCCTTTTTAGTCTTACCCATTTAAAAAATTCCTTAGTGTTAAAGTAAAATACAAAGAATTTCTAGTGTTTAAATACTTAGTATAGTGCTGAAATGCTTCTTTGTTTGTTTGTCTTAATTTTAATGATAGGGTTTTTTCTCTTGTGCTATCTGGACCGTATGGATCGTATGGATAGCTATTGTGAGTCAATATGTAATAATTACTTCCTTTTTGAAGCCCACCAACGGACTTAGCAAATACATCCTTATCTTCTTCTGTGATATCGCCTTTTTTGTTGTATAATGTTACGTTCATTTTTTACCTGTCATAATATATCTTTGTTTTTGTTCAGCTGACATATTATTGATTGCTTTTCTTTCTGCTTTTTTAGTAGTATCAGCGGAGTTGGTTCTATTTTTAGCTTCAATTTCAGATCTTTGGTAGCTTCCCATGTTAGACCAATTCTTGTCGGCTATTTGGCCAACGGTTTTAGCATCTTTCACAAAAGCACCAAGCCCACCATATGGTACTCGTTCCAGAGAATTTTTACCACATGATGGGCATTTTTTTAGTGCTTCATCGTGAATAGATTGTTTAACGTCCTCTAGAATCTCACCACAATTGTGGCATCCGTAATCATATAACATTAACTCTCCAGTGCGTATAGGATTGCTCCAATAATTCCATTCCTCTGTATGTCATGATACTCTAATTTGCAGATTCCGACACCCGAAACATCCGATAGTCTTTCCAAGCAAAAATCTAATCCACTATATTTATAGATATCTGTCTGCTTGTTGTCGCCATTGATAATTACTTTAGAATGATTACCCATTCTTGTTATGAACATTTTTATTTGTTCATTAGTACAGTTTTGAGCTTCATCTAAAATCATAAACGAATCATGAAATGTAGAGCCACGCATAGTTTCTAGTGGCTCAAACCTAATCCTACGTTGATTATAATAATAACCAAACTTATCTCTACCAAGGAAGTATTTTAGATTTTCCTCCATTGGTTGTAGGTATGGTTTAATCTTCTCGTTCAATTCCCCCGGTAAAGATCCGATATCTCTACCAGTACAAACTAAAGGGCGAGTAACTATAACTGTGTCAATTTCATCTTTTAATAACTTCTGAGCGGCTAGCCCAGCAGGAATAAAAGATTTACCACTTCCAGAAGGGCCAGTGCAGAACACCACGTCGTTTTCTACAATTGACCGAATATATATTTTTTGATTTTCAGTTTTGGCCTCCAAATGTTTTTGCTTAGGTTTATTTTTTTCTTGACGCTTTTTTCTGTTGTTGTTATTTGCCTGTGCTGCCAAAGCCGTTACTCCCTCGTTGTGAGGAACCAAGTTCGTCTCTTAACTGTAAAGATATAACAGGAACCTCTTGGAATATCATCTGCGCGATTCTATCCCCACGTTTTATTTCTACATCTTCATCAGAAGTGTTATAGAGACAAACCATGATCTCTCCCCTATAACCAGCGTCTACAACGCCAGCTAATACATCTATACCTTGCTTTACTGAAAGTCCAGATCGAGGCCAAATAAGTCCAGCTAGGTTATCTGGCATATCTAGACTGATTCCAGTCTTAATTGTTGTTCGTTTGTTTGCGAATATAAATTTGTCTTCATCAGCATATAAATCAAATCCAGCATCTGTTCTATTTGATTTAGTTGGTACATGAGCAGTTTCTGTTAAGTATTTAAATCCTACAAGGTTCATCATTAATTATCTCCTAGCATTAGCGAATTTCGCAAGATCCTCCAGAGCAGGCCCACTCTTGCTCTGCTTTTACATTATTTTCCTCTTCAATCACTTGAGTATAATCTACTTCTTTATATTCACGGTTCATGTCGAGCCAGTCTTTCCAATTGTAAACGTCTTTCATACAATAGGTTAGTAGCTTAAGATCTCCGTTCATATATCTATCTGCAAATCTTTGGCATCTATCTCGGTATTCTTTTTTTTCTGAACCTTTAATCTTTTGACCAACACCTAGTAAGCTGTCACAAGCGGCCCATAAATTATCTTCATAAAGAGATAGCCCAACTTCAATTAAACCACTCACAAACACCGCTGCGTCTCCGTAATGTTGTATCTGCTCACTAGGTAAATACACGGTTGTGAACGGAGCTTGTGCGTAATCTTTATCGCCAGCTATTGGAAGCAGTGAAACACCGCAGAAATACTGACGATTATCGTAAATAAAATTTGTAACAGCATCCCACTCTTCTGGTTTAACATTAATAGTATTAGAAACGTTGTGTGTTAACCATTTTTTTGTACACTGTTCTGGATTCGTTCCACTCATAACCCAGTTTTGTTGTGTGCTTTTTACGTATTCTAGTAAGTCTATAGCCCCAAGCTGATTTTTAATCTTAGAACCGTCTGGAACTTCTACGCAAAACGCCACAACGTCATCTGAGTCATTATTAGACCATACTGACTCCTCACAAGCTCTAGGATTGATTGTTTTAAAATACTGGTATATCGGTTCCATTTTATTCGCTTGGACCCTACGGATGTATCTCTTGGCATGATGAGGGTGAATACCAGAAGATGTTCCTAGAATACAACTGGATGTACCCTCTGGCTTAACACAGGTAGTTCGGGCGGCTTTATTAATGCCAATTAGTTTGGCTATTCTTTCATTGGTTTTCTTTACTATTTCTGCACCCTTCTTCTGAACCTTCGGGTCTAGGCAGATTTCGTGCTGTTCCATGATTCCTGTCATTGACACACCCAGTAGAGCCTCGCGACTGATAATATTCTCAGAAGCTTTGCCAAGATAAGGAAATTCAGCAAATCCAGCCTGAAGCGTTCCGATAATAGCGGCAGACTCACAAGCTGCGTAGAAATCTTCAACAGTTTTAACTTTAGCGCAGTTAATTGTAGACAGATTACAGGCTTGCCATCCGCTCTCTCCGGTGGTTTCATCTACAGGCCACATGCCAATTTCCACGCATGGATTTACAATGAGTTCTGTAGAGTCAGACCATACGAATCCGGGTTCGCCAAACTCTTTCACGGACTGCATTAATTCATTGAACTGTTTCTTTGATGTTTTGTTTCGTAGTAGCAATGCTGAGTTATTTGATCGCCCTCTTTGTGGGTTATCAATAAACCATGAACCAGTTTTAGCCTTTGCCATTTCTTCATCGTCAGCAGAGAAAAGACAAATTGTAGCACTACGCCTAACGCCACCACTAATTACGGCGTCAGCACCAAACATGACGATATCATATGCTTCAATTGGTTTAATTTTATCGCGGCCCTCTTTAATAATATTGTCGAGAACTTTCTTAATGCTTGTTAGAGCTTTTTTAAGAGGTTCTGGTCCGGGAGCTTTCCCTCCGCTAGATTTGAGGTATGATCCAGCTGGTCTAATTTTTGTGTAATCAAAAGTGATATTCTTCCCATTGTATTCTGGAAAAAGGTTGCACTTTCGGAAGTAACTAGATACCAAAACACCAACGGCATCAGACCATCCCTCAATTGAATCTTCTATTACAAATTTCTTATATCCTTCTTTTGATTTGACTATCTTGGGAAGCTTGTCGATGTGGTGTTTCTGCACAGAAAAACCAGTGCCGCATCCGCACAGCAATAGATACATACACTCCTGAAAGAATCTTACCCTGTCCGTATAGGATGCGATGCAGTTATATATTCTTGCGTTGTGCTTAAAAACTGGTGAGCCTCCAAACTGTAAAGCCCTTTGAGAACCAAGAATTTTTTTCTTTCTCATATCCTCATATGCTTGAGTTATTGCTTCCTTAACGTCCAAAACATTATCATCATTAGGATCTACGTATTTGTCAAGCATCATTTGCTTAACTCTGTCAACTGATTCCTGCCAAGTTTCTCTTCTCTTCTTTTCTGGACACCATCTTGCATATTTAGATACGAACGTATAGTTCATCAATGACTTTATTGACATCGATCACCATCTTCCTATGTTTTAAGTAACGATTTAGAAATATTTTTCAAGCAGTCTTACAATAATAAATCTAGCAATAGCTGGTATTATAATAAATACCAAGAGATATGTCAATATTACTGAGCCGTATTTTTTTTCTTTCGCGTTTTGTCTGGCATTTTCTACAACAAAATCATAGCATTGACGTTTCAACTCTCTTTTTTTTGCTAGTCCAGCTTCGCAAAATCCACCAGACTGACTAACTATTGTAGCCCATTCTGTGGCGTATTGCAAGCAGTCTTTAGCAATTTTTCTTTTTGTGTCATCAGAATACTTTTCTTTTATTTCTTCTTCTATTTGACACTGATGACCAGCATACGTTAAGTGATCTAGAAAATCAAGTATACTTGACTTATCGTAACCAAAACTAATGTCTGGAAAATTTTTCAGCCTAACAGTACCGCCGTCTTTTCTGAAAACTAATTGTTCAATATATGCATATAAGGTGATTAGACGGGTAATTTCCGCTTTTGGATGGTTAGTACCAAAGGTAATTGTACTTACATCTCCATCATTGTACACATTGGCAACTAATGGACTTTCTGATTTTATTTTAAAACCATTAACAGTAAATCCTTCATCACTAAAAATCTTAAATAGAACTTCGCTAACTTCTTTTGGAGACATTAGATTACCCCTTTTGTATTAAAACCCACGCTATTCCCATGAAATACTCATTTAGTTTTTGTTTTTCTTGTTCTGTTACTACATGGTTTTCATTTGTAAGAATATTTTCTAAAATGGACTGTATGTTTTCTGATAATCCATCGTACTTATCTACTAATTTTTTTTGAAAAAACGTTTTACCAGCTAAAGCATAAATATCGTTAACTTGTTGAACGGATGCGTTATATTCTACAACTCTTTTTGCAAATTCATAATTAAAAATTGCTAGCTTGGCTCTATCAGATGGTTCTTTTACAATTTCTGAAAAAACAATAACAGTGTTTAAAATTTCTTCTGTGGGCTTTTTTACGTCTAGAATTTCTGCTACAGGACTTGGGTTTGGGTGTGGGTTTGGATTATCAATTAAATCAAAAAAACCCTGACCGAAAGCAGAATAAAGCAAAAGAACAATTGCTATTACTCTTTTATACATATTATTCCTCCGAATTTAATAGGGGAAATACCTCGTCTAATTTTTGAACAGCTTCTTCTAAATCTAATTCTACACATTGATTCTTAAGAGTGTGCCAAGACGAAACAACGTCTAAAAATTCTACTGTTTGTTTATTATTAACTATAACTTTGGGTTTTTTCTTCATCCAGTTCTTGAACCAATCAATAACTGGTTTATAATTAAAATTAGACAGCAACAACATAGAAGCAATTATAACCGCTGCTATTCTGAACATAATTTCTGGCTCCATTTATTCCTCCAATACTTTTAGTGGTTTAATCATAATATCTTTTCCGAATTTAGATCCGTGGTAGGGACATACTGTTTTATGCCCATCTCCTTGGATTATCACGCCACTCCCTTTGCATATACATTTTTTAGGATCTTCGTGTGGACCCACAATGTCTGGAGTAGGATTAATCTTAAGAATTTTTTCTTCAGCTTCATCAAATGATTTTGAAATATCTTCTTTCCACTGGTCTACATAAACTCCATACATTCTAGTAATAGATGATGTGCTACACCCATAATTATTACTAAAATCTTTTGACCAAGGATTTCCACCATCTATAATTTTTGGTACGTTTTGAGTAAACGACAGTGTTAATATTACAGATACTAAACATACTATAGTGTAGTCTAGATATTTTTTCATGGGCTTCCTCCATCAACTGCATTATAGTATGCAATGTCGTCAAATCTATTTGTAAGTAAAGTTTCTAATTCAGTATATGTTAAGCTAGTTTCATAAGTTGTGTCAATAGTATGATAAGCACCAGCGGGGGTGCATGTTACCACACACGTTGCGTTCTTAGCTACCTCAAGAGAGGTGTTTGGGTTTGTTACCACATCTGTTGTTGATACCACTGCCATTATTTTCTCCTTTGTGGGGGAATTATTGAGTTATTTTTTTATCTCCAAGATATATTGATGCTATTTCTGTTCCATTTACCATAAGTTTATCAATGGTAGCATCTCCTATATGAATTGGTGTCATTATTGTATCTCTTTTATAGTCCAGCTAATACTATCTTCATCCCATGTATAAAATTCATTTTCTTCTAGAGATTCTGTTGGTATTGGAACGGGAGCTTCCCAAGTGCATGAATCTTCTACAAGAACCCAGCTGTTGTATGGTTTTGGTGGGATAAAGGCATCTCTAGTTTCATCATATGAGTAACCTATTCCAGCATAGTTTTTTCTAAAGGGACTGCCACCCTCTGCGTGAACGCCAGCACTTGTATTATACGATGTGCGTTTACAAGCTTTATTTAGTAATACAGAATAATAAGATTCCCAGTTAGTGTTCTCATCTTTTCCAGATATAACTTGAACTACTGTGTTATTTTCGTCTAATAAAGCGTAATGTGCCATTTTTGTATCCTTTAAAAGAAAATTTCGCTAGAGGGTATATTCCCAGTAGTTTCTGGTATTTTATGATTTTGATAATAACCATTTCCAAAATGAGCATCTACACTTGTTTCTAATTCTTGCTCTGTGTCGAATATATGCATTTCATGTTGTGAATGATAAATATGAACACTGTTGTCAGTTTTACCAAAATGACACTTACCAGTAGCGACTGTACAGCAACAGTACCATTTGTTTGATTCTATGTGATGCATCATGTATACCTTTGGGTGCTTGGAGTAAAATTAGAGGTGTATCTTGCTACTCCAGAAGTTATTCTTAGGGCGTCTAGAAATCCTTTGCCCTCATTGTCACTCAAGGCATTTTGAAGAGAGTCAAAGAATGTATTGCCAGACCAAGTAATATTAGCAGAATTAGTGGCGTCAAAATCTTCTATTGTTCCATCTATAAAAAGTCTTAAATAACCACTTGATCTTGTAACAGCTACATGATGCCAATTATTATCTTGTACTGTAGTAGTTGATGCAAGATGATTTCCGGTTCCGGTGGCATAAATGAAAAATAGTTTACCACCAGTGAAGCCTGAGTTAACTGCTACTGTTCCAGTTCGAACGCCAAAAACAGAAGAAAGCCATACTGCATAAGCATCGGTACTATTGTTTTTCATCCAAAATTCGAAAGTAAAATCATTACTTGTTCCTATATCGAGAGAAGAATCTGTTGGTAGGCTCATTCTGGTAGCAGTACCATCACCAAAAGCTTCTATAGATTGAGAGCCAACCTTGGAGGTGCTTGATAATCTTACTCCAGTGCCAACAGTTAATGTTAATGCTTGTGGGGATTCATCAGTGAAAGAGTCTTGGAGGATCAACACAGTATTGTTCCAGTATTGATCATTATGAAAACTAATAGTATCAGTACCAGCAGTAAACTGAACAGTAGTATAGCCACCACTTGTGGATGAAGTGTATGTTAAGCCGCCGCCAATTGTTATTGTAATGGTGTCTGGGAACTTAATACAAACAAATCCAGAGCCACCGTTACCACCAGTGCCACTTAGATTAAGTCCAGTAGAAGGGTCGTGATAGTATGCTCCTCCACCGCCCCCACCACCAGTATTGGCTGTACCATTATCTCCAGTAGCAGCGGCAGAATCATTTGTTCGATTACCAGATCCACCGTCACCGCCTCCACCAGAACCTCCAGAACCGGGAGCAGCAGAACCTCCAGAACCACCAGTAGTATCTCCACCGCCTCCACCTCCTGCTCTAGTTACACTAGACCCAGTGATAGAACTAGCTGTTCCGTTACCTCCATTACCAGCGCCAGAACCAGCTGCATTAGCTCCACCTCCTCCACCACCTTGGGCGCCTATGCCATTCCCGCTATCTCCAGCATTACCTTGTGCAGAACCGTTGCATCTTGGGGATGTAGATGATCCACCAGCATTAGAAAAAAAGCCATTTCCCCCACCACCCGAACCACCGTTGCCGCCGGTTGTTGTGCCGCCAGCACCACCACCTGAACCAATTCTTTCTATTGAAGAATTGCCCCCCACAGAACTAGCTGATCCACCAGCACCAACAGTTACAGTATAGCTTGTTCCAGTATAGTACTTCTTTGTGAACTCTCTATATCCACCAGCACCACCACCTCCCCCTCCAAGAGCCGTACCACCACCGCCACCACCACCAACAATTAAAACATTTGCATCAAAGGCGGTTTCGTTTCGTATATAACTAGTATCTTCACAGTTATAAATACGTGGAACGACCGATGAGCCAACATAGTGCTGCGAAATATCTAAAGATCCAAATTTCATGTTAAACCTATGTTATGTAATATAGAGTATTGGCGTCGTAACTACCCAAACTATTATAATTAGCCTGACTAATAGCTACAATGTTTGTAATTTGAACAGAATTAGCAACGGCAGAAGTGTCGCTTAATAAATCTGCACTAAATTCTGTGCCGGTAAGAGTCAATCCATCGCCAGCCGTATAAGTAGTGCCAGCGTTATTGTCTACATAATCTTTTACAGCTGCCGATGTAGGTAGAGTGGTATCATTATCATTGCTACTAATACCTTCAGCTTCTATAACGATTGCTGTTGCATTAAAATTAGTTGTATCTATGTTTGTTACTGAGGTTAAATAAGTGCTTGTATCGACACTTCCATCGGCTTTAAGAAACTGTGAAGAAGTGCCGCCAGTTTTCACAAAACTATTAGCTTCTACATCTCCAGTAAACGTTGCAGAGTTAGGAACGTCATTAGATCTTCCAGCGCCTAACAATAAAATTCTACCACTACTAGAAACTTTGCTGACTTTGCCCAAATTTTGCACAAGGTCGTTAGCTCCCGTTGGCTTAATGTTCGTTATACCTCCACCAGATTTAACATATACGGTATCTCCAATCGTAAAGCTTACTGGGGAAGTTGTATCAATACCATTAACAATGCCCATAACTGCAACAACCCCCTCGTTTCCATCAGCAATAGTGCTCTCTACAATACCGAAAGCTGGCATTGATGATGAAGAAGAGGCATCAGCTGGAGCTATAAGGGGTTTGCTACTGCCAGCGTGATATCCATTAATGTAAACTGGTGTACCAGCGCTTATGTCAGAACCAGAGTCATTTCTAACTTGAACGTTGATATCGTGTTGATCTAACGTCAAGCTTCCACCCAAAACTGGGCTTCCATCCTCTGAGACGGATGTGATATACGCCCCTAAGTCTACTACTTGCGATTCTGTGATTTGTAAAGCTCCAGAGTGTTGAACAACTGAAGTTTGAGTAATGTTAGCATCTGGAACATTTGCCCACGTAACAGCAGTAGACAAATCATTAGTTTCTGTAAAAGAAGTTAAATAGCCAGCATTGTTATTCAAAAGACTAATATCGTCGCCACTTTGAATAACAGTTGAATCAACATTGAGGGTTACTGAACCTGTAACTCCACCGCCAGAAAGACCTGTGCCAGCTATTACAGCGGTAATGTCTCCAGTTCCACCGCCACCGCCACCAGAAATAGCACTGAGACTGTTATATGCAGTTAGTCCGTCGCCAATTTTAAGGATATTGGTATCAGTTTCAAACGCTGGTTCACCTTGTCCCAGCACTGGATTGGCAGAAGAAAATTCTGCGGCAGTACCTCTTCTAACTTGAATTCTTGTTTTGCTATAGTCTGGCATAATTTACCTCTTATGGTATAAAGTATATTGTGTTGGGGTCTTTTGTTGTTATATTGTTATAAGCCGTTTGGTCTAATACCACAATATTATACACGCCACTAACATTTCCACTAATTCCTGCCGTGTCGCTTTTTGGTGCTGTTTTAAACTCTACAGCACTACTACCATCAGAAAATAAAGCTTTGTTGCTTGAAGAATCTAAAGCAGAAGGAAACGGGTAAGTTCCATCTACTAATCTATGAGAAGTTAGTGTGTTTAGATCTGAGACTTGAGACTTGGTAATGCTTAGAGAACTTAGGCTTGATACTGTATCTACATAGTTTTTCGTAGCGGCTTCTTGTGCTGAACTAGGATCAGTTACATTTTCGATTGGTTGTGATCCCATATCTAAGCTAGTGCCATTCAACAATTTTAATTGCGTTGAAGTAAGCCTCATACCAATATTGTTTGAACCAGCTTTTTTCAAAGCAAATTCGATTAATCCATCTTCTGTTGTATCTGTTACGTCAGATGTTTTTGCTGTGATTTTAGCATACACAATATCTTGGCTAGCATCATTTTCACCTTTGAATTTAATCTGTCCTAAATAGTCTCCATCATCTGGTGAACTACTATATCTTTGCAAGCATATAACAGGAGCAGCAGTTGAAGTATCTTCTGTTGTTTCTATTACGAAACTATCATCAGTAGTAGTGTTTGCTATCATTAATTTACTAACTGCTGTAATCTCATTTGATTGAGCATCTAAGTTACCACCTAACTGTGGAGTGGTATCGTCAACCAGATTTGTCATTCCACCCCCACCGCCTCCAAGGGATGATCCATTGAAGTACAATGTTCCACCATTATTATATACTGCGTTAGTAGTAGAAGCTGGAACTGAGTCTGGAAGAATTATACCATCGTTAACCGTTAAAGTTTCAAACGTTCCACTATTAGGAACGTCATTAGATCTACCAGCGCCAAGAACTAATATTCTACCGTTGGAAGAATTTACCTTAGTAACTCTTCCAATATTTTGTATTTTATCATTAACTCCTGTAGGTCTAATATTTGTAATACCTCCACCAGACTTAATATATACTGTATCTCCAACACCAAAAGAAACAGGAGATGTAGTATCTATGCCTCCGACAATTCCACCTATTGACACAAGACCTTCGGAACCATTAGTTATGGTTAAAGAAACAAGTCCCAAAGCTGGCATGGTTGAAGATGAAGATGCGTCTGCTGGAGCAATCAACGGCTTGCTACTTCCAGCGTGATAACCATTAATGTAAACCGGAGTGCCAGCAGCAATATCAGACCCCGAATCATTTCTGACTTGAATTGCAAAATCATTTTGGTCTAACGTCAGAGTTCCCCCAAGAGTTGGGGTTGTATCACTCGAAACAGAAGTTATATATGCTCCTAAGTCAACAACTTGAGACTCTGTAATTTCTAATGCCCCGCTGTGCTGTACAACTGAAGTTTGCGTAATGTTAGCATCAGGAACATCGGCCCAAGTAACAATCGATTGAAGGTTGTTTACTTCTGAACCTCCACCTCCACCCCCGCCGACTGCTGAGAGAGAAGTGAATGTTGTTGCCCCATCTCCAACATACAAAGTGTTTGTGGAGCTATCATGTACTATTTCGTTGTCGTTAGGAGTTGTTCCTGTTAAATTAGTTGTTGTGTCAGATTTTATTCTTATAACGGTCATTATGATAATCCAAATGGTTTTGTACTTGGGGTAAAATCTTCTTCGTAACGAGCTATGTTACTGAGTCTTATTTCGTCTATATTGAAATCTTCTGTGCCTGTACCACTACCAAGAATAACTTGATTAATTGAATAAACGCCCTCATCTCTAGCAAATCCTAGATTAACTCCATTCAAGAAGAAGTTAAGTTTATTAAATTGCTCTGGAGCATTTGGCAGTCCACTGCTACGAACAACAGCTAAGTGAGCAAAGTTATCCAAAACGTTATATGGTGTAGTTATAGCTGTAGAATTTCCGCTATCTTGCACTATGAATCTATATCCGTTAGCTGGATTTCCACCGTATTTTACCTTAATATAATCAGTTGTGTTATCTTTTAGTGTAAATATTTCTACGTCAGAAATATAACTATTTGTGTTGGGCCTAAAGAAACACTCCATTGTCATTCCACTTGGAAAAGCAATGTCTGCAAATGAGTAGGATAGGTTATCCTGTTGTGTTAGCCTTATACCTTCAGAAAAATTACCTTCAGATATTCCAGCGTTTGAAGAATTTATTCCACTAGACACAGTGGCGGCTGTGTTAGAAAGATCCAATAGCCCACCAACACCATCGTCTAAATGCGAATAAAGCATTACATTATTAAAATTAGGATCGGTAGCTTCTTCTGGGTTTCTACTATCAGCCTGCGTTAACGAGGAGTAAGCTCCAGTTCCAATATTGTTAACAGGAGCTATTCTTACTATATAATTTAAGGAATCATCTAACCCATCAATAATAGCATTAGTGTTAGTACTAATACCGTCGTCGTATTGAGTCCAGTTTAATCCACCATCAAATGAATATTCTATATTGTAATCAACAATACCTTGATCTAAAGCGTCGTTTTGCTGCCAGCTAACATATAATTGTCGGTGTCCAACTATGTCGTTTTCCGTAGCATCTTGTAAATTTAAGTTTGTTACTTGGGTGGGAAAATAGCTGAAAACTTTAGCTAATGAATGTGTGCCACCGGCAAAAACTTCTTGCCATCTAATATTTGAGTTTAATTGCTCTGACTCATTTCTGTTTACAACATCTCCAAGTCCTAATTGTCCGTTGGAGTTATCACCAAAGGAAAGTATATACTTTTGTCCATCTACAAATAGAGTTTTATGACCACCAGCTGAGATATTACGTATATCAACATCGGGCAGTCTGTACGGCGTGCTTCTATCCAGATTGTCGCCAGTTCCTAGCTGACCTTTGTGGTTTTGTCCAAACGTCAAGACACTGTTGGCATCACTCAATAACACACTGTGGTTAATTCCGGCTTTTATATCTGTAATTGAATAAGATGGGGTATCATAATAAAATAAATTTCTTCCACCCATATAACCATGATAAAAACAATATGTGCTAACTTTATCAAAGTCTCCTAAAACGTTAATGTAGACATTACCGTAATAGAAATCGTAAGTTCCATCAGCGGTAGTTCCCCTTACATTTAATCTTCCAGCGTTATTATCTCCGAGATATGTGACATTATCCTCATTTCCTCTATTCAAAATTGCAATTGGGTGTGTCTCGGGTACGCCAGAAATTGTGTACGTTCCTTCTGATAACACAAATCTTTCTAATGGATTGTAAGACCCATCAAAACTGTATCTGCCTTCATCTTGATGTGTAACTATAGAAACAAGATTTGAGGATGGTAATACCGTAAAGTTTGCGTCTTGAAAATTTGAAAAATCAAAACTCACTTGAGTCGGAATATTTCTGTTAGCATTATGTCCAAGGCCAAGTTGTCCTTTTTCATTGTTTCCAAAAGAAAATACTCCAGAACTATTTAAAGCTATAGAATGATAATTTCCAGCAGCTACTTTTGTCCAATCGCTTCTTGATCCAACTCTTTTTGGAGTAGCATGGTTTCTATTATCACCATTACCTAGCTGCCCAAAGCTATTTAAACCCCAAGAGTATAGTTTTGAATTTTTAATTCCAAGACTGTGGTGGTTTCCAGCGGAAATATCGGACCATCCAACGTTAGGGTTTTCGTAATACAATAGATCTTGCCCATTGGACAAAAAAGAATCATTTAATGTAGATAAACCAACTTTTTCATAATCTCCTAGAACTTGTATTTCTACGTAATCAGAGTAATAGTTATATCCGTTTACATTTTGTTCTAGGGTTCCTCCACTGTAATAAATCTGTGATTCTACACCTGAATTAAGCACTGCTACGGCGCTAGCTGGAGGTATACCGCTTAAAATATAAGTATTACCAGAAGATGCTATATATTTAGTTTTATTAACATTTGCAGAACCTAGAGTAAAAGACGTTCCGTCTAGAGAAGAATTTACTAAACTACTTAAGTCTTCAAAAAAGTAATCAACTCCGATTAACGTTGGTTTATTTTCGAAAGAACTGTTTTCAATTCCTAACGCTCCATAAGAGTTGCTACCAAAACCAAATAAATAACCATCTTCATTTATAGCTAGAGAGTGTTGACTACCAGCAGCAACTTTAGTGTAAACTTCTCCGCTATTATAAATTGTTCCATCTTTGAAATATGAATTATTTACTTTTGTCAGTTGAGTTCTATTTGTTCCGGGACCGTTGTTTAACAATCCTAATTGTCCATAATAGTTATATCCACATGAATATAAATAACCAGAATTATTTATACCCAAGGTGTGATAGTAACCTAAACTAAAAGTGTCCCACGTTAAATCGTCTACAACAAAAACTGGAATTTTTCTATCACGCTTGTCTCCTAGCGATAATTGTCCAAACTCATTAGAACCAAACGTATAAATATCATTTGATACGGGAGGAGGAGTTGTTGTGGTGACTGTAACATGTGTAGCTGTGTCAACTAAATAAACGATTCCGTTTAATTCAAAGTCATAAATTGGATTAGAAGAAACAACACCATTTCCATCTAATTCTGAAGCAACTCTATTAATAAATTTAATAGTTATTGTGTCGTCAGAAGACACATAAGCATAATCAATTGAAAGGTCGTCGGGTAAATATGTTTTCGGAGAAACTAACACAACATAAGAATTTGACACATCTATATCAGAGAGGTTAATTTGAACGCTTTGATGTTCTCCAACATTAATTGACGGTATATCAAATGTTGTTGTAAATGTTCTACTGTAACCTCCTTCTAAAAAAACACTTAATTCAGACCAAGGTGTTGATCCATCTCCTATTTTGAGTAACTTTGTATCTATACAGAAAGCCGGTTCTCCCGCCTTAAGTATGGGGTTACTAGTTCGAAATTCAGATTCTGTAGCCCTTCTTAATTGTATGTGTTTAAAAGTTGACACTAAAATACCTCGTCTATAGTCCAGTTAACTTTTCTTGGAGGAAACCCATCAACATCACTAAATGCCCACGCTCCATTTTGATTTAACATTCCAGCAGCGTCTCTTTCACGAATCCAGAATGACCCATCTGGTTGTTCAAAACGCTTGGGGCCACCATTAAATACTCCCCAGCTATTTTGCACTAAGAATAAAGTTTCGTTATACACTTCGTGGGAATCATCCATCGCCGTCCATGCCATTGCGTGATTCCAAGACCCGCTCTTTTTAGCTATGCCATGCTGACCGCGACGTGAGGAAAATCCATAATTACTACAGACACTTAAAGCATACCCATTAGCAATAGCGTCTCTAGCTTCTTCAACCGATTTAACCATACTGATGGTTTTGACTTGATGCTTCTTGCCTTCTTGTACAATTTCGGATGGAACGCCACGCCTTCCCCATCCAGCACCAAGCATACCATTATATTTTGATAAATCTACAAATCCATAATCTTTTCTTACTAAGATGCCACCATTTTGATGAACGAATCTAGCGGCGACAGAGCATGACATGCCTTGACCGCCATGACCTCTAGAGCCATAAATAGCTTCTGTAGCACCCCTAGCCACAAAATCTTCTTTATCGCCACCGACAATTTCATGACTTCTGGTAACGTCTACGGCGTTGCGTGTCGAATGGCTGACACAATCGCCTGTAACCTGTCGCTCATGAGCGCCAAACGTTGGGTCATATTTTTGAACTGACTTGTAAAGTAAAGCTGTTTTACCTTTACCGCTACTATATAAATCAGAAGCTGCCACACCAAACAAAGGATGTGGCAACTCACCTAATAGCTTGTCTGTATCTTCTGGATCGCACCATGAGCCTACAAAACCATCCTTGTAAGCTTTTAGTATGTCTCTTGGTGTATTAAACATCTTTTACTCCGGTACGTTATTTTTGGCCCACTTGACAATAGTATTAATAACAACTGCCGCGATTGGAACAAGCATAACGCCCAGATTACCTAAATCTAGGTCTGCTAAATTTTCACCTAAATATGTTAGCCCAGCAGCCAAGGCTACCAACGCTGTATTTTTGCTAATTTCTAAAACATCCGTTACATTTAAGCTAAATGCTGGGGATTTATTGTCTGTATCACTCATGTCACACCTCTTCTGTTACACTAATTAAAAAGCCGCCATGCTCACTATCAGAAATCCTATACGGGTAGCCAATAAGTCTAACCGTTTTATTGTTTTGTAATTTTGTAGTTTTATTGAATCTTCTGTTCATTTTTAAACATGAGAAAAATTCTGACTGAACTTCTTCTCGTTCCTCTTCTGCGAAAAGATTGATCCAATCAAAACCTTCTATGCTGCTTACTATATCTTTGGTGTAATCTTGCATCATTGCATTACACCAAACTAATCTTCCTTGTTCGTCAGTTTCGAAAAGCGAAATATTACTATAATGTAAAGCAGCCTTAGTTCTTTGTATGATTACTTTTTGTCTTCCTTCTATTCTTCCGCAGGTAGCTCTCATATCTATAATAGCATCTTTTATGCTATTGCCACCATTTGTTTTTAATTCTTTCTCCATTAACTGTCGCAAATCGTTTACAGATTTAATAAAAACGTCGTGATTTTTAACAAGTTTAAAGAGTGGATTTATGAATTTTTTCCAAAGAAATGTAAAAAAACCTATCACACTACCAATAGATCCAACTATAATTGCTATTATTTCTGGATTTATGTCAGTCACGTTGATAATCTCCAAGTAGAAAGAAAGAGTGGAAAGCACTCATTAGGAGTGCTTTCCGTAAGCTAGAATATATAATAGATTATGATTCGTAACTATCTCTTGCTTTATACTCGTCAGTTGTAGGTGCTGCTAATCCGCCAAAGTGATAAGTAAGCTCACCCGGAACTGCTCTACTTGGAACAATCTCCGTTGAAACTGCGGGAGTTCCATCGGCTGGATTAACAAAAGTAGAAGCCGCTCCAGCGTCGTCGCCTTTTGTTCTACCGGGAACCATAGCAGTTGAAGGTCTTGCTAATACGTCTAACGATTTAACAGTTGAAGTGCTACCATCAGCGCTGGCAGACTCGCCAAGCTGTCTAGTTGACACGACAATCGTTTGAGGTGCAACACCTCTAACACCAACTTCTGAACCCGGAACGGAAAGAAGGGAGCTAGAGTCGTTATTTACTTCATTGTTACCATCTTGCGTTCCAGCGCCTCTAATTAAGAAGTTTCTTTCTCCTTCTTGAGAGTTTGGAAAAAAGGCCAGACCTCCAGTACCGCCAGCCTTTGCTTTTGCAACTCCTGCATAATCTTCATTTTCTACAGCAGTGCCATCTTGAGCAACAACTTTAGAACCATAGTCGCTTCCGCCATCGGCTACTTCGACTAGACTTCTATTGTTAGTAATCGGATTATCTGAACCAATATTGCCAGCATTTACAACAGTGCCGCCATCATTTACGGTGCTAGAAGCAGTAACCACACCATTTAAGCTAGAAACCTGAACTATAGACATAATAAGTCTCCATTTTTTAAAGAATATTCCTTATTCCTAAAGCATTCCTATTCCTATTATTCTATACACTTTATTGCATTATTTCAAATTCATTTTTATCTTTTCGTATATATTTTTCAGCCTTTTTCTAGCTGTTTCTCGGCTATATCCTCTCTTTTCTGCAATCTCTTGAATTGTAAAATTGCATAGTCTATCATGCAAAATTGACTTATCCTCTTCCTTTTCAAGAATTTCCATACAGTCTTCTAGTATAAAAGGGTATAATTTTGTTAATTTATCTTCTTCTGTTTCAGATGTAATGTTCTCGTTGATTGGCTGACATTTTGACATTTTATTATGAAACTTAATTTCTTTTATGCATTCTATCATCACCCCTTTGTATAAATATGTTGTAAATTTAGTATTAAAGCTAGATTTATAATTAACAAAACATTTCCACAAGGCATTTAAATGACAAGTATGAATTGTGTCGCTGTCTAAATCAATAGCAAAAGATTTAGATGCCTTATTCATTATTTTTACTATGTCAGGATTCTCCATTGCGTTTATAATCTTCTTGTTTAAATCCATCGTGTTCTCCTTTTTTCAAAAGTAAATCTTCAATGTTATGTCTAACACTTTTAAAGTTAAACATTTTACCAACCCCGATAAAAAATCTGTATCTGCTAAAGATTTTTAAAACCTCAATCCCCCTAACAGAGTCTAAATCTTGTTTAATCTTAGGCGTTATATCAAAATTTGTATGAGCAACCCAGCAGTCAAAATTTGTAATCATGCCTAAATCTTCAAATAGCTTTTCATTAACTGGTATTTTACCTAATATTATATTAGGATTATCAGCACCTTCTAACTCATCTTCATAAGTAGTTTGTCCTTCGTATTTTTCTTCTGTTTCTATGTCACTTCCTGCAATTATTCCGCTTAAAAGGTCTGAGAAAAAGGTTGACGTTAACTGTTCTTCTAGAACATTTTCATATTTCTGCCAGCCAATTTTTGGCTTTAATTTATTCATTTTTAACACCTTTCATTTTAGCATATCAGAGGGCTTAATGCAAGGTTCTTCTTGTGGTTGACTTGTTTCGTTTTGAATATTTAACCATTCATAATTTTGAGATTCATGTCCTAGTTGAACCAAGAAGGTAACTAAAGACTCTGCCTCACCACTATTTTTCATATGATCAGTAATTATTTTAATTATTTCTATAACGCAAGACTGATTTTGTATATTATGAACAATTTTAGCTAAAGCAGAAACACACTGTGTGTTGTATTGGTCTACTGTAATATCTATTACAGGTTTAGATTCCTCATTGGGAATATATAGACAAATCTTAGCTAAACATTCTTTTGTATTATCTTCTTCTGTTTTTTTAAAGTACTGAAAAATTTTTTTAAACATAATTAGATATTTTTCTCGCAATATTATCCCAGTTATAACTTTGTGCAGTGATTAAACCATTAATATTTGTTTCTACTGCTCCATTTTGATGTTTTTGTTTGTGAATACTAATCATGTGAGAAGAAATTTGTTCTTCTTGATTTTTTCCAATTTTACCCCAGTTTCCACTTCCATGAAACCAAACCCCATCGAAAGCGACCTCTGTTTCATCTATATCGACCAATAAGCAGTTCTGACTGTTGCAAAATTCTGTGTGTGCAGAATAATTTGTAGCTATAACTTGTTTACCACAAGACATTAATTCTAGAAGTTCCAAATTCCACCCTTCTGCTCTTGATGGAAATACTCCACAGTCCACATTATTCATAATATTATACACTTCTTGGGGTGTATTGACTCTATCAATGAATTTAATCTTTTCTCCTAGTTTGCAGTTTTTGTAAAGACTTTGCCATTCTTTAGTTTGAGACTCGTTTAAAAATGGATTACTACACATCATCCAAAGCTCTACGTTGTCATTTTCTTCAAAAGTGTCACAAAACACTTTAAATAATATATCATGACCCTTTCTCACCTCCCACTTACCGCAATTAAAAAATACGGTTGATGAATTGTGCGATTGAGTAATGCTAGGCTTGAACGTCTCAACGTCTACTCCAAGAGGGATAGTAATTATATTGTCATTGTCTAGTGTTAGCTCATTTTCACAAATGTTTTTAGCCCACTTGCTTGTAACAAATAATTTATCTAGGCTATTTAGGTGGTGTTTTTCTACACTTTTAAATACGTCTAATTCAAAAAAAGGAAAACCAATATGCTCCCCTTTTCCAACAAATTCTGCCATTTCGTGCTGATGCCATATTCTTATACATGGGGCATTTTTGTCAAAAGTTTTACTATTCTCTAGACACTGCCTTATAACATCTGCGTCTTCCTGCGTGACAACCTGAAGTGGCTTAAAGGGAAATAGAGATACATTATATATATTCGATAAGCTTTTGACTATGTTTAGCCCTGCAATACCATAACCCAATTGATTAATAGGCGAGATTATGTTAATGTTGTTCATTTAGTTTCTCCATTGCTGCTGTATTGAAATGTCCATGAAAACCAAAAGATTTGTAAGTTGTAATATCTTCTGGGTTGAATCGTTTTATTTTACCATCTTGATGCTCAACTGAAAACTGATAAGCTAATTCTGCTTTTGGAAATTTAATACCCTCTTTAATCATATAATCTTTATTTATGTAGCATAGAAAAAAATCTTCTGCACATACATCATCATGCAGAAACATGTATGATGGTATTCCAGCTTGAATATGGCTGTTGCTAAAATATTCTAATGAAGATGATGTTTCTAAGAATTTTTTGCTTCTTAAGGAAAACCCACCATTTCCAACTGTATAGTCCCAGCTAGCCCAAGGAGATCCTATATAATCGTAATTTAAAAACTCATCGGTCCAATAATTTTTATCAATTATGTAACCGTCTGACTGTATTAAAAGGCAAAATTCTGTATCTATATAGTCTTTT
>Ga0255759_10000047_pt1 | contig 110853 bp, 134 predicted proteins | sample 101ome_20_FD_179959 | JGI IMG/M metagenome (GOLD analysis project Ga0255759, IMG submission 179959) | Coastal salt marsh microbial communities from the Groves Creek Marsh, Skidaway Island, Georgia - 101404AT metaG (version 2) | ecosystem: Environmental > Aquatic > Marine > Intertidal zone >... | reverse complement strand
TTACCCCCGGCGAAGGAATCATTACCGCCGTTGCAGGAACACCATGGCAGGCACTTCGCTTAGTCCGAGGAAGTGAACGTGGAGGCCTTCTTTCGCCATTCAACCGCGCACTCGAACGCTTGGGTGTCCGTGCCGCCGATTTCCGTGGAACACACCTTGTCAAGTTAGTTGACGCAAAAACATGGCAACAATACATTGACAACATGACCGATGCAGACGTTGGTGCAGAACTTAACGCCGCAGTTTCTATCGAAGACCGAGCAATTGCATTCCACTTTGTCAAATCATTGGACCTTGACCGCGACCATTCACAACTTCTTCGCCGTTGCGAAGGAAATACGCAAGCAGATACGATGGCAAAAGCAGGTATTGTCCGTCGACTTCTTACCAATGGCTTCCGATTCCACCAAAACCTTGACATTGCTACCACACGATTCGACCGCATGTACAAACTAATCGTTGACATTATCCGTAGCCTCCGTATTCAATCATACAATTACTATGAACTTCCTCGTGTCCGACAACATGAAAACGCGCAGATTCACCAAGCAGTAATGACTCGCTATGTTCCACCAACACAAGAAGAAGTAGCCGTAGTTGAAGAAATGCGTCGTATGACCTTGGCTCAAGGCCGTAATTATGCCTTCCGCACTACCAATAACAATCACGACCCAATGGGCGCATTCGAAATGATGCTTGCTATCATTTCTTCCTTTGAGAACGGGGATATCCGTAGTATGCGAACCAACCTTGACATCCTGTTCAAGCCTCCATTCAACTACAAACCTGAAGTGGGCTATGCAGGTATGTTTGACCCATCCAGTCCAGAATACGCGGGCCACCAACCATTGCTTGTAATCTTCAAGCCAAACAAGAACAGTCCACCAGAACAACATTACATGCTATTCAACGAAGCACTTGCCGCCGCTCGAAAGAAAGACGGACAATTGGATTTGAAGCGTATTCCAGACGGCGTATATACAGAAGTTACATCTGCTACAAACGCAACACCAATCAGCCGTTGGATGAAGAAAGGCGACAAACAATTGGTGCAAATCAGCGAAGAGGAATTCCAAGCAATGACTCGACAAGCGGACTTTGCAGATACTCAAGACGACAGACAACGCCGTGGTTCACAACGCATCCTCGATGAAAAGCGACGCGATAGTGAAAACCGCACTCAAGGCCGAGGTAGCGGACGCCGTGGCGGTGGCGGTGGCGGTCGTAGTGGTGGTCGTCCGCCACGACCAGAACGCGGTCGCGATATGGACCCCGGAGGTGGACGATATTCTGATGCCGCACCTGCAAGAACCAATCCACCTGCCGCAGTAGCAAACCCCGGGTATGGCGGAGAAGTTTCTCTTGGTCGCGGTAAGTTCCTATACGTACAACTACTACCAAAGACGCAAGTTACATTCTCCAAGAAACTCACTGACGAAGAACGCAAACTAGGAAAAACACAAGGCGAGCGTACGCTTGGCCTGACCAAACTAGTACCACCAAAAGAATCCTATGGTGGTGTCTTTGTCCATACCGGCAAGCACAAGGAACTCGGCACCGAAGTTCCATGGCTTATTCGCCTACCAACTACACACTTCCGCGCAGTCAACACTAATGTTGACGGCAAGAACGTCCGCACCATCGGTCTGATGAAGGGTAGTAAGCAACTTCAGGATGCATGGGCCAAGTTCGGTGATGAATACGGTATGCCCGTCTTTAACTCCACCAAAAGCCTCCCAACCCGCTTTATTATCCCCAAAAAGTACCGAGGCGCGTACTACGACAAACTACAACGCAAAATTGGCAAGTCTAGGGGGAAGAAAGCATGAACGTTATTGACCGATTGAAAACCCTAAACAAAAGGGATTTGCTAGTTGTTTTAGTAGGTAGTGGTGTTATTGCAGGAATGTCCGGTGTACTGACAATCATTGACCGCGAACTGTTCTCCTACCAAATGGGATTCAAACCAAAACTTCCCCGTGCTGAAAGTGCAAAACGTGGCGCTATTGTTGGCGGCGTCCTTGCTGTCCCGTTCATGTTAGCAAAGCAAACCGGGTCTTCTCCGTTAGGCTTCCCCAACCAAGTCAAGTATAACATCAATAACGACCAAGCACGTATCAAAGATTACACGAAGACACGTTTTAGTACTCTTCCGGCACCTCCGCAGAACTACATGTATTCAACTGACGAAGTCGGCCGGCAACTCCTAATCCTAGACCCTGCTACCGGCTTCTGAGGCGAACTACATGATTCCACTAAACATCCCCGCACCCGTCCCCTCATTCCTTGAAGTGTATGAAGTGGTCCGAGGGCGTCTTAGGGAAGAAGGAATGCCCGACGCCAACTTTACGATTCAAGACCAACATGGTCGCGTTGTTGGACTTCAAGAAGTGCAACAAGGAGGGAATTTCAATGTTATACCCGGTTCCAATATCCACAGTAACCCTGCTATGCCGCACGAATTTGTGGATTTCTATGCACCAGTTGTTGACCAACGTGGAAACAACTACCCAGAACTTTTACCAGAAAACATTACACCACACATGGTTAATGACATGATTCAACAATATGGACTTTTCAACGCCGTTTGTAATCTGATTTCTGCGACTAACACACCACGCATAAGTTCTAGTGGCCGAAGTAACGCGGCCGCAATTGCCCTTATGCGAAGTCGTATTGTTGACCCAGAAGATGCAGGCCCCGGTACAGTTCGTAACAATCCAATAGACCGTATTGCTTCACCTGCGCAAATCGTCGCAGGAAAAGAAGAAATTTTCAGTGCAGATGTGGACCGTCGTCTAAGAGAATACTTTGCAGAAGAAGGATATTCGATTTACCCAATGACTGAAACGCATGGTGATGGAAGCCCAGAAAATCCATTCCGCACCACTTACAGCATGAGTAATAACGACCAATTCTTCGACAACCATCGTCTTCCATCTCGATATCAAACAAGCCAAGAATTGTTCTTCCGTTTCTGCCATACAGTACTTAGTCCATATCTAGTAGCGGAAGCATCTGCCGCGCAATTCATCAAACACCTTCAACAAGAAGTGGTTCCAAGTCTTCAACGCGATATGGCAGACAACGTTTCCCGTGCAAGTCGAGCCTCGCGCGAACGCGAAATCAGTCAGCAGGTTCGCTACATGCTTGAACGTGTAGCAACTGACCCGAAGGATTTCTATTACGGCCGAGAAATGGCTTTGATGGTTCATCCAGTATTCCTTGTACCGCATATGCGATATGTAATCCTCCCCGCCGCAGACCAAGAACGAAACGCGTTCCAACACAGTCGTCGCCTTCGTGGGTTGCGTAGCAATCGCGGAACTTACATTCCACGCGCAGAACGCCTACTTCGAGAAGGAGGTTCACCACCATCTTACGTCAACGGCGCTCGCGTTCTCCCCGATTATTCCGATGCAGAAGGCGGAGGCTCATTCCTCGTATACCCGCTTCATCAACAGTTTGCAATAGGACCCGGTACAACACCGTTTTCATGGCAGTTTATTGGGGACCGCTTGCGTAATTTCGACATTCCCGGACTACTCCGTGCTTTGTTTACCGTACAAGAACAACGCGACTTTATGGGCCAAACGCCGCATAACGCGGAAATCTATGTTGAAGCCGCTCGACGTTTGTTTGCTATGTCACGTGCGGCTCGTGAGGAAATGTATGTTCGTAACTCACAGGGCGCAGTAAACAATCGGCAATTTTCTTACACCCGCCCAGAAGGTGCGGCACGATATCGTCAAACGGGAGAAATGATGCGACCACCTCAACTTGGCCCATACAGCGCCGCAGAATTAGACGCAACGCAACCCGGAAGTACAAGGAGAAACTATTCAGTTAACGACCTTCGCAACATTCTAACCAATATGGGAGGAACACTACCCGCAGGTCGCGCCGCCAATCAACGCGCTCCATTGATTCAAGCAATTGTTGATTACCAAAACAACAACAACATTACACCTCTTGCACCTCTTGACTATGACCGAGCATTGATTACTGTGGTAACGAATACCCCAGTTCTATACGAAATCGACCTTCCCGGAATCCATCCACTCCCTATTGGATGGCCTGAGCCGATGGTATTCTCCATGATGGAAATGCTTGCTAAGTACAAGGACCACATCACAGGACTTAACGGTAGCAGTTATGACCCGAACGAATTCCTTTCACCGAAAATCAGTAGCCATTTCCGTATTGATGAGGAAGCAGAAATCGACATTACATACTATGACACTTCTATTGGTCGTAATCGTCGCTTTGCACTATCTTACGAGCAACTTCGTGAAGTAGCAGAATCCGTTCCAGAAGATTTGGCTATGCCCAAGGTTGCGGATTACGCTATGCGTTTGAATGCGCTATTTGCTCAAATGCAAGGCCTTGACAACGACCCTGCAACGCAAGATGCACTTGAGCGCCTTCAACGTATTATGTCAGCATGTTCTTTGATGAAAAAGAATGAAAATCATGCTCTCGTACCAAACGAGTACAAGCATCCAGCCGTTGACCCAGCCGTAGCATATAGCGCAGGTTCGGGGCATGACTTTGAAGTGATTGAAGCAGTATTCCCAACACTGATTGGTTCAAACGCGTTTACAACCGCCAAGGAACAACTGTTCCCAAATAATAACGGAGGGCATAATGGTGGTGGAGGAGAAACATCGTCCCAAGACGAACTTACTTTAGTTCGAGCCATGCTCATCAAGCAACTAGCCCAAGCATTCCTACCAGACTTCATGAGAATTGCAAATCAAAACGGGACGGCAATGTTCAAACTTGATGTTGATGTATCTGATGGCCTTTCTAGTCTTTTCATTCTTCGTGAAATCATCAAGCATTCTAAGAGCGCATACAACTATACGCCTAGCGATGATGACATTACCTTCACATACGTACTAATGGTATGGTGTCTTGAGAACTGTTTAGGTCAAGGACAACAAAGGGAAGAACAACAAACACTCGAAGGATTTGTAGGACGAATGTTCAACACGGTGTTCAACCGTAACGAAGAACGCAATCAACAAATCGCCCAAGAACTGATGAACCTTATCCAAGCAGGAAATATTGACCCAGCAGTGGAACAAGCACTAATCGAATGGATTTTAGATGAAATGGGGGCTTGAAGATGTTTGGAACTAGCGACCGTAGAGCCCGTAGGACGGCAATGAAGGCGTTCAAGAAAGAAAGACGCGATATTTTTGAAGGACTGGATTCAGAAGGCCGCGACAATGTTGTGAAGGCACTACAATCGCGACTCACACAATTAAAGAATCGACCCGAAGCAGACATTACACGCCAATTCCGTAATTCGCCATTTGTACAGCAACGAGTTAATGAATTCAGCAAAATTATTGACGAAAAGCGCAGAGAAATGGAAGCAAAAGCAACCGCAACCATGCAACAGTACGTTGACCAAGAACGCAGTCGTTTCGATACCATGGTTAAGCAAACCGAAAAACAGCAACGTGAATTGAACAAACTAAAAGCCGCTACGCGCGTAGTCGCTAACGACCTTATTACAGCAAACGCAGAAGTCGAGGCGGCTAAGAAAAAACAAGAAACCGCGAAAGCCAACCTTGCCAAAGCCAAAGCACAAACCAAGAAAATCAAGGCTAGTAATAAAACACTGACCGCCGCCGCTATCAGAAAAATCAAGGAACGAGTCGCGGCCTTTGAAAAAGCAAGGGACATAGCAAATGAAGAAGTAAAGAATGCTAACAACGAAGTCCTTCGTCTAGAACGTGAGCAAAACAGAATCAATGAAGAAATCGCGTATGAGCGAGAAGAACTTCAGGAGTATGAAGAAGAACTTGACATGCGCGAAGAAGATGTAACTAGCGAAACTACACAATTGCAACTTCGAACAATTAACCAACTAGTCTTTGTTTCAAAGAAACAAACCATAGACGTCATTGAACAAATCATGACAAGCCACCCTGTATCAGTTAAATCTCCTCCGCTGTTCATGATGAACGAATACAAAAGCATGATGGAAGGATATGCCCTTCTTTGTGAAAACACCGCAGATGCACTTCAGATGCAAGTTACAATTTTCCAACACATGAAACAAACCGGTGTTCTCATGAACAACGGAATCGAAGTATTCGCCTTCTCCGAAAGTGCAGAAGAGTACCTTATGAATATGGTTGACATTATGCAAGACTTAACTGACAAAGCCAACCGCGCGGCAACAGCACTAGCCGCACAAAACACTTCATTTAACCGTTTGAAGAACTTCTTCAACGGCATTAAGCCTAACATGCCTCCCTATCAACCAATTGCATTTGCACTTGCAGTACGTGACCATTTCTATACCATCAAGCAAGAAAGTAGCGAAATTGCTACACTACTTGGTGTTTTAGACCCAGTCGATGACCCTGACCGATTCAGTAAATCCCGCATTGCAAAATTCATTGCTAATGCTGAGGATGTTTCTGGTACTACTCCTGATGGTCTTATCGAACGAATTGAAGCGGCTAAGTATGCAGACCAAATCGATTCTCCCCTTCTTTGGTACCGTGATACGAATGAACAGTACAACGAAATACTAGGTGATATGGATATTGACGCGGCACTTGGCGTTTCACCGGCCCTAAGCACAGTTTACGAATCCACTACTCCAAGCGTAGGATTTGTAGGAGCGCCTTCAGACCCATCTGCGGCGGCTAGAATCGGAGCAGATTACGCACTGCCAGAACTACAACGAAAGTACGATGAAACGAAAGCCGCAGAAATGGAACAACGCGACCGTATTAAAGGCATCATGCGCACTTCCAAGGACCGCATAAAGAAATTTAAACTAGGCGAAATTGCAAGCGAAGCGACCGGTTCAGCCGCGAAGTTGTTGAAAAAGCGCATGAAGATTGCCGGAAAGGATAAGCGAATCAAAACAAATCCAAGTAAGCGCAAGAGGTGATTAAATGTGGCGCTGTTCGGTATGTTCCTTCTCTAACGAAGATTCCACGAACCAGTGCGGACGCTGTCAAATTGAAAACAACCCAAATCAACGCAATCCGTGGGGGATTCGTCGAGGACGAAGTCAACGCTATTGGTCTAGTTATGATTGGGATGCAGGCAATGACCCAAGACAAGTCCCGACTCCAAGACATAACATCAGGAGAAGTGATTCCGACACATTTGACCCTTCTCCAGAGGACAAAATCAAAGACGGCAAAGACCGCCGTACCATTGTCGAACAACACAAGCATCACAATACCAACATTCACGACAAGTATATCGACACACAAAGAGGTATTACATCTCGTGACGCTTTACAAGGAAGACAAGGCAGGCGCAGTAATGTACTACAACCATATCCATTTTACCCTCAACAAGTCGAAACAAACACACTAAAAATCGTTGAACCAGAAGAAAAACCAGACGAAGAAGGCGAAGGAGAAGAGGGCGATGGTACAACGCCAACCATTAAACCTGACCCAACACCAGAACCAGAACCAACACCACCACCACCAAAACCAGAAGTAACTCCTGACCCAGAACTCATTCGAGATTATGGACTATCTTACAGTTCAATTGCACCACTGATAGATGACTCGCTTACCAAGGTAGGAAAGTGTGGTATTCTGACCCAGTATCTTGAACATGGATTACCATTTCCTTCTGAAGCAAATGGTTATGCGACAAGATTCGTAATCCAACATAGGGTCCCAAGACCGGGCGAAGTATGGTCATTGCGAAATAAAGAGTGGAAGAAAAGTCGAGAAATGGGCAGTTTCAAATTACGGGCGCCGTTAAGACAAAGAGGAGGAAATTGCTTTGCTTATGCAGATACCGACCTGATGTCATTCCATACAGGTAAGGAACTTTCACCAGCATTTGGGGCAATTCTTGATTACCATTACACAAAACGCCTCGAAAAAATCCCAATGGATTCTAAAGTAAGCAAAGACTATGCTTACGACCATATCGAAGGAAGTTCTAATTCTAACGTATTACTCGCTCAATTAAAAGGCAATGGATTTGTACGAATGGCAAATTTTTCACACGATACGTACTTGCCAATGTCCCAAATGACTCGAAGAGAATACATTAACGCAATGAATGAAGCAGAAACAAATCATGCAAAACCCGCGGTACTAAGTAAACATAATACTACGCTTAATCCAAAGAACGGAGTACCAGTATGGAGAGCAGCCGACCACGGGAAGGAACATGCATGGAATATTGTCTGTTCATCTATTTGGGCAGGCGCACCAGTATCCTGTTCCTTTGGTCACTTAGATACGATTAAAGGCGACAAGAAAATAGACCAAAGTGGATTCATAAAAGCAAAACAACATCATTTGTATATAGCACCTCGGGACTATTCTGTAACCAAATACCAGAGATGGGGACACTTAATCACAATCGTTGGAGTAAAAGTAGGAAAAGGAAAAGACATTAGTGGCGAATCATATGGACCACTGAATGATGAAAATGACCGATTTATACTTATCAAAAACTCATGGGGTAAATCATGGGCACAAAACGGGTATATCTGGGTTGATTTTGATTCATTCTATGAACACATGAAGGCTAAGAAGTTCACGGGCGTTGCCCATCATCCAGCGAAATGGGTCCCACTACCAGTGGACCCGGAAGAAGTTCTTGAAGACGAATTACCAAAAACACCCATAGAAACAATACAAGAACAAAAGCCACAGTATCCATTAGCACCTGTTCAACAAGGAGGCCCACTTGTAAAAGTACAGCAATTGGATATTCGCTCGGACGAAGCAGTAATTTACACAACAGCAGACGAAATGCGACTTGCAATCTTTGGTGCAATGGTGCTATTTGAAAACCCTAAATCTGGCCGAAGGTACTGGAAATTTATACCAGACCCAAACAATGCACCAGTAAATTACGAAAACCCATACACAATCGATGGGTACAACGACGGCCCAAAACTGATAGGGTTTGGAAACAGACCATATTCTCCAAACGACCCAATGTCAGATTTCCCACTTGCTAATCCCTCACGCAACAGTAATATGAATAACACCTCTTCGCCTGAAGTGATGCAGACCGTATCGCCAGTAGTTTGGGCCCCTGCATCCGAACCACCTACCAAGATGGCGGTATTCGATATTGATGATACGCTACTCGATACGTCACAACGAATGCGGTCCGCTATTCGCATGGGCTTATTTGACCCACGAGAGAAAGGGAAGAAATCCCATCCAAAGGGCGTACAGGCATTCCGTGATTTCTTTTACAGTCCAGAACGGTTCAGCCTCGACAAACTTATCCCCGGTGCGCTGGATTTGGTTAACAGTCTTCATCAGCAAGGCTATACTATTGCATACTGTACTGGTCGTCCACGCCGTATTTTTGAAGCAACCAAAAACCAACTTCGTCAACACGGATTCCCGATTATGCGCGATAAAAACGGATTTGAACTACTTGCCATGAAGCCTGATACAGATGGTAAGACTACTTCATACAAGTTCAACGTACTTCGCGACTTACAACATCGTTACGATGTTCGCATGTTTTTCGACAATCATCCCGGCAATCTTGCAGAAGCCCAGAAACTCGGAATCCCCGGCCTCTATATATCGATTGACCAGTACGCAGGTATCCAAGGACTTGCAGACCGTTTCAAGCAAGACAAGCGCAAGGTAATGGATGATATCAAGCGTAACCCAGTTGCCTTCCCAATCCCTGAATCCTACAAAGAACGTCTAGCAAAACAACTAGGCGAAGAAATGACCTCAGAAGGCTATACGCCCTTAAATGTTCAAGAGCATTTCATCGATAGCGGAGCATATCATGGAAACAAAAGCAACTTCGATTACGTACAAGGAGAATACCAAGAACTACTCGATGAAATCGAAGCCCAAGACTGGGATGAAGCGTATGCCGAATATAGCGACGTCGAAAGTCATCTCGCGTACTACATGTACACCAACTATGGCATAAGTATGCCCGTTTATACGCACCGCCACATTCGAGGCGTTCTGTTCCGTGTAAAACTCTTTGAAGCCGTTATGAAGCACTTCAAACTTAAGTTCCATCCAAAATACTTGGTCAACGGTTCCAACTACAAGAAGGTCTTCAAGGTCCGTACTGCACTTGAACTCGCGGCAAAAGACCAGAACAAGAAATTGCCAAATCTTACAGATGAGAAACTGATGGCCGTAGTCAATTCAAAACTTGAAGAAGTTAAGGAAAATCCACCACAGTCGTTCACCAAGAGCAAAGTAAACGATTCTGTCAAGGGAACCAAGATTCAGAAGAAACCCGACCCAGAAACAGGTAACAACTGTCATAACTGTGCATATTGGAAACCTATTGGTGTAACTGATGATGCTAGTAAGGAAATTGGTCTTTGTAGTCTATGGAGTGATAAAGTCAACCGCGAAGTCCTCGCGGCTGATACCTTCTATTGTCAAGGATGGAAACCCGAAGCACGGGACAATCCCGGCGAAGTCCCTTCAAACCACAGGGAAGCCGCAGGTGTACTTGTGTTCCGAGATGGTAAACTCCTAATCCTCCAACGTTCATCTAAGGAAACCTCGAAGCACGGCCTATGGGAACTTCCCGGCGGTAAAGTCGAAGAAGGCGAAACCGCAGAAGAAGCCGCAGTAATTGAAGCCAAGGAAGAAGCAGGGCTTGATGTTACACTAGGTCAGTACTTGGGTCCCCACCACGACTATAACAAAAAGAAAACTTATCACGGATATGTAGCCACTGCTCCTAGTGGTCAGCCAGTGACTTTGTCGGAAGAACATTCAGCGTACAAGTGGGCAACCCTTGACGAAATCTCCGCAATGCCCAATTCAAAGGTAAGCCATCATCTACTATACTTCTTGGACACGCTGGGGACACTTCCCAATCCCAACTACGACCTCCCATCTAAGACCCCGCTTAGTGTAGGCGGAGATATGTCATACGAGCAATTGGTTGGCCGTACAAATCCTCTTCCTAAGCCCAAGAAAGGCATGAAGAAGCCAGAAAAGTACGTTGAGTACTTGATGGGTCATACTAAGATGCGTACTGAATTCCCAGACCGTCGTCAACGCTATGCTGTTGCTCTTTCACTAGTTGAAAAGAACATGGAATCTGGCCGAAATTGGGCACGCCATCGCGGACTCAAGAAAACGGTCCAAAAGAAGCAACTGAAGCGCCTGAAGGGAACTGCCGAAGCACTAAACAATCCCGGCGGTGATGCAATTGAACTATACGAATCGTTCAACGGACAACCGCCTGACATCGTAAAGAAAACAACAATCGGAGTACCAAGTACACTAGTCCGTATTGGAGAAGGTGGTTGTTGGAGCGTAGGATATCGTTCCGATAAAGAAGGTCACGGCGAAGACCAAAAGTACATTCATAACTTTGGGGACTTCGGTAGGTTCCCGAAGAAAAAACCAAAGGACGGAAGAAAAGAACCCGACCTTTACGCGGCAATGGATGAAAGCGGTAATGTTCTATATCTGGTCATCATGGGAGGAACGTTCAGCCTCGAAACGGACCCGGACTCAGGAGTAAATTGGTTGGTGGGATGATGGCAAGAAAAAAACTATTCGGTATCACTGAAACAGGATGGAAGGCCATTGATATTACATCTATTGGTCTAATCCTTGCTACTACTATTGCAGATACAGCGCAAAAGAGCAAGAACCGCAAAGTGAAGAAATTCAGTCGCCTTGGAATGACCCCCAAGGCATTCAAAACTACCAAACAAATTTCTAATGGGGTTCTAATCTTCGTTCTAACACGAAACTTCATCGACACACTGGAAGAATACAACATTCTTGTAAAGAAAGACGCTATCTTCCCGGGCCGTGGCGTTCTTACAGAAACCGCAACGACGGCAGTACGAAAACTGAAACCGATTGGAAACGCACCTATGCCTCTTGATGGCGATGGTGTGCGCAACGTATTTTGAGGTAAATTACATGGCAGGATATTTTGAAGAAGACACAATGACGCCCGGAGAAAGGGAAAGGTTCCGAGCATACGGTACTTTCCTTCTCGGTGCAGGTGGACTTTACCTTTGGGCAACCTCTCGTAAAGGACAACCAACAGTAGTAACGACAACAGGAACAGCAAAACTATCCAGTGTGCTAGTAACTCAAACATCTGGGTTTGGTGTACCAACAGATAAAAAAGTAAACCTAAACGGCACAACAATCGAAGCACGGTCAGTTAGTGGATTCAATATGGACCTCAATATTGGTATCATCGTAACTGGACAAGGGTCGCTTTCAGCCAGTGCCTCAGCAAATTACAGCGACGGTACTTCAAGTACAACTAAGCAATTGTCTGGTACAGATGCATTTACCATTTCTAAGGGCGACTTTATCGAGGCCAACAAGTCCATTAACTCATACACTGTGGCTGTAACTGCGAAGGATGGTAGTGCCGTAAGCGCAACCACCTTCTCGGTCGGTGCATGAAATGGGCGCAACAACATCGCAAGGATTCATTTCAGTGCCCAAGAAAGGGGCAAAAGGAAGTGTATCACTTGACCTCGCCAAAGGTTTAGCAGTATCCGGTGCAAGCAACATTGGAAAGTTTCATGAAATGCATTATGCGATGGTCCGAGATTTTTCAGAATTTGACGAAGGACGTTCACTAGTAACTGCACACGACCATGTTCATTACCACGTCTATGGCGACTACCGACTTAACTTGTCTGAACTGATTGGTCCTGACTTTGAAGAACTAAGTACAGTTGAAGTTCGCGATTTATACAGCGCACAAGGTCCAGAACTTCTAAACATCTTGGACATTATAGCAACAGAATATCAAACGGTTCCATCAGTAATCACACGAATGGTACAATCTGGCGGCAGTTCTCAATACCTCCCAATTCCCATGCTACGCTTCAAAGTAGCAGATTACAAAACAGACGTAACAAGAAGCACAGCAATCGAAACAGATGACGTAGGTGGAAGCACATTCTTGCGAGTTCCACGGCTTAATGCACACCTCCAATCGGAAGGGCATTCTGTTCGTACCAACTTTATACATCCGGTACGTCCGGATTCTAATGGGTGCGACAAACTTCATGGGTTTATCGACGCAGGAGCAGATACAGGCGACTTTATTCGCGTAGCCCGAGAACGACTTACAATTGAACCTCGTTTATCCCGTTGGTCTAACAATCAACTGCATTCGGGAACACAGGCTACTCGATTCTTCCTACCAAGCCTTGGGACTATTCTTGTTTCTGGTGAACGTATTGATGGTCTAAAGGATTACGTCGGAGGACGGTTAGAATATATTGAAGAGGAAGTCACCGAAGGACTAACCGATAACAAGTACGACCTACTACCAGAATTTCATTACCATTCAGTTGCAAACTTAAACACAAGGTACGCTGGAGGTATTGGAGGAGATTTGAATTCTATCGTTAACCGACAAGACGAATTAAATCCAGACATGGAATACATCGCGGTGTTCTTTGAATGGGCAAAAGCAATTATTACCCATCCAGATTACCTCAACTATCTTGAAGTAACGCTCGGAGAAGACCTCAACGCAGAAAACGAAGCAATCATTACGTTCTTCGGGGGAACTCTTCCAGAACGAAGATTTGGGGATGGCCGTGGTAGTCTTCGTAACACGGCCATTGCTAACCCAGTGCTTCCACGAAGAATTTTGCAAATCGCGGTACAAGCAACATTCCGAAGTGAATCTGATGAATTTGAAGACGGATTATTCGATGCAGGTAAGCACTTCATGAATCAACTGATGAATGAAGGACGCGACAGCATCTTACCGGGAACTGCTGTTAAACTAACCAATACGGGACGAATCCGGCTCCGTGGTTCATTAGCCCAATTAGATGAAGATGATGAAGACGATGGTGGCGATGCAGAAATCTTAGACGATATCGACGAAGAAGATACATTCTACATCAATGAAGTACAAGGCGACCGATTCCAATTAAGTTACACTTTATCCAATGGTCGAACAGTACTTTTCCCGTTGACAATAGGCGGAGTCGAACAACGCGATACCAACGTATGGTTTAGACGTACACACATTACAGTATTCGACGAAGATAAGAATGAAGAACTCGACGAAGAAACACTTCAAGAAGAAGGATTCAAAGGACAAATCAATCCTATTCATCGTGTATTCCTTCGCATTGTAATGGATTGCTACATGACTATCGAAACATATGTAGCACTGCTTACAGGGAACATTACAACAAAGAAAGCAAACAAATTCAGTCGTCCGAATCAAGACCCAAACATGGTACAACTAGCCGCACGCGAAGCAGGCGGTGGAGGCGGAGGCCGTAATCAAAAACAAGGAAAAGGCAAGGATAAACCCGGATGCGCTGAAAAACTTGCAGAACTCCGAACAGAACTAGCACTAGGTCAGTTAGCATCAACTTATGCAACAACGCGCGGGGACTACACGAAGATTCAAGACTTTTACAATCAAGACCTGACAGGCGCAGAAATTCTATGGTTGTCCAATTCTATTTCAGATTTTAACCCAAATCTAGTTTCCAAAACACCCAGCAGTTATCGCAATCAACTTGCACAACCCGTATACATTCCTCCCCAAAATGCTACGCAATATGTAACAGGAACAGAAACCAGTCGAGAAAAAATTGTTCTCCACCGCGCAGACCCCTACGGCGTACTTGGAGGGGTTCCACCAAATCAAGTAGTAGGTACATCAGTTACAGTGCCTACAACAAAAGACTTCGCTCAAGAAGTACCATATGCATACGAACCAATAAAGCCAACAGTAATCTTCCTTCGACTAGATAGCGCTTTACTGCGAGATATTTTGATTGAATATGTCCGCCAACATAACCTATTCGTAGTCGAAGTTGCTCGTAGTGCAACTCGTAAGAAAGGCAAGAAACGAGGAGGCAACCAAAAGAAAGGTAACGAAAATAAGAAAGCCTCATCTATCCTTCCTACTATGTGGATGCTTACCAAACAAATGGCTGGTCAAGTTCTGTACTTAGATGACCAAAAACCGCACATACTGTGGAACCATCTTCTTGATGGAGTAGAACGGTATCGACAAAACCAAAACATGCAATACCCAATGATTCCAGAACATTGGGCTCAAACTTTTACCGTAGCAACACTCCGCAAAGACCCAGAACTAACCGGTGAAACAGTCGACATGGAAGAACAATCAGCACTACTAACAGAATACATGCAGTTCCTTGAAAGTACATATTATCAATCATTCAACATGATTGCGGAAATTGTAACATCACTAGACATTGCACGTATTGAAATGATTAGCGACCTTGATGCGTTAAAGCGATACTTCGTCGAACGGATTCATGAAGATACAAAGTCAAGATTCCTTGACCGCGCATATTGGAATGGATACCAGTCCCTTATCTATATTATGCGGACTTTTGCAGACATCCCTCCAGAATTGCGCGGAGAATATACTGCGTCGCGGTTCGATGAAGACGCCATTCAACAAATGCGTCAACAAGCAAGCGAAATGGGAACACAATTGCGAGAACCCGTTTATGGACAAATTGAGGATGTAAGCCCAAGATTTATGCGCGAAGGACAGGTATATCGCCCACCCGGGTTCTGAGGTGATTAAATGGATAGGGACTACAAGTATGTTTATCGTGAATTCGATAAGTACGTTCGTATTCTAGAAGCCGAAGGTATTTATCCACCATCAATCAACAGCATCGAATTCTTTTGTAAAGAAATGATTACAAAGAAGTTTTGGTATTATCCACCTACTCGCGGAGGAATCAAATCTGTAATGATTTACGGAACTCTTGCACGGGACCAACTTACAACAGATGCTATTTTAGACCGTTCCGATGGAATAGAAAATCAAGAACTATTCAATGAAATGCGGCAGAAATTGATTGACCGCGTCGAAGAAATGTACGGTGTAACAGGAAACGAAGAACGGGCCCGTAGTTGGGCACCAAATCCATTTTCTGTCGACGACCGTGCTTTTGAATACGCTTTAATGGAAAATATCAGCGAGGAAGAATGGGGCCGCATGGAACCATTAGAACGTCAACAAACAGTAGCATACCAAAAAGCAGTTGCTGATTCAATTTACGTCAAGAACCGTTGTAGTGAATATTTCCAAACCGTAGGACCATTCATGCTCCGCAAAACAATGCACCATCCAATTATGAGTATCTATTTTTCATTCTCAGCGTCTGCATTAGATGGACGCAATTCAACATTCCTCGCTAGAAAGCGTGACGGAGAAGTGTCGGTCGATTCTGAAGATGATATTCAAAAATTCATGACCGAGCGAGAATACGATGACATTCTTTCTATGGGTAACGATGCGTTTCGTGGCCTTTGGTTTGTACCTTCAACCACTGGACAAAATATCAAGATGGCTTGCATTGACTTTGATAACCCAAGCATGGCCGCAAAAGATACTAAGATGAAAACCGCAGTACGAAACGTAGCAAAGAAATTAGAAGCGCAAGAAGTACCATACATTATCATGTTTACAGGTAAGTCATACCAAATTTGGTTTGGCACCGAAGCAATAAACATCGACAATCAGTATGAAGCAAACCGCTATATTGAACAATTGCTAAAAGGCGTTGACGCGCTAGTAAGTGTAAAATCATCAGTAACCGAAGCAGAACGGAATGAAGCAATTAAACGCGCAGTTCCGTTGATTGACAAGTCAGTTAATACGAAAAACAAACCATTGGGTATGTTCTTTGGTATGCATTACAAACCGCAGAAATCCCCAACAGACGACCCCGGTACAGGATATGTCCGAGTACCAGTTCCACTAAAACAACTAACAACATTTGACCCTACAATAGAAGCACACCCAGAATATGTGATGAAAAACTTCAACGCGTTGTCATTACAAGTAGACCAGTGGTTTGATGAAGTAGGCATAGGGCAAGGATTTGGAGGAAAAGGAAACATCGAAACGCCACCGGAATGTTTCCGTAGCGACGATAACGAACCAGAATTTTCAACAGTCAAGTTTGCCGAAGAATGGAAAAAAGGAAAGAAAGGATTCCCCGAATTCAACTTTGAAGATGGGCGCGCTGAAGCATCGCAATATCAAGAACTACTCATTACGCCTAAGTTTGATGGATGGCTTGGTGTTATTCATTATCGAAGCACTGGGAACTTTATTCTCAACAAAAAGCGATTAGTTAACCAGAAAGAACGTTCCACAAAAACAGGCAATGTAGTTATGACCGAAGAAGTACAATGTGTACTAGTTACACGTGGCGGAATCGTAATGTGGGATAATCACATTACACGCGAATTCCAGCGAACTTGTGAACGCTTAGGTATCCGAGAAGCAATTTTAACTGGAGAACTAGTAACCTACAACGAGTATGGAAAGGTAGCCGGTCCTCAAGGCGTAACCGCTATCCTCAATCGCAAAGAACAAAAAGATGGGAATACTACACAAAACGAACGCCTATTCAATAATCTGCGCTTCACGTTAACAGACCTTATCAAAATCGACGGCAAACAGTGGAACATCGACGACCCGTACGATGCAAAGCATGACCTTCTCAAACAATTTACTTCATTCCGAATTGACTTAACACCGTACTTCCGCCTTGAGCAACCATTTATTGAACGGTTCGACGCACTTTGGACACAAGTTACAGTTACTGATGGGCACGAAGGATTTGTTGTTTATGCAGACGGAAACCGCTTCAAAGTCAAGCGTCATAATACATTAGATGCTGTAATCATTGGCATCGATGCAACAAGCAAACGATGGATTGATGGAAAAGGAATCGGTTCAGCATATGTAGCAGTAATGCACAACAGACCAAAGTTTGGACCAATGTATGTTTCACTTGGAAGAGTAGGAACAACAGGACTAACAGACGCACAAAGAATGGAATTAACCGAGCGCGTACTTGGCGAAGATAACGAATTTGTAATCCCACTTAGTAAAGCACTAGGACAAACAGAAGATACAATGGGACTCGAAAATGTAGTTCTTGTTGAACCTACTACTGTTGTTGAAGTTGTATATGAAAAACTTAACGAAGGTCGTGAACCATCGTTTGCAATGTATCGTCAACAGCGCATGGGTAGGGGACGCACTGCAAGTGTAAACTTCACCTTCGCTGATGTAATGTATTCTCGTCGTATGCGTAGTCCACGCATTGTAGGAATCCGAGATGACAAAAATCCGTTGAAGAAACTCGACATTGATTCTGCACAGGGCGACACATCTGGCGGATTTCAAATCGGAGCAAAGCCCAATCCACTGTTTAGTTTTCCGACAATCAGTTCGCTAATCAAAGAGTTCAACCGAATCACATGGTCCCTTGAAAGCGCGAAGAAAAAGGAAGTGCCAGTTGTATTCCGCGACGACGAATTGGTACAACGCTCTTTCGTGGGAGAAGTAATTTCCGGACCTGAAGGCGTTGATGCATCCATTGACCTGTGGAGGAAACTTCACAAACTAATGGACAGGAACCGAGAATTCGCAGGGTATGTCAAGAACAATACCATGTACTACGGGTCTTCACACCGAAGAGGTGAAGTTATTCCAGAATTCACCGAAGAATTCAGTGGTTGTGATTTCATGTTCCACACCCACCCATACCATCCACTACTAGGTCGGGAACTTGGTTTCATTAGTCCACAAGACATTGTAGTATCTATGATTGCCCGTATTGGCTACGGAGTAATGAATCATGTAGTAAGCGAAACCTATGGGTTCGATGTAGTGACGATGAATATTAAGAAAGACAGTAAACTTGCCAAAGCAATTAAAGCAATCAACAAGGCAAAAACCCCCGCTACCATCAAGAAATATACCAAAGAAATCAGTAGCATTATTACCAAAGAAGCAAAGATGATTCATGGTGAGTTTAGCAAGAAAACATCGGTTCGCAACAAATTAGTATCATGGCTAGTCAAAAACGAAATTGCGTTCACACCATTCGATATCAGCGCCGCTACTATCAATGAGTATGCAGAAAAATCAGAGAACTTCGTGGTAAAATACCAAGTAATGCCGCTACCGTTGTACCAAGTTTCCTTCAAAGGACAATACCCACAACTGGAAGTCCTTGAAAATCCAATGTCGTTCTATGGATTTGAACCAACACGTAACGTTGAGTATGTAGGATATCCCGGCGAAGAAGTATGGGGATTGAAAATTGAAGATGAATTCCGAAATGCATATGACCGTGCCTATGCATTTGATAAGCCACCCGGTACAGATAAAATGTACCTTACAGGTACATCATCAGGGCCCCAATCCCCTGCACCTATCAAAGTTCGTGGACGCAGTATTTACCTTGATGTTAGCAATCTCGACCAAGGAATATTCGCAACAGCAATTGATGACGACCTAATGGAAGGGCAAGACGCGGCAAAGATTCTTCCTAAGTATCAACCGGATAAGGAAGGAATTGAAGTGCCTAGGTCAATGTATGACATGGAACGAGGAATGTACCACAACGACGCCGAACAAAATGCAAGAGATTTGAAATTACAAGCAAAAGTATTCTTTGATATGTCCCGACCCAAGGACATGCTCAAATCTGAAAACAAAGATGAATACTTCAAAAAATGGTTTGAAATGATTGACGAATCTGGGGCGGTCCTCAAGGATGTCAGCAAAAAGAAAGGACTTCCAAAAGATGAAAAGAAGATTCTAGCAGAAGTACTAGAAGAAGAAATCATGAACAACCCACAGTACATCACAAGTCTATGGGATGAGCGCATCGAGGGTTTTGTCGCAGAATACGAAGAAGCCTTACGAGAGTACGAAGCCGGGATTGCGAGTCATCCAGATGATAGGTTGCGCACTAAGTATCCCGAATGGGAATTCAATGCACTACAAAAAGCCCGTATGCTATTAATTGCAGAAGAAGAATATGGTTATACGCCATCAGAAATTAGCGCTATACAATCAGGATATCAACCGAAGGGCATAAGTCCATCATTGACGTCGGCTTTTTCAGACCTGTATGGACCGGGACTCCGGTTTGATGACCTTGATGACGAGGAGGATGAATTTGATGGAACCAACGCAGAAGACAATTGAGATGGTCTTCGGGTTCCCCCGCCGAGGAGAAGTATACGGCACATTCGATGTACTGGACTCGAAAATTGACCCATCCACACAAAATTGGTCAGTGACTTTTGCAGAAGAAGTACCCAAAAAGTATGCAATCGAAGCACTTCGTACTTTTGTTGGTAAGCAGGCAATTTTCGCAATAGATAACATGGACTTTAGTGTTGAATTCCCAACCAAACCAGTCAATGTTGAAACAATAAGGGATAATCCACCGGGAGCAGTACAAACTCGCGTTACCGGTTCTTATACGGTAAATGGCGCATTCCAAAATCCAATGTCACAAGAAGACTTTGATGCTGACATGGATAAGATGACAGTATCCAATCCAAAGAAACACTTCCGTATATATCCAGCAGGTGAACTTCATTCTAAGAAATTCCGCGACCAATTGTTCAAATTCGTTACACGACGAGGGGAATCATACGGATGGGTAGCGAATGGAGAAATCTATCACCGCAAGGGTTCACTTGTTATGCCTTATGTTAAAATCAACAAACACATCGAGGGGTCAGTAGTTTCTTACCACACGCATCCATCTAAAGACGAACCGTCACTTACTAGCCCAGATGATATTCAATGGTACATGGACGCGGCATACAAGTGGGGAATCCGCCATTTCTATACGATTATGAAAGACCGATTAGACCACTTCGAATTCATTGTAAAAGGCGATACAGGACGTAAGCGGTATCTAAAAATGGACGAAGGGAAGTTTGTTGATGACCTCAGTAATTTGCTAGACAAATGCGAAAAAGAATACAAAGACCGTGATAACCTAAATGATTACGAATTCTGCGAAAAAGTAACGCGTGCTTGGGTAAAAGAAATCAACAACAAGTTTAGCCATCTTGTCGAAATTAAATACCACCCGCACCTAAGACCCGGCGCACCTAAACTACCAAAGGGACCAATCCCGAACCCGGGAAGTGATACCCCTTTTCCCCACACGTCCAGAATCAAAGTGAACGACAAGTATTTATCCATCGCACTGAATGAATTGAAAGGCATTGACTACGATTGGATTCACTACGGCGGAGATGAGTTTAGCCACACAATGTATGTCTATTGGTGGTTGAAGTACCACTTCTTACCAAAGGCAGACAATACTGATAGGCTGTGGCTATGGGAAAAGAAAGGACTGGATGGGGACACTCGTGATAAAGTACGCACATATTTACAACAAGAAGTGGAAGATGGATGGACAAATGCAGACTGTTTGCTAATGCTTGGCCTGTTCCACGACATTGCAAAGAAGCGTGAAAAAGAACAGAAGATTCACCATTCCATTTTGGGCGCAGATATGTTCAAGGAAGAAATTGCACCAGAACTTAAACTACCAACAAACCTAACAGAACGACTATATTTGATGTTACAATCAGATGTAGGTAGGAAAAACATTACCGAAGAACAGTTTCAAACAATTGCAGGGGACTTGTATCCAGTAGCAAAGATGTTCCACATGGCCGACAGAACCGCACATCATCCGTACATGTATACTATCGCGGCAAGGATGGCTCGACGCGAAGGTGTACTCAAGACCGGTGAATATGGTGATGCATATATCGAGATGGCTAACAAACACGACATTCTAGAATTGGTTCAATATTTTCGCAACAAAGCGTTGCAAAACCCCCCGCCTAAAGTTCCAACGACTGTTACGTATTCTGCGTCATATGGGGTTGCGATAGACCCAGATACGGCAGAATTCTTGTTCGAAGAATATGACCCACGTAAAGTACCCGGCAATGATGGGAAAACTAGTGGGTCATTCATGATGACTTACAGACAAGGACTGTATCTGAAAATGGTTCTTTCAGATGGATATGTTGCGTCTGCTACTCTTGGATTCAAGTATCCCGGCAATCTAAACATTACTGGTGTTCCTGTTCGCGATGACTTCGGTATGTCAGGTGCTAGAGAAGTATATGAGCGTGTAGGACAAGTACTAGAACAAGCATATGAAATAGAAGTACAATACGAAGAAGGTAAACCATTACAACCAGAAACATTCGATATAGTTCCTGCATCTGATGAAGATTCTGCATTACAACCACTTACTAACCCACGTCCAAACGGCGTAACAATCGTTCTTGCCGGCGCACACGGTTCTGGTCGTCGTGAAATTGCTAAGGAATTGCATAACATGGGAGGGTTCATGCTTTGCCCGATGCACACCACCGAACCAAGAAAACCGGGAAGACAACCAAATCGTGATGCAGTAAATCATTCTCATAACTCGTTCAACAATGAAGTAACGACAGGCAATATGAGATATTGGACGATTGGTGCAGACGGACACAAATATGGATATACCCAAGAACAACTACAACATCCAAAATCCGTAATGTATACAACACCTCAAATGGCTATGAAGATGAAAGAATCAATGCCCAACATTACTATCGTATTCCTTGATAACAAAGATTCAGTAAAGCGACATACTAATCGCTTAGTACGACGTAACGGTGTAACATACAACATGGCCAAAGCCACAGCAAAGCGCAAACATACGTTACGCAATTCTCGACACAATTTTGACAAAGTCGTAAACGTACAGGATAACGATTACAAGAAAGCGGCAATCACGCTCATCAACCCACCAGTATTGAACAACCCGCAATTCGATATCGAAGGGGTTGACTTCTATGCTACAATTCCTCAAGTGAAGTACAAGAACCTCGGTGCGGTTTCTGCCGAAATTGAAGTAGACCGAAATATTCCAAAGGAACTTGTAGGAAACGTAAAGGACATTTTCTATGGTCTGATTCAAGACTATGAAAAGAAAACCGACAAGCGAGTAGCACTTGCAATTGCATTTGCTATTGACGAGATTACTCAAGAAGTAAAGAACCGGGGAGGTAATGGTGTCATTGGCTTCACGGTTGAAACTGGCGGTAGTCTTGGATTGCCAGTTGTTGAGTTCAATAAAACAATTCCAGCCGTCGTAATCGTCACTGGGGATGCGATAAAAACCAGAACGACACTCAAAAATCCTCGCACTCCCGGTGGAAAGAAGTTTCCAGACAAATATCTGAAGGGTCTTACGCCCCTTGAGAAGATGATTGCGGAAGACGAAATCGATAAGGGATACGAATACGATGTGGATGACCCTAAAGCATACAAGTTCTGGAAATCCGATATCAAAGCAAAGGCCCGTGGAATGAAAATTGGGCCTTCAAAGCATCGTCTGAAGTATTACAAGATGTATCGCAACAACATCGACCCAGACTACAAGCCGTCAGGCAAAACCCAGAAGGCAAAGTTCCTCAATCGAATTGTCAAAGAAACCGGCATCAAAAAGAAGTACCTTGAAGAGATTTACAACAAAGGACTTGCCGCATGGCGCGTAGGCCATCGCCCCGGTGTGCAACAACACCAATGGGCCGCAGGTCGAGTCTATGCATTTGCAGTAGCCGCCGAATCTTCAACGGGTAAGGGAAAACCCGACCACAAACTTGCAGTGGAAGCAGGTGTAAGAAAGAACCCACCAGCATCCGACATCAACGAGGACTTTGAACGCATGAAGCAAATGGCTTACGAAGTGCGAACCAAAGAGATAGCCGGAGAACCAATCAACGGACGGGACTGGTGGAACCAACAAATCCCACAAATCGAGGAAGCATATGGAACTGAACCGCTTAACGCGCGTTGGTTGATTCCTCTTGATACGACCGGCTTTGACCCGTCTGACAAATCACAGGAGTTCGATGATGACGGGGTGAAACCGCTTCACTTCCTGAACCAACTCAAACGAATCCCTATGACGAAGCCACCAACTCCAGAACGTATCATGCAGGTCGCCCTCAATATTGGACAGGGGCAAGTACATGGAATTATCCCTGAAGACTATGGGTTGGAAGACTTCATCGTCTTTGACAATCCACCAATAGAAGTCATGCCTCGCAATAACGAATTAAACACTACTCGATTCATAAACTTGGAAACGGATGAAGACGTAACAGGCAAATTATTCGATGGGGCGATACTGAACACAAAAGAATATCCAAATCTACACGTAGGTAAGGAACTTAATTTATCGAGCAAACTCCCTAATGGAATCCCTAAGAAACTCAACATTGCAAAAATGGGTAATGAGCGAGTTATAGTATTCGATGGGGGAAGACTACTCGCAAAGAAAGTCAACATCGATGGACCTGTTTATCTCGAAACATCTCCGTTCAGTCGTAACGAACCATCAGGGTTCGTCGTAGCGACAGGTAGGGCGCATTATGACGAAAGTGCCTACACGGTTTCCGATGTACGAATAACACGGTGGGATGACAGTGTAATCCCAATGCTTAGACCACCCTATTTCATCTATGACGAAGTAACAATACAAAGCAGTCCAGCAGTATACGGACCACTACCAAATCCATCACCATCAAAGCAACCAAAAGCATCATTCGATTGGTTGGAGAAGTTCACAGCATGGGTCGAACTCGTTAACATGAAGAACAAGGAACTGATTGAATTCCTTGAATCAGACCCATGGGGCAAGGAAGCAGGTATCAACAAAGAAAAAGCAAAGGAAGAAGGAATCAGTCGTGGACGCTTCTCCGCAAGCCGCATTCTCATCATGCGCAAGAAACTCGGGCTTACCGGCCCGAAGGACTACATCAAAGCCGGTCCAATGATTATTCGCAACTACTACGAACTCGCACAAAAGAAGTGGTCAGAAGCAGACTGGAATTGGTGCAGAAAACAAGTGAGTTTCAATTCACGCGCACGCGGACAATCTGGACCATACACAGATAGCAAAGGAAGACCAACTCGTAAATTAACCGCGCTTTGGGTATGGGGACACGACCCATGGCGGTATGCACGCAAGATTGAGAAGCGTAACACTATGCCCAAGTGTCCAGACGTACCATGGATTGGGCGTACAGAAAAGCGAATGTATGGTACTACGCAGTACAAATATCCAGAAGTCAAAAGCAATCCATTTATTGGTCCATCGGATATACATGGAACAGGTACATTTGCAGACCAAGACTACACCCAAGGGGAAGTAGTTTTTGAAACACAAGAAGAATTCCAATACGTAAACCATTCAGATGTTCCAAACATTTCCCCTGAATACATGACAGACGGACAAGTACAAGGAATTGCAAACACCAACATTACAGAAGGGGAGGAACTACTCCTTGACTATGACGAACTCCGCGAATTAATCGGACTTCCGGAAAGCGATGGCCTACCAGAAGAAATGTTCAACCCACCATTCCGTAGACCACGCCTGTATCACGGTTCTTCTATCAACAACTTGAAGATTCTCAAGCCACACATGAACAAGACTATTGGACGTGAAGTAGTGTTCGCTACGCCCAACTACGAGTATGCTTTGGCAATGTCAGTTCCATCTAGTAACAAGGACCTTGACATAGGATATGTCAATGGTCAATTTATGATTGAAGAACAATATGAAGGTGCATTTGACTTGCTTAAACAGGCGGCTTACATTTACGAAGTTGATGCACAAGGATTCTATGAACATCCACAGTTCCCAGAAATGGAACGTATCATCGAAGTATCTGTACCAGTGAAGAAAGCAAAGCGAATTCCTAATGTCTATCAAGAACTCCGCAGGGTTGGGGCGGACCTAATTCCGTATTGGTGATGACATGGAATTCAAATCCGCAAAAGAACTTGTTCGCGGAAAAGATGGCACAGTAATCTATACTGTCGATTCTGCGGAATGGGATAAGTTCATTGCAGACATCATCAAAACTCAAGGTAGCGTTGAATGGTACATGCAAAAGCCATTCCTATGGATGAAAGAACATCTAAATGTAGGGTACAATGCCAACGGAATCGGTGTACAACAAACAAAAACAATCCACATTCGTAAGGGCCGTGAAAAAGATGAATCCTTGCTTGTACACGAATACGGACATGTACTAGGATATGGACATACACATCCTCTAAATCCAAACGTAATGAACCCCGTTGACAACATGCGAATTACTGACGGCAACAAGATTACGGAACGTTTCAAGGAGAATTTCCCCGAATATTATGAAAAGGTACTTGTTCCATCCGAATCCCAACGAGTAATACCGGTAGCGATTGCGCTCGGCATTATTCTGTTTGGGGTCATGGGATGAAAGTAACTGGGAAGTTTTTAGAAAGCCTAGGAAAGCGTCATTCTGTAATTGTTGGAATGACACGTTCTGGTAAGACTTACTTTACAAAGCACGTCCTCAAGAACCTACAACAAGAAGGGTATCATACTGTTTTCTTTGACCCAAAGCACGATGATGACTATGCAGATTTGGGGGTAATCTGTACAACCCCTATCGATTTCTATGCGAAACTTCTGAAGAAGACCCCGTATATCGTTTACCGCCCAAGTCCAAAGAAAGATGAGCGAGCAGATGAACTAAGCCGTATTATCGAAATGATGTTTGCACTTTCTAAGAAACCCGGCTTCAAGCGTATGCGCAGAATCGTAGCCATTGACGAGATTCAGTTGATGGTCAAGAAGGGGACAAACGATGGCGTCGAGATGCTTTGGACAATTGGGGCAGGTATGGGAATCGTTGGAGTTGCAATCACCCAACGCGTACAATTACTCAATGAAACCTGTTGGTCACAGTCTGAAAACAAGATTCTGTTCAAAACAGACGACCGCCCAGATTACTTACGTAGCAGAAACTTGGACCACTATTCTGAGAAACGGGATTTCTTTTTGGACTCCAGTAACAAATACTACTACTATGCAACCACAGGAGATGGTCAATGGAAAACTAGGGAACCCGTATCCGACAATATTACCAGTATGAGAAACAAACCAAAAACAATCAAACCTAGTAAGAATAAAGGCAAACCAATAGGTAACCTCAAGACTAGACGCTTCATGGGATTGAAACGGTGGTAGTATGTTAATCATCACAGTCCCACATGCAAAGCAGAATCAAACAGAAAGCGTAGGGTATGATGCAGGAGCGATTGAATTCGTAGCATATCTTGAAACTTCACTCGAAAGTCGAGGCATCAAATATATTGTACATGTAGGGGATTCTCATAGAGAACTTGTTGACCTGAATCGTCAAGAATCCTATTCAACCGATTATCACCAAGAATTACGAGCGTTGCTCAAACATGCAACAGTACACATTGATTTACATTCATTCCCATACGTTCCAGAAGATGCATCAGATGAAGATGCGCTTACTAGTCTAGGTGATGATTTACGTTCTTGGTCTGTTCACGATGCAGTCATTTTAGAAACAGACGAAGTAAGTAGCCGAGAATTAATCAATACTATTCTCGATGAAATGGAATCACAATTTGACATGTCAGTAGTAGACAGTACAGTAGACAACTACATTACAGTAGTAGCATCAACACTGTTCAAAGTCCCTTCCGTTCTGATTGAGGTGAACGACCAAAGTGTGGAGGCATACCCATTGATGGCGTCTGCTCTCGCACAAGCCGTTGCTGATTTTGCATAAACATATAGCCAATCATATTGATTGCATGACTACGTGATTGCCACCATCTATTCCGTATTCCCATTTCGATAAAATCAAACAGTTCTTTGTCAATCGTCACGGACACTGCGACCTTTTTGGACTGGTCTTGCTCATGCCTACGCCGCGACATCTAGTAACCCCACGACACACCTCGTTAATATGGTTCCTGCCAATCCATAACTTACAAGTATAGTATTGCATAGTATTCAATCACAGTATCCCTTATATCTAAATGCTTATTCGGGTAATCATGGCCCTAACAGAAGTCATGCTAGTGAACCCTCCACGAAAAGGGAAAACCACACGACGCAAGAAGTCTGCACGGTCCAAAAAAGCAAATAGAGGTAATACTATGGCACGTCGAAGAACTACACGAAGAAAAACAACTGCAAAGCGACGCTCACCAGCGCGTCGCAAGACGACGACCCGTCGCCGCAAGGCGCCTGCTCGTCGTCGTAAGACCACAACCCGTCGTCGCAAGGCTAGCCCTGCACGACGCCGAACGACCCGTCGTCGCACGACCCGTCGTCGTAAGTCCCCTGCTCGCAGGAAGACTACGACCCGTCGTCGTCGCACGGCTCGTCGCAAGCCTACGACCCGTCGTCGTCGCACGACCCGTCGTCGTAAGTCCCCTGCTCGCCGCCGCAAGACTACCCGTCGTCGTAAGAGCCCTGCTCGCCGCCGCCGCACCGTCCGCCGCCGCTCAACCACTCGCCGCCGTCCAGCACGTCGTCGTAAGGCAACTTCCCGTCGCCGCACCGTCCGCCGCCGCAAGGCATCCGGAGCAGGTAAGCGCTTCAACATGAAGAACGCCTACAAGTGGGTCACCAACCATCTCACCGCTTGGGAAACCATCGTCGCTACTGTCGGTGGTATGTTCCTTGGTGGCGCTTTGCCCGGACTTGTCCAATCTGGACTTAACAAAGTCACTGGCTACAACGCTACTTGGATGACCTCCGGTAAATACAGCCCATACCTCGCAGGTGCCGCTACTGGTGCCCTTGGTGCATTCGCGCTTTACAGCATCTTCGATGTGAAGGCTTCAACCGCCTCCGCTGTCGCTGTTGGTGCAGTTGCTATCCAAGCCTACCGCTTGGCTGACAGCATGGGTGTCTTCAGCACCATCAAGTCCACTCTCGGACTCGGTGGCTACCACGGTTACCTAGGTAACGCTGGTATGTACGCTGACGAAGGTCTTGACATGGGCAACGAATTCGGTGCCGCCATGACCTACGGAACCATGGGACAACCTGATGAGATGCTCTTTGGCGGTTCCCGCCAAATGAACTTCTACTGAAGTCCATCCCGACCATAGAAACCTCGCCTCCCTAGGCTGGGGATGACCTTCGGGTTGTCCCCAGCCCTTCGGGGAATAAGGTAGGGTGTTTAGGTTGAGTATCAATAAGATTCTCTTGAGTCTGTCAGGATTACAATTACTAATCATTGGCGGAATCGGGTACGGACTATATCGGGCCGGAAGAATGGCAGAACGCGAATACCAAGGTATTCGTGCTGATGCTAATGCGATACTTAGCGATGCACCTGAATTGGTTCAGCAAATTAGAAACATTCAACCTATGTTGAATGACCTTCAAACGATTCAACCTCAAGTCGTTGAAGTAGCAAATGATGTTGACCGAGCCTTAATCCTGCTTCAAGAAATTGAGCGTAGGGTCCCCCCATCTTAGTGCGGGCCAGTGTCCTCGGACACAAGCAATCCGGTAGTAGTTATCTGAAGTATGCGGTCATTTTACCGCATTCAAGGCAGATGCTATTCCAGATTGTACCGTTTGCTGGATGGTCCATAAACTCGGTACAACCGCATTCGCATTCACGTTGTTTACTGATGGAGGCTATCATCGTCCTCAGCAGGTTTTACGAAAAGGTAGTATTTAGTATGTTTCGTTAAAAGTGCCATTAATGTCCTCTATTATACTACTTTCAGTGCATTCCGGACAAACCAAACGAACCCAATAGGTTCCTTCTCTATACACAATCAACTTGCATTTGCAAGTAGGACAATCCATAGTATTCACCGTAGTCCACGAGAACGAAGGTATGCATTCTTCGTATTATCCTTATCAGCAGGAACAAGTTCACCAGTAAGACGCATAACAGCACTACTACGAATATAGTTACTAACAGTTTCACCACGCTTCTCGGCTTCTTCCTTTAGGAATTCCAATAGTTCGGGGTCAAAGCGAATAGTCACGGGTACCTTGCTTCGTTTCTGGTCACCCATGGTATTTCGAGGGCAAACTCGGTTATGAAGATTCCCAAACAACGACATATAGATTACAATGTCTTACACCGTATGACAAACTAATCACGTACTTCATATAGTAGTGCTTAGTGAGGAGAATTGCCCACAACGGGCGAAACAAAACAAATAGGAAAGTGAATAACATGGAACTACGACCATATTACGACCGTCCAACGGCAATCCTTGCGGATTACCTTGCACGTATCGATACGAAAATTAAGGCAAACTACCCCCACTGGGGCTATGAGAACAAAGGCGTATGGCCAAAGGGCGAATACGGAAAAGGTGTGCTTCGCGCAGACCAATTCAGTATCCTTGGTACGTACGGGCAATGGCTAATCCCTTCTTCGGGAAGTAGCGGTAACCCAACGTCCACTACCGTAGACACCTTCGGTTGGACACAACGTACGCTAGACTTCAAGACTTTGGAGGAGTTTTACTACCTCCTTATGGGAATCCAGTACCCGGTTACTCCTCTTTTGATTACTGAACACCAATGGCGTATCAGTGGTATCGAAACCCCAGTAATCGACCAACAGATTTTCGAAGTACTCGAAGAACCTTTCGTATGGTACGAGGAACCCATTGTGATTGAACCCGAGAAGACCGTAGTCTGTGCCCACCGTGTCGTCGGTGGTGCCGCATCCTTCGGAAACGGTACTATCAGTGGCGCAGAAAAGTGGCGTGTCATCGGCTCCGTAGTCGGTCAGCACCACGAATTAATCCAACAGCGACAGTCCATTGGAGAGTTGTCCTGATACCCTTTGGGGTACTCAGTAGGAGGAATCAAGTATGTCAGGAATTGGCGGACTAGATGTATCTTACGGGGCTCGTCATCAAATCGTTCGTACCAACGTTGCAGTCGTCCAGACTGTTACAACGGCACCAACTGAGGCTCAAATGAAGTCCATTGCGGACCTTCTTGACCAAGGCCTCAGCCACACGATGCTAGCCCCCGACTTCGTGGTTGCAATGAGCGCGGCTGACACGCCTTCGCTCGCTACCACGGCTTTCCAAGTCGACACCACCGGCAACGGTAGCGTCGACTCGACCTTCGTCGCAAAGGGCGGACTTCTCCGTGATGCTCGGCAAACCCCGCTTGCCCGTGGTTCATCCACTGGTGCTAGCGCAGAATTGCCTGCTATCGGAACCACCTTGAGCGACCAAGCCGCAACCGCAACTGCACTTGCTACTGTTCAATCGGGCAACCTCGTCCTTGAGGCTGTCTTGAACGTTGGTGCGGCTCTCCTCAGCGGCACTGTTGGAACTGCTACCTCCGGTATCAGCGCCTTCAACGTCGGTGAAGAAAACTCCGGAGGTACAACTGCTTCCGGTGCCGCAAACGACGCCGCCCTCATCGGTGAATTGACCCTTGGTGCTACCAGTGCATCCGGTGTTTACAGTGCCGCTCTTGCTAGCGCTGTCAGCCAGATGGACGACTCCGACGACTACAAAGTCGCCGGACACCCAGAAGGTCAAGTCGGATTGCTCAACCTTGGACCAATCGCTAACGCTATGCTCGACGATGTTACTGCTGTCAACATCGGCGGAAACCTTGCAACGGTTCTCAGCAACCATGCAACTTCCGGCCGTGCCCAAGCAGGCAGTACCACCAGCAACGCCGCTACCTTCACCAACTTGCTCAGTGCAACCAGCACCGCAAGCACGATTGGTGGTGCTACCGGTATCATTTCGGCAATCAGCATTGCGAAGGTTCTCTGAGCCTAGCAGTAGTCGGGAATCGACTCTCCACTGGGGGGTCGGCCTACTTACCTAGCGTAAGCAAGGTCGGCCCCCACACGGGGGAGAGGTCTATCGATTATCGGTAGCGTTAATACCGACTACCGCATGGGAGCAAACAGTACGAACCCAGTACAGATAGAAATAAGGGATGAGTATTATGGCAAACACAAATCAAGGAACAAGAGCAGGACAAGTCTTCGGACGATTAAATGGCGACGGGTTCGCCGGGAACGATTGGGAAAATGTGGTTCTAAAACCGGGCTACATTATCAAAATTCGTGACCGATTCGCACTCGTTGAAGCAGTGGAAGGACTAAGCATTGACCTTTACTTCAATGACGCCATCACGGTGTCAGGTACAGGTGCAGATGACGCTACATTGAATACAAGCATCGCAACAGATGAAACCCGTAAAGCCGCGGCTTACGGTGCTGAATCTATGGGTGCGCTTATCGGTGTTAATCAAGCGGCTTCTAAGTCGTATCGAAGCACGGTTCTTTCACCAGACTATGATAGCGGATATACGGTATTCAATGACCTTGAACCATTCAAGGGCCACTTGTACCACCTGTGTCCTTCACTACCGGCACAACCCAAGTTTATGGGTCAAGCAGGGGACATGATTACCCGTGACGGTGTACTACCAAGTGCAAGTACAACCGGAACTGGTATTCCAATCGGTTTCCCCGGTGCGGCAGATGGTCTTACCAGTAGTAAAGTACCAACATCATTTACACCAGTCGGTTCAGTATCACCAAAACTGTACGTCAAGCACCCTGCGGGTGTGCCGAAATTCGTACTTGACGAAAGTCCGGAGTCGGAATCCGGTAGTACCGCAAGCGGTAGCCTACTTGGATTGTCTGGATTCATCGATGCACAAATCAGCCCGGTGGAAGACCCAGACTGGTCCTACTCCATGTGGATTGAACACGGCGAAAACAACCTTCCGGCCTTCCGCGCAGTCGTCGACTGTGAAGAATACATCCTCGATGGACGTGTCCGTTTGCAAGGATGGAAGTATCGCATCGTGGAACTGACCATGTCGCAACTTCGTACAATCCGTGAACGTAGCGGTGGACGCCTTGTCTTCAAGGTTATCAACCCTGCTGGACTACCTACTGCCGGTACAATGTTGAGCGAATACTTTCCTCAATGATTAGACCGGTGGTGATGTGAATGGCAGAAGGCGAACCAACACGAGTAATCGCGAGTAATATCGCGGATAACGCACCGTATACGAAGACTAGAGCAGACGAGCGCTTCATTAGCACCCGTCAAGAAAACCTCGTCCTCGATTCTGGTGCGGAGTATGTGGTCCTTGACGAAATGGAATCGGGTGAACTTCAGTCGGTTCGTGTAGTCGTGGATAACCCATACGTCCAAGTGTTGCTCCAATTGGATGAGTACCGCAACAAAGACCCCGATGGGGAATCTGCGGCGGAAATCATTTACAACGGTAACAGCGATACCGCCAACCGTGGCTTCAAGGTCATGGATGGTCAAGGTTCTGGTAAAGGATACGTAATGGAATACCGGCCAGATGTGCCGGAGTCATACAAAGGTCGCGTACGTCTGGTTATCCGCAACCAAATCAAGCCAAGTGCCAGTGTCTATGGAATGGGTTTGTCCTATACTAGCCGTGGTTCACTTGCGAACCCTGCGGTGCCTGCTCACATGGCCGGTGGAACATTCAGCCATCCCGCGCTTCGTTCAGCCGACCTTGCGCAGATTGCTCAAATCATGACGAAGCCCGTTGGTGTTGAAGGATACTCGTCGAACCAAGTTTTCAACGAAGCAATCATCTTCAGCGACAATCCAATTGGTTCTGACCATCCGTATCAAGGAATCGCCGGTAAGCCTACCTTCACGAAGGACGTCACTTCAGAAAACATCTTTGAAATTGCATCATTTATCTCCGGCGCTCATAATCAATCAGTTATGGAAGGAGTACATGGCCATTATCGCCTTGTAGTACTTGACGAACCTGACGCATTCCCCGGAACGTCGAATTCTCCAAGTACAATGAAAATCATGATTGAATTCCGAGCGTCTTGGTCTGGAAATGCTACTGCAAATGCTACTACAATGAATTCAGGTTTGGCTTCTGTACCATGGCATGTGAAATCCACAGTACGCACAACGGACCTCCAATCAAAGGGACCATTCAACGATACTTACCCCGGTACAGATACATACACTCCATTTACAGGTGGAACATCACTAACAGGAGCAACACTACCATCAGCAGAAACTTGGATTGGTAAGCGCATGTTCTTCCGCCGTGGAGGTACAGTGTATTTCCCCGGTGTCATCAAGAGCATTACAAAGGCAATACCGGCACTTGCAGGGTTGAAACTTACGACAGGTAGCAATGACTTCACCATTCATGATAGCGCCGATGGTAGCACAGACCTTGGATTGGGATACAATCTAGACACAGATTTCGATGCCTCAACAAATGATGCTCCCGTAAAGACTGGACTTTACACAACTGGTTCAGGGGCGGCACAACTCCCCTATGCAGTTTGCAACTACTTCCCCGGCTGGACAGATGCAATTCAAACTGAGTTGTCCGGCACTATTGACACAGTTACTGGTAGTGGAACCGATGCTGACCCTTGGACCGCACAAGTAACAGTAGCAAGTACAGCAGGACTAGTAGCAGGAATGTGTATTGTTCAACAAACAGCAGGTACAGGAACGTTCTGGGGCACTGCAAAACCATGGAGCCTCCTCATTACAAGTGTTGACGATGCAACCACGTTTACATTCAAGTCCGTTGCAGATACTGGAACAACAATTCCAGTAGCAGGGACTGTAACAGACTTTGACGTCGGGCTTAACTCCGGACTTCCCCGTACTGCTAACAGTGGCCATCGGTTAGAGCAACACAATGACTCCGACTACAAATTCCTTGCAGGTACACCGTGGACCTACATCATCGAGTTTGAACCCGGTGTTACCAATTCCCCAATCGACTTCGGAGCAATACCAGAAGCATCAGACTTGCCCGGTGCAGATGGGTATGCAAGTTTTTCTGTACCATACCATTCCACAGGCGGTTTCAGCGACGGCGTTTCACCTGCTACGGACGAGAACTGTTGGGGATATGTTACGTCACAAGCAGACGATAACCCCCATGTATTGATAAAGGAGATTGAAGTCAAGCGAGCAAAGAAGGTGTCCTTCGACGGGTGATTAGTATGGTATTTGGTGTAACAGAAGAAGAACGGTATGTTCCAAGAAAGATGTTCAAGAACGGTATTCTTGACTTTGCACATCGACGGCCTATCATTGCTTTCTTTGTAGTACCGATTCTTATTGACGGTGTTGCTAAGGTATTCCAAGGCGGATTCCGTACTGTACGCTATGGCGATTACAAACTCGGTTCCGTTGCCGTAATGTCCGATGAGGAAGAAAACACTGCACTTTACGGTGGGGCTTCCCAAGACTACGACCTGTTTGGCTCCCTTACTAACAAGAACACCACTATCGGTGTCCCAGACCCAAACAGTGGTATCTTGAAAGGCGAGTTCTATCGGGACACTTCCCATCTTACTCCTGTTTCTCGTATTGGTGCTAATGGTGGGTCTGACCTTTACAGGGATACTCGTCATCGCACCCGTGCAAATTACAAACCCTATACTCCATCTGAATCCGGCTTTATTAGCCGTTCTACCGGGTCACGTCTTTCAGACGGCGCCATCAGTGGAAACAAAAAAGCCGACCAGAACCTCGTTGACCTTGTAGGCACAGGTTTGTTTGCCGGACTTAGCGGAGCAAGGAGGCTATAAAATGAGTAATTGTTACCACGGATATGCAGGATACTGTCCCCAATGTAGTTCACATATGGGTCAAGCAGTATGTCCTCAATGCGCAGGCAAGGGTTGTCCTCATTGTCAAGGAAAAGGATACCACCTAGGATTTGTTACCATTAACAAAAACACAGCAACAGGAATCAGTATTGGTTCTGGTATTGCGGGTGCAATCCTTTATCCTATACTTACAGGACAGTTTTCGACAACTACTAACACTAATCGTAAAATGACGGCAATGGGAATTGGATTCATCATTGGCGGAGTAATCGGTGGCCTCGGTTCTTACGCAGGTTACCAAATCCAAAACTGAGGAATGTACATGGCTATGAGCGGAGTACATGGCCAGACGTTTAATACCAACTTAGGGTATTCTGCGCCAGTACAAATTCGACGCAATCCATTAGGACTATCGACCCCAGCCATTTTGAATAACGTCGGTGTCCCCTTACTTGTAGCGGGGGGATTATTGGTTCTCGGACTTACGCTACTTACTTACAGAAAACGGAGATGAAAACATGGGCATAATTCCTTCAAGACAAGAACTTAGTAAATTCTTTGACCATCATCCAATTCTTGGTACTTTCATTTTCATTAGTGCGGCATTTACTGGATTTGAAACCGTAAGGGCCATTACTGCACCAAAAGGACAAGGTCCGTTCTCGGGACTAGGTGGGTCTTATTCACCAAACTACATGACTCGTTCAACGCTATCTTCTATGGAGCAAGACGTTAAGTCTTTGCGAAATCGCATTGATACTAACGCAAAGGTACCAGATTGGGCCGAGTCTTACATCTATACCGCAGGCGACCGAATCAACAGTGTTGATGATTATATGACCCATCGTAGCGGACTAGGCGGGTCCACATCAACTACCACTTCCACTAGCACTTCACACAGGGGCTTTCGTCGTCCTATGACGCAAGACATTATGATTCCACGGCAGATTAACGCATCTGATTTCTTTGGCGTTCCTACCCAAGCCCTTGCTAATCTAGGTTCCGCGAACCTGCCCCCCGCTATGCGTCGTCGGGTCAACCAGCGACAACGCGGAACTGCTTCGCTTGGCAATGCCGGTGTTCAGCCAATCGATGTAGCAGATAACATGGACCGTAGCGGCTACAACAGTATGTCCGACCTATACGGTCTAAACGGTATCGTTCCTCAGCCCGGTAGCGGGTGGACGGAATGAATCATCCATACGCAAAGAAGATTCCACGGCACCATCCACAGGTGCAAGACAGGACAATGTCCGTTGATGGATTTACCGACTTTGCGTACAAAGCATTTGACCCAAAGTACGAAAAGAGCGCGGCTCCGTTAAGTAAACGCAGAAATGGGATTGGACCGATTCATCACCAATTAGGAAATATCGTCATTGGCGAATCGGCAATGGCTACACGCTTTATTATTGCCGCAGGCGGTATCGCACTTGTTACTGCGTACTCTTCGAAAATATCTAAGGTTTCAAAGTCTGCAACTAAAGAAACAAAAATGCTCCTAAACCGTGCAGGACGCAAGGGCGTATTAGCCGCCGCTACTGTTCTAGCGTTTATTTACAACTAGATTCAAACTACTACTGGGTCAAGACCAGCAGGAGCAACGCTATCGCCACCAAGGCCTTGTGCCTTGACGAGAAGGGCGTCAAACTCTTGCTCAATAGCGTAGTCTGGTACCTCTTTGGTAAGGGTACCAACAACTACTCCATTATTCAGTACGTTCACAGTAATCAGTGTCATTTGCTTTTCTTTTGCCATGTCAATCAATCCTTTTTCTTTTTTGATTTGCGGAACTTTGGAAGTTGTTTTTCCTCTTCTGTCAATTCAAACTCCAAGGTACGTTCGCCTTCTGTTGGTTCCTCATCCCACACCACTTTACGTCTTGACCTATAAGTTTTCGATGAAAGTTTAGCATTTGGGTCATACTTTTCCTTTGCACCGCGAAGACCTACGGCCTGTTCATTACTCCATTGAATAGCGTGCTGTGTTTCTTTTGACTGTTTTTCTGGACGCTTGAATCCCATTACTTCATCCCAAGGATTACCCAAACACGGATAATTCGCACGAGGGCCGCCGAAGTTAAACTGACAGGACATGCAACGGACAATAATCAGATGTGTCCAAGGTTGCGTATCACCACGAGTCGAAGAGGCTTGACTTTCAACGCCCCCTACTTCATGGAAGATTCGAATATCAGTATGTCCACACTTAGGGCAAAACATAGGTTGGGTCTTTGCAGGGTCGTCAAATAGTTGTTCACCTTCAAGGTCAATATTACCATCAGCAATATCGGCGCAGATAGGACAACGCTTCTTTGCATCCCATTCTGAGTTTGTAATCTTCTCATCACTTGCCATTTATTTCACCATCTAATACCGAGTTCTTTTCTTGCCATGTCATTACTTCCCACTGCACTTGTAGTGCTAGATAACCACATTGCTTGTAGTTTCCGAACATATGGACACTTGTTATTCCTTCGCCACCAATAGCCATAACGAATTCTGTAACACCGACTTCCTTTAATCGTGCCATTGTATCTTCAAGGATAGCCATTACTTGTTGGTTAGTCATTATTCTGCCTCCGGCACAACAACAATGTCATACTTCAAACCAGATAGTTTGATTTGTTCTTCAATTTCTTTTCCATTAAGAGGACCAGTAAGGTTGCTGTCAATATACCAATCATAGTGACCACAATCGCATTCACCAACATCAAACCCACAACCCTGTTCAAACAACTTACCAAGAAGAATAAACATTTTCTTCATATCGGTATCTTCAGGATAGAACTGGACAATTGTACAAAGTTTCGTCATTCTTCTTCGCCTCCTCGGAATTGCCTACCACATTCGATACACAAAATGTGATTTGTCGCTTCAAGTGGATATGTTCTCGCATTACATTTGCATTTCATTCTTCTTCACCTCGTTGTTCAGTAACAGCAATACGGGCAATTGAACGTAGGTCCGTTACCATAACACTTGCATCATCTGGTGGTGGTGGGTAATGCTTTTGTTTTTCAGAGAAGTCAAAGTAGTCCCAATCGGTAAGGAACTTACGAATTACAGGCAGATTGCTAAGTGGGTCAACAGACCAATCGTTCATCTTCTTCGTAAGGTAGCCTACGGCTTTCTTACGATTGTCCACCCAACAAGCATGACACATAACAGTGGCTTCGTTAAGACGGCGATACTTGATGATGTATTCTGCATCTTCTTCGGGTTCTTCGCCTTTCTTGGCCGCTTGGTATTCCTCAAGGTCACGGAATACCTGTTCTTCGTATTCTTCGTAGTCTGGAATTTTCAAAACATGGGACCTAGTACCTCTTCCACAGTCGGTACATTTTGCATAAGGAACATTGACTTCTGGCCGCTTGACTATCTTCATTATCCATTGGACTTACCATCTCGACCATAAAGTTCGACCTTCTTACAGCCAAAAGGAATAATACCAAGTACTTCATCGCCAAACCATGGCTAAGGATGAGAATGTCCCGCCGGTAGTACCGCACGTCCACACTGACCAGACTGGTGGTGCCGTATTACCGATTCGCGGAGTAAGTAACCCCGATTCACCAACCGCACGATTAGAAACAACAGATACAGGACGTAACGAGTTTGCATACGAAGGTCCATTCGTTCCTTTGGAAATCATTACAGCAACACCAACGCCTACACTTTACGACTATGTAAAAGCGGCACTTCAAGAGTTTGTAGCATCTGGCGCAACCCAGTACAGTTCAGCAGATGAAGTAACCATTCGACGTGAAATCCAAGACGATATCCTTGCCCACCGTGGATTCCTTTTGAAAGCCGCCTTTACAAATACCGCGCCTATCTTCATTGGAAACAGGTTTACAGGAGCGGCGAATAATGGAGAAGTCAAAACCGCCGCCGAAACGCTACGACCACGAGGAAAACTAGATGCCACGGTACTCGCAAAAACTAGCCGCGCCGAGTTCGATTGGGGAAGTACGACCCCAATGGGCTTCGCTCTTGACCCCGGCGAATCACTTTTCATTGAAATTAACCGTGCGTCTAACATCTATTTGTACGCAGAAACTGACCAGAAGATGTATTGGCTTGCAGTCTAAGCCGGAGGTGGCTTAGGATGCCTTACACCGCAAAAGTATCGAATGCCGGGGTCAGTGTTGACACCAACAATGACGGCATTCCAGACGGTAGGGCCATTACGCTGAAGAACGCTGGAAACTTCAATACCTTCTCATTAAGTAATGGCGTACTTACATTGGAAGGTCCAACAGGTGGCGCTGTGCCCGGTGGAAGCGATACACATGTTCAATTCAATGACGGAGGCAGTTCATTCGGAGGAGAATCAACCTTCGTATACAACAAGACAAGTAACACCCTTACGGTTTCAAATATTGTAGTCAGTGGCGACTTGACTGTAAGCGGTACCACAACCACAATCAATACGGCTACCCTTGATGTTGCTGATAACATCATTACACTCAACAGTGACTACTCTGGTTCTTCCCCGACAGAAAATGCCGGTATCAAAGTAAATCGCGGTGGCGGTAGCGAGCCCGATGCAGAATTACTTTGGGATGAAACCAACGACCAATGGGATTTTGATACGTATGCACTTGGAAGCGTTGGCAAAGTGTATGCCGCCGGGTCTGGTGCAGTTTATACATTCACAAGCGATACCGATACAGGTATTGAACATACAGGTCTTGACCAACTTGGATTGCTTGTCGGTAGTAATCGTGTACTGATGGTGAACGCCAATGGTGTTCACATTGACCCAACGGGTGCCAGTGGAGCAGGTTCAAATCAAGCACTCCTTGTGGACAACATTTCCATTGACACTAACACCATCGCATCTACCAACACCGACGGCAATATCGTTCTAGCACCGAATGGGTCAGGAGATGTACAACTAGATGCTGATACTGTTCGTGTTGGGGATTCTGGCGCTAATGCTACAATTACTACTAATGGTGCAGGGGACCTTATCCTAAACACAAATGCCGGTACAAATAGCGGTTCAGTTACGATTGAAGATGGGGCGAACAATGATATTCTCATCATGCCCGATGGTACAGGTAAAGTTGGTATCAACCAAGCCACACCAACCCACCGCCTTCACGTTGATGGCGATGCACTAATCACAGGTGGACTAACTGTACAAGGAACTACAACAACTGCAAGTACAACAAACACATTAATTGCAGATTCTTTGATTACATTAAACGAAGGCGAATCTGGTACAGGTGTAACAGGAAACATCGCTGGATTTGAAATTGACCGCGGAGCGGCTGGAGAAATTGCACGGTTTGTCTGGGATGATAACGATGATTACTTCAAACCGCAAATCGAAACAGGTGCAGGAGCAGGGACTTACAACACTGCCAATCTGAAAGTCAATATCTTTGATGCGGCAGGTGCAGTTACAATAGCAGGAAATCTGACCGTTGACACAAATGTTCTCTATGTTGATACAACCAACAATCGAGTAGGTATCAACAAGACACCAACAGTAGCACTTGACGTTTCAGGTAGCGCATTAATCAGTACAGACTTAACAGTATCCGGCAATACAGAACTAACCGGAAGAACCCTAGCACATCTCGTTGCAAAGGTTGAGAACGCAACCGTTAGTACAATTTCTAAAGGAACGCCTGTATATATCAGTGGTACACATGCAAGCGGTCGTCCGCAGGTCGAAGAAGCCGATGCAAACGGTTCGGGGACATATCCGTCTATTGGAATCGTGTTTGCAGATATATCCGCAGGTACCACAGGATATGTCCTCACATTCGGAACAATTGAAGATGTAGCCGCCGCACGCTTTGTAGGTAGCGACCCATCTGCCGGCGATACAGTATACTTGTCAGAAACTGTTGGTAAACTCACCGTTGACCGCCCAACCGCAACAGGCAGTGAAGTACAGAATGTCGGACGTATTGCAAAAACAAACATAAGCGTATCCGGTGGAACGGGTACTGCTCACGTTCTCGTACAAGGACCCGGTCGTACCAACGACATCCCCAATGATATTGGAGATGAAGACATTATTGCCGCCGCGTCCGCTACAAACTACACTCCTTCCGCATCAACGGTTGAAGGCCATCTTGCGGGCATTGACACCGCTCTTGGCTCGGTTGGTGGTGGTGGAGGAACACCATCCGGCGTGGCTGGTGCTATCCAATTTTCTGACGGTTCTGCCTTTGATGACGACGACGCAAACCTGCATTGGGATGATGGGAACAACCGCCTTGGTGTTGGGACAAACACGCCAAGCGAAACGCTTCATGTGAACGGAACCATTCGCCAAACAGTAACGAGTGCAGTTCTCGTCGCTAACGGTAATGGTAACCTCGTTGCCGCAACCAACCTTACTGACACCGCTTACTCTACGACAGATACGACAGACGCGGCGGTTGACGTTTATACCGCGAGCCCCGCCGCCGCCGCCGCTTGGCAAGCCCCTCCTCCCGCGACTGTCGCTGAGGCTCTTAACAGGCTTGCCCTCCATGTCGTCACGATTCCGGGTGCCCCGCCAACGATTCCTTGATGACCTACCTGTAATCTCGCCAATACATGGACGAGGAAATTACACTAGGGTTCAAGGAATTGATTGTCGACTACGAAGAAGAAGCATATACGTCATCAGACCGTTTGGTACAATGGTTTGCATGGGAGGACGACAATCCCGAAGACGAGGTAAGAGCGTTTCTTGCCGTAACGCTTACACCAACTGGCCGTATTCAAATTGGCGGCAAAGGACCGTTTATCGGATTCACTACAAGTAAGACCATACCGTTTGAACCTTCGTTGCAAGAGGTTGTCATTTCTGGCTCGGCTTTAGCCATTGGCGGCCCCAATGTTGGAATTGGTCCAGTTTTATTTGACAAAACAACTGGAATGCTTACGAAAAGAAAATTCCGGAGAAAGAAAGGCATTTCTATTCGATGTCTAGGGTTCCTCAAGGACCTCAAGGATTTACTGGTCAAACACCGGGGAGATGAAGAACTAGACCTGTATAGTGTGGTGATTTGATTGGCCATGGAAGGTAAATACGTAACCAAACACGGAATTACTTTGGAAAAGGCTTACCTCAAAGTAAGCGAAGCAACACTTCGTTATGTTGAACAACGTCGAAGATGGTACATGGAATATACGGTATGCGTGTATGCAGACCGCGCTTCCAGACGGATGAAAATGCTACCTGTCTGCAAAGAAGTCTATGTGATGAAACTTGACCTTACTCGCGGTGATAACAAGAAAAACATCATTGAAACTTGTTATGCTAATTTTCACGAGCAGAACCCCGATTACGAGTTCAAAGATATCTAGCCAACTTTATGTCCTACTTGTAAGGACCCAAAGGTATGGCAAACGTAACCGATGCTAGCCAAAACAAAGTGAGAACCGCAGAAGAAGTGAATTTTGAAATTGCACGAGGAATGGCCGAAATTGTTCGCTCAACACTCGGACCATTGGGTCGCGACAAGATGATGGTTGATTCATCCGGTCGTACCGTAATCACTAATGATGGCGCTACCATTCTCCGAGAAACAAACTTTGTACATCCAACCGCTTCTTTGATTGTAGGCGTCGCTCGTACTCAAGAAAGCGAATCATACGATGGTACTACTTCAGCCATTATCTTGACAGGAGAACTAGTACAACAGGCAGAAGGCCTAATTCAGCGCGGAGTCCACACTACGCTTATCGAACGAGGATACAATATTGCATTGAAAGAAGCACTTAACCACCTTGATTCCCTTTCTGTTAATATCGAATCAGATGAACAACTACTACAAGTAGCAAACGTAGCAATGACTGGTAAGCAAGCAGAAGCGTACAAAGATACGCTTGGGCCTCTATGTGTTGAAGCCGCAAAGTCCACGCGTCCATCCAAGGTAAATATTCTCGTCCGACCCGGTGCAAGTGTTGAAGATTCACTGGCCACTACTGGACTAATGATTGACAAACAAATGATGAACCATGGTATGCCTAAGAAATTAGACAAAGGAAGCATTGCATTGTTTGATTGCGACCTAACACTACCTGCACATACCGCAGGGGTGAATGTCAACTTTGACAGTGGTGAAGCCGCTGACCTTTACGCCCAGAAGCGCAAAGAAGACATTTTGAAAATCGGGCAACATATTGTTGACATGGGAATTAATGTAGTGTTCTCAATGAAGGAAATTGACCCTGTACTGTCAGAATACTTTGCACGCAACAACGTAATTGCATTCCGACGAACTAACAATTCATTGTTAGAACGAGTAGCAGAAACTACCAATGCAATGATTGTATCCAGTCTAGGCGACCTTGAAGCAGAAGACCTCGGAACCTGTGGAGAAGTCGTCGAAGTCAGTAATCCCGCATGGGACAAACCCATTATGCAATTGAATGATGTTGCAAACCCTGTCGGATATTCGATTCTTATTACTGGACCAACAGAACACGTTGCAAGTGAAATTGCTCGCGCTCTTGACGACGCAATCGGCGTTACATGGATTGCTCACAACGAAAAGGCCGTAGTCAATGGCGGGGGCTCAACACACGTAAACATGGCCATGCATTTGAAACAGTTTGCAAACAGTGTTGGTGGGCTAGAACAGTTGGCCGTGGAATCCTTTGCAAACGCATTAGAAGTCATTCCTGCTACACTAGCACAAAACAGTGGATTACAACCACTACCATCTATTATCGCACTACGCGCCGCTATTGCATCGGGAATTCCTCATGCATCACTTAATGTATTCAAAGGCGGAGTATGTACAGAAGAACTAGCGGTCATTGAACCAAAGAAAGTAGTCACAGTAGCACTTGAATCCGCAACAACAGCGGCCTCGCAAATCCTACGTATTGACAATATTATCCAAGCAAAAGAAGCAGAATTTATGGAGTGAACAGAATGACAGAAGAAGAACAACCAATAGAAACAAACGGACTACCAGAAGACTTAGTCAACGGACTAGCCCTGCTACACAAAACAGGGCTTAGATTCGTAACTGTGGTAGTACAGCCAAACGGAGAATTAACCCTGCACACAGCAGAAAACTCCAATAGAATCGAGATTGTCGGAATGCTTGAGGTGGCTCGCGATGCAGTTCGGTCCTGATATGCCAATTCCTATGAATAACAACCGCGTGTTGAAGGCCCTAATGGCCACAGCACCGGACGACGAACCACCTGAATTGCAAGAATACCGCGAGCAAGTTCGTGAGAATGAATTGAACCTATTGGGTTCTATGTTGTTTCATGCCGTAGTGTTAGGAGCATGTATTCTTCTCTATACGAAGTGGGAATGGAGCCAGTTTGGTAGCGCATACGAATCTGCAACCTTCTATGCTCTGGCGGGATTCTTTGTACAGGCCGGCTTCTATTTCATGTGGCGAGCGGCGTTTGAAGATTCATCTGCACATCGACGCAAGATGCGTAAGATGCGATTGAAGAATCGCAAGCGTATTCAAGGAATCAAGTATTCTGTTGAAGAAGCCCAACAAGCGGCGGCACTACAAGCACAAATGTATGATTTGGAACGTCTTCTCAACAATACGATGGAAGACGACGTTGTTACTACTGCGGAGGGAAACGAGTTGTTGGTCCAATTACAAAAACTATCGCAGATGATGGGCCAATCTGTAACCCGTGGGAATACTACAAAACAAGTACAGCCACAACAATCTCCACAGGCAGTTTCATCAACAGTACAACAAATTCCCGGTCAAGCAGTGCAATCACAAACACTACAACCGGAAGGAGCGAAAGGCCACGTCCACAATCAACAAGTGTGAGGTGCGCCGGGATAACTAAAACCGGGGAACAGTGTATGAGGAGGGTAACCGAAGAAACGCACTGTTGGCAACACAGGTGATAACATGATTCCCGGTTCTAATCTAATTTTCCGTGACGCAAAAGACGAACAACAAGAAGGGTTAATGGAAACCCTGTTTGTAGGTCAAACTTGGCAGATGCGTTATCTGAAAATCAAAGCCTACGTTTACGGTAGCATTGCTACTGCAACAGGAATGGCAACAACGGCAACAGTCGATTACTTACTTGCCCGTTGGACTGATTACAATGGAATATTAGATTGGTTCTTTGCAGTGGTGATTTGAATGGGCTCGACTGAAATCGTATTTGCGCACACAGTAATTGCGCTAATCGATAAGACAAAGGAGTTCATGCGCTACGACGTAGGAATATATGGCCCCAGTATGTCAGGGAAAACTACACTAGACAAACAATTGACTACGCCCGGAATGATTAGGCCATTGGGAGAACAACAAAGAACACATCACAAAAAGATGTTCCTTAGTGAGAAATATCGAATGCCTCCCGAATCAGCAAAGCGAATCATTAGTGATGGTGGTCTGAAAAAGACGATTGTTTCTCGCGATATCGGTGGGCATACACAATACCAAAGTATGTGGCTACGCGACATGTACCTACGAAAAATTCGAACTGTTATCATAGTGATTGACCATAGGCACTTAATCGAACCAATAAATACCGACAATCAAGTTGCCCTAGGGTATCTTGTCGAGGCGTTAAAGAAGAAAACTAAACCAAAAGGACTGGGAATAATCAAATCATTTACACGAAGAAAGTACCGTCCCCAGCGACTTATTTTGTTAGCAAACAAAGCAGACGAATGGATGGATGATGAATCGTTTGAAATGTTTGACACAGGGATGATAGCGAACCATCCTATCTTTGATGCTTTTCGTGAGCATTTGTTCGCACTACAAGAAATGGCTATTCCAGTGCATATCGATGCAATTTCCGCAACGAAAAACTTCAACGTACAACAAGCACTGATGAAAGGAATGGGATTCCGATGACAGAAAACTACCGTGACCAAAGAATGCTAGAACTAATGAGCAACATGCCTCAGAATAGGGCGACTGAATTTAATGCAGTTGTACCCGTCGTTGAATTTAATTTTAGCGAACATGCTGACCCCGATAAAGCACGCCGACAAAATATCAAGCGTGCAATCAAAGCCCTTCGTCCTACAAAGACATGGTATACACTACCGGGAACAGGTTGGCTACCATTTATTGGACGCGCTCGTTTCAAGTATTCAAATAGGCAAGAACCTTACATTTGCGTTATCGACGGTTGCGATTGTAGGCATTTAGATTATGGCGACTTATGGAGTACGTACTTTATTGACGCAACATCAGGAAAAGTCAGACCATATATGCCTTGGTCGGGCGTACTACCTTCACGGGGAATAGAACTTTACGGAACATATTGTCCACAACATATGCAACTATACCACCTACTTAGTGATTGGATTCAACAAGAAGAATCGAATGACCGCGGCTTCTTCAAGAGTATGAAAAAACGGGGAGTAGCATTCATTCCAGTAGTAAAGAAGCAGAATACCGACAACCAACATCCCCTTATATCTAAATGGAATCCGGTGTTTGAGGAGGCCCTCAAAGACCCGGGCATTGAGGTGATTCACTACAAAAATCCCACCACAGGAGAAAACGACATTACAACAATCGTCTTTGATAATAGAGTACTACAAACTACACCAATAAGAGGCAATTCACTAGATTCAGAATACATAATAGAACCACAGGAGGAAACACAATGACAAACAGATTTGGAACAAACTTAACACCACAAGGAACAGGCAATGCGGCGAATAGCCTTGCATCAGTATTTGGAGAAACGATGGCAGTTGCACAAAAAACTGGTATCGCTGACCAAGCAATGAGCGCCGTACAGAATCAAATGGTGGGCGGTAATTTTGGTAACGAGCAACAAATTGGTGCATTTTACCAACTACTTGCTAGCCACCCGAATGAAGTCGCGCTATTCTTGCTATCGTATACCAATGACAAAGGCCAACCTGCTATTCTAGCCGGACTTGCAGAACTGATTGAAATTGTCATGAAAAAAACATTGTTTGAATGGTTCAACGGTGATGCATTCAAGGGCGACTACGTTGACCCTGCAAAGGCCGCAGAACTTGGATATTCAACTATTACACAGGAAAATATCGATGTTGTAATCAGTAATATGGTTCCACTACAAAAAATTGCTATGGACGTACAAGCAGACGACCAACGTGCCATGCAAATTGTACAACAGGCACAGTTCCATGCAATGAGCGCGGAACAGCGTATGCAACATCAAGAACAACAAAGACAACAACAAATGCAACAATGGCAACAACAACAGGCCCAACAATTTTCACAACCACCTCAGCGCCCAAGTCTTGTAGGAAATATGCTACGACTTGGAGGGATTGTAGGCGCTGGAGCAGTTGGCGGTAGTGCCGCACAAAACATTGCATCAACCATGCTAGCACCACCATGTCAATACTGTAATGGAATGGGTTGTCAGATGTGTAGGCCACAACCTATGCAGAACACCTATATGCAGGGACAGGTTCCACCTCAATAAGGTGAACCATTATGAGCGAGTCATATCCACCAAAAGGATTTGACCCTCTTACTGCACCAAAGGTAAATCCATCACCTAGCCAAAGCCTTTGGCAAGCAGAATTGATTGCTTCTGCTACGGCTCGTAGGAATATGGAATCCGTAAAAACGATGTTTCAGCAAACCTATGGACCGTACATACAGAAACTGCGCGGTCGATTTGGCGGTGATATTAGCACAGGCATTCTTAGAGAAACAGGATTACTTCCTTCGGATTCAGTAGGTTCTCCTCGATTTAGAAAGGCAGTAATGCTACTTACGAAAAAGACCCAGATTCCGCCAGAAACCTGTCAAGGAATTCTAGAGGCCGTTCTTACAATGTATACAGAAGAAAGGAAAGTAAAGGAATCCGAACGCCGTCTTCTTCGACACAATTTCAAATCTATATTTTCAGGGGATGTACCAATTCCCGGTCAATTTGAAAGTCTTCGCTTAATTATGAAGCATCCATTAGATATGGGGGCTACTTCAGATAACCCAGTAGCATGGGTAATGGATACCCGTATTAGTACGGCCATTCCGCGTGCAATTGCATGGGACCCTCGATACGGATTGCGTGATAAAAATTGGTACAATCCATATATGCAATATCTGGAAAAGAATCCTCCACTACAACCAGACCAAGATAAAATGGAACTTCTCAAAAACTTCCAAGGTGGGAAGTATTGGCAAGAATTTGGGTCGTTTGTAAAAGTAAAGCCAGATGAAAAAACCATGGAGTATAGTCTAAGCAAGCATCCAATGGGAATAGCCGCGTTAGACCATAATTTGTATCAACTAACAGGAACATTACCAGATGCAACAGCAGGAAGAGTAATTCCAAAGAATCGTAGTCAAGTCAGTATTCTTTCACTTGCAAAGCCAAATGTACACGAAGGCGCATTCCTACAACCACTAATTTTCTTTTATGCTAAAGCGTATGGAAGAAATGAACCAACAGGGAATTATTGGAAAGTCAATGCATCGTATAGGCTACAATCATTACAGGAATCTGAATTTGGTGTTTGTTATCTTGTTCCTGTTAATCCTCTTACTGGTGGGGCTCTTGCTCCGGGTATTCCAGTAGTGCGCGTTAGGGGAACGGCTAGTGATGCTATACTGTATGCTCGCAAGTACTATCCGCATGTTATGTCAATCACCGAGGGTGAAAATCCAAATCTCCACCCAGAATTGCTAAAACAATTCGGGGGTAGTGGTGCTACCAATTTCAAACAAGATTGGGAGGTTGCACCAAGCGACTTCCGTACCAGCCAACGGTTTGCAGTTGTTGTACGCTCAACATGGGCATGGCCAGATACTACACTGTTCCGTGACCCACATTGGGAAGTATTCAGTCCTAATCACATAGCAAGCGGATTGAATAGCGAGCAAATGCGAATGCTACAAGTAGCCAGACTACAAGCAGAAGTATCTGCAACCGAATCTCCCGGCAAAATCCCAAGGCGCACTTCTTCTATTGCAACATCATTACTTGATGGAAACCCAGTTCCATCAAATTCACACAGTACAAGTCTAGCCGAGGTATACATCGTCGACCAATCTGCTGAAATTTTCATGAAGAATGCAGTACGTGAAATTCAGAAGTATATGTTGAATGCGGCTAGAAATCTTGAAAAAATTCATCCCGAGGAAAGAAAGTTCCACATGAAACAATTCAATCATGCGCAAAACGTAGCACTATGCGCGTTTGGTATGCTAAATTCGTCGCTATGGATTCAAACCGGTTCTTTAACAGGGCCATCAGCAATCCCAGAAGTGGAATCAACTTACGGAGTATACGGTGGCTTTACCAAGGAACAAGCCGCAGACGCTCACCGCCTTCTATCACCTGTTATGTCCGGAGTCCAGACAAGATTAGCACTGAAAGTACCGATTACCGACATAGAAGACATTGGTATTGTCATGAAGCAGTTCACCGGGCAATACGGTACAATGCCTGAATTGAAGATTCCAGACATGACACCTTACAAAATCGTGGACAAGACTGGTAGGTCTTGGAAACCTACTTCCGTGGGTGCTACTTTGATTACAGACCTACCGAGCAAAACCGGAGATGCAGATTTCTTCAATGTAAAAATGAAAGCGATTCGCCCATGCCATCCATACCATGTGTATTCACCCGGCATGACAGTTCCCGGAGAACAGGGCAATTTAGTCCAAATGAACAATGTATGGTCTACTAACGTATCACGAAGATTACCATTACAGGCAAGGGGATTATCAGGAAAAATGTACGGCAAAAAGCGAACAACTGCTAATACATTTGAATTCGTGGATGCAAACCTTGGCGGTTTCGGTAATGTAAGCCCCGCCGAAGGCTTTGAAACAGATAACAGCATCGGACTATCAAAGGCCAGCGTAGTTGCCGCTGTGGTAGGGATGCTTGCACTAAGGAATTGATACCATGCACAATACTTCTTCTCAAAACCAATCCATGGTAATGCGTAGGCGAATGGGAAGCCATCTTAACGGTAGTATGCCCCCTTACCATCCATCATTGGGTAAAGCATTCAGTGGTTCTGCAAACAGATTTAACTTAGGTAATATTGTAAATGAGTTCTATGCTGATGGCGTAGTCGAACCAATTGTACCTGCACCCGGCAAGTCGGGTTATCTTCGACAACCACATCTTGAAGACAATTACAATTTCATTGATTACACCGATATGCGTGCAAGTGATTTCGAAGGACTACTCCCTTCTTTTGAAAAAGCAAACCTACCCGTATTAATCGGAGCCGGATTAATCTATGTCGGTTCTGGTGCGCCCGGTTACAAAGCGGTAGTAAAACAAGCAAAGAAGATTATTAACAAACCAGAAAAGTATGTACGAACTGCGGCTATGGCGTCCGGCCTTGCAATTCTAGTAGCATACGGACAATTATACAGGTGATAATATGGTAACGCCACAACAAAGAGGACAAGTAGTCGTCAAGTCTATTGGCGACATTCAACGAGAAACAACTGTACATGCCCGTAAGGCACGACCCGCTTCTGCGCCAAAAAGCAATCTTGGCCATAGTGCATATGTTCCTCCAATGATTGCAGGTCTTGGCTTACTCAACAAGTATTGGAAACTTGCACAACATCCAGCACATACAGCGCTTGCAGGTATGTTTGTAGTAAATAGTAGTCCTGTTTCACTTAGTAAAGTAAGAACCTTTGGCGGTAAAACTGGCGCAGTAACTAAAATGGTTCTATACACACATCTTGGAGTTACCGCTGTTTCAACCGTTTGGAGTACATATAGAAGTTTGAGGAAGTGATATCGTGCGTCCAATGGCTCCTTCAACTAGCGAATTCCGTCAACTTCCTATGCGCCGTGAACCTACGGACATGGAAAAGACAATGCGCATTGGGCGCCGTAAGCGCAAGATGGCTTTAGACCGACTTGCTAACAAACAACCTGTTCCTACCTATGCTACCGATAGTTCGGAGCGAGTTAACAAAGTACAGATTGCTAAATTGCAAGGACTAGGTAGCACTTGGCCCTCCGCTAGCACAGTTGATAGTACACCCGGCGATGACCCTGCATTCCGTATTAAAGATGGCAAAACCGTTGAAACTTGGGCACGGCCAGAACCATCGCCCCAATACCAAGCAAACTACTTTGCATTGATGACAGAAATCGATAACAAATCAGCAGAAGCCGCGTTGCTTGAACAGAAACTTCATCAAATCAACGGCGATATTATCGCTCTAGAAAACCAAGGACAACCAGTTCCTCCGGCTTTGAAAAGTGAAGGAATTAGTACATTCAACCAACTAGATACTATTCGCAAACAACTAGATTCATTGGCTAGACAAATTGATGACAAAGGATATGCACTTCGTAATCGCACCACATGGGGAAGTCGAATTGGTTACAGTAGCGGAGGCTTTGTCCTCGGCGCCGCCGCATTCTATGGACTATACCTTCTATACAACCGTCGTCTATCTGGTGGACGTCGAAGGTCCGGACGTGGTGCAGGAACAACTGACCCACTTGCCGCCTTCGGCAGAATCAACGGCTAGTTTATGACCTACTTATACGGACGGATAAAACATGGTACGCGCTATTGATATGAAATATTACGCCCTTGAACCCCTGAACGAAATCCTTGGTAACAAGAAGATTACCCGAGGCCAAGCAATGAAGAAAGTGTGGGCGCACATTGACAAGTACAATCTGAAGGGCGTTGAAGGCGACACGGCCAAGTACAAGGGGAAGACATACAAAGGCGGTCAAGTCATTTTCGTCGGAGATGACCCAATTCTAAAGGAAATCTGCAAAGGCAAAAAGAAAATTGTCATGTTTGAATTAACCGCTTACATGAACAACTACCTTGAAAGCGCTGAATGAGGGAACAACATGGCTAGGGTGAATACAGGCAAGGTAATGCACTTGCATGTACTCACGGGTGCTGAAAGAGATGCCCTTACTCCAACCAAAGGAATGATAATTTACAACAGTACTACTAACAAGTTGAACTTTTACAACGGCTCGAATTGGAGAGCCGTTGATGATAGTGCTGTCTGAGGAAAGTTCATAACCAGTAGCATTATCCGAGAATTGCCCTAAGTACTATGCACCGGGGCGAGGGTTAGCATCAAGTACGAAGGGTACGGGTTTTCGGTTGCTCGTGGACACCTCCTTTCTTCCAGTCCAAGCATTTCTCCCCCTCGCCCCACCTATTCTTTATGACCGACCTGAAGGTACCGTAAGGTTGGCCTTATAGTGTAATTTGGATATCACTCCGGCTTGCGGAGCCGGTAATCGGGGTTCAAATCCCCGTAGGGCCGCCATATTCAACATGTAATTTGATAAACTAGTTTAACGAATAACAAATTGCCCGGAAGCCTCCCGGGCCGGCGCGTACTTCCGGGTAGGTCATCTTTCAGCCTCTCTCACCTTGCGTGCCGGTCCACCTAATTCAAGAACACAGCGATAGCGCCGTTCACTACAAACCCGACTACTAACAGATATTGCGTTATTTTCCAGCGGTATTCGATTTTTCGAATTGAATCCTGAACTAGGGGATTCAAATTATTTCTAAATTCTAAAAACCGCTTTTCTGTTATGGAATCTAGATTCTGTAAGATATTTTCCAAGTCTTCGCGCATCTCATCGGTCAAGGACACGTTCAGTGTAACTTCGGGTTTGAATGGCCCTGCGCCCTTCGTTGCACCTTTGGCGAACTCGCCCAGCAAGTCTTTCATGTCCATACTTATCTTTCCTCCTGATTCAGAATATGGAAGGCAACGAATCCGATAATCGCAAGTCCAAACAAGAAGTACCAAAATTCTTCAGAAGTGATTATTCATTCCCCCATTGCATATCTTTTGGGAAGTACTTGAGCATCTTATCCCCATCCAATTCATCCTCATATACAGCATGTGTTACAATACGCTTCACCTGTTGAGGATACCAACTACCACCAGACCTAGTAGTATAACCACGAGCATTAAGATAAGTAGCAACACCAGCATAAGAAGGATTCCTAGCATACTCGCGTAGTATTTCTAATACGATTTCTAGTTCTTGTTGATGGTAATGTAATTTACCTTTCTCGGCGTCATCTTCTTTTCTAGCGGCATACATACCATAGGGTGTTCTTCCTACCCATTCGTGTTCTTGCTCTTGAAGCCGTTCCATCGCAGTCTTGACTTTGATGATAACCTGCTTGCGTTCCATGTCATCCATCATGGACTTCATACGGAACATGGCTTCTTGCGTAGGGTCGTCAAGGTCGAGGTCCGGCATAGTGACAAAATGCACATTGATGCCCAATGGCCCACGGATATGTTCCTCAACGAAATTGATAGCATCCACGAGGTTACGGCTTAGACGGCTTGGGTCATAGAAGATGACGTCCTTCACATCTGGGTTCTCCTTGAGGTAGGCCATCATTGCCTTGAACATAGGCCGTTCAAGGTTTTTGCCTGAAACGCCAAAATCACACCACATTGTCGGATATTGAATTGCCTTGTCAAATTCCTTTTTCGGAATAGCGTGGATTTCGGAAAACCCCTCTTTGTCAAATGGAGGAGGAATCAATTCGATTCCGTGCGTTTCGCATAACCTAGTAATTCCGAAAACTTGGGTGTCCAGTCCTTCTTCTTGCTTTTTTGTCGAAACCCTACCATATCCGATAGCGCGTGTGGGCCATGTCTTTGCCATACTATGGGCTTAACACAAGTAGGAAATAAAGAAAGGGGTCTTTGTGTTAAGGGTATACGGGGTCAGATATACCTACAATCCTTGATTTGGGATTGTTATAAAGAAGGGACATACCTAGAAGCGCGTTCTAGGGCTTTCAGCGCATAAAGTGGGATAGTTACCCCCCAGACCCCCTACAAGGCCGTACAGGGCGTTTCTCGCAGTTTTTCCTGATTTACCCCTTCAAGTAGGGGGTATTTGGGGTATTTTTGCCAAAAGGAGCCGTTTCTTTGGTACGAAGAACCAATCGTCATCGAGCCAAGAGGATTTTCCTATCTAGTTTTCTAGAATCTTCTTTCCATATTGAAATCCTAGGTTTTTGAAAAAACCGTTGTCGTAGTATGGTCGTAGTTCCATACTGTTGCTAAATGAGGGGTTTTCGGAAATGACTAAATACTAGGGCCATCACAGGTCATTTTACCAAAGGGAGGATTACGAAAATGTATACTATCGAATGCTATCTAGAAAGAATAGGGGATTGGATTCCCTATGCAAAAGCAAAAACAGAACAAGAGGCAAGACAAAAGGCGGCAAATGCATTCCTTAAAACGCGTCATCTTTGTGTTAGAATCGTGGAGGCTTCACAATGAGCGAGGAAATGAACCGCCTAAAGGCGGCAGACCGAACACTGAACGACATTTACAAAATGTGCGAAGCAGACGTAGGACTTCCACCGTGGGTCAAGAAATTCATTGACGACCGCTACAAGTGGTATTCCATCAGTTGCCGTGAGTCTATGGACTCGTCGCATCCATGGACTGGCACTTCATACTCCGAGGAGGCTTCACAATGACGACATGGATGGTTCGGGTATGGTATAACGCCTATGACGATGAGGATTTCATTGATGAAATGCCCAGCACCGAGTATCATTTTCAAACAAAAGAAGAAGCCCTCGCTTTCAAGAAAGCCTTCAATGAGAAGTTTTGGAACCACGGTGGATGGGAACCCCGCTTGAGGGGAGGCGTCATTGTCGGGCACCAATACGTTGCCAGTTCACCTGCCGAGGGACCTTACGAATACATAATTCCAACGTTTTCTGTCGAAGAAACGCTCAACGCGGCATATGTAGGCGCAGAAATTTGGGGTATGGAGGAAGAGGAATGAATAACTGGATAATAATTGCTCAATCTTATAGTGATAGCCCCCCGGTTTCTTGGCTGGTGTTGCACTCAATCACCAAGCGCAGTCACACCTGCGAAACACTTGAAGAAGCAGAAGTGATTGCTAAAGCCCTAAATGAAATGGAGGAAGAATAATGGCGATTTACGTATTTGAAGTAGGAGAATATGTCAAAGTAGGATTTACTGCAAGGGACAACATCTGGAAAAGAATCAACGAAATTTGCTATGGCCCAAAGCCAATTGGGAAGGACCTCAAAGGTACAGAACCGGAACACTGTACTCCTTTATTGTGGATTCCAGCCGGTACGATAGAAGAAGAACAGCATTTTCATGCTCTTTTCAAGCGCAACGTCAAGATGGGCCGAGAATGGTATCCTGTATCAATGGCCGGTACTATTCTGTACATCCTTACATCGTGCTTTGGTCTTAATGGTTGTATGGTTGATTATGAAATCGAATCATGGATTGATTACTGCGTGCGAATGGAAAGAGAACGGTTTGCTAAAGAAGTGGAATCCAATTATGCCGATATACCGGAGGCTTTACAATGAAAAAAGAAAATAAAGAATATACAGAAGAAGACATTGGACAAACAGTATCGATTGTAAGTGAATTTGGGACCTATCATGAAGAACGCATCGTCATGACTTATTGCGATGTTTGCTCGGCTCGGTTCATCGGTCCTATTCGTGAAGCCGGTGGCTTCCTCGGTGGACACGCTATGTTCCACCAATGGCAGGCAAACCAAGAAGCGATGATTGCAGGGGGCTACGGAGCATGAACCTAAAGCGAGCGATATATCACTTCAAACATCCAACTGCTGATTACATTACGGCATGGTGGGCCTTTGCGGCTTTTATCCAGAAGGGCGGTGGCCCCGAAAATACTAAAGGCCTAACTGAATTCATTGAAGATACGGTCCGTGTAATGACTGATGCAGAAGGTAATTCGCTTCTGGTCATGACTACGCAAATAGACCAAAATACCGACGTTTCCAAACTTTCATTGAAGGTATTGGGGGATTGATTATGAGCAAACATCATTGTAAAGGAATAGACGGACAACGAGTACGAAACGGTAGTGTACGAATATACAATCGTGCATACGAGTATTTGCAGAAGAATGGCGAAGGAACGATTCCAGAAATTATGGACTTCATCAACAACTACGTTGGCCACAGGGGACGCATTACACAAACCAGTACTACAACACAAGAACTAGCAAACATTCTGGCAAAGTACCCTGCGTTTTATCAAGTAGGTACTACATATCGTTCCGCCATGAACAGTGGACGATACAAAATTGCACTATGGGCCTTGACTAATCCAGTAATGGAGGAAGAGTAATGGCACCTTGGGTTATTGTGTATATTATTGCTATTCTTGCGATTGCAGTATGGCTATATGCTGTTGCTACGATTAGCAATTACAATCCCCACGTCCCCAAACAGGACGAATGGAGAATTTATCGAAAACGCACATTGCGTGGGGAAGAAGAATAGAACCTTCGTTTCGGAAAACTAGGTTTGGAGAAATACTATAAACCCAACCCGATTATCACGGTTTACACGAAGGAATTGCTATGGAGGAATTGATTTGACTATACGTTGCCCGGAATGCTCTCAAAAGACGTTCACCTTAGAACGAATTGTAACCGCGAAGTGTTATTCTCGCGGTATTGACAGGGGAATTTACCATTGTACCAACCCAGACTGTGATTATAAGGAGGTAATTGGATGAGCGATAACAGATTAGAAGAACTGAAAAAAGAAAGACAACTGATTGGACACCGTATGTCGAACGGAATCGCTGACAAATACGATATCCGAAGGCTACCGTATGTCCTTGAAGAAATTGCAGAATTGGAGGCTGAGGAAGAATGAACAACTACCCAGATAACATGGATTGGGGTGCATACGACGACTACCACGACCCTAAATTGCTTTGCGGTCATCATTCAAGTGATGGTTGCGGTTGTTGGTGCGAATCATACGCAGGCGACGGTAATCAACATACGATTGATGAATGTAATCCCGATAACTGCCTTGACTACCGGTGTAAGGAATGTCAAGATGTTCCTGTCGATTACGACACCGACTTATGCCCAGAATGTCAAGAATATATGGACGAGGTGAGCGCATGAAGGAATGTCGTAAGTGCAATGCCGTATTGCCTCCCGAAGACTTCTATGCAAACGGTCGTGTTAGCGATGGACTGTCTTCCTATTGTAAGGAATGCACCAAAGCCGTCGCACGACACCATTACCAACAACAATGGTACAATGGTAACAACAAATGGTATCAAGAAAGTCTTCGCAACAAAGAGGCTCGCGCTCGGCGTACTGCCGAACGAAAGGGTCTGATGAAGAAGTGTTCTAAGTGTGGTGAAGAAAAACCGGCTACCCGTGAGCATTTCTATACAGGTGCATCAAAGCACGGCCTCAAGTCGTATTGTAAGCCCTGCGACAATGCATTGAAGTCGGAGCGCCGACGAGCAAAGAAGGAGGCGAAGAAGCAATGACGGTCCGAAGAATCACAATAGAATACGAAGATGGAACCTCGGAGGTTCTTACACCGGCTGAATGGATGGGCGTTATGCTCGGTTCCCGAACACCTGCGTCGTCGGACAACACCACGAACTCATATTCAGCACTCCCACAAGAAACGTTCCAATCTGCACGGAATCTTGTTTCCGCAGTAGAAGAAGAGGAAATTGCGGTTCAAATCGAACCACTACCAGTTCCACCGCCCATAAGTGCCGAGGATACTGAAATGGTCAGCCCAGACGCCCCGGTTCACGCTTCCCCAGTAAGGGAAATCGAAGAACCTGTTAGTCGTCCTGTGGACGACCATGACAAAGCGTATCGCCAAGCAACGGTGCTACGCTTCCCATTCGGTAAATACAAGGGTCGTACCATCCTTGAATTGGTTTTAGAGGATAGTGATTTTGCCCATAAATGCTTGAAACAATTAGGCAACAACGGCAAACATAGTGAATTGGCTAACGCCATCAAAATCGTTCTTGAGAAGAACCCCGGAATCTAGATAAACGACTTGAAAGGAGGAAATATTGCATGAAGAAATACGTACTGATAGAGAAGAAATTGAAAGCGGGTAAAGAAACCTTGACACTGTCCAACATTGAAGTGTCAGTCCTTGGCTCGTTTAACCATGAGAACGAATTGCGCGCTCAATTGAAGGTGATGAAGAACCTTCAAGACGCTGGTCGCCTAGACCCAAAAATGAGCATGGAAGTACTTGAGGTGGACTTCGATGGAGAAGCCTGAAATTGTAACAGGTGTTTATCTTCCTCACGAAGTAAGTCAAAGCAGAATCAAGCGCTACTTGACCTGCCCAAAGTTGTATGAATACAACGACGTACTTCGTGTCCGTCATGGTCGCGATTCCTGCGGGGCTTCGCTTCCTATGGGAACTACGTTTCACGCGGCGGCAGAAGTGTTCCATGAAACAATTCGTAAAGGGTTTGAACCTGATATGGACGTGTTGATGAATCTGATTGACAAAACATTTCGTGAAGAGTACGAAAAAATCATCACTCCAAAGAATCTAGACCATGCTCGTGGAGTACACTGTGATTCTAGTCTGGGATATGACTGGCGTCAAGTCCGTAGTGGTACGCTTATGTCTGAAGTCGAAGGGTCTGTTGAACGGGCAATCAAAAACGTTCAGTGGTGGTTTGAATGCTATACTGATGCTTACGAACGCGGAGAATTAGATATATTCAACAACATTGAAGTTGGCTGTGAAGTCGATTACCGTCGAGAAATCCCTCATATTGGTCTTGCACTTCGAGGTAAAATTGACGTAGCATTGAACCCAACGTTGTTAGCAGACTGGAAAACCGCTAATCCTAACAAGAAATGGAACTGGAGTCAAAACCGCGCAGACGGCGAATTACAGGCATCCTTTTACGCCGCTTTGATGAATGAAGAGGAAATAGAATTTGCTTACGTAGTAATCGATAAGCAGGTTCACCCAGACTTCGCTAAGACACCAAAGAAATGCGATGTGAAAGTAATCACAACTAAGCGTACACAGTCAGATATCAAAGAAGTAATTGCTATGGTTGAATGGTTTGCAATTAGTAGTGATATTCGTAACAATCATCAAGAAGGATTCTTTCACCGTAAAACTGACCCCATAGGTGAGGAATACTGTGACAATTTCTGTGATTTCAAAACACGATGCTATACTGATTTGCAAAAGGAGCGTAATGGAGAATGACGACAGTTATGGGAAGGGATTCCCGAGATAAAAGCGAGCGTTTGTCTTTGCTCGCACGTATTCGGAGGTGGCTTTCCCGTGTGGGATGATTATTTTGGATTTGACTGGTATCCTGTACAACAAGCGGCTATCTTTGGTACGCTTGGAATGATTTTTCTTGGACTAATTGGTATGACCGAAGGATGGGGATTCTTTTGGATGTTTGAACGCATTGGAACTTTCGTTTCAGCACATGAGGAAGCCGTAATCATTGGTGTTCTGGTTATTGCCATGGGAGTCTATCAATTCATTCGCTACAAAGGGGGTTATTGAATGGCTGATGAAGCCACACAAAACCTAGAACGCTGTGAAATCTGCGGCGTATTCCGTTGGGATGAAGACATTGGCGGAGTCCTAATCAAGAAGGGCCGGTTCTTAGAAGAACACCATTGGTCATACGAACCAGAATTAACAATCATGTTGTGTGAAGTATGCCATTGGCGTGTACATAATGAAGATGGATTTCACGACCATTTGAAACCCGAACAGACTCGAATGAATTGGATGATGAAGAAGCGTAGTAAACCGGGCTTCTTTGAAATCCGTAAGAAAATGGGGGAATTAGGAATTTACGACGACGACGACAATGTAGTCCGTATTATTCATTCCACCGCAGACCCATATCACACGCTAGCACGATTAGCGAATGAATTTCAAGGATTGATTGAACTAGAACATGTCTTTGAAATATTATACCCAAGTGAGGTGTCAGAATGAAAGCAGTATACATTTACGCAAACCCTAGCAAGAACGCAAAAATTGAACCATATGTTGAGGTCATTAGCGAACGTTGTAATGACTTAGGCTGGGAAAGTCCAACGGTATTTGCCGATGGATTCCCCAGTGTAAAACAAGGCGGTATTGATGAACTGATGAAAAAGGTGGAGAATGATGTCGTCGATGGTGTGATGCTATTCTCGCTTGAAGCGTGGGCGCATGAACGACATAAGTTTGTTCCCGTAGTCGGTAAAATGCTTCAGAAGGTAAATGTCCTTGTTGTAGCATGTGCGCCAACGCTTGGGCAATTGAAAGGTATGAAAGACCTAGCAAAACTCGAAGGCCTATTCCTTAGTGGAGAATATTTTTCTAACCTCAATAGCGTTGCTGTCAAGGTCGGTATGTCAAAGTCCACGAAAAAGAAAGGGCGTCCATCGCTGATGGATACTGACCGTGAATTCGTACGTCAAGTTGCAGTTCTGTACAATCAAAATCTAAGTACAAAGGGTATTGCACAAAGACTTGGTGCATCATACCATAAGGTGTATCGAGCCTTGAAGCATTTGCAAAAGGACGGTGGAGAAAGTGAAGCGTGACTTTGTTGATGAAGTCTGGGACGCACTGAATACACCGATTGATGTTGGTGGTCCTGTTCAGAAAGCGCTTATCCTTACGTTCTGTTTTGTTGGTGGTGCAATTATGGGGGCTAATCTAGTATGAAGTATCCTGCTAAAGTACAACAGGTGTTGAATGACTGGTGGCGTCAGCATGGCCACGATATGCACCGTCCTGATTGGGGCGTAATCAAACTATCCGCAGGAAACACCTATGAACATAATATGCGAGTTGCTGAAATTTGCATTTATCTGCTTCATAATGGTATTCCATTTGCAACCGAAGCAATTCTTCGATACGATGTTCGCCCCGACATTGTCTGCCCAACACATGTGCTTCCTATCATTGAAGTCCTTTGGAGTGAGTCAAAAGAAGATTTCATAGAAAAGAAAGCAGGAAAATATCCAGACGCGCTAAACAAAAAGTGGATATTAAACGATGCTTCTTTGGAATTTGACCCGATAATGTTGGAGTAATAGTATGAGTTTGAATCGCGACATGGTCAACCACCGCTTAGACCATTGGGAAAAGGTGGCCGAGGAATTTGCCCGTGCTAAGTTTCGTGGTGAAAACCCAGAACACATATCCATTCTTCTAGAATTGCTATCAGATGGTAGTTATCCTTACTTACGTACTTTGGCGTCGCTAGGCGACCGTGATTTAATCAAACAACAAATAGACCTTGATTTAGCCTCCATGCAAAGAGCAATTGAAATCATTCGTAATGTAGCGTACTTGTGCGCCCAAAAGGAATGGAAAGAGAAGGACTTTGCACATGCAATGATGTTGTTATTTGGTGGTAGTCCTATCATAGAAGAATTGTTTGATGCTGAATTGTACAAAGACAAAGAAATAAGCAATGCCGATACGCAAAATAGGGTCGAACAAGTCAGATATGTTGGCCAATATATTCAAGACCTAGATATACCGAGGGATGGTCATGAGTGATTTACACTTTACTTACGATGGCCGGCCTTGCGGAATGTTGCGAAAGATTGCATCCGAGGTTGTTAGTATTGAAGAAGAATGGATTTCATCCTGCGAAAAAGGACTTGCTACTGTTAGTTATCAAGCCTTTTTGAAACCCGTAAAAGAAGAAGTATTGCGGCTTCATGCTATCGAAATTACAGATTCTCAAGCATGGATGGTTGTTTCACAAATTTTTTCTAAAGCGGTTCCAGACTATCTTCGTGATGAAAAGAACGATGAAGATACAGAACGTAAAGGAATCGTACAGAAAGGGATTCGAGGAATTGCCGGCGTTCTTGACACAACTGTTGGTGTCGTAACGGCCCCTGTAAAAACTGTCGCGGGGGCAGTTAAATCCACTGAAAAGGCTTCATCTAGCGAAGACCAATAGATAAAGACCGTCGAAATATATAAGAACCCCTTTCAACTAGATTCGCTTCGTGAAATGGGGAGTGCCTATTCCGCTTTATGCGGATTTGATTGACGGCTTGGGAAACCAAGATTCTATGCAACTGTACAACCTTCCTATTCGGGAAGGCAAAGTGTGGTTCTATGGTCCGGGCGGTCGTAAGAAACTCAGTGCGATTCTCGACTACTACAACCACGGGAAGATTCCTCCCGGTAGTATGCTTCAAACTTTTACTGTAAAGGTCGGAGCGTTTAGTGTAGCCGACATTGAACGCACTGTGCAGAACCTTCGCGGTCCCAATGATGATGGGTATTACCACGGGCGTTGTCCTTCCTGTGAGGCTCGCGGTGGCGACACGGGCAAAGACCATTTCTATGCTAATCCAGAAACCGGTCACATTGGTTGCTTCGCGGGTTGCAAGAAGAACGAACTGACTACCGCTGTAACCAAGATTCCAGAAGAAGAACCTGCTGTTGTATTACCGAACACCAGTGGGGTTTCACAGGTATCGGAACACCCTGTATTATTGGCCGCAGAAGTTCGTGCTAGAATCAGTGGAAACTACGTTCTGTGCGAATCCATGAACAAAGAAGGTGAAACTGCGGCGCACTTCAAGGTGCCTGTTTCTGAAGTCCAACATTTTGCTCGTGCTATTGTAGCAATGTCCGTAAAGCGATTCACAATTCGTGAATTGGCCGAATCTATGGGATTCAATTGGACAGAAATCCAAGGTAATAGAAGTGTTACCAAACTAATCCATCCCCCTGTTAAGGCTTTATACGGACTCGGGGAAATCAATTACTATAAGGATGGACAAATAGAATTAAGGTGAACAACATGAAAGAAGAAACAATTGTAAAATGTACAGACTGCGCATCGAGGGACTTACTGCACGACAATAAACGAGGAGAAATCGTTTGCAATGACTGTGGGCTAGTATTAGAAGAAAACATCATTGACCAAGGTGCTGAGTGGAGCGTATTTGCTCCAGAAGATGAAAACAGGGCTCGTGCTGGTGCGCCAGTTAACTTGATGCTACACGACAAAGGACTGTCGACAGACATTGATTGGCAGAACCGCGATTTTTCCGGTAAAGCAATCTCTCCATCAACCCGTAGTCAACTACATCGTATGCGTAAATGGCAAGCACGCGCTCGTTCTAGCAATTCACGGGAACGTAACTTGCAAAATGCAATGCAAGAAATGAATACTATGGGCGGACGACTAGAATTGCCTAGAAGTATTCAATCAGAAGCCGCACTTATCTATCGTCGTGCATTGGAAGCAAACATTATCCGTGGCCGTAGTATTCCCGGTGTCGCCGCCGCCTGTCTTTACATTGCGTGTGAATTAGCCGGCGTTCCTCGCCCAATTGCTGACGTAAGTCACAAACTCCGTATGGGCAAAAAAGAATTGGGCCGTACTATTCGTCAAGTAAAACTCAAACTTCGTATTCGTACTGCACCTAAAGAAGCGAGCCAATTCATCGGACAATTCTGCTCAAAACTTGACCTCAAGCCTGAAATTGAGAACGCGGCAAAAGAGATGTTTGCTAAAATCAAAGAATTGGAATTAGATAGTGGTCGTGGCCCAACAGGGCTAGCCGCCGCATTGATTTACATTGCGGCACTAAAAGGTGGTCAGCGCCGTACTCAGCGTGATATTGCTGATATCTCGGGTGTTACTGAAGTAACTATCCGTAACAGATACAAAGAATTGGCAAACGCATTAGAAATCAATATGGAGGAATTGATGTGAAGGTTTTACCTGAAAAGCAACCAGAATGGTGGTATAACAAAATGCGGGAAACCGCACGATATTTAGCCATGCGAATCGAAGAAATGGTTGAAGCAATGGAGAACGACGATAAAGAATATCAGGAATTTTTCCAAAACCATTTTAGAGCGACTTTGCCCGACTTTTGGACAACGATTAGTCGTGAATGATGAGGTGGAAAAATGGCCGTAATTACTCCTTCAAAGACTTCCTCATATCGCATTGGCGATAGGGCTATCAAGACGGACAATTCTCGTGTTGTCGTCAAGGATAGGGATGAAGAAGGCGATGCGGTCTATTTGCAACCGGATGGGTCTTGGGCCTATTCTCCGGCTGAAGTGATTGTTCAGCAGGCGATTTGGTTTGACCCGAAAAACATCAATGAACGTGTTTACGACGAATACGAAGGCGGTTGGTCGCTAGAAAGCCATCCTATTACTACTGATGATTTACTACATGTGTGTAGTAAGTACATGGAACATCCACAATTCGTATATGATGGAGAAGGACCAGATGGGCAAAAATTAGTTCGTATTGATGTACCTAACCAATATGTTATGGGTCGTCTGATGAACAGAATTACACCTACTTACAATGGTGATGTAAAACTAGCACAACGATTTTGTATTGATAGTCCATTTTCTGTTTCGGAAACCATGCCGCGTATTTGTTATCTCGATATTGAAGCATGTAGGGCAAACGAATTCTCGAACAACAAGGGTTTCCGTGAACAAGAAATTACATTGATTGTTTGCATGGATTCGTATACTGGTGTTATGCACGCATTCGGTCAACATTCGTCATTTGTTGATAATACGACTGACACCTATGGTATGATGAAGGATATTGATTCTGAGGTGCAATTGCATCACTTTTCAACTGAACGGGCTATGCTTGATGCTTGGCTTACTCACATGGATTCTATGAATTACGACATTATTACAGCATGGAACAGTCATGGATACGACTTTCCTCAACTTTACTTTCGTATTGAAAGTAATGGTCTTGATGTATCACGCTTAAGTCCTGTTGGCGGTGTGCGCGCACCAAGTAGCCGTAATCAAGATGGCGAAGGTATTGGCGATTACAATTTCTATCTCATCAAGGGCCGTGAACGTCAGCCATATATGCATACGCAACCTTGGGATGGAATCAACGTTATCGACTTGATGTGGGCCGCTGAGAAGAAGCACCATGCTACTACTAGCAACAACCTTCCTTCTCGCGCACTGGACAAAGTTACCAAAGATGAGTTTGGCGATGAGGGCGGTAAAGCAGAATGGAAACCCGACTTCTTCGATACGGAGTATCATTTAGAATGGGACAAGTACGTGTACTACTGTCTTCGTGACGTTGAACTGATGAAGATGCTCGACGAGCGTTGGGGTATTATCGAAGGATTCCACCGTCTTCAGGTTCAAATGTGTGTACCTTGGTCTGACATCTTCTATACCTCCAAACTGTTTTCTGTCATGGGCCAACGTAAGGCCGACTTCGTTCAACGGTCTGGGCCATCCAAGGCCGAGCGTAAGAACATGGAGGATATGGAGAAAATTCCCGGCGCATGGGTGCTAAACCCAGAAACAGGTATCTGGGACTGGGTCTATCTGATTGACTTCAAGTCGCTATATCCAACCGCTGTCATGGCCGCAGACATTGGCTACGAAAACATGCAGTGGGAAGAACCCGAAGGCGATTACTTTGAAGGCGAATATCCACCAGAAAAAGAAGACGAGGATGCAATCCCTGTATATTTCCGTAAGGGCGAGAAAAACACACTGCGAGAAATTGTAGGCGAATTACTAGACGCTCGCGCTGAATATAAGCGTCTTCAGAAAGAAGCAATTGCCGCAGGTGATGAAGCCCTTGCCAAGCGATACGGTATGGACGAACTAAACACCAAGATTATTGTCAACTCGGTCTATGGTGCTACGGCATCCAAGGTCAATGGATGGGGTAATCGTGCTGTTGGTGGTTCGATTACTAAGTTTGGCCGCGAGGCACTAGAGTTTGCCCGAAAATACGCAGAAGATGAAGGGTTTACTGTATTGTACGGGGATACTGATTCTATTTACGTCAAGGGTCCAGAAGGCCTTACCCCCGAGCAACACCTTGAAACTGCTACCAAACTTGCTGATGAAATTACCATGCTATTGCAACTTGAGCATAACTCTGATTACATCGTTGCTGAATTAGAAATGATTCTTGACCGTATGATGTTTGCTGATGTAAAGAAGCGATATGCAGGCCGTAAGAAATGGACTGATAAGCATGGTTGGTATGACGATGATGTGCCTTTTGCCAAGCGTCAGAAGATTATGGGTTATGAATACCGTCGTGGTAACTCCGCGCCAATTACTAAAGAACTACAACTGAAATTCTTTGATATGATTTTCGTTGAAAACAAGACTGAGGAAGAAGTTTGTCAGTATTATGCTACTATTGTTGATGATGCCCGTAATGGTCGTATTCCTGCTGAGAAGTTCTATCGTCGTACTCGCCTGAATCGTGCTTTGGAGGACTACGCTGTTCTTGCTTCTGACAAGAAGGGTGTTGTTTGGTTCAATGAACATGTGGCTGGTGATGGGAAGGAACCCCCCATTGCCGTTGGTGAATACTACCACTACGCACAGGTAAGGGGTGGCCCAACCACTATCCCCGAAGGTGGCTATGTTGTATTCCGCGACCCGTCGCATATTGCAGATTATGAACTAGATTGGGATTTGATGACTGAGGTTAGCATCGTGGGTCCGATGTCAAATCTGTTCAAGCCGCTCAAGTGGGACACAAGCGTTCTGAAAGAGCCTAAACGTAAGTTCTATCGACTTGAGGACTTCCTAGTTGTTTGATTACCTCATTATGGGAATCCAGTACCCGATAACGCCTCTCCTAATCGCGGAGTAGTTTGGAAGAGTCTATCGTAATCGAACCCGAAAAGAACATTGATTTTTTTCTAGAACTTAGATTCCATAATATTTAGCCCCGAGTTTTAACAGTAACGTTTATTCTAAAAATAAAGCGTACGCTAAGGCGCAGTGTCTTGGTTTACAATTGTCCCTTATACTAATTTTTAAGGGACTTGTTGAAACCATTATACTGCGTTAGATTTTTTGAAATTTTATAGAATTTTATTCGAGTGTAAAATCAGGACCAATTCTTGGGACTGTTCCCACTGTAACTGCCTCAACCATTCCTCGCAGTTGGTCTGTTTGTTCCATCATAGCACCTGCTGTAATTTTGTCAAAGATTGCTTCGCCTCCAGTGGCGTGCAAGAAACTTTGAGAATGCGCTCCACCCCATCCACGGTCAGGTGTAAGTGGTACTGGGTATCCTTTTTGTCCAATACGGTCAACCATAACTTGGATATACCTATGGTCATATTCGCCTAAGCCATTACCCCCTTGTTCATCATTCATTTGCATATCGATTTGTTCATACACACAATCAAGCATGGCTTCTAAACCAAGTTCCCTGTATACAACCCAATATTCTGAAGTCCATGTTAAAGAAGGTATAATGAAATCACCTAGTAGTTCATGTACATCTTTCCATAGTCCGCTAGATTTTGCAAGACGTGGTCCACGAATACGAACCCTCCAAAGTTCAAGTTCATCATCGAATTCAGCCATAGCAAATTCTGCACCATCAATACCGCTAATCCGAATTGCTAGTAGCATATCCCGCGCTACTAACAAATCTTGAGCCGAGGCTTCTGGTACTTTGATTATCAGTTCATCTCCGGTTTTCAATGACTTCTGTATTGGGAAATCCCTACCGAATACGCGGCGGATTTGACGTTCAGTAAATCCACGGTCGATACCCATTGCATCCATGTAAGTACCATCAACAACTACCGTTAAGAAGTCCTTTCCATAGTCAACGGAGTCGATGATGTTTTCCATGTACTCTTCACCGCAAAACCGAGCAATTGCTTCTGCATCTGTTTTACCAAATTCGGGTTTTAGATATATCAAAGTATACGCATCGGCATTATCTCCACCTGAAATCTGTACTACGCGTTTGATACCATCCACCGTACCACCTGTACTGAATTTACCGCCACCGTGGAATGAACGCAAACCTGCTTGGCCTGTTGGTTCACCAATATTAGCGGCCGCGTTAGCACCAATGGCTTCGCCCGGTACGCACTTGGATTCCTCAAACCATTCTAAGTAACGCTTACCAAGTTTCGTAGCCATCGGCTTTAGGATTTCCCTACCATCTAAGAATTCCATTAATTTGTCACATGATGTGCCCGTGTGTGCGACCATAGCGAATATGGTGTCAAGGTTCATTGTCTTCTCGCATTCGCCACAGGGTTGGGCCAGATTATTCCCGTGTTTGCAATTAAAGTCAAAGAGTAGCGGTTGCAAAACAATGTATTGGCCTTTTGGTGAAAGTTGTGCGTGGCCATCACCGCGAATGTGATGCGGACGAAGTCCATCCCCACCAAGATTGAAACTTACAATAGTACCATCACGTACATCAACAGCATTTTGGTTTTCATCAACTACTACGTCTTCTAAAGCACGCTTGAGTTGGTATTCCAAGTGTCCTGCGGTAGCAATTGCTCCTTGTGATGATTCGGCTAGGCTACGCCTACCTGCCGCAGATGCTAACCAAAACTGGTCGGGTTCCATACCAGTTCCATAGCAGGTATCGATGAATCCTTTGTTTCGAGGGTGTTCCGCAGGATATCCTTTGATTGGATAGTGTGGTAATACTCTATGGTTATTGATGCCGAAGATGGGCCGTTTACCGCCATATGCGACTTGTCCGTATGCGGCAGACATTTGTTGGATGTTTAGTGCTTTACCACGTGCTTTACTTCTTACTGCAATTTGAATCGGATTAGAAGGTCCTACTTTGTCAGATACTACATCGGTTACATGGCCTTCAAACTCAGATGCAATTGCCTTGATTTTATCTTCAACCCAATCTAATGGATTCTTACGAATTTCAGCACGGTCTTGTAATGTCAAATCTGGAAGTTTCTCAAGCCTACGTTCGTCGTATGCTAGTTGGTATTCCATCATTTTCTTACCGGCTAGTTCGTACTCCGATTTGATTTCATCTCTTACGTCGAAATCAACTAGTGAACAATCGCCGGTCGCAATCGAATACCCGACATGTAAGTGAGCGGCGAACGCCATACGGGTAAATTGCATGATGAATTTCTTCATTTGCTTGAAACCTTCTTCGTATCCAAACCGATAAAAGAATGCAGGTGCAATCGATGCTCCACCTTCACCGAAAGATGTTTTGTCAAGGGTCCCTTGAATAATCTGTCCATCCAAGATAATGACAGTTTCTTTGATTTCTTTTCCTTTGAATTCGCCATTGTACAACTGTTTTGAAGTCGCCTTTCGTTTGATAGTACCATCAGGGTTACGTTCTGGGTTATTTCCTTTGAATGTAGCATTGATACCATCAGGGATAAGCGTGGACAATAGTAGTCTGCCTGTCCAGTACATTTTACCGTCAGTATGTTTGTAATCTGGTTCTGGTATTTCTGTTGGATAGTTCATACTACCGTCGTCTTCTTTGTACCATGCAGATGCTAGTAATTCCATAGCACGCTTACGGGAAAAGAACGGAATTGCTTCATCCTCGGTATATCCTACTCCGTTTTGATACTCACCTGCTCGACTAATGATGGGCATTGTCATAAGTGCTAGTCCACTTGTTTGGTCTTGGTCAGTAGCAACAGTTAGTTTTCCATATCGGCCGTGAATGACGTTCTTGCCCAAGTGCATAATGTCCTCAGACTGTTCAATAGCCTCTAGTGACTGAACAAAATGTACCTTACCTGCATCTCCATCATAGTCTGCATTGAATGGAATACAAACTGTTGGATTGAATGCAACTGATTTGGTTTTCATTGGTACGACCTTGAATGCCATGATACTTTGACGGTGTAGCGAAGGTGCGCGATTGAATAGCCCCCAATCACCTTTGATTAAATGGCGTCCTACAATATCTCCAATTTCTAGAGTCATTTTTTCCCTACGCGCGCGGTTCCAGTCGTATAGGAAAGATTCCCGAATATGCTTTTCTTCTGTAAGGTCTAGTTTTTCTAGAATGATGTTGTTTTCTTCAAGATAATGGTCATAGTCCATTTTTGCAAGAACATTCTTCATTGATTGGTCTTGCAGGCTAAAGATGTTGCGAGTTGGGTCTTCATCCTTAGATAGTCCTCCGCGTACTAGGTATCCTGCACCGGGGTAATGCCTGAAGTCTTTCGTGTTTACAATTGCAGAATCTAAGTTTGGCGTACCGTTGGTCATAGCCTCTCGAAGTCGCTCGTAGTTTTCTTCGGTTACTGTTTCTTCGACTGTAACAGTCATACACGTTGAGTAAGATACACCAACTTCGTCAATATCAAGGTCTGGGCTTGGCGTAAGTACTGAGTACGAAACAGAATTGACCGGCTTTGTTTGTACAATTCGTCGCATACGGGATTTACCTCGACCAACCCCTGCAAGTCTATCCATTACACCCTTGTAGTTGACCATCTTCTTGCGACCTTTGTTATCTCGAATAGATTTGGAGCCTCCACTTCCTACTTGTGATGCTTGATTAGTAAGAACATGTGTACATGCACGATATAGTTCTCGTTGGAATCGTTGAATTACACCTACGTCGTAGTTGCGTTGCCTTGCTTTGATAATTTTGTTGTTTACAAATACCACTGTTGTATACAGTTTAGAAAGGTCTTCCAAATCTAGATTTCCGTCAAGTGTAAATGAGTTTGGTCGAATAGGAATGGGTGCTACTGGCATTATCGTCCAGTACATATGAGATGGTCGATTGCCATTACCAAATCCTAGGTATTTGTAATGCTCAGAAGGAATGTTTTCTAAGATTGTGTATACTGTACCCATGTCTAGTTTCTTTGGCCCATCGTAAACAGATTTACTTGGGCTTGCTTGCCATCCTTGATATGCGTGGCTCCATAGAAGTTCTGGAGAATACTCTTCACAACGCGGACATGGATATAGTTTGTTTTTCGTGTCTTCCTTGCTGTGATTTTGCTTTATCTGGTTGCGCGTCAAACTTGCGATACTTCCTGCGCCAAATTGGTTCTGTTCTTGCTCGAATAGATAATCAACATGATAGCCAATTTCTTCTAGTTGCTCATCTGTTGCTCGGATGTGAAAACAATGATGACAAACCATGTTTACTGTTCGTGATAGCGGATATTCTAGACTTCCGAAATACGAATTACCGCTTCGCAAGTACAAGTAGTTTGGAACTGGTGCGGCCAATTCAATGTGGCCGAAATGCCCGGGACAATTCATTGAACTGATGTTTGTATTTTTCGTCAATCCACAGGTATAGCATTCTTCGTTATCCTCAGCCGAACCCATTCTTGGGTCCATTACTCCGTGTTCAATAGGAAGGGGTGCTGTACGGGACTGTGTATACGCTTCGTGTTCAAATACTTCAACTACTGACATTTGTCGAATTTCTTCGGGTGATAGCATGGATACTTGAAGTGTCTTGATTTTGGGTCGCCATAGATGTAAAATTGAACTTCCGTCGAATGGCGCAATCTGAAGTTCATAGTTGAAATTAGATGGTAAAATGACACCTCGGAGGCCGTCCTTAGATTCTTCCGCTTCTCCAAGTATAGGTGTTTGGTCTTCAACGTACGGTGGGTCGTATGAGTTTTCGTCCTTTTCTGGTACTTCCTTTCCTTCGTCTATTCTGCCTTGTACAAACTCGTCCCATGTAGGGCTTAACTTGCATTTCACAATCACAAGGCGGTCTGCACCCTCTCGGAGTCCCGCGGCGTTTGGATGACGAAGCACCCACTTTTTCGCAGAAGTTTGTGTGGTTGGAACCCATCTAGCCGGCCCGAAATTAAGTTCTATGAAATTACGGCCATTTTCTGCGGTAAGGATTTGTTCTTCTCGAACAGGCCACCAGAAATATGAAACCCGTAGGTCGATTTCTTCTTCGATTTCATCCACCATACGATAACATCCTGATGGACATAGTCAGTCGGCGGGTTACTAGGTACTTGTCGTTTTCACAGCGATTGATTACGCTATTCAAAAGTGGGCCTATTTCTGTAACCTCTCCCGCCGGGATATTGGCTACTCCGTTGCTAATCTTCGACAACCGGCCGTCCATCAATAGGCGGTTACCGACGAATGCAGGTGTTTCGTTTAAGGCACCTTCTGTGATTGTAGTATAGTTGATTGCAAGTGGTACTGTTGAAAATACCGTAGGAAATCCTTGAAATTGAAACTTGTACTTTTCTTTTCCAATTTCTTTTGCAATTTGTTTTGGTGTAAGTGCAATATTCATATCTAGGTTGTAATGTCCTAGTCCTTTATCTGTCATTGATACGGTGTATAGGTCTTTATTGAAGTCGTTCCCTTCATAGTTCAGATTATAGTCGCCTTCGACCGACATTACTGCAAAAGGTACATCATCTCGGGTCATTGTGACTATCGTGCTAGTACAATCTGGATTATCTTCCCATGGAGGGATTGAATCGGTTTCGATTCCAAGTGTTCTCCCGAATAAGAATTCGTGGGGTTGAAGGTGCATTTGTTTAAGTTCCCCGATACCTACAAATGGCAAGGAATCGCCAAAATCGACGCCCCACAGGTCGCGGCTTGGCTTCGACATGCTTACCCCATACCGTGCTTGGAAATAAATCAACCTGCCATAGCCTTGACCGCTAGGAAGTCTGCAAGTTCGTTCATCTTGTTACCAACGTGGGCCCGAACCCAGATATATTCTGGTTCCGTTTTCAGTTTCATGTGTAGCCGTTCGATACGGCTTTTCAGTTGTACCAATTTAGGGGCTTGGATTTTGTGTTCGCCATTCATCCCCTTCACAAGTAGTTGTGAATCGCTTTTGATTGTAATATGTACCGCTTCGGGGTGTTCGATTCGTTCATAGATTTCTTCAAGCGCCCTAACCACTGCATAGAACTCGGCATAGTTGCTAGTTTCCCTACCAATATATTCACCAAGTAAGAAATCAATTCCATCATAGTCCCTGTTGACTACAACAACACCAATTCCAGCATCACCATGTTCGCCTTTCGACCCGTCTGTCCATACGTTGTATGTTACCATGAAATCACCGAATCCCCGGGATAACAATTCTAAAGTACGGTGTATCTTCTCCGCCAATTCTGCTCTTGCGCAGAATCTTGACTACGGAACCGATTTCTATTTCTTCGATTCCCTGCCGTTCTGCGGCCGCTTTGAGGGCTGGGTCAGTTACAAGAAGTCCGGGTAATCTAGACCGTAGTGGGCCTAGTTCTGCTTCTGCTTCCTTTGGTGTTAAGATAATGTGCATAGGCACGCGGCTGTGGTTAAGCGGGTCCATATTAACTCGGAGGGGTAACTACACTATAACGTCACCAGTCTTCGTCATCGTCATCATCTTCATCAGAAGATGCGCCAAAACTCTTCAAAAGGCTATCAAGGTCGTCTTCCTCGTCTTTTTCATCCGTTGATAGTGAATCTTCGGTGTTTTCGTCGTCTTCGTCCTCTTCGTCCTCGTCTTCGTCGTCGTCGTCTTCGTCCCACCAATCGTCATCGTCTTCGTCCTCGTCTTCATCTTCCTCGTCCTCGTCTTCCTCATCGAGTTCGTCCCAGTTGAGGTCATCAAAGTCTTCGTCCCAATCTTCGTCATATTCGGGTTCTTTCTTCTTTGATTTGCGCTTTGGTGCGGTTTTCTTTGTATCAGGTGCTTCGGCGCCTTCAGAATCCATTAGCCCAAGATGTTTTGCAGTAATGTCAGAATTCTTCTTCATGGCTAGGCTAGGTTCTAGCCAACCTTTCAATTTCTTCTTTGCGCTTCCTTCGTTCATTGCTTTAACAGATACCTGAAGACTGTATGTGAATCGCTTCATGAAACAAGGGAGGATACAAGTCGGTTATGAAGAATGCTGTCTAAACCTATAAGTTCATAACCTAGTTACTTATGAGTTATGATTGATGGTAGGGGCTTCGGAGTGGGAGCGAGAGGCCTACACTACTATTCAGGTACGTCGATTTGACAAAATACGCATCGGAAATCATTCGTTCCCGCGAGAACCTACATGGAAAACGGTTTCACGGTTACTTGATGTTATTGATATGATGGAAAAGTACGGTGGATGGACTACTATCAAACGCAAACTAGATTCGGAGGAAAGATAAATGGCGAAATACAAGCGAATTGTGAAGCATATCGAGGCTTCATTCAGAAGGGTAATGGAAAGAGAAGGGGTCGAGGAAGTAAATACTCGGCAAATTCAAGATGAATACAATCTGGCCAGTAACTACGGAATTACTACTCAGCGGCTTACTAACCTTTTACAGCGTCGTCCTCAATTCAGGCAAGTTCGTACTGAAAGCATTACAGGTACGAACAGACAAACTACCTACTGGAAGTTGGCAGAAATCAATGATTTGGCGAAAAATTGACCAATATGGTAGGGTATCGATACCCCCGATTACGCTACTATAATGGAGGGAGAAGACCCTCTTAGATGCAAACCAAATGGACGAACATCACATTTAAGACAAACGAAGACGGACAAGTTGTCGCGGTCTATGAGAATGACGAAATGACGTTTGAGGTAACGGAAGGAACATTGGCACCCGCTCCAGAAACTGGAGAATGCGAGCCACCCTCCCCGTATTTCCTTAGCGTACGCCATCTCTGGCTAGACGAGAACAAGAAGTCAACTGATGACTGGAACAAGGCAGAATTCTTGTTTATGGCAGGTGAATACTTGCGTATTAACAAGGGCAAAACTTGGAAGGAAATCATTGACGACATTGACCGCGAGTTTGGCTTCGAGTGATACCATGCATTGGACCCAAAACCCATACCACGGGCGGCGGGTCTTAGATAATATAGAATGATTGCCGACTAGTAGTATTCCCTATCTACGGATAGAATATTAGTGATGCTACAAATCGACAATCACCTTTACCGTGCCGTATCCTATCGGCCTCGGTAATATGAGGTTAATCAAGTGTGAGCGTAAATACCCGAGAGGGGGCCTCCATACGGTGGAAACACAGTAGGGGAAGCGCGTACAGTAATGATATTTGAAAAACAGAAACCGGGATACAATGAGAAGTATCGCGTTTAGGCTCCGCAAGGAGAAAGCCACCTTACAGGTCATGCTGATGGTGGTACTAAACGAGGAATTCCGGGTGCTTGACTAACCGTTGATTATTACTACAATGTACACAAATTGAGGCACGGCAAGAGTACATAGAAATTATCACAGAACTTGGCAGTAACAGACCAGTCGCTGCCGAAATCAGTTCCCAAAGGACTGTTAAAAGTCCGGCGGGAAACTTAGACCTTGGCGAAGGTAAACGCACAAAAATGGAGGAAAAAATATGAAAACCGAAATTGGAGGATATGCTGAAGAACTACCAGACAACAACGTTGCCATCAGAGGATTCTATGGTCGACGCATCGTCGTTCCAAAGGACGAACTAGATGCTCTCGTTGCGGAGTTCAATGCAGAAGACTGGAACACGAAAGGAAACGATGAAGACAACATCACCCTACGCCAAATCACTGGCAGTGGTGGCCCATCTGACCGATTGTGCATCTTCTACATGAAAAAGAACAACATCGAATACCGACCATTCTACATGGAGTAAAACGATTCAACGTTTATCTGAAGTAATACAGCCGTAATCTCTGACCATTTTAGGACCCAAAGCCGATAACCCGTCGGTGGCGGTCCTCAGTTTTGAGGAAAACCCCCGAAAGCAACGAACTACAAGGAAAGTAGTTTCCAGACGAGTAAGGCCAATGAGAAACACCGAGTAAAGGAAAACGGCTCGGTGGATTACGACGAAAAGAAGTTTCTAGCAATTATCGGCTAGGACTTTGATTCCGATACATCCTATCAAACCTAAACCAATCGTATTATGCAAGTCATTGCGGAAGCCTATGTAGGCCCGCGAGCCTTGGCACTTGCATAGCGGTCGAAAGCCGTTAATACGAATCGATAAGTCAAAGGCGGAGGTTGGGAGGGTAGACTATTCTGCGCATATGCATGTGCGCGGTTCAGTCAAAGCGAATATTGAAAGTTCGCATAGCAAAGGAGGAACTAACATGAAAATTGTATGTTTTAAACCAATGAGGACAGAAGACGGAAAGAAAGCCATTTGTGGTGCTGTGCAGATGACCGGGTTCAACCCCGGTAAGCACACCATTCGCGATGAGCGACCATGCGATGGTTGCGGCGAAGCAGGTCACTACGATGGCGTTGGAGATGACTGGAATTCAGTCAATGCTATCAACGGCGATGTAAAGCCTATTCGTGAACTTTGATTTCACGAAAGTACGTTATCATCTTTGTTGGCTACCTAGGGCCCAAAACCGATTTACCAGTCGGTGGCGGCCCTCAGTTGGTAACGTACCGATACCATACAGTACGCTACTATAATGAAGGGAGGAATACCAGCCTCCCTTCAAAATGAAGGGAGAGGACTAGGACAGTCTTATGCTAAATGCACTGGAACTTAAGCATTTTTTAGTAAGCATATACTCCCTTCCTATGAAACCGAAAGAACGAGCAATTACAATAAGGAGTAGGAGGGCCCCAATCCTCTGAGGATACCTGAGTATATCACATTCATTAGTGGCCGGGAAACACAAGTACCGGGCGAGCATAGAGGGGTGGTGCCTTCAGTAAATCGGTGGAGGAAACGACCCCAGATACTGTGAACAACTTGTTGTTTACTTTGTCCATTAGCACTTGTGTTAATGGTGATGGATTTATTCATCATAGTCGCCAACGATGGGCCGTCCAGCCCTAGGCAAAATCTTAACCCCACCAAACAATGGGGATAGCGAACTGCGGAAGTGAAAACGGGTTCATGTTATGAAGTGAAACTGGAACTGCTAAAGTGTACGGGTTTGGTACCCCGGAGAAAGGCGAGGAAGGTGAATCTGAGCATGAAACGTCGAAGTACTATACCAGCAAGCGGTACAAAGATTCCGAACTAATCTTCGGTATCCCGTGACGATGCACGCACTGGGAGAAAGAATAAGGTGAAGCATACAAGCAGACGAAGACGTGGAGGATTAGCAACCTATGAAGCGTCTGGGAGCGAATACCGCGGAGGTGAGATGCGGTTGCAAGGAATAAGGCGAATTCCCTAAGTAACTTGAGGACTGGAACAGTAATCAAGTAGTCGTTATTCTAGGCCCTACAAATGCAGTGGTTTGAGGACATCACACTGTAAGGGTTATTGGAAACCAAAAACGGCGAGCCACTTTTATATTCAAATATGGACTGACCATCCAAACTTAAACTAACAGGTCAACAGCAACACCGGGTACGCCCAGCCTAAAATGAGCGTTATAACGGCGGCCCACTGTTGCATAGACATGAGGATTCCAGCCATAATAGTAAGGGCCCAAGGCCAGTGCCTTGGGCCCTACTATGGCTAGAATCTGTGATATGGAAGAGTACCGATACTATCTGGTACGCTACTATAATGGAAGGAGGACAACACCCCCCTTCTCAGTAACGGGCATAAACCCCCGTACTCAGTTTGGCACTTGTGCCGAACCGACATCACTTGTGGTGTCGGTGGTGGGACTCCAATCCTATCATAGTAATCTAGCGACTGCCGTTAACCAGCAATGGGACCGGGGTAATACCCGACTTAGGCGACTGACTAGACGGACGCAGCAATGCGGGGCTTAGGCCCCCCCGCTGCGCGATTGTGTCCTGCCGGGGAGTAGCATAAGTACTCCTTGGTAAGGCAAGGAGGATTTCGTATACAAACGCGAAATAATGCCCTTCAACATAACTGAAAAGTGAGAATAGTAACAGGTAGTTTGCCGGTAACCAGCCCGGGGCCCTGATACCTTGTCCTTGTAAGAGGACTGAACCTGTGCCGGCGAATGAGAAAGTCGGCTGTCAAAGGATTTCGGCGGAACCGTACGTTCCGAGCATTAACCACTAGGTATAGGCCCGCAAGCCGTGAACTAGTTGGGGATGGGACAGGACGCTGAATGAAATTGAACCCCTATTCAGGGGATACGGAGAAGTGATGGACCAGTAGCAATACTGGAGTTGGCCTGCTTCTCTAAAGTACTGTGGCTCCCTATGCCATGGGCACCTTAACTGATTGCGAAAGCAAAAAGACAAGGCAGGTGAAATCGCGGTGGACTTTTGTTCATCGGACGGAGGGACTAACAATCCCAAAAGCACTAGAAAGGAAATGACGTAATGGAAGCGGAGTAAAATCCCGTGAATCATGCGCTCCTCGAAAGAGGGTTGAAGGTGAATACGTTTACTGGAAAAAAAGAAAGCCAGTATGATGTTTACTTGTGCTGAGGAGGCTCTTAGCGGGTGAGAATCCCGCTACCAAAGAAATAACTAATTATTTTGGGTCAACTTATAAGCAGTACAAGAAATGGAGTAAATGCCCAAGGACCGGTTTTATAGGTTGACCCCTAAACTGCCGGTTCCGTTAACTGGGCCTCCCCTTGCTACACCCCGGACGACACACAGGTAGAACGAGAATTGCCATACTACACAATCTTGGCGATACTCGTAATGCAACCGGTACTTCGGTACTGGGAAGGTGATTGGCGCAGACTTCGGTTTGCGCCATTTATTTTTTTGTTGAATTCAACACCAACATAGACAGTACAACGACCCCAAAGGGGGGACGACTACCGAGAAAGGAACAACGGAATGAAGTAACCGGTTTGAAAGCGATGACATGAAGGTTGAGAGTTCACGCACCGTCCCGGCCCGCCTATGAGATTGGCGGCTAAGATGCAGACTTCACGGAACATTCTAGGCCGGCGGCGCCATTAAATGCCGGCTGATGGTGAAGATATAATCCAACGTTCTGAAGTGTAGGTAGGTTCGTGTAAATCGGTGACCAGTATTATGGCCCGACGCACTGTTATGCTTTCTGCGACATTGAAAGCACGTAGTCCCGAACGCGAATGCAAGTAGGGACGTAGGCCCCGTAAGGGGTCAGGAGTTGAAAAATATGGAAACTACCAAACATAAATGGGAAGAAACAAAATACGAAAGAAAAGAACCTAGCGGTGAACCATTCAATAAAACTGGAGGGCAAACCGAAGGAATCAAGAATTTAGTCGCCTTTGGCGAACGAGTTCGCGAGGAAGAACAAAACAGCCGTGACCACGGGTATGAGTTGTACGTTCAGCATGAACTGAACGGAGGACGAGAACCCGAATACGATGGCTGTTGGCACTCTGAAATTATCCACGTCGCTGATGGCGACTTGAGGCGAATTTCAACTGGCCACACAAAGGTCTGGGCTTTTTGTCGAGATTGCGGAGAACTTGCAAACGATGAACACATTCAGTGTTATTGGACGCAATTCATCCGTACGACATTTGAACTAACATTTGCTAATCCACTAAAACCAGCAACTGAAAGAATCAAAGAAGTCAAAAAATGGAAAGAAGGACCTGAGTACGAAATCCCTCGCAATATTATCAAGTTTGAAAAGGCAAAACCAATTATCGAAGCAGTACTACATATCCGTCAAAACGGAATTCGGTATGTTGATGATTGGGATGATGATGATGAGGACTGGTGACAATTCACCAACCTGACTTTCAATTTGTTACAACCATAGGACCCGAACGCAAATACCAACTGCTAGTAGGTCCTTAGACATGTCATTGTACAAAAAGAAGACAAAGACAAAGAGGAAAAAGCAACAACGTGGACGCTGTAAGAATCCTGTTGGGTGTCATCGCCCAGCAAATGGAACAGACGGTCATGGTTGGTGTATGCATTGTGAAGACGATGCGAGCAACAATCAGCCGATGGAAGACGCATACCGGTACTATTCTGAATGGACACCATTCGGGCTAGTCTGGTACAACAAACAAACCCATCAGCCGTACGACCCAGCCGACCACCAGTGACTGATTCCTCTCGGGCCCAAAGCCAATACCAACGGCCGAGGTTCACAGATATGTCAGAAGAAAGAACTATCAAGGAACAAGTGAGATTTGCGAACGCACAACTAAATCGCCCTAATTTTTACAGGGTGACATTGATGAGTCCCGATTTTTACATGGCAACAATTCATTACGGTTATTTCCGTAATGCTTTGATGTGCCAAACGGATTTTCGTATGTCCGACCTACGCAAAAGCGATTTCGCTTGGGCTCATATGGACGGATGCGATTTCCATGAAACCAACCTGTCGAAGGCAATCCTACCGAAAACAAAGGATAGGTTGCCGGAAGGTTGGTACGAGGCACTGAAAGCACATGGCCTTGTACCTTGATTAAAAGCGACATCAGGACCCGAAACCATACCAAGGTGGAGGTCCTTAGAATAATATCGACATTTGGGAAACGAACGTTGAGGTGAACCTCAGCGGGATGGGTTCGATGATACTGGGCTCCGGATTAGCCGGCCCGTGGTGACATGCCCACACCAAAAACAACAGACGAAAAAAGGCGTTAACACAGGTAAGTGTTATTCTGCGCTACAATGAGGTAAACTGTTCGGTTGTCAGACCGTTATTCTGACGCAGACCCCCTACGGGGGGGAGGTAAAACAAATGGAAAACCGAAAACAAGAAGAAAAGGAAACAGTGTTTCTGGGTCTGATTACGTTCGCAATGACAATTGCGCACTATGACCAGAAGCGAAAGAACGACGACAAGATGCCGTACGCTATCCATCCAATGATGGTTGCGTTCAATCCGGCAACTTTGCTGAACAAAGTGCTAACTAGCGGCGAACGCCTAATTGCACGTACAGCGGCATTGTTACACGACGTTGTTGAAGACTGTGATGAGGAAAACCTGCGACGTTCGTGGGACTACCTACAACAACATGCTGGAAGTCACGGCCTTTACGGGTCGAAACTAGACGAGCGTGTTACATGGGACAAAAGGTCGATGCTCGCAAGAATTATCGACTATTGTTGGGTAGTCAGTGGACTACCATCTCGTAAAGTGTTTGATGAAGGTCCAACCTTCGGATTCCGAACTGTTGGCGTTATTGAGGAATTAACCGTTCCTAAAGGCGCACATCCGGACGGACACTATGAGGAAGGCGACAAGCCTGCGCGTAAAGCGTGGGAACGTTCGCTTCAACGTATGGCTTCAATGTCAAAAATTGCCCTGTGTGTCACATTCAACGACAAGTTGTACAACATGCGTTCACCAATGCCCGGTCGCGACCCAACTGCGGCTTTGATGGGATACGGTGAATACTTGGACAACATCGTTTACGCTCTTTCGACTGAATATGGAATCGCCGTCCAAGGCGTACTTCCAAATGATGCTGAAGAAGCAATTCTGATGCACCGAACCAGAAACTCGTAATCACCTTACGCTTTAGGACCCAAAGTCACTACCAATGACGGCGGTCCTCAGTCCCCTATGGGGAAGGAGAATTTTACTTATGAACAAAGAAGAAACTCGCTTCCAGCGATGGAAGAATGCAACGGAACAACGAACCCGAAAACTGCACTTAACCAAGTCGGAACAAAAACAACTGAAAAACCTTGAGAATTGGTCTGTCAAAGACGAACGAAAAGAGAAGTTTGAAACATGGCGACGCTTTAATTCTAGCAATCGCCGCCGTTAAAATAATCAGTTGATTCGTTAACTACGTTAGGACCCAAAGTCGTACTACCAAGCGATGGAGGTCCTTAGAGGAGATACAATGAAAGAAGACAACGATGAATTCTTCTGGCTTACCAATAGCCTCACCAAAGGAACACCTAAACTAACACACAACAAATGCCCTGTCTGCCGTAAAATCCACGGTAAGAAAACCAAGGGCAATCGCAACACTGTTTGCGATGATTGCAAGAAAAACTGGGACTGGTTTAGTTGAGGTGGTTCGCGGTGGGTAATGGTAACCAGTCCCTCGGACCCGAAGTCAATACCAATGGCGGAGGGTCACAGTGCGCACACGGGAAGGAAACTCCCAACGGCTGGCCCAGAAGGAGCCACATAAGCCCGAAAGCAACCCCTGCGCGGTGGGTGAACCGCTAGAATGAGAAACCAAGTCCTCTTCGGGGGCCGGCCCTATGGGCCACATAAAAACGGAAGGAAACTCCACGACCACCGTCGACATTGTCGTCGGTAGTGCCGAAAGCAAGACCCTGTTGGGTGAACCGCAAGAATGAGAAAGCAAGTCCTCTTCGGGGGCAGGCCCTATGGGCCACAGGTGAAACGCTACATCTATACGAACACGGACCCACTGGCCCGCGAACGAGAGATTTTTGAAGAGAAGCGCAAACTGCTTGATAGACTCGGCTTTAATTTGGTTAAACTAACCGAAGAACAAATCGAAGAAAGAAGGCACAAGCAAATTGAAGCCGACTTACGCAAGCGAATTTGTTCGCTATTCAAGAAGGCCATGCCTTACGATATGGAAGAACATGGTCTTTTCGTAAGCGAAACAATGTCAGCATTCTGCGAGAATATCGCAGAACTGATTCAATACATTGTGCTTGCAGAAGAAAAGCAAGAAAGATACACGATGAAATGCCCAAGGGTATGGATTGACGTGTTGAAAGCATCTCGACTTGAATATCGATAAGTAACACCTTGCGGTAATCTATGATTGCCCTAGAAAAACCTGTGATACAGGCGAGTACCCTAAGATGGTGAAAGAATCGGTGGGTCCTTAGAGGTATGAAATATGACCGAGGAAGAATATGTAAAACTAGAAACCAATGTGGAATGGTACAATGCGAAGGATATCATTTATCTGACTTTGATTCAGGTGATTGTTTCCTTCCAAAAGAAGATGATGGAGAACTTGAAGAAGTGTCCAGACATCGTGTTCAAGCCAATGATGAAGAAAGCCGATGCTGATGCTATTGGTGCTACTTATATTATTGATGATGAAGACTACAAAGAGCAAACTGTGAAGAACCCGTTTAAGGGTGAAGAATTCTATACTTTGAGTTTTGATACAGATGGTGAACCTGTCTGGGGAGAAGCAAAGAAGTTTGAATCTGATTACATTACTCAACCTGCCGCGCTTGCGGAAGATGAAGTATTCATTGAACTTGCACCAACACTGAACACGCTAATGGAAGACTACCTAGTCGCAAAGGCTGATTATCGCCTAGATGACTGGTATGACAAAGCAATGCGCATCGTTCCGATGTTGTGGGACTAGTTAACAAATCATAGGACCAAGTAACCGGCTACCAACCGGTGAAACGTCCTCAGACATGAACATTATGAGATACATGGTAATCACGGTATGTGAAAAATGGAATGGAAAAGAGTGGAAAGAAATGGCTGAGTACCACGGTACTTATCTTACTCGCGAAGATGCAAGAAATAAACTATATCGAATGGCAGAAGAAAATAACTTGAAAGCCGACTGGTATGGCTACCACCCGTATGTAGACGTAAAGCATCCGCGTTTTGATGGAGTATTCAGTCAAGCGCGGGGTAAGGCCTTGGGTACTAAGTACCTATATGACCACTTTATCATCAAACCCGTGATTTGACATTAATCATTCATTCAGGACCAAGTAACCACCTACCAAGTGGTGAAACGTCCTTAGAAAAGAAATTGGAGTAGGTGTAAAGGTATCGATACTTTCACACACGCTACTATAATGGAAGGAGGATAACTAACACGCGCTTGATTGCGTGGGTTGGCTCCCTCCTCCACTGTGCGCGTTTGCGAGAACTTGCGGAAACTTGTTTCCGATAGATGTTCAACCGTAAACGCGCATTTTCTTTTTTGTATCCATTGTATACACCTGAACACACACGCGGTTCACTACCCCTAAGTGGTGATTAAACACTTAGGCAAGTCCCTTGTACGAGGGAAATTTGCTTGGGGGTCGTGAATACGATAGGTTAGGACTGCAAATCCTGACTGAAGCCCGTGGAATCTAATCCGGGCCGGAGCGTGTAGTTTAGCAGGGGCAACTTCGGTTGCTCTCAAGGGTGTTATTAATCCAAGACTGAAAGGGAGGTGTCGGAACCAAACTGAAAGTCGAAATGGAACAAAATGCAACGGGTGTCACCCAAACCATGAGCCTGACAACTTATGGGTATTGGACAAAGCGACGCCCCCAGACATGAAAGGCCATATAAATGGAATGCGAGTGCAAATGCCTACGGGTGTACGCATGGAACGTACTCGCAATAATGTCAAGGGGACAAGTACAAACAAGTCCCTCAAACGAATGCTAGCGAAGGCCCCAAAGGGGACAAGACTGGACCGCTAGTTCGGGGAGGGCCCGGGCATTTCGCCCGGGTCTGACCCATAGACCCCTAGCAAGCAAAGAAAGATGCGCTTTCAGTTATGCTAGAACATTGATTAACCGGAGTACGTCGTTAAGGCCAAGTTGACAAGGTAACGGCGCTCCCTAGAGCCCTAATGAGGGTGAAAACAAAGGAGTGAAAAACGTGAAGAAAGAAGAAACGAAGGACACTACTGGACAGGTCGCGAATGCGGCCATCCGGTCAGCAATGAACCGGAACGGCGGGGAATTCCCCGCGGACGTCGAAGACAAGACGTCCCAAGCGACTGACACCAAAGGTCGTGGACAAAAAAAGCACAACCGCGGTTACGCGGTTCCAACGCGCGTGCATGAAAGTGCGGCAGATGCCGTATCAAAAACAATGCGCGCCAAAAACGTGGACCCTGAGCCAAACGCACCAATTCGTGCTGATGGCGATGATGTGGTCGACGCATCTGGACGGGACTACCGTGAGGTAGTTGAAATCCGTCCTGAAACGGTGCCAAGGCGAGCGGCAGGGAAACCTTCTCGCTATGCTAAAAGAAAGCGAGGCGAAAGCCCCGGTTCGTACCGTGATGGAACAAACATGGCCGAATATCATGCCCACAAGGGTAAGGAAAAAGGCAAGGGCACGAAGACCGAAGAGTCTTCCGAGCCCGAATGGAAGAACTATCAAACCCAATGCCATGCGCTTCGTCGTGATGGTAAACAATGCGGGATTACATCTCGCAAGGGTTCCAAGTTCTGTCATTTGAAGGAACACCAGCCTGCGAAGCATGGTATTCCTGATTACGCAGATGACCCTGCGTACTCGAACAACGATGATGACCAAGAAGGCGCTGAAGAGTACACCGGCCCCCTGCCGGAAGCACTTCGAAAGCCTCTCCTGTGGGTTTGGGGTAATTTTTACACCCCGTTCTCATGGATGGTTGTCTGGGTCTTCGCTACTGCAATGTCCGCAAAGGGCAAAGCCGGAAGCGCTGTTTTGGCACCGTATCACCTGATGCGGTACTGTACTGACAGTGTGGCTTGCAAGTGGCGTTGGCGTCAAAGTGTTGCAATCCTCGCGCAAGCGATGGAACGTAACCAACCCCTGCTGGGAACGAATCAAGTGCTTCAAGTACTTGGTACTCACCGGCAGATTCGCAACACCAAGGTCGTTCGCGACCCACAACTTTTACAACGCGTGTCCGAAGGACTTGCAAACAAAAACGGTGGGAAGTGGAAAGGGCGTCACGGTAAAACGTGGGCCAAGACTGCGGCAAATCTCTTCGACAAGATTGTCAACGAGCAATATGAGAAGAATTTGGTAAGTGCGTTTTTGGACCCGAAAGGGCCTAACGCAATCTGCCAAGGTATTGAGAAGTACGTCAAGGAAGATGGGACGCCAAATGTAAAGGCGGCCCGTAACAAATTCCGACGGGCTCTTACCACTATCAAAATGCTACGGGACAGAAAGGGCGTTGCTGACGTCTGGTATGACCCAAGTAGATATGAGTTCTGCTGTCTTTTGGCGGACACTGTTACTGCGAAAATCAGTGGCAAGACCGCAAAGACTTACACAAAGGCTGAGTTTATCGACGCTTATGTAATGCAGATGCGCAAAAACAAGACCGACATTTTTGATGTCTTCTATCTGGTGGACGAGGACGCAACAAGCCTCCGAAGCGGTAAGAAGGTTTCCGACCCTGTAATCATTCAGGTGGCGGTATACTCGGTTGAACAAAACGGAAAGGACACTGGAAAACTGTTCCTAAGTGTTGGTCGAAAGACTGACACTGGTTACAGTGGCCCGTTCGAATCCGCGTTTGTGCGTACCTCAAAGCGCTCGCCGTTTGAACACGTGTGGGATGCTGACGACGAACTCGATGTTTTGGAAGTGGTTGCTGAAGAAAGTCCCGAAGCCGTAATGGAACGGGAAGATGCTATGATGAAAGCGCTCCGCGAGGGGCAAGTATTGTCATGGGAAGACATTCAAGCAATGCTCACTGCCTAAGCCAAAAGTCTGTACACAGTGTACGACCAGAAACTGGACCCAAAGCCATTACCAGTGGTGGAGGTCCATAGAACAACTATTCCCGGTGGTTACCGTAACAACGTAACTATCCGGGAATATTTTTTTGAACTTTCGTGTTCGTAGGTAAATCATGTCACACTTTGAAGAAGTAACGACTGAGTACACCGACGCTGAGTGCATCGTGGAAGGTATTAAACATGCTTTTCCATGGGCTACTCAAGTCGATGTTGCTAATGATTTTGATTTTGATGGCGATACTGTTGTCCTTCGTGGATGGCAGGGAGATACTACAACTAAGTTCGGGAACAACCCGATTAAAATTGTAGTTCGTGCCGATAATCATTATGACCTTGGCTTCGCCCTTGCACCAGATGGTACTTACCAACTAGTTGCAGATTGGGGTGGATATGGCTATGGATTCCTTGCTAATGGACAAGTTAAGTCCGCGTTAGAAGTTGACCGTGCCGCTACACGCGACGCGCTTTCTAACGACCATGGAATTACTGGCAATGCGCTTGACGAGATGATGAAGAAATATCCTTCTCGACAGCAAGCCGTTATGTCTATGATGAGTAGGGGTTATACCCTTGCAGTTGCCGAACAATGTGTTCGCGAAGACCCGCATCTTCGTGGCTACAACGTCAACGAAATCAAAGTAGTTATCAACGAAAACGAAGAAACTGGGCAACTTGAAGCAGAACATCAGATTGAACTGGTGCAATCTGCCTTTGGCTCTTATATCTGAGGTGAAACCAACATGCAAGCAAAAAGAGTAACAATTAATGTAAAAGCCAACGGAAAAACCAAAGTGGAAACACACGGTATGGTTGGCCAAGAATGTACTAATGCTACCGCCATGCTTACCGATAAACTCGGACAAAGCGAAGGCCGTACTCTGAAAGCGGAGTACTATGCCGGCGAAGGTGGAATTAAACTCAAAGAAGAACTAAAGTAATCTTCGTAACCGGGCTAGTAGGCCCCTAGGGATGTGTAACGCACACCTACTGATGGCGATTTATCGCCAAATGACGAACAAAGATTAATTCGAAAAGCCGCGCTGTCTAGCGCGGCCGAAGTTAAGATGTGACGGGAAGACGGTCCGATAAGACGGATGGTCGCTCATGTGTCGCGCTAGACAGCGCGGCTAGAGTATCCTGTACAGTAACTGTGACGGCCGGCAAGGCTGTGGTAATCTGAACAAGTCTGATAGAAACCAGAACAGCGTGTTAACGCTGTGATGTCAAACAGCAGAATTTCTGCTGAAGAAGACGGTCGACAAACCAGTCGCTGTCTAGGGGTTTTCAGGACCTATGATTCCTGTGAAAGGAGCCCCTGAAAAGAAGATTGTAAACAAGGATTTTGAGAAAATGATGGCTGAAGGAAAAATAATCCCGGGTAACTGTGGATAAACACTCCTTTGTCCTGAAAATTCTCCAGAGATTACAGTGATTCCAGAAAGATGGCAAGACACTGCGCGCTACCCGACAATTGTGGCACGCGGCGGACAGCAATGGACCAAAGATTGGTACCCAAAATTCTGGCTACAAAATCATTGAAATCTAGATTGTACTAGATTCACTCGTGTTAAATCGCGGATGATTCAGAAAGATTCTGCCATCTTTGATAGACGGTAAGAACTGACTGCCCAGATGACTAACTTTAGTTATCTAAGAGTACTTCTAGGAATCTGCAAAGAAAATTCTGGAAAATAAGACAAGCCCGTGCTTGTTTTACTATCTACTAGTATACTACAATCGATTGCACTGTGAAATGACCACTTTTCAAAGTAGTACGACTCCTCATGAAAAAAATGGACGTCGGAACACGGAAAAGAAAGTTTCGGGAGCGAAAAGACTATCAGGGTCATGCCCAGACCACCGGTCATGGCATGTATCAACGCGGAAAGAGGAGGACAACTTGGTGAAACTATTGCCAATGGCTGCCACCCCCCCGCGGTGAGAAATGGTGAATTCTTGAATAAAGAAGGCGCCATGGTTGCAAACAGTACTGAATCTAAACATGGAAAGAAGATTAATCAGGAAACTGAAGAAAATTGGATGTCAACTGGAGGAATTCCGGAAAGATATCCTACGTATTGGTAAAATTGGAAGTTAATTGGAAGAATCTGGGGCCCACTGGCATTATGACAATGCATGTAACCGGCACCAGACAAAGAAAATACTAACTGAACCTAAGTTCTAAAAGAAAAACATGTTCTTTTCGAATTCGGAATCGATAAAATTCATCGACCAACAATTGTGGAACAAGAACGTTCGTAATGGCAGAAATTATGACTGGGTCATAAAAAGCCTAGAACGTTAGTTCTGAAGATGTCACCTACAACTTTACGACTATGCCAAATTGGCAATGGAAGTTGGGGACCTCGACAAGTTGTATCCCTATTCGAAGTGACACATTTGATGTCGTTTACTGTTGACCCAGCAAGCGGATTAATGTGAAAAGAAAATTCTGAAAGGATTTAACATGAAAAGAAAACTTAGGAATCCCTGTATGGGCTGATGGGTTTGATGTTTGGAAGACGCAATGTTCTCGCAAGAGTAACCACTCTTTCCAAGTTCGAACTTATACCCACGAGGAGTTCTGATGTTCAGGAAAATTCAGGCAACTAATCGACGAATAAGTTACCGAATGTAGTTTCGAACTAAAAAAATAGTACTTTCGATGGAACACTCGTACCACGTGAGGAACGCTGAGGCGTTCTTTGCGCGTCGCGAAATACCACAAGTGATACCAACAGAAAGAAGTTTCCGCAACATGCGGGTATTTGAGAGGCTAGCCCCTTGCTGGCCTTGGCGGTTTCGGAGCCGCGTATTAATTACCCCTTGTGCGTTGATATAACACACCCGCAGGTGAAGTTACTACTAATGTAACATAGACATGACAAACGTTAATGTTTTTGACCAAGTACATGCATGTCGCGCGGCTTCGGTGCCGTCGTTGACTGTTAGTACTGTCGAATTAAAAGACCTCCGAGCAGGTCTATGCCGATACGCCGTTAGTAATAACGGCCGCGAAAAAACAAATGTTGCCCCTCTAGTAATGGAGTGGCGACTAGTTGAAGGTATCCGCCGAGTTGCACTGACAAAAAAGAACAGTAGCAACAACACGGAAGAACTGAAAGTGGCTAATGACGAAAGTGATTACAATGGCTCCCAAGTGAAATACGTAGGGGGACCGTACGGGCCACCAAAAGGACAGGAAGGAGATGGAAATACAATTCCCTACGCTGTCAAGTTCATCCAAGAATATCCCGGCTGGGTACGTAAGGAAATGAACATCCCGGAAAACGAACCGTATCCGGGTCTAATCCTTATGCTTCGCGACTGGCACAACTGGGTTGGACATAACAAGTATCTTGTTGACCTACAATTGCAAATTTTTGAAACAATTGCGCAAGAAGGTCTTGATATTATTGTCCTGATGGTGACCCCTGATACCATCGAGATTCCCCCTGAAATTGGGGAATGGGTTGATTCTGCTGAATTAGCACTACCGAACCAAGCGGCTCGGATTCGTGCTGTAACCAACATGCGGGACCAACTTTCTGCCAAGCGTAGTGGTGATTTCCCTGCGGTTGAAGCAATGACGGAGGAAGATATTGAATCCGTTGCTTCTGCCGCTGGTGGACTATCATCCGTTGGCATTGACAACCTACTGTGCAAGAGCCTCGCGCTCAAGCGCGGTTTCGATACAGCCTACATTTCGGCTGACAAGGCCAAGAAGGTACGAGCAATGGGCTACGACCTTCTTGAAACCAGTCTGACGATGGACGATGTAGGTGGACTCGACATCCTAAAGGAAGAAATCGTACTTCTCAAGCCTCGCTTCTCTCAAGATGCGTTGGCGTACGGTTTCAAGCGACGACCAACCGGTATCCTGCTTGCAGGTGTACCCGGTACAGGTAAGACGCTATCCGCAAAAGCCATCGGCAACGAACTTGGAATCCCAGTGCTGGTCATCGACCCAAGCACGCTAAAGGACCAGTACGTTGGTGGTACCGAGAAGAACCTGAAGCGCCTATTCAGGACCCTTGAAGCCGCGGCACCAATCGCGGTCATGTTCGACGAAGCAGAGAAAATCGTCGGCAAGCAAGACAAGGTTTCTGATGGCGGTGCGCACTCCGCAATGCTTGGCCAAATCCTGACTTTCATGTCGGAGAAGGCTAGCGCGTTGGGCGTATTCTTCATCTTCACGGCAAACGACATGAGCAAGTTCCCCGTTGAACTGGTTCGTCGTTTCGATTTGCGAATGTTTGTGGACCTACCGTCTTCGGCGGAAAGGGCTCACATCTTCCAACTAAAGATGTCTGAGAACATGCAAACACCTGACGGAATCAACATGGATGAACTTGTTCGTAACACCAACGAGTACTCCGGTTCCGACATTGAACAGGTGGTCGAGAAGGCTATGTCATATGCCTATCGAGATGGCCGAAGACCTCCAACCACGGAGGATTACCTTCAGGCTATTGAGAAGACTGTGCCTACTGCGCACACATACGCTGACCAAATCGATAACATGAAGAAGTGGGTCAAGGACAAAACTATGATTCCTGCAAACTCCGAAAGCATTTCACTTACGGAAACAGAATCTAGTGATTCTATCCGCTCGGTTATCTGATTAACAGACAAAACAAATAAAGGCCTAACGGCCCTAGACATGAGCATGAAATGGTCCATAAAAGACTTAAATCGCCTCTTCGGACCTGAAGAGGTGTTTAGTGCTATGGCTGTGTATGACAAATTCAGTAACACGGAGAACTACAAAGATAACCTGAGTATCGGAGAACTTTACTCCATGCAAATTTCAGGAATGGATGAAGTTCCAGACTCCGCAATGAAAACACTACATGGCTTATTCGATGAAACGGTAAAAGACTTCTCGGAGTTTGTAAAAGACCCGACAGTATTTGAAGACCGTATCAAATCTGGATTCAAAAATCCAGTAGAAAATTTATCCAGTGACCCTGTTTTCAGGGATGCAGTGCGAATTATTATTCTCTTCAGACTTATGAAGATGAAGAAAATGGTACTCAAAGATGCCGCTGATGAACGTGACCGAATTGAAAATCGTGTCATAGGCGTGGCATCATCACAATTAGAAAACATTCTAGGAAGCGTAGCGCAATCACTGATTGGCGCTAAAGAAAGCATGGACCTATCAGAACTAGACGTACAACGTCTAAGTTTGCGAGTAGTCGAAGTCTTTGATGACGGACTAGAAACGCAATTAATGATTGATGGGATTCCTGTTCAAAGCGACGCTGAAATTAAAGAACGTTTATCTAAAGATGCACAACCAAACGCAACACAGGATAACAACAATCCAATGTACGGCTGAAAAGCCCTAGAATATTCCCGACTTAACTTCCATTGATTAATGAAGTTGGTTCGGGAATTATTTTTTGTACTGTATCAAATGTACAGTACATAGATGCTAGATATGAAAAAGGTTGTTCGGCTAAGTTTTGAAAAAGAAGAATTCACAACTAAAATGTTGCCGAACGATGCTAAAGCATATGATAGATTCTTGCGCGCTTTATTGATTCGAATTGATGGATTGATTAAAAGTAAAGAAAGAATTGACGAAGAAATTGCATCTGAAATTGTAATTGCTTGTATGGTATACATGCATTCAGAACTAGGGTTTGATGAAGAAGCAAGTGTTGACCAAATTAATTCGCTTGTTACAAACTTTATGGCTAGTGCTATGTTAAAATTCAACTTCAAAGAGGACTTGCGATGAGCAGAAAAGTGCTTACCGCTAGATTCGGAAAGAAAGTTGGTGCAATACAGCAAATGCAAAACAAAACAGAAAAGCGGGGCCATAGAAAACAGCGTGAGGCTGAAATTGGTCCAAAAGTAATTGACCCTCGTAAAGAGGAAATTGAAAAATTTGTTACTGACCGCGACAAGCAATTTGACTGAGGGAAACCTCTTAGTGGACACTATTCGACGTGAAGACCTCACCTACGAATCTGCCGGTATTAACCCCGATAGTCGAGAACTGACTTATGAAGAAGGGGACCTGTTAGATGAGTATTTTGGTGATGCTAATATGAAACTTGTTACATCTGTAATGGATATCATCATTCGGGACGCGATTTCTCGCGGTATCCCGCAAGAAGGGCTTCTAGCCTTTTTCCAATGGAACGTAAATTCCATGTGGCGATATGTGGATATTCATGACCACGAAAACCGTGGTGAAGTATCGATGGCTCCTGTTGGGCTATCTGGAAACAATCTTACAGTTTCATACCATTGTGGGACCGCCGCGTGCGACCCACCAACCGAGGAGGAATAACCCTCCCTAGATGAGCGATGAACTTGCTAATCAACTTCAACTACTAGTAAAAAGATTCCCGCCAATACCGTATCGACTAACTGATACTGATGGTGGACCTGAAGCAGTAGTAGAAGCATATAGAAATAATCAACCAATCCCTGTATATACTGGGGACAGTGACAATACTATTTGGGGCTCGCCAGAAATGAATTGGTTGGTGAGGGCTCATCACGATAGTATTCACTTACTGTACAATGTTCCCTTTACAAAACTAGGGGAATACACCGCCGCTGAAATTAGTTCTGCTCTTGCAGAACTAATGGGCCTTAAAGAACTGGCTCGAACGATTAGAGTAGACATTGCAGGTTTTTCTGCACATGAAGCAGATACTAATGAATTTGCAGAACAAACTCTAGCCAAAGACCTATTGTCACTAATTGACAATGTTGTAGCGTGTGAACTTGATAGAACGGCCTAATGGCCCTAGATGACCGACAATGAAGAAAGCATTGAACGTATCGCTACCTCTCTAGAAGGGGTTGAAATCGCACTAAACGAAATTGGCGTTGCGCTAAACAAACTACTAGATTTTATTTCAGTAGTGTCTTTTGAAGACCTTGAAGCGCAAGTCGAAGAAAAAAGCGAAGAACTAACGCGCATTTAATCGCGCCTAGAATGCAAACATGGTTGAACAGTAATCAGGCTTCACGACTGAAGTCTGAGATTCAATCCGGTTGCGCTGAACAATCACCAGTTTATCTGGCTGTTCCGCTACCGTATTCATTTATTGAGAAAGCACTTACTTATACTGCTAACAATTTTGACAAGCGTAAAAAGCAATTTAGATGGCACGGAGGCAATCAAACTACTCCGTTCCGTATTTCTGCTACGTGTGATGGGAACATGTTGTACCTATCATTTACTTGTCTTTCAACTGGACTTTCGGCTAATATTTACTCACCCGTAGTAAATGGTCGTCCCTTTAATATCATTGTTCCGAAAATCGTCTTAGACGTTCGGGCAATGGCTGGTCGCCCTTGGAATTGGGGGACTGAAGGAGATGATGGCTTTATTCTAGTTGCTAGTAGTGAGGTATTTGGACTTCTATCCCAAGGATGGAGTTCCAGCGTCAATACTAACGAGTTGTTTAGTGGACGTACATTGCAACGAAAGAACCTATCCGGTTCCTACAATATAGGGATTGGAATGTGGGTTTACAGTGGACTACGTCCATTTATTGCAAACAAAGTAAACGCTTTTCAAGACGATTTTATCGAATACAGAAGGTCAGCATATGGGAAAGGACACGCGGTACATTACGGGGTTGAAAACCCTATTATTGACCGAATTGTCCCTTCTGCTATTGTTGGCGTTAAACCCGAACATGGACGTTGGTTGCTTAACAAAGCGGCCAAAACTACGTCCAAAGAAAAGGGAGAATTGCTAATTCACTTTCGCGAAGGAACTCCAATGTTCTTTGGCGTTAGTCCTACTGGTACTGAAGTTTCTCTTCCGTATGATATATACGGAAAGGGAGGAAAAAGAGGAAAGTACCGTAAATATTCTTATGCTGGACAAGAACACTTGGTATCAATTGCTCGTGATAGCATTGGTACCAAAGATATCACTAGTCTAGTAAATTACTCCGAGGAAATGTACTTCGGAGCAAGTGGAAATAGACTGATTCTTGGATGGAAGGTTGATAATGTAACCTTCTTATGGGAACATGATATACAAAATACAGAAGTAATTCATCCTCAAGTGGATGAACTAGAAAAGCCAGAAATTACTGTGCTAGCCTGTGAACAATTTGTATTACCTAGTGTCCAAGATACATTCAGACTACCTAATTTCCTACAAGGATATGATAACATTGAGGAGGAAGAAGATATGACACCAGAAGAAGCAAAACTTCTGATTCGTTGGTGGAATGACCACGTAAACGCCGAAATAATGGCGGGTCGAAGACCAACAGTAGAATCAGTGGAACTATTTGAAAAAATCAAAACGCGTGCCGAATAATGGCACCTAGAATGATTGCGAAAGGACCAATCAAGCGATGGATTAACTTCATCGAGATGAATCCAAATCTAAGTACATCTAATTTTGAAAACGCAAAAGGAGTCATGTACCGAGGCAACTACTGTTTGCCTTGGTCACATCACACACATTCTTTGAACAATCTTGGAATTAGGCGTCAACAATGTTTCTATTGGACGAACGAAAGTGAAAGTTTGATTGAAAACAGGGAACCAGAATTTGCCCTAATGGGAATTCAAATTCTGTTGACAACTTATGTACTACGTAATCCTGATGAAACTAGTATTACTACTAGTGACGTTCGTGACGTAATAAATACGGTAGTGGAATTCACTGGTGGTTACCAGTGAAAGAACGCATCGAGGCAGTTTTTAATACTGAAGAAAAAATATTGCTGCCTGAGCCCTTGTTTGGTTTTACCTTACAAGGAACTCATGAAAAATCTAACATTCAATTGCGACAAATGATTAGCCGTGACCGTAGACTGTCAAATCCGTTGGAAAACTTTGAATCCAAATTGGAAGACACACTACGAGAACACTGTGCTGTGACTGGTAAGGACTACAACTTACTACTCAAACGCGTAATGGAAGGATATGGACTATTATTCAATGAAGAAGCGGGGCGTATGAACCTGATAATCGAACGAGTTGAATCTGGTCATCCTGACCTTGCTGTTTGGGACGCAAAATGGATTGGCCCACCACCTATGGTGGCCGCTGGGGAAATAGACGGTAAAATGAATATCATACCTGTATGCCCCGCTAGAATTTGTTTGATTGGTACACCCAATCAATATGATGTGGATATCCGAGATGCATTTGAAACTGTAATCGGACTACCAATAGAGGATGTAATGTACGCTAATCCCTTTTACATTGTTTCTAGAACAATCAATGTTGAAGGTTCAAATAGCGTACACTACCCTGTATCAATACTTAACGACGTAATGGCGGTTGCACTAAACTTGAAACCGCTACATCATTCGTGGGAATAATTCTCACCTAGACCATGTCTGATAATGATAATGGAAATGGAAAGAGAACTCGCGCGCCATCAGTGCCTGCGAAGGATTTTATCCGTATTTACAACTCATCGGCTTCTGTCGATGAGGTTGTCGAGAAGACAGGCCTTGCACGCCACACCGTTATGCAGCGAGCCAGCGAGTTCCGCCGCAAGCACGGTATTAACATGCGACGCTTCCCTCAATCTATGCCTGCGCGTAATGATTGGGAAGAACTTGCCGCATTTGCGCAAGAGGTCTTGGACGAGGCTGGGTATGAAGACCCAAACGCCTCTGAATCTGACGACAACACGGAGCCTGCCGAAGAGTAGGTCCAAAATCGGTGCCTAGGTACAACTAGGTACCCTAGATATGGATGCATATTAAAACTAATTCTTCAAAGAAGTTTCTGCGAGCAATAAAGTAGCAGAACTTTATGGAGAAATATAGTACTGTCATCGGCCGGGTAAGGACTTGGCAGTACAGACGGGTAGTCTAAAAAAGGCAATTATTCACATATAAGTGAATATGCGCCGCTACCCTTAGACAATGTCTTTTATTGGCACTGCAAAGAAGGCTCTGAGTAAGGGTATCAAACTAACTGGTCTTTGGCCGCAATTCAAGCGGGACGAAGCAGGTAACAAGACTGATGAGGTTTCACACCTCAGCGGTAAGGTCGGAAAAGACCGCGATGGTAATGACATCGAGGTTACAATCCGTACCGGTGACACCTTCAAGGTGTGGCCTAACAGTTACAAAGGCGATAACCCAAATGCACCAGAATACAACCTTCAATTTTATGCTGATTCGCAACAAAGCGAAAACAGTAATGAATAATCCGGGCGAAAGCCCCTAGAATGTATGAACTAAACACTAGAACATACGAAATTCCTGAACGAATAATCGAAGAAATTGTTAATACAGTTTCATTCAATCGATTCAAAGGAACTGGAGGTTCATCGTGGTCTGATGGCGAGCGTACAGATAACGCTGGGCTATTGGACTTTAAGATGCAAATTTCAAAAGGACACAACAATGTACTAAGATTCATGTGTAGCGCTAGACGACTGAAGGCTAGAAATGCTACTACTGAATTTACTATTGAAGGTGCAAATCTTGGTGTTTTCCAAGGATTGCAAGTAATGATTATGAAAGTCACAAGCGAAACAAGAGAAGGAAACCAGTATTCAAATTCTGGTCAACCAAACGTAATTCCTGCTCCTAATTTTTCAACGAGAAATCTTCGCGAAGACTTTCCCCCAGTCGAAAAATATTACCTATGGGCATTTGACCCAGATAAAGCACATCTTGTGACAGAAGCACATGATGTATGGTATTTACAATGCGACACTACAACACCAACTAAATATTATACTGTTGGAGATGAAATCAATATTGCTTACAATCCCGAAACATCTGAAGTATACGGTATGCATATTGCTATGACAGGTCTTGATTACCTGAAAAGCGCAAAACTGTGTACTATGTTGAATAAAACGCCTGAAAATGGCCCTACCATCACTGATGCACCGGGGCTAAATTCATGGCTGGAATGGCTAATTGAAAGTAGTATCGATGATGCTATTGCATCTAATGAAGAAATCGCCTCCGTAAAAGGTAAGGAATGGATTGCTCCGGTTGTTAAATACAACGAGCAATTCAAAGAAGCCGAGGAAATTTTCCGCGTTGGTCATCTACGATTTGTTAGGTTGGCTGAGGGTGGACAAGGAAGTGGGTCAAACAGTGTAGTTGACCACGTTCAATGGTATGGAATTATTCCTGTACTAAACGTGGAAAAATCAATGAATATCACTCTTGACCATATGTACTATCAGTTCCATACTGATAACGCTTGTAGCGTTTGTTCATGTACTAATCTAGAACTACCTCCGGGTAAGTATGCGATTGACGTGAACAAAACTTGCTTTTACTACGGTAAAGGCTACACCTATCCTCATGGCAAAAAGGCATGGATTTTGACTATGCTTGCCAACGCTCAAGTTATCATTGAGAAATCTATCGCTGACAGGATTATTCCAGTCGGTGAAATGCAAGATATGAGTAATATCGCATACAATGATAGCGACGATTTCCTAAACCGGATTTAAAGGCCATGTGGCCCTAGTTATGCAAAACAGCAAAGACAGAACGTCAAACGAATTTATCCGTGAAATCGGTGAAAAGTTTCTGAACCCTGACCTGAATGCCGCTATCTATTCGCGGCTAAAGAAAGGCGAGCAAGAATATGGACACAAGATTCGGGTAATGGACGATACGACTACTTGGGGTACGAAAAACAACAGTTGGCTAGAAATGGCTGTGGAAGAAATCGCGGATGCGATTATCTATGTCCTGACCAATTATCTACGAATGATTGAACTTAACCAAGTAAATGAACAAGCGTATCAAATGACGATGCTTGCCGTAAGGCAATTGTCTGAGGTTTACAATATCATGAACCTTATTTTGCCGGAATGACCGGCCTAGATGACAGAAGACGTAATTGATAACGGCTCTTTTATTATCACCAGTGAACACGGTGCAGTACCGGTTTTTGGACATGAAGCCAAGTGGCGAGTATCGAACAACTCAGTTCGATACGAAACACTAGTGGCCTTTTGCCAAGCGAACCAACTGAACGTTGCACTGGTACCCCCTCCGCGATGCGGAAATGATTCGTTTGCGCTTGCTGTGCAAATTTTCAATCGTCGTTCAAAGACGACTGTTACACTAAGCGAAGAATCAGATTGGGATGGCAATACTTTCCAAGAAACGTGGAGCGTTCGCGCGCTTTTGCGTGGACGTGAGTATGCCTTGATTAGGGAACAATTGGGTAAGAAGAATGGGCGCAAGCACATTGTACAGACCCCAATTTATCGACTTGAATACGTACCTTCCGCCGGTACAATTACCACGGAAGAATGGAGAACCAATTTCCAATTGCGTAGTCAGGGGATAACACAACTTACTGATGAAGAAGGAGTTTCAAAGCCGGTCGGACCGGCAGATGAAGCGTCTTTGCGAAGTCGTGTAAGAATCGTTCCTTACAGTCCTGATACTGGTATTGCTGATGTTGATGGACACATCGAAATGGTACAAAGACTACAAGACAAGTTTGTCGAGATGTCTACTACTGTGGATGAAGTGTTGATGAGGAACAAACTAAAGTCACTGATGGTTAGCCATCGTGCTGTTCCTGATTCCACCGTTAAGGGTGGTATCTATCAGATTGCAAACGAAAAGAAAGCCGAAGAACTGAAGGACGGCGAGGTTCAACCTCACCTTACAACCCTTCGACCATTCGGATTGCTATTGCGATATTGGGGAAATCAAAACAAACCAGACCCTACTGCTAATGATGCAGTATGGGCCGACGATGACGGACGTGTCGACTATCGGCTACGCGGCGACCTTCGCCTAGTACCGAGAGTTAAGACAGAAGACCTACTGGAAGAAATGACAAATAACGTTGAGCAACAACTTAACGTCGCATTCGGTGAAATGCACGAGAACATTCGCGAACTACTTCGCGACCTCAAAGCCGAAGCACTTGACACGGAAAAGAACGCCAAGAGTGCTGAAAAGCAACAAGAGCGTCTGCGCAAGCGCGCTGAACAATTCCGTAACGAAAGTCAAAAACTACACCAGATGGTTGAGCAGTTCCAAGAACAACTTGGACGCGACCTCAATGTCCGTACTACCCCGTACAAGGACCAACAAGACGAACTTGATTCTCGTCTTGCCGCTATTCGTACGGTGGATGAAATTACAGCAGACCGTTTTATGACGATGCTAGGAATGACCAAGAAAGAACCCAAAGCCGGTGGCTTTGATGGACTTGGTAGTTTGTTTGGTTAATCGGGCTAATGCCCCTAGATGCAAAAGATTAGAATGTACAACCTCGATACACGTGAATATTTCACTATCGAGAATTACGGAACAATAATTGCTCACAATGGTACTGTTCAATCCAAAGAGAAAGGAAACAACTGGACTATGCGACAAACGGCCAATGGTTATAGCCATGATAAGGGCTATTCTGCCGCAGTTGCTACTTATGGTCAAGTTATGTTAATGGGTGCAAATTCGCCAAACGCTGAATTTGTTGAAACCATTAACGAGGAAATGAAAAAATTCATTGGAAAGTGGAATGGGTGCAGAATTGTAACTGAATACGGTAACGATAATAGTTGGCCTCATGCTCCACCTACTACGGGAAAATTTAGTGATATTTCCAGAATAGTTTCAGCGCTTGGAAAGGCGTACCTAAAATATGATAAGGTCTTAGTTTGAAGACCCTAGTGATGAAGTGGAAAACTAAAACCACTAGATGTTACCACATCAAAAAAGATGGTGTAAGATGTAAAATGAAAGCGAAGAAAGGAGAATATTTGTGTTATCACCATAAATATGACCTTCGCTCTTTTATCAAAAATCCAATCCGTACCGCTAAAATGTATAAGCAGTACTGGGGAAAAGCGCACCACCCTGCTTGTGACAAGAAAGGGTCGCTAGTCTGCGACTGTCCGAATATTTCGGATGGCGCAATTCTAGCGTTAGCATTGAGGCGAGGGAATGAAAAGTCGCTGTCAATGAATCCTACACAACGCAGATTAGACCACTTAAACATGCTATTGAAACTACGGCGAATCAAGGCCTATTACAACAGCATTACTGTGGACGACCTTTGGCTTCCTCCCGAAGCCAAGTGGCGCCAATTCCGATTTTTTGTTTACGACAGACGGGCTAAAATTGTCCGTGTAACGAAAATTAAGGATACAATAAACACCAAAGAAAAACTCCTAAAGCACTTGCGAAGACATACTCCATTGCACGTCTATTACAGTACGAGCAAATGGATGCGTGCGCAAAATGTAGGACCTGACCCTGATTCAAAATCGGGGAGAAGAAAATTCAAGAAACAAGGACGTAACAAATGGCTTGACAACTTATGGATGGGCCAAGAATTTTACGTCGATGTTGATTATGAAATGAAAGATACTACTATGGCCGCAAAAATGACGGCTGAAGTAATCAAATGGTACCGAGGAAGAATCACTGCGTATCCTAACCTCACTATTGTAAGTAGTGGAGGTAAAGGATTTCACGTTATTGATTTTAACTTCGTTCATGAAGTGCATCTAAAAGGCCAACTTTTGAAAGGTTGGCAAGGTGCGTATGACAAGAAGTTTGAACGTAAAGGACTGACTCCAATGGCTATTCGTCAAAGTATCAGTCGAAATTTCAAACGGTTACTTGTTGAAGAAATGAAACGAGATGGGCTACTGGTAGATTTTGAAGTAACTCCAGACCCTCGTCGAATTATTCGACTTCCGGGTACCGTACATGGTAAACATATGACCGTGTGCAAAATTATTTCAGAAGAAGAACTTCTAACTTGGAAAAATGAGGAGATTGCGTGATGTTTATGGACTACCGTCCAAGTCACCTAGACATGTCAAAAGAAGAAATGACTAGTCCTGATGGCTCCGGCCATCTGACCTATGAACAGATGATTGCAGCAAATGAGCAACTTATCGAGAAGTACGGCGAAGATTACCGTGACAAGATTGGTGGAAAGTACACTCATTCTGATGGAACGCACTGCTATGTTGGTGCGCTCTTTGAAGAATTAGGATACCCACTGCCAAACGCGGGAAAAGATTACGCAAACGGTTCATCCGTTGGTGGAATCAAGGCTTGGCTGGAAAAGAACCACGGAGTTACTATGAATCGTAACTTGCAAAGCGCCCTTCAAGCGGCGCAATTCAAGAACGATACGAAGCAAACTTGGGGTTCTGCGGCTGACGCTTTTATGCAGTCGTACCGTAAGGCTCATGCGCAAGAGCAACTGAAAACTCAGAACGTGAATAAGATTTCTATGGAATCTAATGAAGGTACTATTTTCAGTTCTGCCAAGGAAACTTCAACAAAAAACCTTGGTCAAAAAATCTGGAGGGAATAAGCGGCCGCAAGGCCCTAGTGAAATCTAAAGAATGCAGAGTGTGTTTCAAAAGTATCGGCAAAGGAAAACTTTGTTACGAATGCGAATATGAAGCGGCGTGCAGAACAGAAATGCGGAGAGGAAACTATCCGTGGTGGATGAAACATAATTGAGGCCAATAAGGCCCTAGATGGCAAAAAAGACAATAGTCTGTATTGTGGACGGTTGCAATAGCAACGCTGTTTACAAGCCTATGGTAAAATCTGGAAAGCAATTCCAAGAACGTATTCTTTGTTCTGAGCATTGCCGGAAGTTCCTAATGGAACACAACAGTATAACCAATGTCCGCATGAGTTTACGCGGAATCAAGGCCAAATTATGATGGCCCTAGTTGACACAAGCAAAAGAATTTGAGCAAGTGACTGGAAAGTCGCTTGCGGCACAATCAATTGTTACACCGTTAATTTCTATGGGAGTTGTAAACCATCTCCTTGACGATGCTGGAAAGATGATGAATGCCGCTAAGAAAGGCAATTTTATGTATGCTTTCAAGGCTAGAGAACTAGCCAGTGCAATATCCGAAGGACTGCGACAGGCCTTTGAGGATTGGAATGCTAAAATCAGTACTAAGTATGATATTGATATTTACGACTATTGGAATATTTACGAATTGCACCGGTCGATGACTTATCGTGCTACCGGACGTAACAAGATTTTGACAATTATGCAAAATGTCAGTCAATTATTGACAGAAAAAGGATTCAGAGTTGACTTTGTGTGGGAACGAGTGAGTACATATTACACGTATTCCCATACTAACAAAAAGGAACCTGATACTGAGTGGGGCACGGACTATGATTCCAAACGCACAATTACCATCTTTCACTTAAGTCGTGAAGCCTATCCTGAACTTGAACTACCTGAGTTCTTACACAAGGATAAGAACGAAAAAAAGAAAGCGTGGATGCAGGTAAGGCCTGCAATGAACGTAAGATGGGAAGCGCCCAACGAAGATGAGGTGAAAGTTCTAGCAGACAAAATGCTGTATGAACTTACTGCAACTAAAGAAGAACAGGCTTTGGATAAAGCCGAGAATCTTGGTTCTGAAGACCGAATGTTAAGAATTGGCGGTTCACCGACGAAGAGGAGTCTTTTGATTCCTCTTGACTCGGAGGACAAATGACGGCCCAATGGGCCCTAGAATGTTCATTATGTTGAAACGAGGATTAGATTTCATATCGGGGAAAGTTAAACCGATGGGAAACTATGATGAAGTGCTAGAGGTTACACTAAATGTACCCGGCAATACAACAAAAGTGAGAATAGGATACGATGGAACAAAAGTATTAGTTGCCGTGTTGCCTAGTGACAGCAAACAACTACCAAGTTTTGTTCACGTATACCCAAATGACGCCGAAGAATAATCGGCCTAGTAATGTACTATAATGAGTACAAAGAAAAACACGGTGATGGTGACTATATTTGTCCTACATGTAGCCGTGGATTTTGGACATTGCGAAGGAAACAGAAATCGACAGTAAGCAATACCCATTGGGTAATTCATGCTTGTGTTTTTTGTATTGACAATAATTCTGCTAAGGCTATGGGTAAATCATATACTCGTAACTGGAAAGAAAATATGAATACTGAAGCACTAGATTCGATTGCAAACAATAGCCTTGCGCAATTAGAACGATTCAAAGCGAGAATTCGCTACTTGACTGAGGAGTAATCCTCCTAGACCATGACGACCAAATTGTCTAATGGAGCCGTCCAACTACTGGATGTAATTACGAAGATGCCCGGGCACTTCCGCGAAGACTACTGCAAGGTTGCTGATATCAGCCGAAGCATGTGGAACAAACTTAGCGGAGAACTCCGACGCACTGGAAATGCACATACTGTAAGGACGACAGTTACCCGTAATGGTAAGGAAGTTACCGACTTCCAATGGTTCCCCGGAGAAGCAAAAAAGGAATCGCGTATTAGAAAAACAAGCAAAACGCCGCCGGCAGTGCGCCGCGGAAATGTTCGTGCAAACACACGACCTGCTACACAACCTTCTACAAAACCTGCTACGCGAACTACTACACAACCAAAGACCTCCACGAAAAGAAAATCGCGGAAGATTAGTAGTAAATCTGCTACGACATGGACCAAAGAAGACCTTGACCAACTACATTCCCTTTGGAAAGAAGGGTTGACGGACAAGGAAATTGAAGCCAAAATGGGAAGAACAGCGTGGGCTATTCGTGGAAAACGAAAAACCATGCGCTGGGTTGCAGACCGTGGAAAGAAGAATCCACACAAGGAGGCTGTAAAGCCTGAACCTCTTTACGAGGTAACAATCGTTGAGCATCCTGAAGTAGAAACACTTCAGGAATCGCCTAAACCCCAACCTGTATCGGACAAGACTTTTGCCATGACCCTAGCGGATTTTGGCATCGCACTTGATACAAAGGTTGGCGTTATCATGACGCGACTCAGTCGCGTTGAAAAGCGATTGGCTACCCTTGAGGATTCCTTGAAGAAGAACAGCAAGGCTGACCAAGCCACCGTCAATGTGATTGGTGAACTTGAGAAGGCCCTGTCTGCCCTCAAAGGAAATCTGTAAACCATTAATGCGGCCTAACGGCCCTAGTGATTATCTCGTATCTCACGAAACCAAGACCTGTCCCGCGGCCGCGAGCCTCACGTCCCTGTGACGTTCGGGTATTATGCTGGCGGATTAAAAAAATCCAACGTGTAAGGGTCATCAATGGTTGATACGGGGGGACAGGTGTCATCCAAAGGGGTTCTGCCCCGGCGGATAGACACCTTAGACATGGGATTACAAATACATGCTCTCGGACCTGATGGAGAAATCCAAATGGACCGACATTTTTCAATCTGGAATTATCGCCGCTGTATTGCGGTATCTGGATATATGGCTGGCCTATTATCAAAAAAAGAACTAGAACATCAATTTAGAAGCACTGCTGATTTGCAGTTATTTTCTAAAATTGAAGTCGATGATGATGGCAAGTACAAAAATCCGCTTGATAATCCAGATTTGGAAATAGACCTCGATATCACTCCTCCAGAGGATGGTGAAACCGAGTTCTTATACATTAACACGATACGGGACGATGACCTAATACCAATTGGGTGTACTGTCAAAGTTCCTAAAAACTGGGATGCTATACCTTCCGACGCCATGAAACCAGTGTTGACTTCAATGATTAAACAAAATATATCTACTGAAGACATGCTTACAGAAATGATTTACAAGTTCTGTAAGAAAAAAGGACTGGGTGAAATTACCAAAAAAGATGCTAGAGAACTAGCATTAGTAGGTACTGAAACAGGTGGTACTGTTCATGAAGGTGAAAGTGTTTCATTGCTAGGTATGATACTTAGCATGGGTATGTTTGATTATGTAAAAAACAAACCAGATAAATCCCGTAAAAACACACTAGATGGTGTTTTTGAATCGTGGAGTGAAGTGGGTAGTCTAGCATCATTCAATGGTGTATGGCTACAAATTGCTCAATCACAACGTATGAAAATAACTTGAGGGAAACCTCTTAGATGGGAAAAATTACAGATACATGGCTAGCAAAACTGATTATGCTAGTGGGTCTGACAATATGGCTTACCGTTCTCATATGCCTATTACCGTTCGCTTACGTCTATTACAAGACAAGGAACGTGATACTATCAAGGGTTCGGTTGGCTTACAACTGAACCCTAATTTTTTTGGCCGTATGGCCTTAGATGACTTCTGAAAACAGAAGCAGTATTGTCTATACAGACGGTTCCTGTCCGGGAAATCCCGGCCCTATTGGTGGACTTGGAGTTTATATTCCAACACTAGGGCAGGCATTATCTTGGAGAATTGAAGATAAGGATATGACGAATAACCGAGCAGAACTACTAGCGGCTATCTTGGCGCTAATTGTTGATGATGCTAGTTCTATCGACATTCATACTGATAGTGAGTATGTGTCTAAGAACAGTGTTGAGAATCTGGAGCGGTGGAATAAAAACAACTACATGGGTGTCGCTAATGACGACCTGTGGCGTGTTCTATATTCGCTGATTTATGAAAGCAATCGGTTCGTATACATGACGCATGTTCGTCGTGGTTCCTGTACTGGAAACGTAATTTCTGATGCATTGGCGCAAGGCGCGTCTGCTGATAATGAAACTTACGTTTGGGAATATCGTGTGGACTTAAACCGTTGGTTAGAAAGAAATTCTAAGCAACGAGCAACGCTTACGCGTCAGTCAACCTTGAAAATCAACAAGGTTTCTGCGCCGGCAAAAAAAGTGGAGAAGAAGAAGACCGGTTCGCTGGGCTTCTGATGACGCTCCCTAGAGATTTCATTATAACCCCCTTTTAGTAATCTATGTGCATGGGGGCGCCTCTAGGCAAGGACCAAATCAAGGATTTTGAATCCTTAATCGAGTTCTGCAATGAAGATATGCATGAGTATGTACAATTTGCGTACATGCTAAACGACGACTTACCTGAAAAGATAGCCATTGAAGAAGAACGTGCGGCTATTAAATTCGTTGAAGGTATGGTAAAACAAATCAAAAAACTAGAGGATAAGAATGAATTATCACACTTACATCTTGCGTATTTAATGCAAGAAATACATTCCCGCGGAGTTGCTAATCTAATTCGTTCGCTTAACATAGCGAAAGATGAGCGATTCCGCTTAGACAATGTCTAGAGAATTATCTAGAGTTCTGAATAACCGCCCTGTGAATATTCAAGACCCACAGCATCCATGCTACCCAGTAGCATCTGTTGTAGGCCATCACGGTAGCAGTACAGAAATTGCACTTCACAAATCCCATCATGGCGCGGTACTTACCTCGCTTGGTGGGGAACTGGTGAAAGAAATTCTATTTCAGTGTCGTATTGAAAACTGGAACGAAGAAGGAGGACACATGGGACAAACGCGATTTTGTTCCAATCCCCTTGAAATGCTGTTAAAATACGAACAGTTCAAGGAACTTGGAATCGATGTAAAGCACATTCTAGCGATGCTACAATACGCTGAAGAATTACAAGAAGACCAAGAATACGACTTGAAACAACAAGAAGAAGTAGAAGTAAAACTAAACTTGGAGGAATGACCTCCTTAGATGGCTTCTGATAAAGAAAAAATCAACAAGATAGACATTAATTCAGATAAAGCATACGTAATAGACCCAAAAGGGTTCGATGATAGAATAAGCGAATGCCTTGAATGTCGATATGAAGGGACAGATTGGGCTGAACATGAGGACTATCAGTATGGTCCTGAAGATATAGCCGAAGTATTTTGTCCTAAGTGTGGAAGTACACACTACTATCTGAAATAACCCGTAATTGGGTGGGGCCTTAACAGGTTCCTTAGACATGAAATTTAGTTATGAAGATTTTATGGAAGACATGGAAAGTAATTCTATATGGCCAAACAACCTTGATGTTGATTGGCAACGGATTTACAATCTTGCACTTAATTTGCACAATGCCATTGAAGAGGCTCTTGACGAAAAGCAATCCCTAATTGAAGGAATGATTCTCATGGAGTGGCTTCAAGGAGTAACAGGTGCAAACTATCGTGTACTACGTCAACAAATACTTGGAATGTCCATCGATGGTGAAAAGAATGTGAAAGACATTCTCAATACCGTATTGCCTAAAAAGGGGCAAACGATTAATATTGACTTATCCTCCATATTGGAAGGAAATGGAATTCAAGATATTTTGAAAAGTGTTGAAACCGCACTACGAGAAAACCTTGATAAAGAGGAAGAAAAATCTGGAGAATACGATTCAGAAAATCCCATACAAGGTATTATCGACATGCTATCTGCAACCGGTAATGAAGAAGGTACTGAGGAAACATTTGAGAAAATGTTTGATGCACTTAAAAACGCTGTCCTTGACAGCAAAAACGAGGAGGAATAACCTCCCTAGATGTCACGAAAATGGACATTGAATGAATTTGCTATGCATTTTTGGGGAACATATCCTCAATACGAATTTATTGCAAATTTAGAATGGCTACGTTCAATAGTTGCTAATTTGAATGTCGGCGGACTATGGGCTTGGCCCGAAAAGAAAATAGTCTTGAGAAAAGTCGATAACGACACTATTGAAGAAGTAAAAATGGGGGAATAGCCTCCTTAGATGAAAGACGACAACGGAAATGAAGTACGTATCATTCATTCAAGTTTCGCAACTATCGAGGAACTGATTAAAGAAGTACAGTATCTTCGTGATGAAACTAATCATCCATCCTGTAACGAAGATTCGCCTGAGTATACTACTGACTGTATTTGTAGTCGGTTTGACTGGGTAATCGATAATTTACAGGCAATGATAACGGAGGATTAAACCTCCCTAGATGTCTGCTGAAAAGCAACACGATGAACGCGTTAGATACTGCGGTATAGCAGATGCGCACGGACTTGAATCCTTCCAAAAGAAGGACGCCGTAAGCCCAACAAGCGTGTTCATAATGCAAACGCGTGCCGGTCTAAATCGACAAAGGCACGCTGTTTACTATGAAGTTGAACTGTTACCCACGACCGCTAAACGCGTCTTGGAGATTTTGGATGGAGATTTAAACAAGTATTTGGTTAACGGTGTCACACACACTAAGTTTGCCTATGCTCTACTCCACTTGAAAGACATGGACCTTGTACCTACCTATGGTGTAGCGGCACAAGGTTGTTCTGAAGATGACCTGTTTAATTCATGGGAATTAATCCCAAACCCACGGCTTGACCCGTACGGTAGGGATTATTCCGATGCGGAGGAATGACCTCCCTAGTTGACAAGCAAACGAATTGAAAATATTGCTTTGAAGAAATCACGGCGAAGTGATTGTTTGCATATGCATTCTGCGATTATTGTTGTTAGAGGACATATTGTGTCTATTGGACATAATCGTAAATTGCGGGGTAATGGGGATAAGGGTCCTCATTCGATTCATGCAGAAGTGGATGCACTGCGTACTGTAAAGCCGGGGACTGATATGTCAAGGGCTGAAATGTACGTTTCGCGGTTCAATAAGAACGGCGGTCCACTGCTATCGAAACCCTGCGACGAATGTATACTTGCGATTCGGGAATCCGGAATCCGCAAGGTACACTATTCGCTACACCGTGATGAATTGGTATGGGCTACTGTAAAAGTATGACCCTGCCTTAGATGTCTTATTCGGACATAGAAATAGGAGGTTCTGACCTCCCTAGTGAAAACAAAACAAGTGCGATTTGCAAATTTTTGTTATGAGTACCTGACTGAAACTAATCAGTCTTTATCTGCGCAGGCTTTAGTCGGTGCATTTGTTGAGGCAAAGGGTACTGTCTTTGCACCGAATTTCACTAGCGCCGCATATATTCTAAGGCGTGATGGTAGGTTCAGATGGACCGATGAAAAACGTGCAGTATACACCGTGGCCAAATAAGCCACCTAGATGGAATTGCTACAAGCAATCCAAACTATCGAAGATTGTGGGGACTTCGATAAAAGCGACTATCTAAGTGCATGGCAGTATCTAATTGATACTGGACATGCTTGGAAGTTGCAAGGATACTATGGCAGAACTGCCATACATCTAATGAAGCAAGGATACTGTAAGCCTGCACCTGTTAGGCATACAGATTATTGGGGAAATTTAGTCCCTTCAAGTAACGATGGTTACTTTGATTCAAAAGGCAACTGGATTTGGACCGGGGATGCTATTGAATATAATGAGGAAGAAGAATGACTTCTTCTTGAGTCGGCCGCAAGGCCCTAGTGGAAACGAGAACGTATACTTGTTCCTGTGAAAACTGTGGAAATGACTTTTCTTACGAGCGTCGAATCCAAACCCGTGGACGATTTCGCGGTAAATGGATGGGTCGCGCTCGTGGGTATTGTAGTGATGTTTGTCGCACAAAAGCAACAAACACCAAATCATCGACAGGTGGAAAAAAACAACGCAGGACGATTATCAATCGATGTTGCCGTAAACTTGGAGGAGTTCAGGGTGAGAACCTTACTGAACTGCAATTACTTATCAAGATGGAAGAACTACTCGATTATGTTATCCAAGATGAACCGCTAGACGAAGTCACGGTTCAAACCCACTACATTGATGCAGTCAATGACTTACTTGAATTGGGTCTGATTAATTCGGACCAACAAATCAAGATGTTGAAGATTGCTGAAAAGTGGAACTGAACGGCCTCCGGGCCCTAGATGAATGAAGAACCATTCACGGATGTTACTGATGAGGAAGACCTCAATTTACTAGCAGTGCAATACTTGGCACTAAAAGAAAACGAGCGTGTCCTTAAGCGTAACATTGCCATTATCAAGAAGAAGATTGAAACCTTCCTTGACGATAACAAAATGTACCATGCTGAAACAAGTACGCACCACATTACGCGTACTTTGTATGACCAACAAACCTTGTACAACAAGGAAGAGTTTACGCGTAGGTATGGCGATAAGTGGGTAACCGAACACTGCAAGAACAGTCCGCGTTCCCGACTTACAATCAAAGAAAAGAAGGACTAGTCCTTCCTAGATGTCTGATAATACAGACTACAATGGATGGACGAACCGAGAAACTTGGGCTATTGCACTTCATATTAGCAGTACCGAAGAAATCTATCGTCCTTATCGTAATATCGCTATTGAACTAGCAAAGCAGTGTAAAGAAACGCATCCTGATAATTGGGAAGACGAAACTCGATACACCTGCTTTCAGGTTTTTTCTAAAACAGTAGAAGAAGACTTTAGTCTAGATACGTATTATGAACCTGATAAAATGTTCAAAATCCCGAGGCACTTTGCTAACGCTATCATTGATGTTGGTAGCGTATGGCGAGCAAACTTCCGGGAGATTGGCAATATGATGGCTGAAATGGGAATTGAAGTCGTCAAAGACGAGGAGGAATAACCTCCCTAGACATGGGAAGTAGACCCTGTGATGTGTGTGGCGGTAAAGCCATACGATTTGCGAAATACGCTACCTGCGGACCTTGCCTTGATAGGGCAGTGGAATTTTCCGTATGGAGAATGCGTGAACTTAGGGCTGAAGAAGCCCTGCTAGATGCAATCGCAGAAGCAGAAAAATCGGAGGATTAAACCTCCCTAGATGAACCAAGTATTTTGGTTATGCGTGCTTTTAGTATTCATTGGAATGGGTGGATTAAAAACAATTGAACACCTTTCATACTATATACGAAGGCGCGCCGATAGCGAACCAATAGCGACGGCATTATTTGTAGTCGCTATCGGAGTAATGTTGGTCTAATGACCTTAGATGCCATTCAATGGTGAACATGTGTATGTATCTCAAGAAATTTGGGATTCATACGAAAGTGAAGTGAGAGATGGATTAATGGTTTGTGATATGCCCGTTGGAGGGCCATATACACGACCCG